>ERZ795054.342-NODE-342-length-64950-cov-9.110178_pt1 | contig 64950 bp, 57 predicted proteins | sample MGYA00375138_ERZ795054 | MGnify/ENA primary metagenome ERZ795054 (study PRJEB30183, sample SAMN05720215) | anaerobic digester metagenome | isolation source: active sludge of municipal wastewater-treating anaerobic digesters | place: USA | collected 2014-12-23 ... | reverse complement strand
CCGAGCCCCTCCCGGCCCCGAGCCTCTCCTTCCCCCGGCGCCGGCCCTTCGCCTCGCCCCTCGTCGTAGCCTCCCTCCCCGAGCCGGAGAGCCGGGCCCTCCTGGCTCCCGCTCCCATCGCCCGGCTCGAGCCCGAGGCTCCGGTCCCGGCCGCGAAGCCGGCTCTCCCCGAGCCGGTCCAGCCCCAGCCCGCCCCCAAGCCCGCCCCGGCGGCCAAGCCGGCCCCGAAGGCCGCCCCGGCGCCCGCGAAAGCCGCGCCGCCGGCCGCCCCGAAGGCGGCGCCGAAGGAAGCCTCGAAGGAAGCCCCGAAGGCCGCGCCCAAGGCCCCGGCTCCGAGCCTCCCCCTGGCCCCTCCCTCCTCGGCCCTCGCCGCGGCCGAGCGGCCGGCGCCTCCCGCCGAGCCTGGGCGCTCCGTCGCGGCCGAGGCCGGCTCCCGCGTGGAGATCCCCTTCGAGGGCACGGGCTGGACCTACTTGGGCGAGCGCGACGGCCGCGAGGGAACCGCGTACGAGAGCCGGCGCTTCGAGGGGAAGGGGGTCGTCTTCTCCCTCCTCGCCTCCAAGCCGGGGGACTACCTCCTCCGCTTCCAAAGGCAGGACGCGTTGCGCGGCCTCGTCTACGACGAGTTCGTCTCCCTGAAGGTCACGCCCAAGGCCGCCCTTCCCGCCCCGGCGCAGCAGGCCGCGCCCGCCGCGCCGGGGAACGCCGCGGCCTCCCCGGCGCTCCCCGCGGGCCAGCTGGCCGCGCCGGCCGCGGGCCAAGGCGCCGCGCCGGCTCTCGGTCCAGGCGCCGCGCCCGCTCCGGGGCAAGGCGCGGCGGTCCCGGCCAAGCCCGCGCCCGACTCGCCCGAGGCGATCCTCATCGAGGCCAAGAACGAGCTGGGCGCGGGGCGGGTTTCCGGCGCCCTCGAGGCCCTCGACCGCCTCCTCGCCCGCTATCCCTCGGGGATCGACGAGGCCTTCTACCTCTACGCCCTCGCCCTCGAGCAGAACGGCCCGCTCAAGGACATACGGCGCGCCCTCGCGCTGTACCGGAAGGTCTGCTCCGACTATCCCCAGAGCGCCTTCTGGGACAAGTCGGCCGAGCGCGCCGCCTACATCGAGCGGCACTACTTCGAGATACGTTAGCCGGAATGCGATCGTGGCGCGGCCGTCTCGAGGGCCGCGCCGCTTGGCGCCTCCCGGGCCCTCCCGCTCGGCCTAGCCCAGGCTAGTCCGAGCCCAGGCCGGCTTCCCAGGCGGCCGTCAGCCCCGCCGAGATGCTCGTGAAGACCTCGCCCCGCTCGACCCGGCCGGGGAAGCGGCGCTCGAGCATGGCGGCGAAGGCGGGCACCTGCGAGGAGCCTCCCACGCGCAGGACCCTGGCCACGGCCCCCGCGGCGACCCCCGCCTCGGCGAGGGCCCGGTCCACGAGGCGCTCGGCCTCGGCCACCCGGGGCGCCACAAGCTCCTCGAACTGGGGACGCGTTATGCGCTCCTCAAAGGCGACGTGGGGCGGGACGGCGAAGCGGATCGCGGCCTCCTCCCCGTCGGAAAGCCCGATCTTGGCCTCGTCGACGCGCTCGAAGAGCCCGAAGGCCATGTTGGCGTCGAGGAAGGCCACGAGGCCCCGCAGCGCCTCCTTGCTCCGCGCCTCGAACATGAGCTCGCGTATCGCCTCCCTCGTCCTCGCGATGTCGCTCAGGGGGAGGGCGTAGAACGAGGCGACCTGGTTGGTGATCCAGCTCGGCAGCCGCAGGTCGCGGCCGGTCATGGTGCGGAAGGTCGAGCCGTAGCCGAAATGGCGGATGATCCTCGCGCGGGAGAGGTCCTCGTCGAGGGCGTAGCCCCCGAGCTCGGCCCCGGCGCTCGCGAGGACCCTCGCCTTCCCGCCGGAGAGCTCCGCCACGGCGATGTCGAGGGTGCCGCCGCCGAAGTCGAAGACGAGGACCAGTCCCTCGAGGCTGCCGACGAGGGAGGCCGCCGCGGCTATGGGCTCGGCCACGAAGTGCGAGGTCTCGATGCCGGCCAGGCGGCAGGCCGAGCGGTAGCGCTCGAGGATGGCGGCCTCTGAGGCGGGATCGGCGGAGAGGCGCACGGGGCGGCCCACGACCGCCTCGCGGATCTCCGCTCCCGCGGCCCGGTCCGCCCGATCCTTGACGACGCGGAGGAAGGCCCCGACGAGCTCCTCCGCCTTCCAGCGCCTGCCGAAGACCGCCGTGCCGGTGAACAGCTCGTCGCGGAGGGCGAACTTCAGGCCCTGGAAGAAGCGGAAGCGGGCGTAGAGGTCCCGCTCGCCCTTCCAGCGCTCGAGGGCCCGCGCGTAGTCCTCGCGGGCCTCGGCCCCCGCCGAGAAGGGGCGGTCGCGCTCGAAGTACAGGAGGGAGGGCACCACCGCGCCCAGGCCCTCGAGCTCGAGGACCCGGGCCGCGGAGCCGCGCCGCGCCGAGACCACCGTGTTCGAGGTCCCGAAGTCGATGCCGTACACGCTAGAAGAGCCTCGCCGCCAGGGCCATGTACAGGGGGATCGTCGCCAGGCTCAGGACCGTCGTGAGCGAGGCGCCCAGGCCCGCGTACTCGGCGTCGGCGCCGTAGGACTTGGCGAGGATGGGCGTCTGGGTCATCGCCGGCATCGCCGATTGGATCAGGAAGACGCCCTTCATGAGGGGGGGCATGGCGGGCCACAGGGCCTCGGCCGCGTAGACGAGGCCGACGAGGATGGCGGGCGAGAGGAGGAAGCGGCCGGCGAGGAGGAGGGCCAGGTCGCGCTCGAGCCTGATCGAGCGCCACTCGACCTTCGAGATGACGATGCCGATGAAGAGCATCGACAGGGGCGTGGTGAGGCTGCCCAGGGTCCTGCACAGGTCCAGGGCGAAGCGCGGGAGCCGAACGCCGGCCATGATCAGGGCTATCGCGGCCAGGAAGGCCGTCAGGGGGGGGGAGAAGATGCGCGCGAGCCCCTCGCGCGAGAGGATCGAGGCCGCCTTGCGCCCCCCGAGCTCCTCGCCGTCGCGCGCGATCCCGTAGACGCCGAGGGTCCAGAAGAGGGTGGTGTTCGCGATGTAGTACAGGAGGACGTAGGGCATGCTCGGCTCGCCGAAGATCGCGACGTTGACCGGCAGGCCGATGAAGATGGTGTTGGACAGGGCCAGCATCGCGGCGAAGCCGCCCCGCCGGGGCCGGGGCACGCGGAAGGCCGCGGCCAGGATCCGGGCCAGGGCGAAGCAGAGGAGCATCGTGGCGAAGGGGATGGGCAGGCCGGGCAGCATCGCGAGGAGCTTCGCGCGGTCGTAGCCCCCCATGAGGTTGGCGATCATGTAGGCGGGCAGGGCCACCGACACGACGAGGCGCGAGAGGAGCTTGGAGGCCGCCTCGTCGAACCAGCCCCGCTTGGCCAGGCCGAAGCCGAGGGCGATCATGAGGATGACGGAGAGGACCGATCCGAGGGCCGAGAGCATGGCCCATGGTAGCGGAAGACCGGCCCGCGAGAAAAGGCGGCGGCGCGGCCTTCCTCCCGGGCCCTGGGCGCGCTAGAATCGGGCATGGCCCGCACCGAAAAGCTTTATTACTCCGATCCCCCGGCCCTCGAGGCCGAGGCCACGCTGCTCAGGGTCGAGGGCGAGCCCGCCGCCCCGATCCTCGAGCTCGACCGCACGATCTTCTACCCCGAGGGCGGCGGCCAGCCCTGCGACCTGGGCGCGATAGGCGGCGTCGAGGTCGCCGCCGTCGAGGAGTCCGGCGGCCGCGTCCTCCACCGCCTCGCCTCGCCCCTGGCGGCCTCGGCCGGCGACCGGCTCCGCCTCGTCCTCGACGAGGGCCGCCGGCGCGACCACTCCGAGCAGCACACGGGCCAGCACCTCCTCTCCTCGACCCTCCTGAGGCTCTTCGGCGCGGCGACGGTCTCCTTCCACCTCGGGGCCGAGCGCTGCACGATCGACGTCGACGCCCCCGGCCTCGGCGGCGAGGATCTCGCCGAGGCCGAGCTCCGGATCGAGGAGATCATCGCCGAGGACTACCCCGTCTCGGTCCATCTCTGCCCCCCGGAGGACCCCGCCTCCTTCCCCCTGCGCCGCAAGCCGCCCGAGTCCGAGGGGGAGATCCGGATCGTCGAGATCGACGGCCTGGACTTCACTCCCTGCTGCGGCACCCACCTCGCCTCGACCGGCCGGATCCGCCACCTCAAGCTCCTCGGCGCCGAGCGGTACAAGGGCATGACCCGCGTGCTCTTCGTGGCCGGCGGCCGCGCCCTGGGCGAGTCCTTCGCGGCCTCGCGGGCCGCGCGCGAGGCCGCCCGGGCCCTCGGCTGCTCGGTGCCCGAGCTCGCCGCCAAGGCGGCCCGCGCCGCCGCGCGGCTCGAGGAGCTCGAGCGAGCGGCCCAGGCCGCGATGCGCGAACGAGCCTCGCTCGAGGCCGAGCTCGCCTCCCGCGGGCCCGGGGGCCTGCCTCCGGCCCTCCTCGTCAAGCTGGCCGACCGCGGCGCCGAGGCCGCCCTCGAGTCGGCCAAGGCCTTCGCCTCGCGGGGCGCGGCCTGCCTGGCGGCGAGCCTGCCGGAGCTGACGGCCTTGGCCGTCGCGCCCTCGGGCGAGGCCCGCCTCGGCGAGCGCCTCAAGCCCCTCGCCCTCGCCGCGGGAGGCAAGGGCGGCGGCGGGGGCGCGAGCTTCCGCGCGAGCTTCGCCGACCGCGCGGGCCTCGAGTCCTTCCTCGCCTCCGCGGCGGCCGAGCTGGGGGCCCGGGAGGCGGGGCGCGTTTGACAGGCGGCATCCCGCGGTATAAGGTTCTTCGCTAGGTCCCGGCCCCGGAAAGGAGTCTCTATACATGGGCGACATCCGCAATAGCGCCTTCCTCTTCGCGCTCGGCTGCGTCGTGGCCGCCTTCGTGACGCTCCAGAGCCTCGTGTTCATCGCGAAGGCCTGGCGGGAGGGCAAGCGCATCGGCCTCCCCGCCGCCGCGATGCGGAAGACCCTCGTCTCGAGCGCCGTCTTCACGATCGTCCCCTCCGCGGCCATCCTCCTCGCCGTCCTCACCTTGGCCGGCTCCCTCGGCCTCCCCCTGCCCTGGATCCGCCTCTCCGTCATCGGCGCCATCACCTACGAGCTTCCCGCCGCCGAGACCGCGGCCCAGGCCTTCGGCGCCTCCACGAAGTCTCCCATCCTCGACCCGACGGTCTTCTCCGCCGTGGCCTGGGCCATGACGGCCGGCTCGGTCTTCGCGATGTTCCTCGTCATCTTCTTCGTCAAGCGGATCCAGGGGGGGATCAGCAAGGCCCAGAGCCGCGACACGAAGTGGGTGAGCCTCCTCATCACCGCGATGTTCATGGGCCTCATCTCCGCCTTCCTGGGCGGGGCCCTCGCGGGCGGGGCCGTATCCATCCTGAGCCTGGCCACCTCGGCCCTGGTCATGGCCCTCTTCGGCCTCCTCATCAAGAAGGCCAAGCTCCCCTCGCTCGAGAGCTTCGCCATGCCGGTCAGCATGCTCTGCGGCATGGCCTCGGCCATACTCTATTCCCGCATCCTCGAGGGAGGCGCCAAGTGAAGCCCCGGAGCCCCAAGAGCTACGACGAGACGATCCACCGCGACGGGAGGATCTGGATGGTCCTCGCCCTCGTCGTCACCCAGGGCGTGCCCCTCGCCATATCCCTGCATTACGGCGTCTGGCCGCCCCTAGGCACCTTCCTCAAGGGCTTCCTCCCGACGATCATGGTCTTCTGGCCCATAGCCTTGGTCGAGGTCGCCACTTTCACCCCCATGCTCGGCTCGGGCGGGACCTACCTGGGCTTCGTCACGGGCAACCTCTCCAACCTCAAGGTCCCCGCGGCCATCAACGCCATGCAGCAGGCGGGCGTCGAGCCCTCGACCAAGGAGGGCGAGATCGTCTCCACCCTCGCGATAGGCGCCTCCTCCCTCGTCACGAACCTGGTCCTCGCCCTCGGCGTCCTGCTCATGTCCTACCTCGTGCCCGTCCTCGAATCGCCGGCGCTCAAGCCTGCCTTCGCCAACCTCCTGCCCTCCCTCTTCGGGGCCCTCGGAGTGGTCTTCGTATCGAAGAACTGGCGGATATCGGTCGCGCCCCTCTCCCTCATGATCCTCCTCTTCCTCGCCGCGCCCTCCCTGCCGGTGGGCATCCTCATCCCCGTCGGGGCCCTCGTCTCGATCGGCGCGGCGCGGGCGCTGTACAAGCGCAAGCTCCTTGGCTAGGGCTGAGTGAAATGGCCGCCCTCGTCCTCGGCGCGTTAGCAGCTCTTCTCGCGCTCCTCGCGGCGAGGGCCGCCGCCTTCAAGCCGCGGGCGGCGGCCGGTCCGCGGGCCGCGGCGCTCGATCCCGCGGCCTCGCCGCCCTGCCTCGGCCGCGTCGACGCCCCGTCCGCCGCCGCGCGCCTGGCCGAGATGCTGCGCCGGCGGACCGTCTCGAGCCGCGACCTTTCCAAGGTCGACTATCGCGAGTACGAGTCCTTCATCGAGCTCCTGCCCGGGCTCTACCCCGCGGCTCACCGCGCCATGACGAGGGAGGTGGCCGGCGGCTACTCGCTTCTCTACCATTGGAAGGGCCGGAGCGCCTCCGAGCCCCTCGTCCTCATGGCCCACTACGACGTCGTGGCCGCGGAGGGCGCGGGCTGGAGCCATCCGCCCTTCTCGGGCCGGATCGCCGAAGGCAAGGTCTGGGGCCGGGGCAGCCTGGACACGAAGTGCACGCTCTGCTGCGCCCTCGAGGCCGTCGAGCTCCTCGCGGCCTCGGGCTGCGTCCCCGAGCGCGATATCTACCTCTCCTTCGGCCACGACGAGGAGGTCGCCGGCGAGGGCACGCCGGCCATCCTGGCCCTCCTCGCGCTGCGGGGCGTCCAGCCCGGCCTCGTCCTCGACGAGGGAGGAGGCGTGGTCGAGGGAGTCTTCCCCGGTGTGACGCGGCCCGCCGCCCTGATCGGCGTCGCGGAGAAGGGGATCACCGACCTCGAGCTCTCCGCCCGGAGCCCGGGCGGCCACGCCTCGACCCCGCCGCGGCGCGGCGCGGCGGCGGCCCTCGCCCGCGCCGTCCTCCGGCTCGAGAGGCGGCCCTTCCCTCCCTCCCTGCCGCGCCCGACCCTGGCCATGCTCGGCGAGCTCGGCCGCCACGCCCCCTTCGGCCTGCGCCTCGTCCTGGCCAACCTCTGGCTCTTCAGGCCCCTCCTGGCAGCGGCCTTCGCCGCCTCGGGGGGCGAGACGGGGGCGATGTGCCGGACGACCACGGCGGTCACCATGCTCGCGGGCTCGGAGGGAGCGAACATCCTGCCGGCCCGGGTCTCGGCCGTGGTCAACATGAGGATCGCGATAGGCGAAACCGTGGAGGGAGCCCTGGCCCGCATCCGGCGCGTCGTAGCCGACCCGAGGATCGAGCTGGCCCTCATCCATCCGGGGGAGCCTTCGCCCGTCTCGGAGACCGAGGGGCCAAGCTGGGAGCTCGTGGCCGGGGCCGCCTCGGCGACCTACCCGGAGGCCGTGGCGGCCCCCTACGTCGCCCTGGGCGCCACCGACGCCCGGCACTACGCCCGGCTCTGCCCCCGCGTGTACCGCTTCTCTCCCTTCGAGTTCTCGAAGGCCGAGCGGGCGAGCATGCACGCGGTGGACGAGGCCATACCCGTGGCCAAGCTCGGCAAGGGGATCGAGTTCTACCTGCGGCTCATAGCGGCCTACCCGCCCAAGCCCTCCGCGCCGGGAAAAGAAACGTGATAGTGCGTAATACGTGAACCACAGAGGCACAGAGGCACAGAGGCACAGAGGCATAGAGAGAAAATCGCTATTCTCCCCTCTCCCCTCTGTGCCTCTGTGGTTTGTTTTTTTCTCTCTCTTGATTAAAGCGTAAACGTCAGCCCGCTCAGGAGTATGCCGGGCAGGAGGCTGCCGCCTAACGCGCGCTCTTCGTAGGTCGAGGGATTGACCACGAGCGAGCGCCGCGCTGTCAGGGCCTCGAGCCTGTCGCCGAAGACGCGGTAGAGGCTGTCGTCGAAGCGGAGGTCCTTGATCGGCGAGACGATCCTGCCCCCCTCGACCCAGAAGCAGGCGAAGCGGGTCATGCCCGTCACCCGGGCCGAATCCACGTCGCTCCAGTTGAGGTAGTGGAGGTTCGAGAGGTAGAGCCCCGTGCCGAGGGCCTCGAGCGCCCGATCCTCGTCGAGCTCCCCCGCGCCGATGGCCGCCGAGCGCAGGAACTCCTCCTCGGGCGCGGCGTTGGCGGGGAGGCCGTACTGCCGCTCGCTCCGGGCCGAGACGAGGGTGGAGGCGAGCTTGCCCCCCGCGATGAGCCGCAGGCGCTCGGGCGCCACCTCTCCCGACTCGTTGAAGCGCGGCTCGACCCCGAGGCTGAAATCCTGGACGAGGTCGAAGCGCGGGGAAAGGGAGGTCCTGCCCTCCTTGAGGGAGATGAAGGCGCTCTCGCCCTCGCGGATCTGGCGCTCCGAGAGTCCGTACCAGGAGAAGAAGTCGATGAACTCGGCGAGGGCCTCGGGGGCGATATAGGCGCGGTACTCTCCCGGCGGGACGGCTCGCTCGGGCCGGCCCAAGGCCTCGAGCCGGGAGGCCTCGGACGCGAGGCGGCGCGCGTACTCGCCCCCGTCCCACTCTCGGCCGGCGTAGCAGGACTTGAGGGCCTTGCCGTTGGGGAGGTAGGCCGAGTAGTCCGCGATGAAGCTCTCGGCCGCGAACCAATGCCTGGCCCCGGCGGAGGTCGCGGCGCCGCGGCAGATGGGCCCTTGCGCATGGATGCCGACGAACTCCGCGCCCGCCGCTTCGAGGGCCTGTCCCGGGCCGAGTATCTCCTGGGGGAGGCGGCCTGGATCGGGGAGGCGGCCGGGGAATTCCTCCCGCGAGGAGGCGGCGGCCTTGGGCAGGACCTGGTAAGGGTCGGGCGGGAGGAGGGCGGCCTCGCGGCGCGCCGCCTCGAGGGCCATCGCGGCCTTGCGGCGGTCGGCCTCGGCCTCTCCCGTCGCCTCGAAGCCCGAGGCGAGGCTGCGGCCGCCGCGGTAGTACTTGAAGCGGAGCGACGCGCCGTCGACGTGGCCTATCTGCCGGACCTTCCCGCGGTTGAAGCGGAGGAAGTCCGAGGACTCGCCGGAGAACCCGACCGAGAGCTCCTCGCCCCCGGAGAGCTCGTCGAACAGCGCCGCGCAGGCGCCCTTGAAGGTCTCCTCGAGATCGCGCATCGCGCTCATTGCTCGCCTCCGAATATCTCCACGCCTCGGAAGGCGCAGACCGGGCTCGCGTGGCCGGTCGTGATCACTTGGTTGGGCTCACCCTTGCCGCAGTTCGGGGTGCCGAAGACCTGGAAGGTGGAGGCGTCGCCCACCTTGTAAAGGCTCCTCCAGAAGGAGGAGGAGACGCCCCGGTAGTTCGGGTTGCGGACGGTCCTCGTGAGCTCGCCGTCCTCGATAAGCTTGCCGTACTCGCAGCCGAATTGGAACTTGTTGCGGTAGTCGTCGATGGACCAGGAGCGGTTCGCCTCCATCCAGACGCCTCTCTCGACAGAGGCGATGATATCGGGCAACGCGTCCTTGCCGGGCTCGACGTTGAGGTTCGCCATGCGGTCGATGGGGGAGCGGTGCCAGCCCTCGGCCCGCTGGTTGGCCACGCCGGCCTTCCCGGAGCGGGCCTGGGACTCGAGGCTGCCGAGGGCCCGGACGAGGATGCCGTCCTTGATGACCAGCTCCTTGCGCGCCGGGGCGCCGATGTCGTCGGCCCCGTAGGAGGCCGCCTCGCCGGCCACCGTCGGGTCGAAGCTGACGTTCATGAGCTCGGAGCCGTAGCGGAGCGAACCTATGTCCTCGAGGCGGACGAAGGTCGAGCCCGCGTAGTTGCGCTCGTCGCCGAGGATCCGGTCGAGCTCGAGGGGATGGCCGATCGACTCGTGGATCTGGAGCATCATCTGGTCGGGGGCCAGGACGAGGTCGGCCCGCATCGAGGGGCAGTCCCGAGCGCCGAGGAGCTCGATCGCCTGCTCGGCGGCCCTCGCGGCCTCGGCCTCGATGCGGGGGAAGTCGAGGAGCTCGTAGCCGCCCTGGCGGGTGCGCCCGCGCGGGCCGTTGAGGGTCCGCTTCTGGATGGTAGAGCCCTCGCGGGCCACGGCGGCGCAGCCGTAGCAGACGATGTGCGTCCGCTGGCAGATCGCCGCTCCCGAGGTGGAGACGTACTCGGTCTCCAGGTCGCGGGTCGATATCTCGGCGCTGGCCTGGACGATCTTGTCGGAGACGCGCATGGCCCGGGAGAGGGCCACGGCCCCCCCGGCGAGGAGGTCGGCTCCGGGAGCCGCGCGCCTGCCCCGCGGCGTCTCGTAGGAGAGGGCGGTGGCGGGGCGGACCTCGGTCCCGAAGCGGTGGATCGAGCGGCCCGAGGCGGAGCGCGCCAGCTCGAGGGCGCGCGCGGCCGCCGCGGCCATCGCGGCCGGGCCCGCGGCCGCCAGGCCGGCGTAGCCGAACTGGCCCCCGGAGAGGACCTCGATCATGAAGCCCTCGTCCTCGTAGAGGGCGGCGGACTCGAAGGCCCCGTCCTTCGCCGCGTAGGAACGCTCGACGCTGCGCACGCGGCGCAGGGCCGCCCACTCGACTCCCGCCGGCAGGGCGGATTCGAGGAGGCGCCGCAGGTCCATGGTCATTGAATGCTCCTTATAGGTCCAAGGGCCGCCTGTTGTCGCTCAGGCGGCGCGTGAGGTAGTCGCGGTCGAGGCCGAGGGAGGAGACGATGGAGCGGAGCTGCTCCGCCGACAGGAGGTTCTGCTCGGCGTAGAGGTAGACCAGGGCCCGTTCCGCGATGCAGGGCACCTTGAGGGCGGCGAGCTGCTCGGGGCAGGGCCGCTCGCAGTCGAGGTGCCGGGCGCGGAGGCTCGCCTCGAGGCGGGAGCCGGGCGTGCCCCCGGCCACCGCGTTCAGCTCGGCGAGGAGGGGCCGAAGGTCGCCTCGCGCGGCCGCCTCGCCCATGGGCTTCAGGCTGAAGTAGGTGTACTCCTTGCCGGGGAGGTAGTGGTGCTCGTCGCAGCGCGTGCAGTAGTTCGGCTCGCGCCCGTCCTCCTTGGTGCGGTCCCCCCCGATGATGATGAGGGGATCGAAGTAGAGGGCGGGGCACTCGAGGCCGTCGACGAGGTAGTAGCGGTAGGTGTACAGCGAGTCCGCCAGGCAGTCCGGGTGCTCGCAGTAGGCGGTCAGGGGGAAGACGTCCGTGGCCGTCTCGAGGAGGATGCGCGCGGTGTGGTTGAAGATCTCGCGGCGGAAGTTGAGCACGAGGGTGGGGCAGACGAACACGAGGCCGCGGCGCTCGGCCTCGTCCTTCATGAGGTAGGCGATCCGCTCGTCGTAGAAGGCGGCCTCGTCCACGATCCAGGTGCCTACCCCGGGGTTCGAGGCGAGGAGGGCCTCGAGGGCGAAGGAGTCGCGGGCCTGGCCGATGCGGTCGCCGCAGCGCTCGTAGCCGCCGCGGTAGGCGAGGGCGTCGGGCGGGTAGTCGGGGAAGCGGGCTTGGTCGAGGCTCGAGCGCACGACGAAGATCTCGCGCCGGTCCGCCCCCTCCGTGCAGGTGGCCGCCCGGGCCGCCCCGCCCTTGCGCAGGGCCACGAGGCTGTCGCGCCACATCCGGGCCGAGAACTCGGTCTTGCCCGAGCCCATGGGGCCGATGACGAGGATGCGGCGGCCCGGCCGAGCGAAGTCGAAGTGGTTGAAAGGATGGTGGACCTGGATCCGGGGGAAGCCCAGGTTCCGGAGGAAGTTCTCGCTGTCGCCGTCCGTCTCGCCCATGAGTCCCAGCCCGCCCTTCGGGATCGCCTAGCGCAGCGAGGCCACGGGGGCGGCCGGCCCGGCCGCGTGGACGACGTTGGGCCGGAGGCGGCGCTGGCCGAAGGCGAGGTACTTGAAGGGGTGGATGTCGAGGGCGTTCGCGTACCAGCCGCGGACGAAGTCCGGGTCCACCACGTTGACGGCTATGCTGTGGTAGATCGGGAGGACGGCCGCGCCGGCGAGGAGGCGGGTCTCGGCCGCGGCGAGGGCCTCGAGCCGGGCGGGCCCCTCCTTGGCCGAGGCCTCGGCGAGGAGGCGGTCGTAGTCCGGGTCGGCGAGGCCCGCGTCGTTGAGGTTGGAGTCGCTCGCCCACATCTGGAGGAAGGCGAGGGGGTCGGCGAAGTCGCCGATCCAGGTGGTCAGGGCGAGGTCGTAGCCGGAAGGCCCGGGGCCGGCGCGCACGAGGTCGAAGTAGCGGGCCGGCGCGACGAGCCTGACCTCGACCTCGAGCCCGGCGAGCTTCTCCCAGACCTGCTTCATGAGGCCGGCGACGCGCTTGGAGTCCTCGTTGTCCGGGGTCAGGACGACGAGGGGCGGCAGGCCCTTCCCGCCCGCGTGGCCCGACTTTTCAAGGAGGCGGGCGGCCTCCTCGGCGTCGGCCTTGTCCAGGCCCTTGGCCGCCTGGTATCCGGCGAAGGGCAGGACGAGGGTGGGCGCCGGGATGAGGTACTGCTCGCGGGAGCGGATCTCCGGCCAGGGCAAGAGGAGGGCGAGGGCGCGGCGCAGGTCGGGGTCGTCCCAGGGCTCCTTGCCGGCGGCGAAGAACCAGTAGTGGGTGCCGAACATCGGGTTGGCCTGGATGGAGCGGTCGAGGAGGGAGTCGAGGTCCATGGGGCCCGCGAGCCAGTGTATCTCGCCGTTGTCGAAGCGGCGCGTGGCGTCCGCGTCGTCGTCCGTGAACACGAGACGCAGCCGCGGGATCTCGACGTTCTCCGCGTCCCAGTAGCGCTCGTTCCTCTCGAGGGCGAAGCTGCCTTTCTCGAGGGAGACCGGCTTGTATGGGCCGTTGACGGGGAAGGGGAAGGCCTTGCGCCAGCCGGAGGCCAGGACGGCGGGGTGGATGGGCGAGAAGGAGTGGTGGCACAGGAGGCGCGTGAAGTAGTCGGCCTTCGACGTCAGGCGGACCTGGAGGATACGGTCGTCGATGATCGAGATGCCCACGGAGGCGGGGTCGGCGCTCTTGCCCAGGCGGTACTCCCGCGCGCCGTCGATGACGTCGAAGAAGGAGGCGTAGTCGGCCTTCTCCGACGGGGAGATTGCCCGGAGCCAGGCGTCGCGGAAGTCCCGCGCGACGAGGGGGCTCCCGTCCGACCAGGCGGCCTCCTCGCGGATGTAGAAGGTGTAGGTGCGGCCGTCCTGGGAGCGGCTGTAGGAGCGGCAGGCGGCCTTCACGGGGTCGAGCGAGTCGGGGTTGTAGGTGAACAGGCCCTCGTAGATGGCCGTGAAGACCTGGGCCTCGGCCGAGTAGATGGAGTGGTGGGGGTCGAGCTCGGGATCGATGTCGTTGAAGGCCGCCACGAGCTCCCGCCCCTCGGGCTCCGCGGCCGCGAGCGGCCCGGGGACGAGGGAGGCGAGGGCGAGGGCGAGGGCCGCGCCGAGCGCGGCGCCAGAAAGCCTTGCGTGCATGGTCATGAACGCTCCTTGAGTCGCGCGCGGGCCCGCTCAGGGCGCCGCGTCGCGGATGCCGAGGCGCCGCATCTGCTCGAGCTCCTCGCGTTGGGCGACGTACTCGTGCTTCTTCTGGTTGGCCTTGATCACGGCGCCCTTGATCGTGGTGATCTCGACCTTGATTCCCCGGTGCTTGGCCTTGACCTCCGCCGGCATCCCCTCCTTGAAGAAATCGTCGAGGCCGGCGAGGACCCTGAGCGTCTTCTGCAGCTCCTCGATGTTGCGCTGGAGGAACTTGTAGGCCTGGTCCTCGGGGAGGCCCTCCATGCGCCGGATGGCCGGCCCGTTGCGCTGGGCGAGGGAGGAGGCGAGGGCGGCCCGCTTCTTGGCCTCCTCGACGAAGCGGCCGAAGTCGAGCTCCTCCTCGACGCGGAGGTTCGAGACCGGATCGAGGATCCCGATCCGATAGACGAGGCCCTGGTCCTCCGGCGAGAAGAGCCTGCGGATCATGCGCCGCAGGCGGGCGCCCAGGCCCTGGTCGCAGGACTCGAGGAGGGTGGAGGCCTCCTCGAGCTTGGCTATGGCGTCCTCCAGGGGGAAGGCGGCGGCGGCGAGGGCCCGCGCCCCGTCGACGAGGACGCCGCGGAAGCTCTTGGCCTTGTCGCCGGAGGCCTTCTTCTCCTCCTGGACCGCGATGCGCTTGAGCGCGGCGTCGCGGAGCTCGGGGCCCTCCGAGGAGAAGTCCTCGAGGAGGACCTCCTCCGCGAGCTCGGGATAGAAGGGCCGCTCGGAGGCCACCTCGGAGAACTTGCGCCGGACCTGCTTGATGGCCTCCTCGCGATGGGTGATGGCGAAGGTGGGGTCGATGGAGAGGCCGGGCATGACGAGCTGCCTGAGCTCGAGCTTGTAGCGCTCCTTGTGGTAGGCGGTGAGCTCCTTGAGCGCCGCGAGGATCTCCCGCGTCGCCCGGTCGAGCTGGCCCAGGGACTCGGCGATGAGCCCCGAGGAGAACTGGTCCGAGCCCTTCTTTACCATGGCGGCGAGCTCGGCGAGGGCCCTCGTGTTGAGGTGGGTGGAGGTGTCGGAGAACTGGGTGAAGTTGAAGTACTTGGTCAGGGCGAGGAGGCGCTTGATCCTCCCCATCGTCAGGAAGTCGGTGCTGAACTGGTAGTAGTTGTTGAGGAAGTCGAGGTAGGAGTCGAACTGGGAGACGCGGACGCTCATCGTGTCGACCTTCTCGGCCTCGGTGAAGGGGCCCTCGGGCGGGACGGCGACCTCCGAGATCTTCAGGTCGTACTTATAAGGATCGTCGTGGAGGATCCCCTTCTTGTCGAGGACGGCCCTGAGTCCCTGGAACGAGGACTGGAAGAGCTTGAAGCTCTCCTTGAGCTTGACCAGGTCGCTGCGGTCCAGGCGCTCGCGCTTCGCCTCGAGGCACTCCTCGACGCGCCGCGCGAAGGTCTGCGTATCTTCCATAGTAGAGAGAGTATGGAGTAAAATGCCGCCCGAGGCAAGCATGGGCAGGCCATCGGATTTCGAGCCGGAGCGGCTCGTACTCGCCCTCCTGTACCCCGCGGGGACCGAGCTCGGGCCCCTCCGGGCGGCGCTCGAGGGGCGCCTCGGCCCGGCCGACTACGTGGGCCCCGAGCTTCCCTTCCCCTGGACGAGCTACTACGAGGCCGAGATGGGCGGGGAGCTCCGCCGGGGCTTCCTCTCCTTCGCGCGCTCGGTCGATCCCTCCGGACTTGCCGATCTCAAGCTCTGGACCAACGGCCTCGAGGAGGCCCTCGCCGTCGGGGGGAGGCGCCGGGTCAACCTCGATCCGGGCCTCCTCTCCCTGGGACGCTTCTGCCTGGCGACGACGAAGGACCGCTCCCACCGCATCCCCCTGGGCCGGGGCATCTACGCCGAGCTCACCCTCGTCTACGAGGGGGGCGAGTTCCGCCCCCTGCCCTGGACCTACGCCGACTGGAGGAGCCCCGAGTACCGGGTCCTCCTCGGCGAGCTCAGGGAGCGGCACCGGCTGGCCCGCAGGGAGGCCCTCAAGCGCCCGGACCCCGCCCGCGCGTAAGCGGGGCATGAAGCCCTTCCTTCCCCTCCTGGCCCTTTCCCTGGCCTCCTGCTCCTCGCCCTTCGGCTTTCCCGGCCTCCATCGCCTCGTCCTCATCCTCCCCGAGGCCCCGGCCTCCTGGTCGGGCCTCGGGGAGCCTTCCTTCGAGGTCGAGTGGATCGGGGCCGAGGGCCGGCGCGAAGCCGCGCGGGGCGGGCCAGGGGGCAGGGTCGAGGCGAGGCTTCCCCGCGGCCTGAGCCAGGCCATCGTCGCGCGTCCCCGCCTGGCCGGCCGGGAGCTCTCGCCCGCCGGCGCCCTCTATCCCTCCCGCCTCGCCGGGGGGGAGGGGCGCTTCGTCCTGCCCGGCCCCGGCCCCGGGGAGCTCGCCCTGGACTGGGCGGGAGGTTACGCGGCCGAGGTCTGGAGGCAGCTCGAGGACTGGGGCCTCGAGCCGAGGCGCTTCGACCTCGCGCGGCTGGCCGGGGAGGCCGCCTCGCGGGCTGCGGATCCCTGGGCCGCCCTGGCCCCGCGCGAGGCGGCCCGCCGCCTGGCGGCGGGCCGCTTCCGCGCGGACGCCCTGCGGGAAAGGGCGGCCTTCCCCGCGAGCCTGCCCGGCCCCGGGCCCTGGGCCCCCGAGAGCCCCCTGGCCGCCCCGCCCCGGGCCGAGGCCGGGGCCTGGGCGGTCGAGCTGCCCGAGGGGAGCTGGCGCTTCGTCGGGCGGGAGGCGGAACTCATCGTCTCGATGGACGCGGCGGGCCTGGCCGCCTGGGTCAGGATCCCGGGGCCCTAGGCTCCCCCTGGGGCAGGAGGATGCGGAAGGCCGAGCCCTCTCCCTCCCAGCTCTCGACCGAGGCGCTCCCGCCGTGGGCGAGGGCTATGTGCTTCACGATGGCGAGGCCGAGGCCCGTGCCCCCGAGCTCCCGCGAACGGGCCTTGTCGACCCGGTAGAAGCGCTCGAAAAGCCGCCCGAGGTCCTTGGCGGGGATGCCCAGGCCCTGGTCCCGCACCTCGATCCGGATGCCGGCATCGTCGCGCGAGGCCGAGAGCGCGATGGGGCCGCCCGGGGGCGAGTACTTGACCGCGTTGTCCAGGAGGTTGACGAGGGCCTGGACCACGAGGCCCGGGTTGACGCAGGCCCGCAGCCCCTCGGGGCAGGAAAGGCCGATCCGGGCGCCCTTGGCCTCGGCCTTGGGCGCGACGGCCTCGGCCGCCTCCTCGAGGAGGCGGCCGACCTCGACCTCCTCGACCTCGATCCGGGCGCCCTCCCGCTCGAGCTGGGCGAGGGAGAGGAGGTCGCCGATGAGGCTCTCCATGCGCGATGCGTTGCGCGCCACTATGGCGAGGTGGCGGAGGGCCGTCGGCCGCGCCTCGGGATCCCCTCCCTCGGGGAAGGAGCCGACCTGCTCGAGGAGGCTCTCCGCGAAGCCCTTGATGACCTGCACCGGGGTGCGCAGCTCGTGGGACACGTTGGCGACGAAGTCCCGCCGCACCCGCTCGAGGCGCTTGAGCTCCGTCTCGTCCTCGAGGGCGAGGACGAGGCCGCCCGAGGAGCCGTAGGGCGAGGCGAGGGCCCGGAACCAGCGCCCCGCCGGGCCGAGGACCAGCTCGGCCCGGCGGCTCGCGCCGGCCCCGGCGCAGGAGCGGGCGAGGGCCTCGAGCTCGGTCGAGCGGGCGGCCTCGAGGAGGCCGCGGCCCAGGGCCTCCGCCGCCGAGCCCAGGCCGAAGAGGGCCAGGGCCGCCGGGTTCACGAGCCGCACGCGCAGCTCCCCGTCGAGGGCGAGGACGGCCTCGGTCATCGAGTGGAGGACGGCCTCGAGCTCCTCGCCCTGGGCCTCGGCGCCGCGGATGCGCTCGTCGAGCTGGGAGGCCATGGCCTCGAGGGCCAGCTCGAGGGTGGCGAGCTCGGCCGGTCCGCCCCTCGGCGCGGCCCTCCGAGCGGCGGCAGGGAGCTCGCCCGAGGCGTAGGCCCTCGCCCGTGAGGCCAGGCCGGCGAGGGGGAGGGCGAGGGAGCGGCTGAAGGCCGCGGCGGCGGCCGCGGCGAGGGCCGCGAGGAGGAGGGCCGAGGCGGCGATGGCCCAACGGGCCTTGGCCACCTGGGCGTCGATGGTGGGGACCAAGGCGGCGATGCGGAGCGCGGCGGCCGCGCGGCCCCCGCGCAGGACCGGGGCGGCCGCGTAGGCGAGCTCGGAGCCGAGGGTGGCCGAGCGCCGCCTGGCCGTCCCGACCCGGCCCGCGAGGGCCTCGCGGAGCTCGGGCCGGTCGCCGTGGTTCCCCATCGACGCGGGGTCGGCCTCGGAGTCCGCCGCCACCGAGCCGTCGGGCAAGACGAGCGTTATGCGAAATCCGCTGCCCTCCGCCGCCGCGGCGCAGAAGGCCGAGGCCTGGCCGGGGTCCCGGCCCTCGGGGGCGAGGGCCGCCAGGGCTCCCGCGGAGCGGCCCAGGGCGAAGGCCGAGGCCTCGGCGCAGGCCCTTCCCGCGACCGCGCCCCCGACGAGGGCGAAGAGGAGGGCCGCGGCCGCGGCCGCGCCGGAGAGGAGGAGGAAGCAGCGCCTGTACAGGCTCAAGCCTGGGCCTCGTCGCGGAGGCGGTAGCCGACGCCGCGCACCGTCTCCACGAGCTCCCCCCGGGCGCCGAGCTTGCGCCGGACCGAGAGGACCTGGACGTCCACGGCGCGGTCGGTGACGGGGTAGTCGGGGCCCTTGACCGCGTCGATGATCTGGGAGCGGGTGAAGACCCGGCCGGGGCTGCGCATGAGCAGCTCGAGGAGGGCGAACTCGGTGGCCGAGAGCTCGACCTTGGCCCCCGAGGCGACGAGCTCGTGCCTGGCCGGGTCGAGGCGCAGGGGGCCGCGCTCGATCGGGGCGCCAGCCTCCGCCTCCGCCTCGGCGCCCGGGGCCGCGCGGCGCAAGAGGCCGCGGATGCGCGCGGCGAGGACCTTGGGGCTGTAGGGCTTGACGACGTAGTCGTCGGCGCCGAGCTCGAGGCCGGCCACGACGTCGGCCTCCTCGCCCCGGGCGGTGGCGAGGATCACCGGCACCCGGCGCAGGGCCCGGTCGGCCTTCATGCGGCGGAGGGCCTCGAGCCCGTCGATGCCCGGCAGCATCACGTCGAGGACCAGGCAGTCGGGCGGGTCGGCCGCCATGGCCGCCAGGCCGGCCTCGGCGTCGGCGGCGGCGGATACGGCCATGCCCTCCTTGCCCAGGGAGAAGGCGAGGAGCTCGCGGATGTCCGCCTCGTCCTCGACCACCAGCACGCGGGAGCGCGGCATGGCCTTACTCGTTGAGGTCGACGTGGCGGCCCTCGACCATGAAGACCACCGCCTCGCAGGCGTTGGTCACGTGGTCGCCGAGGCGCTCGAGGAAGCCCGAGGTGGACAGGAGCTTGGCCGCCCGCTCGGCCTGCTCGGGCCGCTCGCGCATGAGGGTCAGCACCTCCTCGACCAGGGCCTTGTGCTCCCCGTCGATGGCGTCGTCCATCGCGGCCACCCGCCTCGCTGCCTGGGGATCGCGGGCGAGGTAGGCGTCGACCGCCCCCCGCACCATCGCCGAGCCTGCCGCGGCCATGCGGTCGAGGCGCTCCACCTGGCGGAAGGGGGGCTCCTCCGCGAATTTCTTGACCGCCTTGGCCAGGTGCACGGCGTGGTCGCCCGCCCGCTCGAGGTTGTCCGCCATCTTGAGGGCGGCGATGAGCTCGCGGACGTCCTGGGCGACCGGGGCCTGGGTCGCGATGACGACGGCGACGCGGTCGCCGAGGGCTATCTGCAGGGCGTCGACGGCGCGGTCGCCCTCCTTGACCTCGCGGGCGAGCTCGGCGTCTAGTTCGCGCATCGCGCGCCGGGCCTTCTCGATCTGCTCCTCGACGCGGGTCCCCATGTCGAGCAGGTCGCGGTCGAGCTTTTCGCGCTCCCGATCCATGTGCGTCCTGTCGGGCATCGTCACTCCTTTTCCCGTTCGCCGCTCAGGCTCAGCCGAAGCGTCCGGAGATGTAGGCCTCGGTCCGCTTGTCCTTCGGGTTGAAGAACACCTCCTTGGTGGGCGCGTACTCGACGAGCTCGCCGTGGAGGAAGAACCCGACGGCGTCCGAGACGCGGCCGGCCTGCTGCATGTTGTGCGTCACGATCACGATAGTATAGCGCTTCTTCAGCTCCTCGAGTAGGTTCTCGATCTTGGAGGTCGAGATCGGGTCGAGGGCGCTCGTCGGCTCGTCCATGAGCAGGACGTCGGGCTCCACCGCGAGGACCCGGGCTATGCAGAGCCTTTGCTGCTGCCCGCCGGAGAGGCCCAAGGCGGGCTTGTGCAGCCGGTCCTTCACCTCCTCGAGGAGGGCCGCCTGCTCGAGGCTCCGCTCCACGATCTCGTCGAGGGCCCGGCGGTCGGCGGCGCGGCGCGAGGGGCTGCCGTGGATCCGCGGCCCGTAGGCGACGTTGTCGTAGACGCTCATGGGGAAGGGGTTCGGCTTCTGGAAGACCATGCCGATCCGCTTCCGGAGCTCGATGACGTCGGCGCCCGGGGCGAAGATCGAGGAGCCCTCGTACTCGACGACGCCCTCGACCCTGACCCCCTCGATGAGGTCGTTCATGCGGTTCAAGGTCCGCAGGAAGGTGGACTTCCCGCAGCCGGAGGGGCCTATGAGGGCGGTTATGCTCCTCGAGGCTATGTCCGCCCCTACCTTGCGCAGGGCCTGGACGCTGCCGTACCAGAGGTCGAGGTCGCGGACCGATATCTTCACTGCGGGGGGCATGGGATTCCTCCTAGCGTGCCGCGTTGCGCGACATACGTCCAACGAGCCGCTTGGCGGCGAGATTGAAGGCGAGCACGACGGCTATGAGGACGGTGGCCGTCGAGAAGGCGCGGTCGAAGGAGATCCCCTCCGCGAACAGGAGATATATGTGCGTGGACAGGGCGCGGGAGGAGGAGAACAGGCCCTTCGCGAGCTTGTAGTCCGAGCCCATGGTGAACAATAGCGCGGCCGTCTCGCCGACCGCCCGGCCCACCGCCAGGAGGAGGCCCGTGAGGATGCCGGGACTCGCCGCGGGCACAACGACCCGGAAGACCGTCTGGAGCTTGGTGGCGCCGAGGGCGAGGGAACCCTCCCTAAGGGCGGGGCTCACGGTCTTTAGGGCCTCCTCGGAGCTGCGGACGATGGTCGGCAGGATCATCAGCGAGAGGGTCAGGCAGCCGGAGAGGAGTCCGAAGCCGAAGCCCAGGAGGTCCACGAACACGAGCATGCCGAAGAGGCCGAAGATGATCGAGGGAATGCCCGCGAGGGTCTCGGTGCCGAGGCGCAGGAGCCGCAGGAGTGGGCCCTGGCGAGCGTACTCCACGAGGTAGATCGCCGCCGCCACGCCGACGGGCCCGGCGATCCCGACGGTGAGGAGGAGCATGGACAGGGTGTTCAGGATGATGGTCGAGATGCCGCCGGCCCTTCCCGAGAGGCGAGGCTCCTCGAGGAGGTAGCGGAGCTTGAGGTTCCAGCCCGTTTCCCTGCCGCGGAGCCTGAGCAGGGGAAGGCCGGCCCCGAGCGCGTCGCGGGCGAAGGCGAAGCCGACCGCCCCGGGGGTCGAGGCTATGGCGGCGCAGGTATCCTGGCCGGAGTCCTCCGCCGGAGTCCCGCCCGCGGGCAGGGGCGCCTCGAGGCCGGCCGCCTCGAGGGCCGCGGCGAGGGGGCCGCGGGACTCGGGCGCGAGGGGGCGCACCGGGAGCTCGGGGCCGCCGAGGGCGGCCCAGGAGGCGGGGGATCCGCGAAGGAGCCCCGCGAGATCCCCCAGGCTGATCTCCTCCACCGAGCGCTCGTTCACCAGCTCGGCGGCCTCCGGATTCATGGCTACGACGAGGCGCCGCAGTCCGATCCTCCGCGCCTCGGGCTTCAATCCGGCGAGGGCCGGCTCCGGCAGGATCGCGATGGAGCCCGGGGTGGAAGCCAGGCGCTCGAGGAGGGCCTCGGGCGTCGGCGAGAACTCGACCAGGGCGCCCCAGGCGGGCGCTTGCCCGAAGACGAGGGCTTCGGCCGACCCGGCGCCCGGCGCCCCGGGCTCGAGGGCCAGGGGGAGGAGGTCGGTCGCGTCCGCGCAAATCTTCGCCCAGTTGATGTACTCGTCGCTGTAGATCCCCAGGAGCTGCTCGAAGTCGAGCTCCTCGAGGCGCAGGCCGCCGTTGACGAGGATGGCGACGCCCTCGGGCGAGCGCTCCGCGTAGGGCAGGTAGGGGCTCCTGGTCTCGTTCGAGTAGCGCAGGCCCCTCCAGAGGATGAAGCCGACGATCGCCGCCAGGATGATGATCGTGGCTCCGGAGAGGGCGCGGATCAGGCCGAAGGCCCAGCGCTCCTGGCGTATCTTCGCGGCGTGGCCGCGTTCGGACTCACGCACCGGCGGCCCCCTCGGCGCCCGAGAGCGAGCGCTTCAAGGCGATCTGGACGACGAGGTTGAGCGCGAGTATGAAGACGAAGAGGACGATGCCCGTGGCGAAGAGGCTGGTCAGGTGATCGTCCTTCGCGTAGCTCATGTCCGTGATGATGTTCATGGTGAGGGTCCGCACCATGCCGTTCAGGCCCTTGGGCATGATCGGGGCGTTTCCGCCGACCATGAGGACGGCCATGGTTTCCCCCAAGGCCCTTCCCATGCCGAGGATGACGCCCGCCGCGATGCCGGAGCGGGCCGAGGGCACGAGGACCCGGATGATGGTCTGCCACTGGGTGGCGCCCAGGGCCAGGGAGCCCTCGCGCAGCTCGCGGGGGACGGCGCGGAGCGAGACCTCGGTGACGTTGATGATGGTCGGCAGGGTCATGATCGCGAGGATGATCGAGGCGGAGAGGACCCCGTAGCCGGTCCCGCCGAAGGCGGAGCGGTTCAGGCCCGCTATCACGGCGATGCCGAAGAGCCCGTAGATGACCGAGGGAATGCCGGCGAGGAGCTCGACCGCGGTTCGGATGGCCCGCGAAAAGCGCTGCTGGGCGAGCTCGGCGAGGTAGACGCCGACGGAAAGCCCGACGGGCACGGCGAAGACGAGTGAAAGCCCGGTGACGAGGAGTGAGCCGACGATGAAGGAAAGGATGCCGTAGCCGGGATCCGCCGCGGTCGGCTCCCAGCGGGTCGAGAAGAGGAACTCCGTGAGCGGGACCTTTTTGAACAGCGGGGCGCCACGGAGGAAGAGGAAGAGGGTGATGAAGAGGACCGCGAGGATGGAAAGGGCTCCGCAGAAGACCAAGAGTCCCTCGATGCCTCGCTCGGCGATTCTGCGCCTTTTCAACTGCTCTCCTTGATGAAGCGAGGCCGGGCTTGCCAGGAATCGGCGAGCCCGGCTTCGTGATCGCTGCGAAAGTCTTGCGCTTATTGAGCTTAGCTCTTCGGGACCGGGATGAAGTCCACCGACTTCACGATGGCCTGGCCCTTGGGGGAGAGGACGTAGTCGATGAAGGCCTTCTCGACCGAGCCGGCGGCGGCCTCGCCCTTGGTCACGAGGTAGAGCTGGCGGCTGATGGGGTACTTCTTGGCGACGACGTTGGCGATGGTGTCGGCCACCCCGTTGACCATGAGGTTGCGGCCGCCGGCCTTGGTGACCTCCTCGACGAAGGCCATGCCCACGTAGCCGATGGAGCCGGGGGTGGAGGCGACCTTGGCCGCGACCTCGCCGTTCTCCTTGGCGACGATGGCGTTCTTCGTGTAGGCGATGGCCTTGCCGAAGGGCTTCTGGCAGACGATCTCCCAGAAAGCCACGTAGGTGCCGGAGGACTCGTCGCGGTTGACCACGACGATGGGGAGGTCGGGGCCGCCGACGTCCTTCCAGTTGACGATGTCGCCGTGGTAGATCTTGGCGAGGTTGTCGGTGGTGATGTTCGAGAGCTTGATGTTCTTGTTGACGACCACGGAGAGGCCGTCGAGGGCGATGGTCACCGGCTTGAGGCCGGAGTCGAGCTGCTCCTTGGAGAGCTCGGCCGAGGAGCCGGCCAGGCTGGCGGTGCCGGCGGCGAGGGCCTTGAGGCCGGCGCCGGAGCCGACGGCCTCGTAGGAGATCTTGACGCCGGGATTGGCCTTCTGGAACTGCTCGATGGCGGCGAAGGCGATGGGCGCGACCGTGGTCGAGCCGGAGAAGGTGTAGCTGCCGGAGAGCTGGGCGAAGGCGCTCGCCCCGGCGGCGAGGGCGAGGATCAGGACGGCGATCTTCTTCATCTGGGTTCCTCCCTAGTGGATTTCGTACCCGAAGGTAGGCGAGGCGCGTTAGGAAACGGCGAGCCGATTGTTAGGAAAGGGTTAGATGGGCCTCTTTTGCCCCCGCCGAGGCGGCCCGAGGCTTCGAAAGCAGGAGGGCCCCGACGATGGCGGTGAAGGGCGCCACTAGCACGAGCCCGAGGCTGCCGACGAGGATGTTGGCGAGTTCCGAGGAGACGTAGACCATGTTCAGGACGTTGGCCAAGGGCGCTCCCTGGGCGATGAAGGTCAAGAGGAGCCCGGAGAAGCCGCTCGAATAGGCGAACAGGAGGGTGGTCGTCTGGGTCCCGATCACCATGCGCCCGATCGAGAAGCCGGACTTAAGGAGGCTTCCCCTGCCGATATCGGGCTTGTGGAAGGCGATCTCGTCCATGGCAGCCGCTATGTCCATCGCGAGGTCGAGGACCGCCCCCGAGGAGGCGAGGAAGATGCCGGAGGAGAATATGGCGGCCAGGTCGAGGTGCTGGTAGCCCGTATACAGGAGGGTCTCTGAATAGGGAATGCCCGCGCCGTTGAGCTTTAGGATCCGCGTGACCACGACGGCCAGGAGGGCCGTGGACAGTATCCCGAGCATCGATCCGAGGAAGGCGACGAGGCCCTTCCTCGTGAAGCCGCCTATGAGGAAGGATATGACCGCGGCCAGGACCGAGACCACGACGAGGGTGGCGAAGACCGGGTGGATCCCGACGAGCATGGCGGGGAGGAGGACCTTGAAGATCGCGACCGCGGAGAAGGCGAAGCAGAGCGCGGTCTTGAGGCCGGTCCACCTGCCGAAGACGACGAGGAGGGCGATGAAGCAGGTCGCGAGCAGGACTAAGGAGGCGAGGCGGAAGTGGTCGAGGACATTGGCGTAGGCCACGTCGCTCCGATCGGCGTTCAGGTCGAGGATCACGAGGGCCCGATCCCCCGGAGCGAAGAGCTTGTCGAGCTCGAGCTTGCCGATGAGGTGGTTCGAGGACTCGAATTCGCGGCCCTTGAAGGGTCCGGTGAGGACGCGCAGGCTCAAGAGCTGGTCGCCCTCCTTGATCGGGCCGATGCGCTTGACTAGGCTGTCGTCGACGGCGAGGATCTCCCCCACGGCGCGCAGCGAGGAGCCCTGGGGATAGGGGGAACGGGCCGGCGAGGGCAGGGCGAGCATGAGGGCGCTCGCGATCGCGAGCGCGGCCGCGAAGAGCATCTCGCGGCGCCTGTCTCGGAATTCCATGACGGCTCCTATGGCTGGATGCGTATGAAAGGTCCCCGGCCAAGGGTGACCGGGGACCGCCCCGCCTCGAGGGGTCGGGGCCGTTTTTATTAATTCTTCTTCTGGATGCCCATGGCGGAGCAGAGCTTGCGGTAGATGTCGGTGTTGTCGTACAGGCCGCCGAAGAGCTCCTGGCCCGATCCCTTGGCGAAGGTGGCGACGGGGACGCCGGTGTGGGCGTAGCTCGTCCAGCCGATGCCGGCGGCCTGGTTGAGGATCTGGGTGAGCTTGACCGTCAGGGGCTCGTAGCCGCCGTAGAGGAGGTAGGCATCCTCGGCCGCGGCGCGGACGACCTGGTTCCCCATGGTCCGGTTGAAGGCGAACTGGAGCTCGTTCTGCTGGAGGGGCGTGAGGTCGCCGAGCTCGAGGCCGAAGGCGGCCTTGATGGCCGGGAGGAGGTCGGCGAGGTCGGCCTCATCCTTCTTGGCCTTGTCCTTGTAGGGCTTCACCACCTCGTCGTTGAAGCGCTGGAAGCTCATGGTCTGCTTGGCCACCTTGTCGAAGAAGGTGGAGTACTGGGTGCCCGCGAAGCCGATGCTCATGCCGCCGGTCTCATGGTCGCCGGTGACGACGATGAGGGTCTCCTTGGGGTGCTTGGCCATGAAGGCGAGGGCCTCGGAGACCGCGGCGTCGAAGGCGAGGGTATCCTTGATGGAGCTCGCGGCGTCGTTGGCATGGCAGGCCCAGTCGATCTTGCCTCCCTCGACCATCATGAAGAAGCCCTTGGGCGCGTCCCCGAGGAGCTCGATCCCGACGCGGGTGAAGTCGGCGAGGCTCGCGGCGCCCGCGGGGCGGTCCATATCGTAGTGCAGGGCCGAGGCGTCCTGGAGGAGGGACTCGACCGCGAGGACCTTGCCGGATCCCTTGCGCAGGGCCATGATCCGCTCCTTGCCGGCGACGACCTTGTAGCCGGCCTTGGCCGCGAGCTCGGTCAGCTCGGCCTGGTCCCCCTTCTTGCCCTTGGGCTGGAGGAAGCCGCCGCCGCCGAAGTAGTCGAAACCGCTCGCGGCGAGCTGCTCGCCGATGGCGTAGTAGTCGCTCCGCGAAGGGACCTTGGCGTAGAAGGAGGCGGGGGTGGCGTGGTCGATGGAGACCGAGCTGACAATGCCCACCTTCATGCCCAGGGCCTTGGCCTCCTCGGCTATGGTCCGGTACTTGACCGTCTTGCCGGGGTCCATGTTGATCACGCCGCTCAGGGTCTTGTTGCCCGTGGCCATCGCCGTGCCGGCCGAGGCCGAGTCGGTGATGAAGGAGCTGGCGTCGTGGGTCGTGGTCAGGCCGGAGACGGGGAGCTTCGAGAAGCCGAGTGGCTTGATCGCGATTTCCTTGCTCGACATCGCGTTCGCATAGACGGCGGCCGAGTTGATCTGGGCCAAGGCCATGCCGTCGCCGATGAACAGGAACACGTACTTCGCCTTCGGGGCCGCCGCGGCGGGAACCGCGAGGGCGGCCGCGAGGCCGAGGGCGGCGATCGCGCGCGAGAGCTTTCGCATCATGTGTGGACCTCCTGGTCTGTGATGGGCCGATGGTAGGGGAAGGAGGATGGCCCGTGGTTTCGCTTGAATGAGGATCGGATGAGGATTGCGTTAGGCGACGGGGCCCCGTCCCGGGGCCCGGGCGGGCCTAGGCGAGGATGAGGGAGGGCGAGAAGATCGGGGGCGAGGCGGGAGCTTCGAGGGAGGCCGGCGCTGCGCGGGGGCCGCCGGATCCCCCGGCAGCGATTCCGCGTTCCTCCTCGGGGCCCGGCCCGAAGGAGCGGAAGGCGAGGCGCGAGGGAGAGGCCTTGGCCTCCTTCTTAAGGAGGGCGAGGGCCTCCGAGAGCCCCTCGGCGTCGAGGCTCGCCCCCGGCCGCAGGTGGACCAGGGCCGCGCTCACCGTGAGCAGGCTCATCCTCCGCTCGCGCCCCGAGCGGTCGCGCCCCTTGATCCAGCCCCGCTCGCGGTCGGCGGGGGCGTAGAACGAGGAGGCCTCCCGGGCGAAGCGCCCGGCGGTCGCTTTCACCTCCTCGAGGACCTGGTCGGGGTCGGCCGATTCCAGGCAGGCGAAGAAATCGTCCCCGCCCAGGTGGCCGATGAAGCCCTTCGGCCTCGCCACGCTCGACTTGAGGATGTCCGCGAAGAGCATGATCACCCGGTCGCCCGAGCGGAAGCCGTAGCGGTCGTTGAAGGGCTTGAAGTTGTCGAAATCGTAGTAGACGAAGGCGACGCCCTCCCCGGGCTCCGCGAGGCGCTCGGCGCAGACCTCGGAGACGCGGAGGTTGCCCGGGAGCCGGGTGAGGGGGTTCTGGTCCCGGGCCTCGGCGAGCTCCAGGTCGGCGACCAGGGCGAGCAGGGACTCGGCTGGGAGGACCCCGGCGTAGCGGCCGCCCTCGGTGGCGATGACCCCGCCGCATTCGGGGTTGGCCCCGTAGAGCTCGACGACGCGGCCGAGCTCGGTGCCCGAGGCGACGACGGGGATCCGGGCGACGAGGGAGGAGGAGCCGCCCTCGGCGATCTGGTGCTCGAGGAGGGAGATGCCGAAGGGGGAGTACAGGTACTGGAGGAAGTCCCGGGCGCGATAGGCGCCGACGGGCTCTCCCTCGCCGTCCACCACGGGGAGGATGGAGAGCTCCGGCTCCTTGCGGAAGCGCGCGAGCAGGGAGGCGAGGTCGAGCCCGAGCTCGACGGGCTCGGTGGCCAGGAGGTCGGCCGCCCCGACGCGGCCGCCCCTCGAGGCGGAACGGCGGTAGCCGCAGGCCTTGCTAGCGGCGTGGGGATAGGCCGCGGCCATGTCGGAGGCCGCGACGCTCGGGCGGGCGATATAGTAGCCCTGGACGTAGTCGCAGCCGGCCTCCATGCAGAGCCTGAGCTCCCGCTCCGTCTCCACGCCCTCGGCTATGACCGAGACCCCCATGAGGTGGGCCAGGCCGGCGATGCGCTCGAGGAAGGAGGCCTTGCGCGGGTCGTCCGCGGCCCCGGCGACGAAGAAGCGGTCTATCTTGACGATGTCGGGCTCGGCCCGGTAGAGGAACTTGAGGCCGGCGTAGCCGGTGCCGAAGTCGTCGAGGGCGATGCGGCAGCCCTGGCCTCGGTAGGCCGCGACCACCCGGTCGAAGCCCGTGCGCTGGTCGGGCTCGTGGAGCTCCGAGAGCTCGATGACGATGCGCGAGGGGGCGAGGGCGGCCTCGGCGGCCAGTCGCCCGGTGTTGCCCGTGGAGTAGTCGGGCATCTGGAGGAGGCGGTTGTCCACGTTGTAGAAGAGCTTCGCCCGCTCGAGGCCGCGGCCGGCGAACTTGCGGAATGCCTTCTCGCGGAGGGCCAGGTCGAGGGCGTAGAGTATCCGCTCCTCGTAGGCCCGGTCGAAGACCTCCGCTATGCTCGTGAAGCCACATCCCTCCCAGCCGCGGAGGAGGGCCTCGAAGCCGTAGGCCGAGCCGTCGGCGAGGGAGGCTATCGGCTGGAAGGCGTGGTCGAGGGAGGCGAGGATCTCGAGCCAGGGCCGGGGTAGCTGCGCCTGCATATGCATTCCTCGGCCGAGGATACCGGGGCCGGCCCCGCTTTTCGTTAGGCTTCTGTTAGAAGGGCGTTAGGCGGCGCGCCGCCGGGCTCAGGGGCGGAGCATCCCGGCGATGTCCTCGACGCGGGCGACGCCGTTCGCGGCCATCCAGGCGGCGATGCCGTCCCGGACGCGCGCCGCGGTCCGCGGGTCGACGAAGGTCCCGGTGCCGACCTGGACGGCCCGGGCTCCCGCGAGGAGGTACTGCAGGGCGTCCTCGGCGCACATGATGCCCCCGAGGCCGACGACGGGTATGCCGACCGCCCGCGATACCCTGTAGGCGCAGGCCACCCCCACCGGGCGTATGGCCGGGCCGGAGAGGCCCCCCGAGCCCATGGCTATGGCGGGCCTCCGCCTGGCGACGTCGATCACCATGCCCACGAGGGTGTTGACGCAGGAGATCGCGTCGGCCCCGCCGGCCTCGGCGGCCTTGGCGACGGCCGCTATGTCGGTCACGTTGGGCGTGAGCTTGACGACGAGGCAGCGGCGAGTTCGGTCGCGCAACGCGCGCGTCAGGCGCTCGACCTGAACCGGGTCCGTGCCGAAGGCCATGCCGCCGTGGCGTACGTTGGGGCAGGAGACGTTGATCTCGTAGCCGTCGACTCCCGTGCGGCGCCCCGGGAAGCCCTCCCAGGCGCCGGCCGCCTCCTCGAGCCTTTCGAGGACCTCGAGGTACTCGGCCTCGGCGGCGCCGGCGACGTTGACGACGACCGGGCAGGCGCGGCGCGCGAGGCCGGGCAGCTTCTCGGCGACGAAGGCCGCGATGCCGGGATTGGCCAGGCCGATGGAGTTGATCATGCCGGCCGGGGTCTCGACGATGCGGGGGGCCGCGTTGCCCGGCCGGGGCTCGAGGGTGACGGCCTTGGTGTAGAGGGCCCCGAGGCCGTCGACCTCGACCAGCTCCTCGTACTCGCTCCCGTAGCCGAAGGTGCCCGAGGCCGCCCCGACGGGATTGGGCAGCTCGAGGGGACCGAGTCGGACGCGGAGATCGGGGCCGCTCATCGCGCGCTCCCCTTCCAGTCGATCTCGGAGCCCTCGAAGACCGGCCCCTCGGCGCAGGCGCGGAGGAAGCCCGAGCCGTCGGCCTTGGGCAGGGCGCAGCCGGCGCAGGCACCGACCCCGCAGGCCATCCACTGCTCGGCCGAGAGGCTCGAGGCCCAGGAGCGCGCGGCGGCGAGGGAGGCCAGGGAGGCGAGCAGGGGGCCCGGGCCGCAGCCGTATATGCGCGCGCGACCGTCCGGCGAGACGTTGCGCGCTATCCACTCCGAGGGGAAGCCGCGCTCCCCGGCCGAGCCGTCGTCGGTGCAGACGACCGCGCCGGGGGGCAGCTCGATGTCGGGTATCGCGGCCGCGTCGCGGAAGCCGAGGACCAGGAGGGGCCGCGCGTCTGCGGCCTCAAGCTCGCGCGCGAGGAAGAGGACGGGCCCGAGCCCGATGCCCCCGGCGACGAGGAGGGGCCGCTCGCCCGGCGCGGACGGGGGGAAGGGCCTGCCCAGGGGCCCGAGGACGTCGACCCAGGCGCCCGCGGCGAGGTCGGCGAGCAGGGCGGTGGCCTGGCCCCTGACCTGGTAGAGGAGGGAGGCGGAGGGGGGGCCGCCTTCAGCTCCCTCGGAGAAGCCGGCGAAGGCGAAGGGCCGGCGCAGGAGGGGATCGTAGCGGGGCGAGGCGCGGAGGGTCAGGAACTGGCCGGGAAGGGGCCGCTCGGCCTCCCAGGAGAGGACGAGCTCCCTCCACAGCGGCGCCACCGCGCGGTTGGACCGGATGCGGGCCTCGAACTGCTTCACCGGCCCACGATAGACGGCCCTCCTTCCCCCTGTCAATGCGGGGCGGGCTCAGGCGAGGAGCTCTATCCGCGCGAAGATCTCGTCGAGGGAGTCGGTCTTGAGCAGGTAGCGCGCGTAGCCCGTCCCGGGGATCAGGTCCTTGAGGAGGGCCTCCCCCTCGATGTAGCCGCGCGCCCTGCCCTCGGCGGCCCAATGGACGAGGCCGATCGAGTCGCCCTCGATCTCGATGGCGGTGATGCCGTTCTTGCCGGTGGCGCAGCCGGAGTTGAACATGCAGGGGATGAGGAGTGGGCCCTCCTCGTACAGGCCGCGCGAGGGGCCCGCTCCGCGCCGCTTCCGGCCGAGGCGCTCGAGCTCGGAGCGGTAGGTCGCGATGAGCGATGCCGCCCCGGCCCTGGCCTCCGATCCGGGTGTGGCGGCGGCGTACTCGCGCAGGAGCTCCTCGATGGACCAGCGGAGGCTGTCGTACTTGGAGCGGGACTCGAAGAGGGGCCGGTGGGTGTGGCCCGCGATGGTGAGTATCCCCAGGCGCTTCGAGGCCCGGTAGATGCGCCGCTCGGCCTTGAATCGGCGCTTCGAGTCCGTGGAGATGCCCGCGTTCGGCACCTTGAGCGGCTTGGCGAGGTAGCGTACGACGAAGTCGGACAGGTACTTGTGCTTGATGAAGATCCTGGAGGACTGGTGGCCGTGGAAGGCGAGGATGGTCCTCCCCCCGTACTCGAGGGCGAGGGCGTGGAGGAGCTCGTAGGGCCGATCCTCGCGCCGTAGAAGGGCGAGGTCGTGGTTGCCGACGATCTTCCGAAGCCGGCCCCGCTCGGCGAAGGCGTCGAAGAGGGCGTAGAGCTGCCCCCAGGCCCTGCGGATCTCCTTCATCCGGAACTTCGAGAGGTCCTCGATGTCGCCGTTGAGGACGAGGACGTAGCCGCGCTCGAGGTACCAGCGCGCGAGGACGGCGGCGACCAGCTCCCCGTTCGGCGCGAGGTCGTCGCGCGGGCCCCCGTCGCCCATGTGGAGGTCGCTCAGGAATACGTATCGGGACTGGGGGCCGAGCTCCTCGCGCGGGGCCGATTCCAGGAGCTCCGCGAACGAGGCGAGGAAATCGGAGAAGCGCATGGGCCGATCATGGCCTCCGCGGGTTAGGCCCTCGTTAGCCCCGCGCTAGGAATCGATGAGGGAGGGTGCCCGCGCGGGGCTCGCGCCCTTGCGGGGCGGCCTGGCTCGCGTGTATCCTCTCGCGATGATCGGCGGCATCCTGCAGATCCTCTCCCTCGGCGGCTTCCTCGCGGCCGGAGCCCTCCTGCCGAGGCTCCGCCTCGCGGGGCGCTCCTTCGCGCCGGGGGCCCGGGCGGTCGACCTCTTCATCAAGCTCGTCCTCCGCGCCCTCCTCCTGGCCATGGGCTTCCGCTTAGGCAACGACCCGGAGCTCGCGCCCCGCCTCGCCGCGATGGGCGAGCTCGCCGTCGCGGCGGCCCTCCTGGCGGTGGCGGGCAGCCTGGCGGCCATCGTCCTCGCCTACGCCCTCTTCGCGCCCTCCTCCCTCACCCGGGCCCCGCGCGCCGGGGGCCCCGAGGCCGGCTCCCGTCCCGGCCCGGGACGCTTCGCGGAGCCAGCCTCCCTCCTCGCCTTCGTCGCCGCCGGCTTCGCCCTCGGCCTCCTCCTGCCGAGGCTCGAGGCCTTCGACCTCTCCGCGGCCACGGCCTGGGCCCTGGACGCCCTGCTGTTCTGCATCGGCATGCAGTTCTCCCGGTCGGCCTCCTCGCTGCGGAGGGCCTTCCTCGAGCCCGCGACCCTCCTCGTCCCCCTGGCCACCGCGGCGGGCAGCCTCGGGGCGGGCCTGGCCCTCGTCCCCCTCTTCGGCCTCGCGCCGGGCAAGGCCCTCGCCCTGGTCGGCGGCTTCGGCTGGTACAGCCTCTCGGGGGTCCTCATCTCCGACCTGGGCGATCCGGCCCTGGGCTCGGCCGCCTTCCTGGCCAACCTGGTCCGCGAGTCGATAGCCTTCGCCTCGATCCCCTTCCTCGCGCGCAGCCGCCTGCCCGGCCTCGCGATCGGCGTCGGCGGGGCGACGGCGATGGACGTGACCCTGCCCCTCATCGAGCAGAGCGCCGGCCCCGAGATCGTGCCGGCCAGCTTCGCGAGCGGGGCCATCCTCTCCCTCGCGGTGCCCATCCTCGTGCCCCTGCTCTACCGGCTCTGAGGCGCGCCGCCTCAGCCTCCGGCCTCGAAGGCTATCCCGCGCCCGCGGCAGAAGCGGCGGGCCTCCTTCCGCCGCTCGGCGTAGAACTCATCGGCCCCAGGCCGCTCGCCGACGATCCTGTTGTAGTTCCAGCGCCCGAAGTAGAGGCTGTCGACGAAGCCGACTTCCTCTAGGATCGGCAGGAGCTCCTGCTCGACGATGTTGGGGGTGGGATAGGGCTCCATGTGGGCGAGGGTAGACCGGCCCGCTTCGCGCAACGCGCGCAGAGCCGCGACCCGCTCGGCGTAGGGGGCCGCCCCCGGCTCCCAGCGCCGGCGGAACTCCTCGTCGAGGGAGACGAGGCTGATGCCGTAGACGTTGTCCGCGGGGAAGGCGCCGCGGTCGGCGAGCTCGATGGGCAGGAGCCCCTTCGTGAGTATCGAGCAGGGGACGCCGAAGGAGTTGGCTATCCCGACGAGCTCGAGGCTCGAGGCGGCCATCTCGGGCTGGCCGCGCATGAAGGGATCGGTCGTCAGGCAGAGGTGGATCGCGTCGGGCTTGCGCCGCATCCGCGCAAGCTCGCGCCCGAGGAGCTCGGCCGCGTTGGCGACGAGCTTGGGGCGGCACCAGTCCTCCCAATCCTTAGCGCGGCCGTAGCTCCGCGCCATCGAGAAGGCGTAGCAGGGGTACCGGCAGCCGTGGGAGCAGCCCTGGGCGTGGTTGAGGCACCAGAAGCCGAGGCCGCTTTTATAGAGAAGGGACTTGCGGACGATCCGCTCCATGCTTCCTCATCCCTCGCCCATCTCCGCGAGGCGGCGCTCGACCTCGGCCAGGCGTTCCTCGAGGTTCTGGATCGTGCGCTCGAGGCGGGCCTTCTCCGAGGCGAGGCGCTCGGCCGCGTCCTCCGGGGGCCGGGAGGAGGCGAAGCGGGCCTTGACGGCCGCGGGGCTGGCGCCCCCGCGCAGGGCCTCGAGGGCCTGGGCCCGCTCGCCGGGGTCGCGGATCCCGGCGGCCATGCGCATCCCGTCCCAGCCGACCTCGGGGTCGACCCCGTAGGAGACGGCGCGGGCGGCGGTGGAGGCGGTGGCGCGGGGCACGCCGAGGGCGCGGTCGACGTAGTCCTCGAAGCGGGCCTTGAACTTGGCGCAGAGGGCCTGCGCCTCGACCATGAGCTTGCCGAACTCGAGCATCACGCGGCCGTTCTCCGCGATGCAGCTGCCCTTGATCTTGCGGGTGAGCTCGACGAACTCGGGCTCGACGTCGAAGACGTTGCGGTACAGGCCCTTCGCTTCGGCCTCTACGAGGAGCTCGTGGAAGATGCCCCAGAACTCGTTGGTGTGGGCCCGGCCCTGGGAGAGGCCGCCCTTGCGCTCGCCGTGGAGGTGGTGGGCGTACTCGTGGAGGGCCGTGTAGACGAGCTGGTCGTCGGAGTCGAAGTTGCGGTTGTGGATGACGATCTCGCGCGTGGCCGGCTTGTACAGGCCGTTGACGAGGGAGCTCTCCTTGCCCGAGAAGATCACGGAGAACTCGGTCTGGGGCTCGGCAACGCGGAGGAGGATTTCCTTGACTCTGTCCTGGTTCATGCCCGGCTATCCTAGGCTCGAGCCGGGGGGGCAGGCAAGCCCGGGGCCGCGGCCTAGGGCCGGGCGGCCTCGGGCGGGCGGGGCCTAGCGGTGGAGGGCCCGCTCCACCTGGCCGGGGTCGAAGCCCACGAGGATGCGGCCGTTGAGGTCGAGGACGGGCACGCCCATCTGGCCCGACTTGCGGACCATCTCCTCGGCCCGGCGGGGATCGGCCGAGACGTCGTACTCGGTGAAGCCCAGGCCCTTCTTGCGGAAGTAGTCCTTGGCCATGCGGCAGTAGCCGCAGCTGGGGGTGGTGTAGATGGTAACCGACATGGTCTTCCTCCGTCGCTTGGTATATTCAGAATATCATATATAAAAGCCGCCCGGTCAAGGCGGGCAGGGCCTCGGCCTCAAGCGCCGGGCCCCGCCGCGCGCGTACCGGCTCCATGGACCCGTCGCGGAGCCTCATCCTCGTCCTCGTCCTTCTCGGCCCGAGCCCGGCGCTCCGAGGCCAGGAAGGCTCCCCGCCGACCGCGTCCCGGCCGCCCTGGCCCCAGGCGCGGGGCAAGCTCGCGCTCGAGCTCCGGGAGGAGGAATGGAAGGCCCGGCTCCGCTCGGGCTCGCCGGAGGGGGGCTTCGCCGGCCTCTCCCTCCTCGCCCGCGACGAGGGCCTGGAGCTCCGCGGCGCCCTGTGCCGCGAGGGGGGCGAGAGCTTCGCGGCGGCGGGGCCGGGGCGGCCCGAGGGGGCCCTGGGCCTCCTTGCGAATCCGGCCTCCTATTCGGCGAGCAGCTTATGCGGGCCTCCTGTCTCGATCGACACGAGCCTGGCTTCCGGCACGGCAGTCCTGGGCGCGGGGAGGCGGCCCCTCTCGGCCTTCGCCCTGGCCGAGGGCGGGGGCTCGGGCCTCCTCCTCCGGCGCGAGGGCGGGGAAGGGGAGTCCTTCCAGCCCCGCTCGGCCGCGGCGGGGCTCTGCGCGGGGGGCGGGACCTGGGCGGCGGCCGCCGCCCTCTCGCTCAGGAAGGAGCGCGAGGGGAGCGGGGGCTGGGAGCCCGAGAGCCCTCCTGATCCCGCGGGCCTCCTCGTCCTCGGCGCCCTCTGCCGCGAGCTGGGCGGGGCTTCGGGCAGGGCCTTTTTCGGCCTGGCCGCCTCCCTCGGCGAGCTCGAAGGGCCCGGTTTCGCGGCCAGGCTCGAGGCCGATGCGCGGCTCGCGGGCCTGTATATCCGCCTCAGGGCCGCCCTGGTCGGGCCGGGCTTCCGGGAGCTCTCCGGCGGCTTCCCGGAGCGCAGCCTCGCGGCCGCCGCCGATCTCCGCCTCGCGCTCAAGCGGGCGGCCGCCCTCGGCCTCGCCCTCCGCCTCGAAGCGCCCCGCCCCGATCCGGGAGAGCCGGCCCGCTTCGGGAGCTCGGCGGCCGCGGTCCTCTCCCTCCCCCTGGATCGGGAAGGCGGGCCCCTGGTCCTGGCGCCTCGCTTCGAGGCCGCGAAGGAGGCGGGGGGAGGGCTCGAGTACGAGCTCGCTCTGGCCTGCTCGCGGCGCGCTGACGCGGGGAAGACGCGGCTCGAGCTCGGCCTGGGCCTCGGCGGGGAGAAGGGCCTCCGGGGAGCCGAAGCCAGCCTCGCCAGGAGCGCGGAGGGGAGCCGGGGCCTCGAGCTCGAGTTCGAGCTCGCGCTCTCGGCCCTCGAGGGCGGCGATCCCGAGGCCCCCGTCCTGGCCGATCCCGAGCTCCGCCTCTCCTTCCCCCTCGCCTCCGGGGCCGAGCTCAGGCTCGAGGCCGCCGGGCCCGAGGGGGGCTTCGCCCTCGAGCCCCTCGAGGAGGCGGAGGCCGCCCCGGGCTTCAGCCTCTCGCTCCGCTACCTCCTCGCCTTCTGATCCGGCTCCTCGAGCAAGGATCGCAGCTCGAGCCAGGGCTCCTCGGGCTCCCCCTCGCGCGAGGAGGCGCGGAGCCGCGCCACGGCCATCCGGGCCGCGTCGAAGAGGGCGAGGCCTTCCCCGGCGGGCCGGGCCGCGAGGGCCTCGGCTATGGCCGAGTCGCTCGTGGCGACCGCCGAGCCCGGCGGGGCCCGCTTGAGGGGGGCGTCGGCGTCGGCCTCGAGCCTGGCCTCGGCCGCGATCCCGAGGCCAGCCAGGAGCTCGCCGAAGCTGGCCGCGTGGCGGGCGCTCCGGGGGATGGGAGCGTCGAAGAGGGCGAGGACCCGCGAGGGAGCGGCCGACGCCAGGCTCTCGGCGAGGAGGCCGAGGGCGCGCTCGAAGAGCTCCTCGCGCGCGATGCGGCCGTGGGAGCCGCCGGCGTCGCGGAGGAGGCCGTCGTTGGAGAGGAAGAGGGGCCTGCCCTCGAGGTAGTGCATCACGGTGAGAGCCTGGTTGTGGCCGTCGAGGAGGAGGCGCCTGCCCCGCGGCGAGGAAACCAGGAGGGGAAGCCGGGAGGCGGCCCGCGCGCTCGGGGCGAGGCCGCGGAAGAGGATCATCCGCTCCTCGCGGGGAAGCTGGCGGCGGTCTCCGACGAGCTTGAGGGCGGCCTCGCTCGAGTAGCCCCGGTCGAGGAGCCAGAGGTAGTCCCTGGCCGCGGAGCCGAGCGCTTCCATCCTTCCCCGCTCGATGGCCGCCATGGCTGGATTCTAGCCCTCCCGGCTCCTCCCCGCCAGGCCGCCCGAGCCCCGCGCATCTACGCGGCGCATCGCCGGGCGCCCGGCCGCGCCCTCCTCCCGCGGCTTCCCTCTCGCGGGGAAAGGCGCTATCATGGCCGGGCCGCGCAGCGGTCATGCTCAGGCACCTTCGAGGAGGATGGCTGTGATTCTCGATCCCGAACGGAGCGCACTGCTCGTCGTCGACGTGCAGAACGACTTCTGCCCCGGCGGCGCCCTCGGCGTGCCCGACGGCGACGCGGTCGTGGGGCCCATCAACGGCCTCATGCCCCGCTTCCGCCACGTCGTGGCCACCCAGGATTGGCATCCGGCCGATCACGCCTCCTTCGCCGCGGCCTGGCCCGGCCACGCCGTGCACGACACGATCGAGGTCGACGGGATCCCCCAGGTCCTCTGGCCGCCGCACTGCGTCCAGGGCAGCAAGGGCGCGGAATTCCACGCGGGCCTGCGGATCGAGCGCGCCTCCATCATCCTGCGCAAGGGCGCCAGCCCCCGCCTCGACTCCTACTCGGCCCTCTTCGAGAACGACCGCCACACCCCCACCGGCCTCGAGGGCTGGCTCCGCAGCCTCGGGGTCTCCGTCATCTACCTGACCGGCCTCGCGACCGACTACTGCGTCTACTACTCGGCCCTGGACGCCCTCCGCCTCAACTTCCAGGTGGTCGTGGTGACCGACTGCGTCCGGGGGGTGGACTTCCCCCCGGGCAACGTCGGGCGCAGGCTCGAGCGGCTCCGCAAGGCCGGCTGCTCCCTGGTCGCCTCCTCCGAGCTGGAGGGATCATGATCAGCGCCCTCACCACCGATTTCTACGAGCTCACCATGGCCCAGGGCTACTGGAAGGGCGGGGACGGGGGGGCCTCGGTCTTCGACGTCTTCTTCCGCCGCCATCCCTACAAGGGAGGCTACTCCGTCTTCGCCGGGCTCGAGCCCCTCCTCTCCTGCCTCGAGGAGCTCCGCTTCTCGGCCGAGGACCTCGCCTTCCTCGAGTCCCTGCGGATGTTCGAGCCGGCCTTCCTCTCCTACCTCGAGGGCTTCCGCTTCCGCGGCGATATCTGGGCCATGTCCGAGGGCGAGATCGTCTTCCCCCAGGAGCCCGTCGCCCGGGTGCGCGCCGACCTCATCGAGGCCCAGCTCATCGAGGGCATCGTCCTGAACTACCTCAACTTCCAGAGCCTCGTCGCGACCAAGGCCGCCCGGATCCGGCGCGCCGCGCGGGACGGCCGCATCATGGAGTTCGGCCTGCGCCGGGCCCAGGGTCCCGACGGGGCCCTCTCCGCCTCCCGCGCCGCCTTCGTGGGCGGGGTCGACGGGACCTCCAACGCCCTCGCCGGCAGGCGCTACGGCATACCCGTCATGGGCACCATGGCCCACTCCTGGGTCATGTCCTTCGCGAGCGAGCGCGAGGCCTTCGACGCCTACGCGGCGATCTACCCCGAGAAGACGGTCTACCTCATCGACACCTACGACACCCTCGGCTCGGGCATCAAGAACGCGATCGAGTCGGGCCGCTCCCTCGCCGCCCGGGGCCTCCGCTTCGGCGTCCGCCTCGACTCCGGCGACATCGACTACCTCTCCCGGGAGGTCCGCAGGGAGCTCGACGCGGCCGGCCTGCCCGAGGCCTTCATCGTCGTCTCGAACGAGCTGGACGAGGAGATCATCGAGCGCCTGGTCTCGGCCGGGACCCCGGTGGACCAGTGGGGCGTCGGCACCCACCTCGTCACCGGGGGCAGCGAGGCCTCCTTCACCGGGGTCTACAAGCTCGCGGCCGTGGAGCGCGGCGGCAGGCTCCTGCCCACCATGAAGTTCTCCGACAATCCCGAGAAGTCGACGAACCCGGGGGTGAAGCAGGCCTTCAGGCTCTACGACGGGGACGGCCTCGCGATGGCCGATCTCGTCGCCCTCGAGGAGGAGCCGGCGCCGGCCCTCGGCGAGGGGCTCGAGCTCTACCATCCCTCGGCCGACTGGCGCCACCTGCGGGTCCATCCCGCCTCGGCGAGGCCCCTGCTCGGGAAGGTCATGTCGGGGGGGCGCGCCGAGCCCGGCCTGGCCAGCCTCGAGGCGGCCCGCGAGCGCCGCAGCTCCGAGCTCGCCCGCTTCGACTCGACCTACCTCCGGCTCCTCAACCCCCACGGCTACAAGGTCTCGATCTCCGAGCGGCTCCGCGAGCTCAAGCTCGGCTTCATCGAGAGCTGCATGAAGGGCCGCTAGGGATCGCACGGCCCGGGGGGCCTAGTCCCCCGCGGGGGCCGCGGCGAGGTTTCGCACCCACTTCTCCTTCGCGAGCCACCACCGGGCCACCGCCGCCTTGAAGAAGTCGCTCAGCTTGGCGATCGCGTACAGGGGGACGGGGCCCATGCCGGTCCACGCGGCGAGGGCGAAGGCCGCGGGCACGAACAGGACGTAGGTCACGCCCACGTCCACGTAGACCCCCATCGCCGTGTCCCCGCCCGCCCGCGAGAGGGCGAACTGGGCGTTCAGGAGGGTCCATAGGGGCAGGTAGGCGGCGATCACGAGCACGAGCCCCCTGGTGACGCGTTGCGCGACGTCGCTCAGGTTCCCGAAGACCAGGGGCACGATCGAGGTCGAGCCCGCGGCGACGAGCCCGACGGCCGCGCCCAGGACGACGGCGCCCGAGCTGATCCACCTGGCCTTGACCCGCGCCTCGTCCAGGCGCCCCGCGCCGAGGGTCGAGCCCACGATGACGCTCGTGGCGTTCTGGATCGCGCCGAAGACCAGGAAGAACACGTTGGCTATCGTCCAGCCGGCGGCCATGCCCGCCACGGTCTCCGCGCCCCCGCGGCCGTTGTAGATCGCGGTGATGATGGTCTCCGAGACCACCCAGGCCGACTCGGAGAAGATCATCATGCCCGACTTGCCGAGTATCTCGCGGAAGAGCCTGCCGTCCAGGGCGAAGAGGCGCGAGGGACGGAAGGCGAAGGCGGGCCGGCTCGCCTTGGTCCAGGCGAGGAAGGCCAGGAGCTCCACGAGCCGGGCTATGTCGGTCGCGATGGCCGCTCCCGCGATCTCGAGCCGGGGCGCGCCGAGGTGGCCGTATATTAGGATCCAGTTGAAGAAGGTGTTGGTCAGGGCCGCCGCCGCTGAGAAGGCGAGGGGGGCCTTGGCCCTCCCGACGTCGCGGTAGGAGGAGCCGATCGCCAGCGAGACGGCGATGGGGACGTAGCTCGGGGCGACGGCGCGGAGGTATGCCGCTCCCTCGCGGACGATCTCGTCGGCGGCCGCGTTGCCCGAAACCATGATGCGGATGAGCCGCCCGGGCAGGGCCAGGCAGAGCGCGAGGTGGAGGGCCGAGACGGCCAGGGAGAGGATGAGCTTGAAGCGGAAGGCCTGCCGCATGCCCTCCTCGTTCCCCGCGCCGCGGTGCTGGGAGAGGTAGATGCCCCCCGCCATGGCGACCGTGTTGAGGACGACGAAGTAGACGAAGTTGATCTGGTTGGCCACGTTGACCGCGGCCATCTTCGCGTCGCCCAGGCCGGCTACCATGAAGTTGTCCACGAGGGAGACCATGCTCGTGACGAGGGCCTGGGCCATCACGGGCACGACGAGGGCGAGGGCCTCGGCGTAGAAGCGGCCGGGACCGAAGGCGGGGCCGAAGGAGGCTTTGCGGGACATGCCTCTGTCTACTCGAAAGGGGGAGGATGGGCAAGGGGGAGGGCCGCGCCCGAGCCCCGTTTCGCCTAAATGGGGGAGCGCCGGCGCGAGAGGAGGGCCCAGGCCGAGAGCTTGGCGGCCGCGAGGGCCGCGAGGAGGAGGGCCCAGGGCCAGCGCCGCGGGGCCGCCGGGGCTATGGACAGGGGGGGGCCGCCCCGGGGCTCGAAGGATTCCGCCGCGGGGGGGAGGAGGGGCTCGGGCCCTTCGGGGCCATGGGCCAGGAGGATGGAGCCGAGCCGCGAGAGCCGGGGCACTCCTCCGCGGGGCCCCGAGCCGAGCTCGGGCCAGGCGAGGAAGGCGGGCCGGCCGAGGGAGGCTATGGCGTTGTAGTAGGCCAGGGCGAGGTCCTCGTTCGCGAGGGAGGAGGGGCCGAGGGCGAAGTCGGCGCCCGGCGCGAGGCCTGCCGCTACGGGCCTGCCGCCGCTCAGGGCCGGGTCGAGGAGGAGCCCGCCGTCCTCGGGGAGGATGGCGCTGACCAGGGAGCGGGCGGCCCGCGGGCGGGGGTAGCCGAGGTCGGCGAGGGCGAGGCTCGCGGCTCCCGCGCGCTCGAGGAAGGGGAAGACCGAGGCCATGCGCTCCGAGAAGGGCCCGCTCGCCGCGCAGGCGATGGTCGCCGGCGAGAAGCGGAAGGCGAGGTCGGCGCCCTGCCCCGGCTCGGGGCCGCGGAGGGCCACGACGTAGAAGCCGGCCTCCGCGAAGCGCAGGATCCGGCCGGCGGGGCGCTCCTCTATCGCATAACGCGAAGGAGGCAGGTCGGAGAGGCGGCCCGAGGCCGGGTCCAGCGAGAAGGCGAGGACCTCGCCCCGCGGCCCGGCCTCGGCCAAGGCCGCCACCCAGGCGCCCGAGGCCCGGTCGTAGCGGGCCGCGGAAGGGTAGGCCGAGGGGCCGGGGCCGAAGCCGAGCTCGACGAGGCCGATACCCTCGGCCCGGCGGCCGAGGCTGTCGGTGAGGAGGACGATGCTGCCGAAGCCGCGCCGCCCGAGCTCGGCCAGGGCCCGGTAGTCCAGGGCGAAGAAGCAGAGCCTCGCCTCGAGCTCCTCGGCGATCCGGCCCGCCCCGGCCGCCGCCTTGGCTCCCGGACGCCGCGAGGCGTAGGAGGGGGAGAGCTCGGCCAGGGGATAGAGCCTCGTGCGGGCGAGGCCCGGGTCGAAGGCCAGGGCGAAGGCCTCGGCCTCCCCTTCGGCCCCCGTCGCCGCCGCCGAGAGAAGGCGCTCGAGGGCGAGGTCGAGGGGCCGCGAGCCCGGCTCCCCGCGGAGCATGGACAGGGAGCAGTCGAGGACGAGGGCGCTCCCGCCCCCGGCCCCGCGAGGCCCGGCGACGGGGGTGGAGGAGGGAAGGGCCAGGGCGAGGGCCAGGGCGATGGCCGCGTCGGCGAGGATGTCGTAGCGGCCGCGGAAGGAGCGGGGCAGGAGGCTCGCCCGGCCGCGGCGCGCCTCGGGGTCGAGGAGCTCGTGGGGGTAGCTGAGCTTCCTCGACCTGAGGAAGGAGAGGAAGAGGAGGGCCGCCACCGGGGCGAGGAGGAGGGGGGCGAGCTCCAGGCTCTCAAGCATAGATGGCCTCGAGGAGCTCCCAGTAGAGCGATGCGCGATCCGCGCCGCTCTCGACGGTCCCGCTCCAGGAGCCGCGTCGGGCGGCCTCGCCGAGGGCGGCGGAGAGCTCCCGGTCCCGCGCCCGGTAGGACTCTCGGGCGAGGGCGTCCCAGGGGAGGAGGAGGCTCCTCCCCGACTCGGGATCGACGACCCTGAGCTCGGAGAGCCCGGCGGCGAGGGCTTCGAAGTCGCCGCGCAGCCGGACGTAGAAGCTCCGCGCGAAGGGGCTGGCCCGGGGATCGAAGCGCGGGTCGAGGAAGTCGGAGACCAGGACGGCCCTCCTGGCCCGCGAGGAGGCGCGGGCCGCGGCGAGGCAGGCCGATATGTCGGTGCGGCCCGAGATCCCGAGGCCGGAGAAGAAGGAGAGGACCGGGGCGGCCGAGCCCCCTCCCCGCGGGCGCTCGAGCCTGCGGACGGGCCGGTCGGAGAAGGCCCACAGGCTCGTCGGCAGGCCGATGGCGCCGAGGAGCCAGGCTATCGAGGCCGCGACCCGCGCGGCCTCCTCCGCGCCGAAGCTCCCGATCGAGGCGGAGCGGTCGACGAGGACGCAGACCCCGTCCCGGTCCTCCTCGAGGAACTCCTTCACGTAGGGCCGGCCGCAGCGGCCGAGGAGCTTCCAGTCGATGCGGCGCGGGTCGTCGCTCGGGCAGTACTCGCGGATGCACTTGAGGTCGAAGGAGGAGCCTGCCCTCCTGAACACGGGGTCTTTGCCCCCGCCCCGGGCCTCGGGGGGGCGCCGGGGAGTGCGGCGGAGGAAGGCCTTGGCGATGGCCGGGCACTCGGGATCGAGGAGGCTCACGCGCTGCCCCGGTACTCGAGCCGGGCGGCGGAGAGGACCGCGTCGAGGACCCGGTCCATCCCGACCCCGTCGGCCTCGGCCTCGAAGCCCAGGATGACGCGGTGGTTGGCCAGGTCCTTGAAGAGGGCCTCGGCGTCGTCGAAGGAGGCGCAGGGCCTGCCGCCGGCCACCGCCCTCGCCTTGACCGCCTTGAGCAGGCCGATCGCGCAGCGGGGCGAGGCCCCGTAGCGGACGTACTTCCGCACGGCCTCGACCGAGCTCCCGCCGGGGTGGGTCTCGGCGACGAGGCGCGCGATGAAGCCGCGCAGCTCCTGGGGCACGACGACCGCCTGGCTCGCCCGGCGGAAGGCGGCGAGGGCGGCCTGGGTCGACTCGCGCCCGGCGGGCTCGCCCCAGCCGCGGCCCTCGGAGGACTCGAGGATGGAGCGGAGGGTGGCGAAGTCGGGCATCGCGAAGAACAGGCGCATGAGGAAGCGGTCGACCTGGGCCTCGGGCAGGGGGTAGGTGCCCTCGAGCTCGATGGGGTTCTGGGTGGCGATGACGAAGAAGGGCGAGGGCAGCTCGTGCGCCTCGCCGAGGAAGGTTACGCGCTTCTCCTCCATCGCCTCGAGGAAGGCCGACTGGGTCTTGGGCGTGGCGCGGTTGATCTCGTCCCCGAGGACGACGTTGGCGAAGATCGGCCCGGGGTAGAATTTGTAGGGGCTGGCCTCGGACCCGCCCTCCCCGGCCGCCGAGCGGAGGATGGTCGTGCCGATGACGTCGAGGGGCATGAGGTCGGGGGTGAACTGGACGCGCTTGAAGCCGAGTCCGAGGTACTCGGCCCAGGCCTTGGCGAGGCTCGTCTTCCCGAGGCCGGGGGCTCCCTCGAGGAGGACGTTCCCCTCGCAGAGGAAGGCTAAGAAGAGGCGCTCCACGATGGCCGAGCAGCCCACGACCCGCGACTCGAGGTAGGCCCGGTAGCCCTTCGCGAAGGAGGCCACGAGCTCGAGATCGGCGGCGAGGGCCTCGGCGGAGGGCGAGGGCGGCGATGCGCTAGTCCGTTCCATGCAGGTAACCTCCGATATAGGCTGAGTCGATGAAGGCCCTCGCCAGGGCGGCGAGGCAGAGCGTTCCGGCGATGGCGCCGAGGGCGAGGCCGGTCTTGCCCAGTCCCTCCTCGGCGGCGAGGTTGGCCGCGGCGTGGAGGACGGCTCCGGCGGCGAGGCCGGCGAGGAAGGCCCCCGCCCTCGCCGCGAGGCGGGCGAGGGAGCGCGCGGCCTTTCGGAGCCGGGCGCGGGGCGAGGCTGTTTCGCCCATCGCGTCTGCCGCGGCGGCCGCCGGGGGGCGCGGCCGGGAGGGGAGGGCGATGCCGAGGAGGGGGACGCAGCCGAGGGCCTCGAGGAGGGCCGCGTCGAGGTGGACGGGCATCGACCACAGGAAGCGCCGGAGGATGCCGGCTTCGGGGAAGGCGGCGAAGTAGGCGAGCGTCTCCGCCCCGGCGAAGGCCGCGGCGGCGGCCAGGCCCAGGGAGAGGCCGCGCGAGCCGCCCAGGCGGGCGAGCCGCTCGGCCCGGGGCCCTCCCGCGCCGCCCCGGGCCGAGCCTCGCCTGGCCGCCGCGCCCCCGGCCCTGCCGTAGGCGAGGATGAGGGCGGCCTTGCCGAGCTCCTCGAGGAGGGCCGATGCCGCGGGCGAGGCGCCTAGGGCCTCCTCGGCGGCCGCGGCCGCGAGGAAGAGGGCCGCGCCCGAGGCAAGGACGGCGGCGAGCTCCGCTGCGGCGCGGGGGAAGCGCCGCCCGAGCGGTGCGCGGCTCACCTGAGGGCCCCCCGCAGCTCGCGCCAGCGGCGCCTGAGCATGGCGTCGAAGCCGTCCTCCGCTGGGGCGAGCTCGACCTCGAGGGCGAAGGAGCGGAAGAAGCGGCGTTCTAGTTCGCCTAACTCGCCGAGCTCGAGCCCGCCGCTCGCCGCGACGCGCCTGCCCGTACGCTCGGCGTAGGCCCGGGCGAAGCGCGCGCGGTAGTCGACCAGGGGGCTCGGCACGGCGGTCTGGCCCGAGTCCGAGTAGCCCCGGCCCCGGGCTCCCCGGTCGGCCTGCCCCGCGGCCTCCGAGCCGCCCTCCTCGCCCGGCTCGGGCTCGGCCCCCTCGCCGGGGCCGCCGATCCCGACGGGGCCGGGCATCGCGCTGGCCGCCGCGGTGCCTCCTTTCCCCTGACCCTCGGCACCCGCCTCCTCCCAGCCGCCCGCCTCCCGCTCCCGCTCGAGCCGCCTCCCTCGCCCCTGGGGAAGGCCGGCCCCGGGTCCGGAGCCTCCCCCCTCGCCTGAGGCGGCGGGGTCCGCCTCCTCGGATTCTTCCCGCCCGAGCCTGTCGGCCTCGGGATCGCGCTCGGCGAGGGAGGAAAGGGCGTCGAAGCCGCCCTCCTCGCGGCGCTCCGCCGCTCCCGTCGCCCCCTCGGATCCCCCGCCGAAGAGGGGGCGGCCGCGGCCCGCCAGGGAGTGGAACTGGGCCGCGATGAGGAGGAGGGCGGCCGCGGCGAAGGGGAGGGCCAGCCTCGAGCCGAGGGCCGGCCGCTCGCGGGGCCGAAAGGCGAGTCCCTCATCCGCGCGCCGGGCCTCGAGGCGGAGGAGCTCGCGGGCCGGGCCGGGGGGGGCCTCGAGGAGTGCCTCGAAGACCGAGCCCTCGTCGAGCCGCCGGAGCCCGCGCTCGATGCGGTCCCGGGGGAGGGGCCAGAGGAGGAGGATCGGCAGGGCGGAGAGGGCGAGGAGGAGGATGGCGAGCTGGAAGGCGGGGCCGAGCCCGAGGAGGGCCGCCGCCGCGGCCCCGGCCGCGACGAGGAGGGAGGATGCGGCGAGCCAGGCGAGGCAGCGCCGAAGCATGATGCCCAGGAGGAGGCCGCGGAGCCGGGAACGCAGCCGGGGCAGGGGCCTCATCGCTCCCTCCGGGCGAGGACGTAGCCGGCGACCAGGGCGAGGAGGAGGGCGGCGCCGAGGAGGGTGGCGGGCCGCGCGAGCTCGAGGGCCGCCCCGCCGGCCGCGGCGAGGGCGACGAAGAGGAAGGCGGCGGCGAGGGGCCTTCGCTCCGCGCGGGCCGCTGCTTCGGCGAGGAGGAGGGCGGCGAGGATGGCGACGGCCTCTGCCGCGGCGAGGAGGGCCCCGGCCGGGCCGCCTCGGGCGAAACGGGCGAGGCAGAAGGCGAGGAAGGGCAGGGCCTCGGCGAAGAGGAGGGCCTCCTCCCCGCCCGAGGCGCCGGCGAACTGGGCGCATACCCGAACGTAGGCGGCGATGGCGGCGAAGGAGAGGCCGGCGCCTCCGGGCCCCCCGGGGAGGGCCGCGGCGAGGAGGGCGGCGGCGGAAAGGGGCGCGAGGAAGAGGAGCTTGCGGAGGGCCCTAGCGCCGCGCATCGACGACCCATCCTATCGTGCCGGCCGAGCCCGAGGCGTAGAGCTCTCCCTCCCGCGAGGTGAGGAGGGGCGGGGAGGAGAAGCGGCAGGCCGCGCCCTCGGGCAGGAGCTCCCCGAGGGGGACGAGGCCGGGAGGGGCGGCGAGGGCGACGAGGGCGACCTCGCCCTCGAGCCTTCCGCCGATCCCCGCCTCCTCGCCGCGAGCCGCGTACTCGACCAGGGTATAGCCCTCGCGAGGCCCGACGCGGCGCTCCAGCTTCCCCGAGGCGAGGGAGCCGCCCTGGCTCCGCGGGAAGCGGGCCCGGTACAAGGTCGGCCGGGGGGCGGCGAGGGCGGCCGCCGCGAGGGCGAGGGCGAGGTACGCGGCGAGGCGGGGCGCGAGGCGAGGGAGGGGCCCTGCCCCTTCGCGGCCGGCGATCCCCTGCTTCGAGGCATCGGGGCGGCTCGCGGCTATGGCCGCGGCGAGGGCCGCGGCCGCGAGGATCGCGAAGGCGGCGAGGGGGAGGGGTGGGACGAAGAGGGCCGCGGCCGCGCGCGAGGCCGCGGCCGGGAGGGCGAGGCCGGCCAGCTCGAGGCTCGGGGCGGGGAGGAGCCGGCCGCCGAAGGCCAGGGGCGGGTGGAGGGCGCGCATCGAGCGGCGCAGCTCGGCTTCCTCGCTCGCCGCGCCGAGGCCGGTCAGGGCCGAGAGATCGAGCTCGAGGTAGGATCCCCCCGCGGCGATCTCGAGGGAGCGGTAGTCCTCGTCGAGGTAGAAGCCGATCGGGGCCTCGCGGAAGGCGCTCTCCTCCTCGCCTTGGAAAAGGAGGATCTCGCCCCCCCGCCAAGCCCGGGCCCTGACCTCGATATAGCCGCGGATGGGCTCCGAGGCCGCCAAGGTTGCGCGGTTCATGCGGTAGGGCCGCAGCGGGGCTCCTTCGAGGCGGAGCTCGATCCCGTTCCCCGGGGCGAGGCGGCCTCCGCCCTCCGTTATTCCTGCGGCCAGGCAGGCCGCGGCCCCGGCGGCGAGGAGGAGGGAGAGGGAGGCTCGGCGCCTCATCTCCGCCCCCGGAGCGCTATGGTGGAGGCGAGGCAGGAGGCGAAGAAGACCAGGAGCCAGGCCGAGGCCGACCTCGCCAGCGAGAAGGGGAGGGGGCGGTAGGCGGCGAGGGCGGCCTCGGCGTCGGCCCGCGCGCCCCCCATGCCCCCGTCGACGAAGAGGGGGAAGGAGGCCAGGGAGGAGCCGCGGTCGAGGAGCTTGGCGCTCCACTCGCCCGAATAGGGCAGGACCGTCTCGGCCGCCCAGTCCCGGTCCCCCGAGCGCCGGAAGCTGAGCTCGATCGGCTCGCTCCCGGCCCGGCTCAGGAGGACGCGGGGCTCGACGAGGCTGTCGCTCCGCAGGGAGAGGAGGATGCCCCGGGCGCTCTCGGTCACGGATATCTCCGCGGGGCGATCCGCGATCAGGGCGTCGAGCCTGTCCTTGAAGGCCCCGACCGCCTCGCGGCTCGAGAAGAAGCCGGCGGTGTAGGCCCCGTAGAGGTCGCTCGTAAAGAGGAGGACGGCCCGGTTCCCCGACTCGCGGCTGGCGAGGAGGGGGTCGCCGAGCTCGTTCATGAGGAGGACCGCGGCCTCGGGCGCGGGGGCGTACTGGGCCATGCCGCTCACGACGGCGATCCGGTCCCCGCCGAGGCTGAGTATCGGTATCCTCCCGGTGGCGAAGGCGGGCCGCGCGACGCTCGCGCGGTCCTCGAAGATGAGGGAGGGAATGGCCTCGGCCGAGGCGACGGGGTAGTAGCGGCCCCCGGTCCCGAGGGCGAGGCGCTCGAGGAAGGGGCGGTCGGCGTCCTCGCCCACGCCCATGGCCGAGATGCTGGCCCCCATCGAGCTGGCCCGCTCGGCGAGGGCGCGGAAGTCGGCTGGCTTGGTGATCCCGTCGGTGATGAGGATGACGTGGCGCCGTCCCAGGGGGCTCCGCTCGAGGCGGTCGAGCCCATCGGAGAGGGCGGCGTGGAGGTCGGTGCCCCCCCCGGCGGAGAGGGGCTCGAGGGCGGGGGCTGCCTCGAGGCTCGAGGCCGGGGCGAAGCCGTAGAGCCATTTGCGGCGGTCGGAGAAGAGGCCTAGGCCCACCAGGTCGCTCGGCTTGAGGGCGCGCAGGAGCTCGAGGCCCGTCACCTTGGCGAGGGAGAGCTTGTCCCCGAACATGGAGCCCGAGGCGTCGACGAGGACGAGGACGGCCATGTCGGGCTGGTCCTTGAGCGAGCGGGGGAGGAGGACGGCGGGAAGGATGGCCTCGAGCTCGGGGTTGGCGCCCTTCGTCCCGAATTCCGGCGAGTCCGCCGCGAAGAGGAGGGAGCCGCTCCTCCTCGCCTCGACCGCGAGGAGGGAGCGCAGGAGGGGGCCCTGGATCGAGGCCAGGGGAAGCCCGTCGAGGACGACGAGCTCGAAGGCATGGAGGTCGAGGCCCGCGGCCTCCTCGGGGCTCGCCCTCGCGCAGGGATAGGCCTCTTCGATGAAGGACCTCGTTCCCCGGCGCCTGGAGACGAGGAGGATGTCCGGCCTCGCCGAGGCCTCCCCGCCGAAGGCGAGGAGCTTCGTCGTAATCTGGCCCGAGGGGGAGGCGCAGCTGAGCTCGATCGCCTCGGCCCTGCCGGCCGCCAGCCTGAGCGCGAGGTCCTCGGGCAGGGCCGAGCCCGGGGCTGCGTAGAGGAGGCGGCGAGGCCCCGGGCCGAGGGCGGCCAGCTCGATCCGGGCGCAGTCGCGGGCGGCCGGAGCGAGGAGGAGCTCGAAGCTCCGCTCCCGGTCCCCGGGGAGGTAGCGGCGCCGCGCGGCGAGGAGGGGGAGGAGGGGCCGCGAAGGCAGGACCACGAGCTCGATCGGGACGCCCTTCCGTTCGGCTAAGTCCCGTATGGACGCGATCTCCGCGGCGCTCGGCGTCTCTGAGATCACGATGCGGGCCCGCTTGAGGCCGATCCCCGCCTCGAGGTCCGCGAGGATGGGCTCGAGGAGGGGGAAGTCGGGCAGGGAGGGGCCGAGGCCCTCGAGGGCACCCGCCCCGCCCCGCCGCGGCATCCTCCGCAGGGATCCGGGCAGGGAGGCGTAGGACTCGCCCCGGCGGAAGCTCGCGGCGAGGGCCGAGGGCTCGACGTCCTTGGCGAGGGCGAAATAGCTCCGCCGGGGCAGGGCGAAGGCCGGGACGGGTAAGGGGAGGTCGGCGAGGTAGGCCCCGAGGGCGAGGAAGGGCAGGGCCAGGAGGACGAGGAAGAGCCGATGCCTCTTGTTGCGTTCCATCGCTGCGATTATTGTATATATCAGCCGCGCCGCGACCGCAATGCGCCAAAACGGGGGAAACGATGGATCAAGGCATCGTCTCGGCCTTCACCGAGGCAGCGAAGAACACCTTCCGCGACATGTTCGGCATCGACGCCCGCCCCATGGAGGCCTCGGAGCTGTCCCGCTCCGACGAGCACGGCTGGGGCCTGACCGGCCTCGTGGGCCTCGCCGGCTCGGTCCAGGGCGTCATCGCGGTGCGCTTCACGGAGGAGTTCGCGGGCAAGCTCCTCGCCGGCTCGGGAGTCCATGCCGGCAGCGAGGCCGAGCGCCGGCAGCTCGAGGGGGGCCTCGTCGGCGAGCTCTGCAACATCATCGCCGGGGCCGCATCCTCCTCCGGGGGCCTGGACTTCGAGATAGCCCCTCCCGTCGTCGTGCGCGGCCCCAACCACAAGATCGGCTGGCCCAACATAGCCCCGGTGATAGCCTTAGGCTTCGAGGTCGAGGCCGGCTCCTTCGAAGTGGACATCTGCGCCAAGCGCTGAGCCGGCCCCGGGCCCTTCGGAGCCTCCCATGAGATTCCAGGCCCTCAGCTCCTCGAGCCTCGATCCCCGCGTCAACCTCGCCCTGGAGGAATGCCTCCTCGGCGCCCCCCTCGGCTTCGAGGCCGTACTCTTCCTCTACGTGAACGCGCCCTGCCTCGTCCTCGGGCGGAACCAGAATCCCTGGGCCGAGATCTCGCCCGGGGCCGGCCTGCCGGTCCTGCGCAGGATCTCGGGTGGCGGGACCGTCTACCACGACCAGGGCAACCTGAACTGGGCGCTCCTCCTGCCGCGCTCCCGCCACGATCCCGAGGCTGAGCTGGGAAGCATCGCGGCGGCCCTCCGCGATCTCGGGATAACGGCGAGCCCCGGTCCCCGCGGCGGCCTCTTCGTCGACGAGCCCTCGCCTTTCGCGGGCCGGAAGCTCTCGGGCACGGCCCGGCGGCTCGAAGCGGCCCGGGTCCTCCACCATGGGACCCTCCTGGTCAACGCGGACCTGGGGCGGCTGGCCTCCTCCTTGGGCGGGATTCCCCTGGCCCTCCCCAAGGCCCTGGCCTCCGTGCCCGGCCGGCCGGCGAACCTCGGCGAGCTCCTCCCCGGCCTCAAGGTCGAGGAGCTCGCCGCCGCCCTCGCCACGAAGGTCGCCGGGGGACCGTCCCCCCTGCCCATCGAGGGGCTTCTGGCCGGCCCCGGCTGGGACCGGGCTCGCTTCGATGCGGTACGGGAGCGTCTCGGCTCATGGGAGTGGAATTATGGAGCCACGCCAGCCTTCACGGTGACCGTCGATGGACAGCAGGGGAGGCTGCTCGCCTCCCTGCGCTCGGGGAGGCTCGCCTCCCTCGAGGGCGCGGGGGCTGAGCGGGTCTCGCAGCTCCTGGGGAGCAACTTCGACTACGATACTCCCCTGAAAATCAAGGAAATCATCGACCTACCGTGAACGCTGGCATATTGCCTGCGTTATAACGCGGCTTATGCGCTACTATGCTTGTCCTTGCATTTTGTGCTATATTATTGAATAAGCTCTTTTGCTTAACTACCGAATGCAAGGATACTCATGAACGACAGCAACTTCACCTCCCTCGGCCTGAGCGAGACCCTCCTTTCCGCGGTCTCCGCCCAGGGCTACGAGGATCCCACTCCCATACAGGCGGCGGCCATCCCCCCTGTCCTCGCCGGCCGCGATCTCCTCGGCTGCGCCCAGACCGGCACGGGCAAGACCGCCGCCTTCGCCCTGCCGATCATCCAGCTCCTCGCCGCCTCGCCGCGGCGGGCCGCGCCCCGGGGCTGCCGCGCCCTCGTCGTCGCCCCCACCCGCGAGCTCGCCGCCCAGATCGACGAGAGCTTCGGCGCCTACGGCCGCGGCTCCCGCACGAGCCACGCCTGCATCTTCGGCGGCGTCGGCAAGCGGCCCCAGGTCCAGGCCCTGGGCCGCGGGGTCGACGTCCTCATCGCGACCCCCGGCCGCCTCCTCGACCTCCACTCCGAGGGCCAGCTCAAGCTCGACGGGGTCGAGATCGTCGTCCTCGACGAGGCCGACCGCATGCTCGACATGGGCTTCATCCACGACGTGCGGAAGATCATGGCCCTCCTCCCGGCCAAGCGGCAGACCCTCCTGTTCTCGGCGACCATGCCCCAGGACATCGCCTCCCTGGCCGGCAAGGCCCTCCGCGACCCGGTCCGCGTCTCCATAGCTCCCGAGAAGCCCGCCGTCGAGCTCATCGACCAGGCCGTGGCCTTCGTCGAGAAGGGGGACAAGCGAGCCTACCTGGCCTCCCTCATCGAGGCCCAGGAGGCGACCCGCGCCATCGTCTTCACGAGGACGAAGCACGGGGCCGACCGCCTGGTGAAGGGCCTCGAGGCCTCCGGCATCTCGGCCGCCGCCATCCATGCCAACAAGAGCCAGAACAACCGCACCCGCACGATGGAGGGCTTCCGCTCCGGCGATATCCGCGTCCTCGTGGCCACCGACCTGGCCGCGCGGGGCATCGACGTCGACGGCGTGACCCACGTCTACAACTACGAGCTGCCCGACGTGCCCGAGACCTACGTGCACCGCATCGGCCGAACGGCCCGCGCGGGCGCGCGGGGCTCGGCGGTCGCCCTGTGCGACTCCGAGGAGAAGCCCCTGCTCAAGGCCATCGAGAAGCTCCTCAGGAAGCCCATCCCTATCGCCGCGGGGCCCGTCTACGCCTCCGCCTCCGAGGCGGCGGCCCGCGCTCCCAAGCTCGAGCCCCGAGCCGCGGGAGAGCGGCCCGAGGGGAGGGAGCGAGGCGCCCCGGGAAGGCGAGGCCCCCGCGAGGGAGAGCGGGCCGCCAGGCCCCAGGCCGAGCAGCGCGGCGCGCGCCGCGGCGAGGGGCGCGGCGAGCGTCGCCCAGCCCAGCCCAAGGCCGCGGCCCCGGGCCGGAGGCGGCCTGCCGGCGCCCCCGAGCGGCGTCCCGGCGGCCAGCGCGGCCGCTCTCTCGCCTCCTAGCGCGGGCCGCGCGCCTCGCCGAGGCCGCATCGTCCCGGCTTGCCGTGAGCCGGCCGCTCCGGTATCATCGCTGAGAAACTCAGTTTTCGGTTGGGAAGAAAACACGTGCCGGTAGGTAGTCCGGCAGGCCGGGCCCGCCAGGGCCCGGTCCAGTAGCCAGCGCCGTCGGCGCCGTCCGTTCCCCGCCGGGGGGTAGTCCGCCCGGGGGAACGCGATGCGCGCCGTATTCACCGTCTATTTCGAAGGGCCCTTCTGGGTCGGCCTCCTCGAGTCCGAGGAGGCCGGGAAGCTCGTCGTGGCCCGCCACGTCTTCGGAGCCGAGCCCTCGAACGCCGAGCTCCTCGCCTTCATGCTCCATTCCTATCATCTCATGCCCAGGTCGGAGCGCCCCTGGCCCGGGGCACAGCCCGGCCGAGGAGGCGAGGAGCCCCCGGGCGATCGCCGGCTCAATCCCAAGCGCGCCCTCAGGGAGGCCCGGAACGCTATGTCCCGCGGCCCTTCCTCGCGCTCCCGGGCGGCTCTCTCCGCGGCCCGCGAGGCTTCGAGGGAGGAGTCCGGCGCCGCGCGTCGGCTGCGGGAGCGCGAGCTCGAGGCGCGGCGCTTCGCGCTTCGGGCCGAGAAGCGGAGGGAGGCCCGTCGCGGCCGCTGAGCCTTCCCCGGGCCGGCGGGAGCTCGAGGAGGGCGAGGAACTCGGGGGGGCAGGGGCTTTCCACCCTGACCGCCGTGCCCGATACGGGATTCTCGAGGGCTATGCTCGCCGCGTGGAGGCCCAGCCGGCCCAGGGGATCGCCCCGGGCCCCGTAGCGCTCGTCCCCCGCGACCGGGTGCCCGATGCCCGCCAGCTGGACCCGGATCTGGTGCCTCCTCCCGGTCTCGAGCTCGAGCTCGACGAGGCTGAAGCCCCGAGCGGAGGCGAGGAGCTTCCACTGGGTCAGCGCCCGCTTCGCCCCCCGCTCCCCGGCCTCGGCCAGGCGGACCCTGCTCGGCCCCGCCTCGACGAGCCAGGAGTCGAGGCGGCCCGAGGCGCCCTCCATCCGGCCCTCGACGAGGGCCAGGTAGCGGCGCTCGGTCACGAGCCGCTCCCAATCGCCCATGAGGAGGCGCTTCGCCTCGCCGCTCTTCGCGAAGACGACGATGCCCGAGGTGTCCCGGTCGATGCGGTGGACCAAGGCGGCCCTCGCCTTGGGATTCTTCCTCCGCAGGGCTGCGGTCACGAGCTCGAGGAGGCACTTCGCCCTGCTGCCATCTCCGGCTATGACGGGGAGTCCGGCCGGCTTGTCCACGGCGACGAGCTCGGCGTCCTCGTAGAGGAGCTCGATCCTTCCCCTCGACGGGGGCCGCGGCCCCCGCGCGGCCTGGGCGGGGCGCCGGGAGCCCCCTTCCGCAGGGCGCCGAGCCCGGCTCCCGGATTCCGCGCCGCCTTCGCGGGGATGGCCGGGGGCGCCGGGAGGGATGTTGGGTTTGCGTGATTTCACGAGTGCGAGTATAGCGGATAGAGGGCATCGCGGCGAGCCGCGCCGCGGCTCGCCGGCGGGCCGCGCCGCGGCGAGCCGGCTGGGCCGCGGGCTAGCGCCGTTCCTTGAGCTTCAGCTCGGCTGGGGGGCCCTTGGCCGCGAGGGCATCGAGGAGGGCGCCGGGATCCTCCTCCACGAGGAGGTCGGCGAGGGCCGCGGGCTTGAGGAAGCCCGCCTCCGAGACCTTCGAGAGGAAGCCGAGCAGGGGGCGGTAGAAGCCGGCCACGTCGAGGAGGCCCACCGGCTTGGCGTGGAAGCCGATCTGCCTCCAGGTCCAGGCCTCGAAGAGCTCCTCGAAGGTGCCGATGCCCCCGGGCAGGGCGATGAAGGCGTCGGACTCCTCGGCCATGCGGGCCTTGCGCTCGTGCATGTCCTCGGCCACGACGAGCTCGGTCAGCTCGACGTGGTCGACGAGCTCGTAGAGCCTGCGCGGGATGACGCCGAGGACCTCGGCTCCCGCCCCGAGGGCGGCCCGGGCGAGCTCGCCCATGGTGCCGATGTTCCCGCCCCCGTAGACCAGGCGCAGGCCCCGCCGCCCGATCTCGCGGCCGCAGGCCCGGGCGGCCTCGGCGTACTCGGGCTTATCGCCCAGGCTCGAGCCGCAGTAGACGCAGATGGAACGGAGCATGGCCTCCCCCTCGAGGCCGTAGGATGCGCCGCTCCGGCCGGGGAGCGCAAGGGGCCTTCCGGCGAGGCCCGCCACGGACCGGCCCCTCGCGCGCGGGGCAGCCCGCCGAGCCTTCAGTCCAGGCCGCGCGGGAAGAGGCGGCTGCAGGCCTCGAGGAGGGCGGGCCGGGCCTCGGGGGCGGCTATGCCGATCAGGGCGCGGGCCCGCTGGCGCAGCGTCAGGCCCTTGAGGCGGGCGACTCCATGCTCGGTGACGACGTAGTCGACGTCGTTCCGCGAGGTGGTCACCGCCGCCCCCTCGTCGAGCCGGGCGACGATCTTCGAGATCCCGCCCTTGGCTGTCGCGCTCATGGCGATGATGGATCGTCCGCCGCGGCTCATGGCCGCGCCGCGCACGAAGTCCACCTGGCCGCCCACGGCGCTGATCTGCGCCGGCCCCACCGTCTCCGAGGCGACCTGGCCGGCGAGGTCGACCTGCACGCAGGAATTGATCGAGACCAGGTTGTCGTTGCGCATGATCACCGCGGGATCGTTGACGTAGTCGACGGGGTAGAGCTCCACCAGGGGGTTGTCGTCGACGAAGTCGTAGAGCCGGCGCGTCCCCATGAGGAAGGTGGCGACGATCTTGCCCGGGTGCAGGCTCTTGCGCGAGCAGGTGACGACCCCGGCCTCGACGAGGTCGACGACCCCGTCGGAGATCATCTCGGAATGGATGCCCAGGTCCCGCTTGCCCTTGAGGGAGGCGAGGACCGCGTCGGGGATGGCCCCGATGCCGAGCTGGAGGCAGTCCCCGTCGCGCACGAGGGCCGCGCAGCGCTCCCCTATGGCCATTTCGACATCGCCTAACGCGGAGCGCGGGAGCTCGGGGAGCTCCTCGCTCGCCTCCACGATCCGGTCCAGGCGCGAGACGTGCACGAAGCTCCCGCCCATCGTCCGGGGCATCCGCGGGTTGACCTGGGCTATGACGAGCTTGGCGCCCTCGACGGCCGCCTTCGTGTAGTCGACCGAGACGCCCAGGCTGCAGAAGCCGTGCCTGTCGGGGGGCGAGACCTGGACGAGGGCGGCGTCGAGGGGAAGGGCCGTCGAGAAGAGCTCCGGGATCTCGTGGAAGAAGCAGGGCGTGAAGTCGGCCCTGCCCTCGCGCACCGCCTCCCTCGTCCGCGGGCCGACGAAGAGGGCGTTGTGCCGGAAGCTGCCCTCCATGCCCCCCTGGGCGTAGGCCGCCCGGCCAAGGCTCACCATGTGCACGATCTCGAGGCCCGCGTAGGCCGCGCGGTTTGCGACCATGGCCGCGACGAGGGCCGCGGGCTCGCCGGCGGCGTGGCCGAGCGCGACGCGGCCGCGGGGCCCGATCAGCTTCACCGCCTCCTGGGCGGTCGTCAGCCGCTCGCGGTACTGGGCTCGCCAGTCCACTAGCGATCCCGCCCTAGCTTCGCGATGCGCTTGGCCAGCTCCTTCTTCAGGGGCAGGTTCCCCTGGCGCGCGATCATGATCCGCTGGGCCTGGGGCGAGCCGGCGCCGTGGAGTGACTCGGTCCGGTAGCCGACGGCGGCGCTCCCGAGGGTCAGGTTCTCGATCAGGCGGAGGACCCTGAGGCGGTCCTCCGTCGGTATCGAGGAGACGCCCTTCAGGTACTTCTCGATGTAGGGCCCGATCTCGGGGTCGCGGAGATCCTTCTCGGAGGGGGCGGTGACCATGAGGCCCCCGGCTATGTCCTCGGCCAGGCGGGCGATCTCGTAGGGGAAGCGGGTGACGTTCAGCTTGCAGACGTTGGCGAGGAGGAGGTCGATCATGTAGCTGCCCGCCTCGGTCCTCGTACCCTCCGCGGAGCAGGCGATCCCGCAGGCGTAGAGGGTCTCGTTGAGGTGGATCATCTCGACGAGCTTGTCCTTGACGTGCGAGGACTTCGCCGCGCCGTTGCAGTCGGCGGCCAGGGCGGCCGCGCCGATGAGGACGTCGCCGACCCCGGCCTTGCAGCCCCCGTAGCTCTGCCGGTGGTAGCCGGCGAAGCGCTCCACGAGCATGCCGGCGAACTCGGTCTCGCCGTTCATGAAGACGCGCTCCGCCGGCACGAAGACGTCGTCGAAGATCGTCAGGGCCTCGACGCCGCCGAACTCGCTGTTGCCGAGGTCCAGGGGCGAGAGCTCGAGCTTGCGGGTGTCGCAGGACTGCCGCCCGATGACCATGACGAGGCCCTTCGCGTCGACGGGGACCGCGAAGGAGACCGCGTAGTCCCGGTCGGCGGCGTCCAGCGCGATGGTCGGCATCACGATCACCTCGTGGGAGTTGCAGATGCCGGTCTGGTGGGCCTTGGCCCCGCGCACGACGATGCCGTCGGCCCGCCGCTCCACGACCCGGAGGTAGAGGTCGGGGTCGGCCTGGGCGCTCGGGGGAAGGGAGCGGTCGCCCTTCGGGTCGGTCATGGCCCCGTCGACCGTCAGGTCCTCCTCCTGGACCTTCTCGAGGAAGCGGAGCAGGTTGGCGTGGTAGCCCGTGCCTCGCGCGCGATCGATCTCGAAGGTGGTGCTGTACAGGGCGTTGAGGGCGTCCATCCCCACGCAGCGCTGGAAGCAGGAGGCCGTCCGCTGGCCGCAGAGCCTTTGCATCTTCACCTTCCGCACGAGGTCCTCGCGGCCCTGGTGGATGTGGGAGAAGCGGTTGATCCGCCGGCCCGTCAGGTGGGAGGCGGCCGTCATGAGCTCCTCGTTCCCGCCCTCCTGGGCCAGGTCGTAGGTCGCCTTGACGGAGTTGAGCGAGGGCCGGAGCATGGGGTCGTCGGCGGGATTGCCGATCCGTCGCCCGAGGAGGCGGATGTCCATCTTGATCCTGCGGATGCTCGCGACGTACTCGTCGCCGGTCATGAGCGCCATGTTCACTCCCTCCTAGAGCAGAGACTCGTAGATCTTCCGCACGCGGGCCTCGTCCAGGCCCGCGTAGTTGTTCGCCATGAGGCGGCCCTGGGTCCTCGCGACGAGCTCGGCGAACTCCGCGCAGGTCGCCCCGGTCGCCCCGTACTCGGCGAGGCGCCTGCGGCGGAGTACCCGGGAGAGGAGAGCCTCGAGCTCGTCGAAGGCCCTATCCCTGCCGCAGCCGAGGCAGGAGGCGAGGAGCGCCTCGAGCTCGGCCATCGCCCCGTCCCGGGCGATCTCGCGGTAGCCCCTGAACACGCCGGCGAAGAGGGCGTAGTTCGCCTCGCCGTGCGCGACGTGGAAGCGCGCCCCCAGGGGGTAGCTCATCGCGTGCACGGCCCCGCAGCCCGCGTTCCCGAAGGCGATGCCCGCGTAGTCGCTCGCCACGAGGAAGTCCTCGTGCAGGGGCTTGCGCGCCTCCGGGCCGCCCCGGGCTATCGCGCGGTAGCCGGCGACGATGAGCTCGATGGCCCGGTGCCCGAAGAGCTTGGTGTAGGCCGTCGCCCGGGGCGAGACGCTCGACTCGACGGCGTGGATCAGGGCGTCGATGGAGCTCGTCGCGAAGACGGGGTAGGGCAGGCCCTCGAGGAGCTCGGGGACGAGGACCGCGTGGTCGGCGTAGAGGGCCTCGGCAGCGAGCCCCAGCTTCGTGCCCCGGCTCTTGAGCTCGATGATCGAGAGGTTGGTCGCCTCGCTCCCCGTCCCGCAGGTCGTCGGCACGATGACGAGCTCCCGGCCCTTGCGGGGCTCGATCTTCCCGTCGAAGAGGTCGAGGACGGGCGTCAGGCGCTCGAGGGCGAAGAGCTTGGCTATGTCTATCACCGTGCCGCCGCCTATCGCGACGACCCGGCGGTGCCCGCCCTTGAGGGCCGCGTGGATGGCCTGGGCCATCTCGTCGGAGGGCTCGCCCGAGCCGTAGTCCTCCTGGAACACGAGCTCGGCCCCGAGGCCCAGGGCCCCGAAGCCGGGCTCGTAGATATAGCGGTTCGTGATGACGAGGTCGCCCTCGCCGAGGCGGAAGGCCTCGGCGAACTCGGCGCAGCTCGCGAAGCGGTGCAGCTCGGGCCGCAGGAGGAGTTGCCTCACGCCCTAGCCCAGGATCTTTCCGTAGAGGTAGGACCAGTCCCCCGGCTGGATGACCGGGAGGCTCCAGAAGCCCAGGACGATCCCGTCGTAGGGGGCCGCGACCGTCGAGACGGTCCGGCCGAAGACGTCCGTCACCGTGGCGAGGGTCTCGCCCGCCTTAACCCGTTCCATGATCCCCTTCTCGAGGCGGTGGATGCCGCCGTCGCTCGCGTGGATGTACAGAAGCTCGGCGTCGATCTGCTCGGGACGCGGCTCGGGCTTTCCCTCGAGCATGCCGAGGTGGCGCATGACGTTGACGATGCCCGCGCCGCAGAGCTCGATGTTCTTCCGCCGGTCGTAGAGGCGGCCGCAGTGGGAGCCGATCTCGGGGAGGATGGAGGGGATGCCGAGCTTCTTGGCCTCGACGGCCGCGACGCCCTCGAAGGGGAGGTTCTGCATCCGCCATAAGACCTTGGTCCCGAAGACCTGGGCCAGCTCGCGCGTCCTGCGGCCCACCTCGTCGTCCTGGGGCTGGTAGCCGACCAGGGGCTCGAGGTGGAGGACCGTGCCGCCGCCGTGGAAGCTGATGATGGCGTCGGCCTTCTTCTGGAGCCGCTCGGTGTAGGCGTAGGCGACCCGCTGGGTGACGAAGGTCCGGGGATTGCCGGGGAAGATCCGGTTCAGGTTCGTGGAGTCGATGGGCGAGATCCGCTCGCAGGCGCAGAAGGCGTCGTAGTTGAGGGCGGGGACCCCGACGAAGCTGCCCCGCAGCGTGGAGGGATCGAGGGAGGCCGCCAGGCCGATGATGGCCTCGGCTCCCTCGTACTCGTCCCCGTGGGCGCAGGCGTCGACGAGGAGGGTCGGCCCCTCGGCCCGGCCCTCGATGACGATGACCGGTATGGAGACCCAGGACCCGTCCGGCTTCCTGCCGATCCGGAGGTAGCCCTCCCGCTTGCCGCCTTCCTCCCTGACGACCTGGTCTAGCTCGATCCTCTGCTTGCTCATATGCTGAACGACTCCTTTCCTGCTTTCGTACGAGCACTATAGCAAGTACCATGCCAGGAAACGCTCTCGCGGCGGCCGCGGGCGCCGCGAGAGCTCAGAGCCTCGCCGCCAGCCCCCGCTCGGTGAGCCGGGCTCCCGAGCGGCCCTGGCCGTATTCCAGGTAGCCCCAGCCGCGGAGGAGGCCCATGATCCGCCTGACCTCCGTCTCCGAGGTCTCCTGGCCGCGGGCCCTGAGGGCGGCGTTGAGCCTCCTCCTCCCCCCGCTCCGGCTGCGGAGGGAGGCGAGTATCTCCCGGGCGACCTCGAGCTCCCAGGGCTGGAGCTCGGCGGCCGGCCCCTCCCTGGCCGCCTTCGCCGCGGCCTGGAGGGCCCCGATCCCGGACCGGCCCTCCCCGCGGAAGGAGGGCGGGAGGTCGCGGCAGCTCAGGGTATCCTCCCCGAGGTAGGCCATGTACTGCACGCAGTTGATCAGCTCGCGGACGTTCCCTTTCCAGGGGTAGGCCATGAGCTCGGCGAGGAGGGCCTCGTCGAGGCGCTTCTCCCCGAAGCCTAAGCTCGCGAGGATGCTCTCGACGAGGCTCGGGATGTCGGAGGCCCGCTCGCGGAGGGCGGGGAGGCGCAGGGGCACCACGTTGAGGCGGTAGAACAGGTCGAGGCGGAAGACGTTCCTCTCCACGAGCTCGCCCAGGTCCTGGTTCGTGGCCGCGATCACCCGCACGTCGATGGGGATGATGCTGCTGCCGCCGATGCGCATGACCTCCCGCTCCTGGAGGACGCGGAGGAGCTTGGCCTGGACGCTCAAGGGGACGTCGGCGATCTCGTCGAGGAAGATGGTCCCCGTATGGGCCATCTCGAACAGGCCCTTCTTCCCGCCCTTCTTGGCGTTCGTGAAGGCCCCGTCCTCGTAGCCGAAGAGCTCGCTCTCGAGCAGGGAGGGGGGGAGGGCGGCGCAGTTGATGGCGACGAAGGGCTTCTGGGCGCGGGCGGAGGCGTTGTGGATCGACTGGGCGAAGAGCTCCTTGCCCGTCCCGCTCTCCCCCGTGATGAGGACCGTGGCGTCGATGCCCGCGATCCGCTTGGCCCGCTCGACGCAGTCGCGCATCGCCTCGCTCCCGCCGCCTATGTCGGCGAAGCCGTACTTGGCGACGTAGCCCTTCTCCCGGAGCTGCTTGCGGAGGTGGCCCTCGAGGTCGAGGAGGCCCGTCACGTCCTTCACGATGTAGACGTGGCCGTAGCTGTGGCCCTCGACCAGGATCGGGCGCTTGGTCACCAGGAGGCTGCGGCTGGTCTCGCTCACCTTGATGAGCATGTTCTCGAATTTCCCCTCGTCGATGATCCGGTTCCCGACGCTCTCGTGGAGGAGCTCCCGGTCGAACTTGCCCGAGAGCCTGCGGCCGCTCAGCTTGAGCATCCCGTACACGCGCTTGTTGCACTGGAGGATGTTGTCCTGGTTGTCCACGACGATGACGCCGTCGTCGATGACGTCCAGCACGATCCCCTGCTGGTTCCGCAGCTCGAGGGAGCTGCGGAGGGCGTACAGGAGGCTGCGGCTCAGGGGGGTGGTGCCGGCCGAGTACCGGATCAGCCGCTCCTCGAGGCGCTCGTCGAAGATGTCCAGCTTGATCGCCAGCTCCATCATCGTGGACATGTCGACCACGGTCCAGCCGACGTCGATGACCTCGCGGGCCCGCCCGGGCACGTAGGAAAGGAGGCCCGGCGTCACCGCGATGTCGAGGTCGGGGATCTCGGCCGGGGGCATCTCGAGGTAGACCGGGGAGAAGTCGAGGTGCTTCACGCCGTGCTCGTAGAAGACGGAGAGCATGTCCATGCAGGTGTCGTAGCTGTAGTCCACGAGCATGGCCCTCGTGCCGCGGGGCAGGCCGAAGACCTTGTCCAGCCCGTCGCGGGCGAAGGTCCGCGCGAGGTAGATGATCTCGATGTCCCGCGCGAGCCGGGGCTTCACGTGCCTGGTCGCGCTCGGGTTGGAGATGAGGACCAGGTCGCAGTCGATCTGCTCCGCGAGCTCGCCCTTGATGCAGTAGCCCTCGATATCGATGCAGTCCTCGAAGTAGCTTCGCAGATCCGCGAGGTAGTGCTCCATCGCGTCCCGCTCGAAGGTCACCAAGACGAGCTTCTTCCGCATCGCGCGCCTTTCCGCGGCCCCGCGCCACGAGCGGGTGGCTCGAGCGATCCCCGGGCCGCGGCAGCACTGTAGCACGGAATTTCGCCCGGCGGTGAAAAAATGGGACGTTGTGCGGGATTGTCCGGGATCGCTTTCGCCCGCAAACCCCCGCAAGCTCCGGCTCCCCGCCCTGCCGCGGCATCGGCCCGGGGAGGGGAGGGCTATCGCGGGAGGACGCAGCTTCCGGTAAAAAAAGATAGGATGCGCGAAGCTCCGCACTATCCGCGCTCGCCGCACTTCCCGCATCGGAGCGGATGAAGTAAAATTCAGGCCTGGCACGGATACTGCGTATGTGTTGCATCGCGCAAGCGAAAACTCGGGATTCGGCACACCCAAGGAGGCCAGGCACATGGAGTATCTCAAGATAGCCAACGGGCTGCCGATGTGGATCGCGACGGGCATCGCGGTCTCCATCGTGCTCTTCCAGTCGATCCTCTTCATGAGGAAATCGATGAGCTGCGGCAGGCAGATCGGCATCAGCGACGAGACCCTGAAGGTGGCGGTCAAGGCCAGCATCATCTCCTCCTTCGGCCCGGCCCTGGCCATCGTCGTCGGCATCGTGCCCCTCCTCGTCACCATGGGCGGGCCGACCGTCTGGATGCGCGAGTCCATGATCGGCTCGGTGACCTACGAGCTGATGGCCGCCGGCTTCGGCACCGCGGCCATGGGCGTGACCCTCGGCCAGGCCGGCATGGACGGGACGACCTTCGCCTGCGCCCTCTGGGCCATGACCCTGGGCAGCACCGGCTGGGTCCTCTTCACGGCCTTCTTCACCCCGCAGCTGGACAAGTTCCGCACCCTCATCGCGGGCGGGCGCAAGGCCCTCATCCCCATCATCTCCGCCAGCGCCATGCTCGGCGCCTTCGCCTACCTCGACGCCGACCGGATCCTCAAGTTCGACGCCGGCACCGTCGCCTGCCTCGCGGGCTTCGCCGTGATGGCGGCCCTCGTGGTCTACGGCAGGAAGAGCAAGGCGAGGTGGGTGGGCGAGTGGGCCCTCACCATAGCCATGGTCGTCGGCATGGTCGCCGGCGCCCTCGTCTGAGCGGCCCGGCGCCGTCCCAAGGAGAGAACCAATGAGCGACAACGGCAAGGTCTTCGATGGCAGCTACATGCCCTTCATCGTCAGGTGGGGCCGCCTCACCAACGTCCTCGGCTTCCTCGCCGGCCTCGGCCCGGCGATCATGCTCTACGTCATCTTCGGCTTCAGGCCCCCCTTCTCGGCGATCATGGCGGGATTCATAGCCCAGGCCAGCGTCTCGGGAGTCTTCTGGTTCGTCGAGCCCATCTCCTACTTCCCGATCTTCGGCGTGCCCGCGACCTACCAGGCCTTCCTCTCCGGGAACATCGCCAACATGCGCCTTCCCGTCGCGGCGGCCGCCCAGGAAGCGGCCGGGGTCGAGCCCGGCAGCAACGAGGGCACCATCCTCTCCTGCATCGGCGTGGCGATCTCGGTCTTCGTGAACATCGCCATCCTCACCGCGGCCGTGGCCCTCGGCGCCGCCGTCCTCAAGCAGCTGCCCCCGAGCGTCATGCGCTCCCTGGGCTTCATCCTCCCCGCCCTCTTCGGGGCCGTCTTCGCCCAGTTCGCCGTCCCCAACCCGAAGATCGCCGGCGTGGCCATCGTCTTCGCCTCGGCCATGACCTTCGCCCTCCGCAAGGGCCTCCTGGCCTTCCTCCCGGGCAACCCGGTGTACGCGGTCATCATCGTCTCCGTCTTCGGCACCATCTTCGTGGCCAAGAAGATGCACGAGATGGAAGAGAAGAAGAAGGGAGCCGCGGCCTAGGCGCCGCTGCTTCTACGAGCCGAGATAAGGAGGGTCGCATGCCCAAGGCAGAGCTGTTCGGACGGATCGACGGGTTGGCGGGCGAGCTTCGGGAGGCCGCCCTGAGCATCTGGGGGAAGCCCGAGCCCGCCTTCCGCGAGAGCTTCGCCTCGGGCCTGCAGGCCGGCATGCTCGAGGCCGCGGGCTTCCGCGTCAGCCGGGGCATCGCGGGCATGGCGACCGCCTTCTCGGCCGAATTCGGCTCGGGCGGCCCGGTCATCGGCATCCTCGGGGAGTACGACAGCCTCGCGGGGCTGTCGCAGAAGGTCGCGGCGCGGCGCGAGCCGGTCGTGGAGGGCGGCCTCGGCCACGGCTGCGGCCACAACCTCCTCGGCACGGGCGGCGTAGGGGCGGCCCTGGCCCTCCGCGAGGCCCTCGCCTCGGGCGAGCTCCGCGGCCGGGTCCGCTACTACGGCTGCCCCGCCGAGGAGACCCTCGCCGGCAAGGTCTTCATGATGCGGGCCGGGGCCTTCTCGGACCTCGACGCCTGCATCTCCTGGCACCCCGCGAGCATGAACGCCGTCTGGGGCTGCAGCTTCCTCGCGCTGAACTCGGCTCGCTTCAAGTTCCGCGGCCTGCCCGCCCACGCCGCGGCCGCCCCCCACCTGGGGCGGAGCGCGCTGGACGCCGTCGAGCTCATGAACGTGGGCGCGAACTACCTGCGCGAGCACGTGCCCGAGAAGGCCCGGATCCACTATTCCATCACGAACGGCGGCGGGGCGCCCAACATCGTCCCCGAGGAGGCGGAGGTCTGGTACTACCTGCGAGCCCCCTCGCGCGCCGTCGTCGAGGACATCTACTCGCGCCTCCTCGACATCGCGAAAGGTGCCTGCCTCATGACGGGCACGAGCTTCCGCCACGAGCTCGAGGCCGGCTGCTACGAGATCCTCCCGAACGAGGCCATGGGCGAGCTCATCACGAGGAACATGCTCGAGGCCGGCCCGCCGCGCTATACGGAGGAGGATAGGGCCTTCGCGCGCGAGCTCGCGTCCACCTTCTCCCCGGGGCAGAAGGAGAAGATCATGACGACCTACTTCGCCCCGCCCGAGGTCGTCGCCATGACCCTGCACGAGGGAATCGTCAAGAATCGCGACAAGGGAGAGGTGATGGCCGGCTCCGTCGACTCGGGAGACGTGAGCTGGAACGTGCCCTTCGCCCAGCTCACCGCCGCGACCTGGCCGGTGGGCACGGCCGCGCACAGCTGGCAGGCCACCGCCTCCTCGGGCTCGGGCATCGGGGTCCAGGCCATGCTCTTCGCCGCGAAGGCCATGGCGGGTACCGTCTACGACCTCCTCGCCGATGGCGCGGCCCTGGCCCGCGTCAAGGCGGAATTCGCCGCGGCCACCGCGGGATTCCGCTACGTCTCGCCCCTCCCTCCCTCCCTCGAGCCGCCCCGCGCATAGGCGGTAGCCGAGGCCCTCCCCGGTCCCCCCCCGAGGGAGGGCCTCTGGCCGAAGCTTGCGGAGGCGCGTCCAGCGAGCTATACTACGATAACAAGGAAACCGAATGCCGGCCGCCCCGCGGCGCGGCCGGCGGGAGCGCCCATGCCCAGAGCCCCGGCTCTCGCGGTTGCA
>ERZ795054.340-NODE-340-length-65226-cov-23.303494_pt1 | contig 65226 bp, 52 predicted proteins | sample MGYA00375138_ERZ795054 | MGnify/ENA primary metagenome ERZ795054 (study PRJEB30183, sample SAMN05720215) | anaerobic digester metagenome | isolation source: active sludge of municipal wastewater-treating anaerobic digesters | place: USA | collected 2014-12-23 ... | reverse complement strand
CCCGACCAGAGAAACGATTTTCTCCCCTGATTTCCCGGCACCGGACGAGGGTGACAGGTTTGCAGTAAAACCGGATACCTGGCGCTGAGCCGCAACAACTTCAAATCCGGTTTTCGGACGCCGGTTCGGTTCCCAAAATGGGATTCGAATTGACCCAGGGCATCACCCCTTCGGCGGATACGGATCGTTCCCGTGGCTGTCCTTGTTCTGAATCTTCCCGTCCTTGCCGTGGATGTAGAACTCGGTGCCTTGGTTCTGGCTGATCTTACGCCCGGCGTCGACGGCATCCTGCTTCTTGTCGAAGTGGCCGCTGCTACGGGTAGCGCCGTCTCTCTTGACGTCCCAACCGCCATCGGCATTCGGCACAACATGATGTGATCCTGGTTTCTTTGGCATAGTCGCCTCCTGTTTACTTGGTTTCCGTTGAAATGAGTTGCGTTGCCAGTTCCAAAGCATCCACCGGCCAGAAGCACTCTGATCGCGGGCGGTTGACGCCTGGATGTTCGGCCTTGGGGCGGCAGTTCAGGACCCGCTCAACCCATTGGGCGGGTATGGCGTCCAAGCCGTACACCGCGCCCAGTAGCGCCCCACAAATGGCTGCATTGGTATCGGTGTCGCCACCTCGCATGACCGTATCGACAACGCCAGCTTCAAAGCTCGGGGCATTGAGCAATTGCCACAGGGCATTTCGGAACGCGATCAACACCCAGCCCTGTTGCTGGACGTAGTCATCAGGTGGAGCTTCGGCGGCTCCATGGATAGCGTCCATGAGAGCCGAGTCGGCTGCCAGGTCGGCTGCCCACTGTTTGATATTCTGGTAGAGCTTCCCGGCCTCGCAGCCGGAGGCAATGGCGTGAGCAATCGCCATGGTGAAAAGGGTGTTGGCCTGCAGGCACACCGGGTTCGGATGTGTCAGAGCGGCGTCCTGTTTGGCCCAGTCGCCCACTGTCTCCAACGAGTGGTTGGCCCCGAAGATGCCCAAGGGGCTGATCCGCATCATGGCCCCATTGGCCTGGCTGTCGGGGTTTGGACACCCCCTAAGACCAGCGGAAATGGTCATGCCACAGTCAAAAGGATCGGAGTCGAGCCAGAACTGATAGGCCCGAAGCGCGGCATCGGGATCATAGGTCCCACGTTCTGTCAGCATCCGGGCCAGCAGCAGCGCCATTTCCGAGTCATCCGTCGGCTGACCGGCAATGGTGTTCCATGTGCCGCCATCGGCCAGTTCCCGCACGCCGTTCGGGTAGCTGCGGCGGATCTCCTCCGGCGACTGGAACTCGACCAGGCTGCCAAGGGCGTCACCGGTGAGCTGTCCAAGGAGGCAGCCCTGGGCACGATTAATTATCAAGTCACTGCCCATCGGCCGAAAAGACCTCGACGACATTGCCATCCGGGTCAAGACTTCTGAAAAAAAGCATCCCGGATTTTCCCCACGGAGCCAACGCCGTAACTATCTGCAAATCGCTTTCCTTAATCCACCGAAAGCGCTCAGCAATGTCCGTTGCCTGAATGTAGAGCATCGCTCGAAGTTGAATCCCTTGGGGAACATTGTTCGTGTAGCTCAAAGGAACCAGAACGAGTCCTTGGTCAAAAACAATCACATCCGTGCTTTGTTTCTTCACAGTTAAGCCGAGGCAGTCACGATAGAACCAAATGGCTTTTTCGAATGAGGCCACAGGTATCTTGGAACCGCATCCACGACTTTTAGAAATAGGCTGCTGGTGAGGCACGCTGGTTTGCTTCGGGCTACTGGCTATTGGCTCAAAATCGCCCTTTGAAATCTTGTTCAGGTAGATGATTTGGCCGTCCTCTGTGGTCAAGCGTCGGAATTCGACTTTGAATTTCCCGCTGCGTCCGATGTAGTCACGGCCGCGATTTACCTTGGCCTTTCTACAATCAGGGAGGCTGACCTCGCTCGAATCAGGAGCGATTACAACATCATCAATCCAATTCTTGAGCAAGGATCTCTTAACAACCTCATGAGTAGGCTTGTCATCAATATGTCCGTTTGCTAATCGAAATGCATTTTTCTCGATGTAAGCGGCGTCTTGAATGCCTTGCTTCACAGGTGATAGCCAGTCGGAGCCATTAATGCAGCCGAGCAGACCACCCGACATTGAGGCGATTGTATCGGTGTCCGAACCGATGGCAAAGGCTGCCTTTACCACGCCATTAATTGGATCAGCAGCGTGGCGAGATGCCAGATATACGGAGGCTATCGCGGCAAAGGTTCCGGCCCCACTTATCTTACTGTTGAAGCATTGGAGTTTTCTTAGTACATCGTCATCGAGACTCAAAGCCCCTTTCGAGAGTTCAGCTCGGCAGACTTCAAGATACTCCATGACCTCAGCTTTGGCCGACTCCCAAAGTTTCATGTAGTTCTGAAGGCTTTTTTCCGCTTGGCTCCGCCATTCTGGCGGGATGCTTGGTGTGGCCGGAAGCGCAGACCAGAGATCGACGTTCTTGATCAATTCTTCCACCAATTCACCATAAGCCAGTTTCGAATCCTTGCGAAAAGCCGCCCAAAGCGCGAAACCGTAAGCCAAAGCGCCTAACAGCGCCCGGGGGTGTCCATGTGTCGCTATACCATCAAGGAAAATGTTGGTGGCTATTTTGGGGAATTCCTTTTCGCCCAGAAGCAAGACGTGAGGGAGAACGCGCATCGCGACACCGTTTCCGCCCGCGTCGTAATATCGTTTCACATCCTGCGGCTTCCGGCTAGAACTCCATGGCACGACACCATCCAGCCATGACTCCACAGCTCTTTTGGTTGCTCCGCCACCACCACGTTCATAAACGGACCAAAAGGGTAACTCAACCTGTGTGAAGTGTTCCCACCACCTTTCACCTTTCTGCAAAGACCGACTGAGACACAGTATGAGTTGGGTGTCGTCGCTGTACTCACCTTCCTCAATAATCTCTTCATGAGGAAAAAAGCGGCCGCCGGAGCGTCGAGTCCATCTCTTAAAATCATGCAGACGGCCTTGGGTTTGTCGTGAGGCGTTTGATTTGGCAATTCGCTCGTTGGGCCAACCCAGTGCGTCACCAAAAGCAGCCCCAAGCATGGCTCCTACGCCTTTGCTTGTTTTTAGCCTTATTGTGTTGTTATCGGCCATGTAGACCTCCGTTTTCATATATCGTTTCCGTCGCTCGGACTCCGCGTTGAATCAACCGCGAAAGCGATGCTTTATTGAAAAAGTCCGGAGCGATGTAAATTGGTTTGTCAAGTGCTATTCCCTGGAGCTCCAATCTGCATATTTCCCGATGAACCTGTTCTTCTGTATGAACTGCAATACCGATAATTGAATCAAGTGGAATCGGGTCTTTAAGGAGAACTTCCGCCTGAATATCAGTTGGTGCAGCGGGAAGATGTCTGGCAGGACGAGAAAAAGTAATTCCTGGGGATGTATCCGCGTAAAGTGATCGAAACCCGTTTATCCCTGTTTGGATATAAGCACCCCGAGCCCGGGCGGCATTGCACGGGCAAAAGCAAGTCTCAGGGTGCCACAGGTAGCTGGGATCGATCATCAACACTACCCAGTCCTTGAACAAGTGATCTTGTTCCCGGACTTTCGCGAAGTAGTAGGTGTTCGGATATTCGATAGAACAGCAAATCAGATCATCCCGCCCGTCATATCGGTCTGGGTCGGTCGGATTATGCGGCATATCATACTGCTGAAGTGTCCGCTTCGAACAAAGCCCGAGAGGATCGTCAAAAATATGAGCGAGGTTTCTCGACTGCGTAAAATGGCAGATCCGAGTGATTCCACGGTTGACGCACTCTTGTTGAATCAAGTTCATGGCTTGACCCTCTGGTAGAGTGATTCGTCAACGGGTAGCAGTGACGTAAGCTCACCAGTGTAGAGCAGGATCAAACTCGTTTTTGCTCTTGTTACCGCCACATAAAGAAGTCTTCCATCATGCGTAAGACCATCCTCTTCCCCGTGAGAGTCTATGTAGCCTGGATCGGGAAGATTGTCCGCATCCAAGAAAGGAAGTATCACGACGTCAAATTCAAGCCCCTTAGCCGCGTGATAGGTGCCATGGTAAATGCCGGGGCCGTCATTCCATACTTGGAGGTCGCGGTGCAATCGTGTAGCGTTTGCTCCCAGGGCGGAGCTGAAAATCCTCTCCTGGGCTCTATCCTTTACGAGGATGGCAACACTCTGGGTTTTCCCAGCGCCTCTTGCTGCCCGTAGTGCGATTTCAACTTGCTGATCCTTGTCAGTGCAGTCGACCACGGTAGGCAAGGCACCGTCGGCCCTTGGTGATGTGGGTTCAACCAAATCAGGAATATCCTGAAAAAAAGGCATCCTGGAAATGGCCAAACCCAACTGGGCGATCTGTTTTGTATTTCGATAGTTTTCTTTGAAGAACCACTGCTGTGGGATGTTCAGTCCTGCAGAGCGCCAGCTCATCCGTTGTCCATAGATTTGCTGGGCAACATCCCCGAAAAACGAAAGTGAACCATCCTCGGGGATTGCTGCCGCCAGCGAGCGAATCATCTCTGGGGAGAAGTCTTGCCCTTCATCAACGATTATGTGCTTATAAAAACGGGCCGAGGAATCCTCTTCGAACTCTTTTCGCACAGCAATAGCGATGTCATCCCAGTCATACAATTTTCCGGCGGCAGTTCTAATCTCGAGATACTTGTTGAGAATCTCGTACATGACTGGCCTAAGCTTGCGAGAAAGATTTGTGCCGATACGCCCAACGCGCTCCACTTCCACATATTCCTCTTGAGAAGTGATCCCATGGCTGAAAATCCACTGGATTTCGTCAGAGAAAAATTCGAGGGGCCTCTTAAAGAATTTTGACGGTTCGTAGCCGGATTCGACTGCTTTGACTGCTTGGGAAATGAACGCGTTTCTGTAGTCAGGATCGCAAATACAATTCCTACTCATTTTCCCACGGTTGTTGAGATAACCACGTGCGAATGTATGGTAGGTTTCAACTTGGACATTCTGTAGCTCGATGGGCTTGAGATACTTAAGATAGGTGACAAGTGTTTTATTAAATGTCAGGAGCAGCGTCCTTCCAGCATGTGGCATCGACGACTCGGACAGATAGGCAGCCCGATAGAGCGCGAGTGTCGTTTTACCGCTTCCAGCAGTTCCGAGCACGGCAGTGTGCCCTGCTGAAGGCATGTACAGCACTTCGCGCTGCTTCTTGATAGGCTTTGGCAGATTTCCCCTCATTACGCTCTCACCTTTGATTTTTGTGCCTCGTATTTCGAGCTGTGATCGTATTTTTGAGAACCTTTCGCAGCCTTCATTTCACGTTCCCTCCCAGAGCAAACTCCTCATCGATCTCGAACAGATCCGGTGTGGAGCGATGGACGCCGATGCCATGTTCCATCAACAGCATCACGAGTTGTTCACCGTTCATCAGGGCGATGGGAGTCTTGTCGGGCTGAGCTGCCTCCTTGATGGCTCCGGCACTGAAATCACTGGTGGTGATGATCAGCCCTTGCTCGTGCGCTCCGAGACTGCCGCGCACCTGCTGAACCACCGGAGCCTGGATGTTGTTCTTGAGCTTCCATTTCTTGACCTGGACGGCCATCTTGATGCGGACCACGTCACCGACCACCAGGGTGCCTCGGACATCGATGCCGCCGTCGCCGCTGAGCTTGGTCACCTCAACCATCTCGAAGCCCATCTCCGCCAGCAACTGCGAGATAAGCTCCTCGAACTCACCGGGATTCATAACCAGCAGGCGCTCACGCAGCGCCTTCCGAACCTGGTGGTTGTGCTGCTCGATTTGGAATGCGAGACCGCGTCCCATCCATTGGCTCAGGCCCACATAGCCACGGCCGTGTTGGACAAAGCGAGGACGCTCACCCCGTTTCTGTTGGCGTTTGATCTCGGTGATCACCTGGGCGTACATGGAGGCTTCCGGCGTTTTTCCGCTCGTCACCAACCATCCTTTTTCCAACGCCTTCTCGGTGATTTCCTTGTAGTGCATCGGATTTTTGCCGCCGAACTCCTCAAGCACCTTCTGAGCACAATCGATGAAGGAAAAGCCCGCGTTGGTGGGATGAGGTTTTGATGGCTTTTCGACAGGTGCAAGAGCCGACGCCGTGTCACCTTCTATTTCAGTTGAATCACGGAGTGCGAAGGTTTGAGGACCTACCTTTACAAAGGGCGACTTATCCCCATTGCTCTTGATGTCGGAGTAGAGCCGGGCGCTAACGGTGGCCTCCGGTGTCTTTCCATCAGACTTCCAGAGCCCAGCTTCGATGATCAGCTTGGCTATTTCAGCGGCATGGAGCGGCTTGCCTGCCCCCTTCAGTACCTCTATTGCTGCACTCTGGACACTCATATTCGTCACTCCACCATGGCTTTCAAGAGAGTATCCCTGGTATCGGAATAAAACTGGATGTCGATCTTCGTCGCCATATCATCGGATAGGTCAAAAAGCTGCCGACGGCAGGAAACCGGCATCAAGAGAGCCGAGGCACCTTTTTCAACTGCGATCTCAGCAATGGTTACGGGGTTGTGAATAGGCTCGATAGATCCGCCCAGGTTAATCTCCCCCACGATGATGAGGCCGCCGCGAACACTCTTCTTCAAGAGAGCCGTGCAGAGCGCGATGAGTGATGCCATGCCGAGTTTCGCGCCGGACTTGGATGCGTCAAAGGCTCGGAGTTGGGCGGTGAATTCGTGGTGACGAGGGTCCTTGTCTCCGACCAGTTGCATTGCCCGGGCGTAGAGGTTTTGCTCTGCGTAGCCCATGCTTTCCTTGAAGGCTGGCGGCACGGGTTTGTTGAGGATCTTGACGCCGGAACCCGGACCTTCGTTGATTTCGATACGGTAGAGTCCCGGGTGCTCTTCACCGCCACCCGGAGAGATGGTCCAGACCTGCCCGGGCTCAAGGGGGTCGCCACCAATGCTGTTTTCGCTTTGCAGTTCTGGAGTCGAGACAAACTTTTCTACGCCATCAGCCCCCATCACGTAGCTGAAGTGGGTATTACGGAATTCAGCCGCGCCGATGCGCTTCTGCTGTTCCTTGACGCGACGTCTTGCTTCCATGGCGATATGGACGGCCCACTCGATGTCCTCATCGGCTGCCTCACCTTCACCGGGATAGAGGAGCTTGAGTAATCCACTCACGGTTTTATTGACCGCGTTGGTATCGCGCCCTGACAGAGCGCCACCGAAGAACACCCGGTTTTGCAGTACGCTCACTCTGCTTTGATTGCGAAGCTGGCTCCAACACTCGGACAAGAAATCGCTCACCAGACCGAAGTGATTCGTCAACAGTTCCTTGCTGATTTTGGGAACATCCCAGCCAGGCAGAAATGCGTGGATCCGATCCATGAAAGCAGTGTCGTCTTTCATCTCGGGTGGCATAGGACCAAACAGGTGCCCGATACGCTGTTGATGTTCAACATCCACATCGAAGTTTCCAACCAGGACGATGCTGCCATCGGCACGGATGCTTTCCTTGCCACGGCTGAATTCACCGGACTCCATGTACCCCTTCATGATGTTCACGCCATCCTTCTGGTCGAAAGAGACGCCGGATACCTCGTCGAAACAGACCACATCGTATTGGCAGACCAATCCGCGCTGGCCGGTTGCGTTGTTGACGAACATCCGGGCAACCGTGGCCTTGCCTCCAGAAATCAGATGCGCATACGGAGAAACCTGCTGGAAGAGATGGCTCTTCCCTGTTCCTCTGGGGCCGAGTTCCACCAGGTTGTAGTTACGCTCGACAAAGGGAACCATTCGCAGCATCAGGGCGTCATGTTGCCGCCGGGACAATCCGTTCGGCTCTATGCCGATGGATCGAAGTAGAAACTCCTTCCACTCGTCGGTAGTAAAGGACTTGCGGGCCTCGGCCAGGATGTCGAGCACATCGCGTTTGGATAGTTGGATTTCCCGGAGCGATCCAACACCGAAAGGTCTGCCTTTACTCTCCTGGGCGATGGCCGCATCGTAGTTCAGGCTGATTTCGGCATAGAAACCACCTGTCAGCATTCGCTCATGTTCATTCACCAGTTCCGGGCTAATGCGGACATCGGTCAGTCGCAGGCTCGGCAGTGTTGCGATGTAGGAGTCGGTCTTCGCATCCAGGCGAGCGGTAATGAGGTCGATGATTTTGACCTCGCCATTTTCCCTGGCCCGAGCCTTGAAGAGCTCTTCTTCCCCGGCCTTGACCGTTCGCGATTTGAGTTGTCGCTGGACGATCTCGAGACCCTCATCGATCTCGTCCTGATCAGTGCTGGCGCAGTACCGACCGAGCAGAAACTCGACCACATATGTCGGCACAGGAAACTGGTGGCTAAAAGTTCGGACCAGATCCTTCCGGACCAGGTACCCCTCTAGCGAGGAGGCTGCTTTTTTGTCGATCTGGTCCATTTCAATCATGCATTACCTCCACCAATTACTGTGGCGATTTGCGCAACCAGCGATCCATTGGCATCGATCAGGACCACTGCCGCTTCCCGCCCCTCCATGTCCTCGTCCTCGACGACCACAGAGGCTGTTCCGTTGTTTCTTAGCGGTTTGCTGCCGACGACCACGCTGGATAATGAATTGCCTGCTTGGGTACGAACATCAAGTGATAGTCCCGAGAAATTGCCATCTACGGCAACGGTACAGCGCAGCCCCGTCCACACCACGTCGGTAAATTCGACAGATACCGCAGCCTTTGCGGATTCACCTGGGGTTACCATCAAGTGCAGAGTCAGACACTCTTGCAGACTTAGGCCGCCATGGGTGTACTCTTCGCCGTTCTTGAAGCAGCTCACGCCATCAGCGAGGGCAAAATACTGGTTTGGATTCCAGTACCATGGGTAAAGCCGCTCCCCAGAGGTGGCGCCGGGTTTTAATGAGGCGCATCGGCCCCACTTGTGATCGACCAGGTCGCTGGGAAGATCGATTTTTGGCAATCCTCCGGGCAGCAACAACCAACCATGGTCTGTCACGACCCGAACGCGCTTCCAACCTGCGGCAAAAAGTTCATTGATACGGCCTGTGATCTCAGCAATCAGGGCATCAATGTGTTTGGCAAGTTTCCACCCACGGTCGTGGCCTTCATCGTCGATATCTCCAAACTCGCACCAAGCCATACCCTGACCATCGCCATCAGCAGAGCGCTCAAGGATCGACCATCCCGAATCGGTCAGTAACTTCTTCAGGTGATAACCGCCCTTTAACGATTGACCGGTGTCTGCTACAGACGGCTCGAAATCAGGGTTGCCATCTTCACCGCGAATTTTGTCTCGTACCGGTGTGACCGCCGGCTTGCCCGTTGCCGTTACACTCGGCAGGGCTGACCAAGTAGGCTCCTCGGAAATCTCAAATCTGCATGCTTCTAAAGAGGCAACCAAACGCTTTCCAGTATCAAAACGGAGTCCATCGACGAAGAGAACGCAGTCCCCGGGACTGAAAGGTGCTGCCTTTGCCGTCAAGCAGGTGCCTCCCGGGTACGATGCGCCATCAACCATCTTCTGGAGATAGCGGGCCGATTCTTCCACCCAAGGCAGGTAAACAGATCGAATAGCAGTCTTCACAGCATCAACGTCGGCAGAGCGTTCGACCTGGTCCAAAGCCCGGATCACTCCGTCATCGACCCGCCAACCCTCACTGCGATATCCCACTTCGAGGTCGTCCACCAAACCTGCGTCAAGGCCGCTTCTGGTGATCTCGGCAATAGTCTTCAGATGCTCCACTGCGCAGGCCAGGGGCGCATCACCCAGTTCGGCCCAGACCAGAGAGCGCCTGCGTCCATGCTGTTCTTCCAGCTCGATAATTTTCTCCCTCGCTTCGTGCGCGGGCACGTTGGCAAGGGCCATCAAATCACGGTGAAGGTTTCTCTCCTGTTCGTCATTCCACTGAGGCCAGCCGTCGAAAGAACCGTCTCTCAGTTGCCAGAAAATGGTGTCACTTGGAGGACGACATCGTCTGATTTGTGCCGGAATGTTGGGGTAGCGCTTCGGTGCCTCACAGTAGCGCTCCCAAACGGCATGCCACGGACCTTCATGGTTTGCGAGTTTGGTGCTCCCGGCCAAAACGCCTTCATTCTGGGGGTTGAAGGCCAGTTGAGACTTGCAGACCTCGACAAAGGCTTTCCATTCGTTCTCGCCACGGCTCGCCTGGAACGCATCCCCTTGGTCGAGCCATTGCAGGAGGTCGCGAATCGGGTCGCCACCGGTCAACAGGGTGTTGAAGTAGTCCTTGTCGAGACGCTTGCCTTTGAGCAAGGAGACATCCTCACCAAGGAGCCGATACAACGCGCGCTGCATGGCGTTCTTGGCACCGTTGTCTTGGGCGACGTCCAGCCCAAGCCCGCCCTGGTCGGATTTCAGATAGGCCAGGATTGTCCAGTCTTTCGCGTTGATTTGGGACCAGATCACTCCCCGGTATTGCAGTTCAGCAAGCGGTTTCAAGTGATCCGGGCAACTTTCGACGGCCCGTAGGTCCTGGCGGCTGACGCCCGGCAGATAAAGAATCGGCGTCCGATCCTCGGGCAGCGAAACATTCTCGACTTGACCGGCAATCACACATCGCAACCAGATGGCGGGCCCCGTGCGGCTCTCGGGCGTGTAGTCGCCCAGCACCAGCAGTTCGGCCAATTCGCTCTGCAGGCGCGGGATTACCGCCTCCCACTGGCAATCTTTGTCGGGCCACAGGATACAGGCCGGCGCAACGTGAACCTCGGGATTGAAGATCGCCGAGTCGCGCAGTGTTTTTCCCAGATGTTCGATCACGCGCATGGCTAAGCCTCCGTCAGGGCGAAGAACAACAAGGTGATACCGTTGTTGACCGACTTGATCATTTGATCTTCTCCCGCGCCTTGCGTTTTTCATCCAGGCTCAGGTGGTGGTCGTTGATGCGGTCTCCTTCTTTGCCGCCGTATTCGGGGCCGAGGTGGTACCAGGGGGCGGATTGCACGTCCTTGCCGCGGTCTTTGTCCCATTTGATGTTGGGCTTGTCGCGCAGGATGCCGGCGTCTTTTTTGCCGACGTCGGGCACGGTGAGGAAGGGGCGGATGTTGAGGCGCACGCCGTCGTTGAGGTCGGGGTGCCAGCCGATGGGCTGCTGCTGCAGCGGCTTCCAGCGCACGAAGATGTCACAGGGGGCTTCGCCTTCGAGGATCAGCTCCAGGCGTTTTTTCAGCACTTCGGCGGCGGCGAGTTTTTCCTGGGCGCCGTCCACGCCGTTGTCGGCATCGCGCTTCTGGCGGCTGATCCAGTCGCCCAGGTAGGTGTAGATCAGGGCTTCGAGCGTTTTGTAGTCGAGCTTGTGGTAGTTGACGAGGGCGGCGAAGCCGTCGCGCAGACCGTCCCAGATGTGCCAGATGAAGGGGCGGTGGTGGAAGAGCTTGCAGTGCTGGGTGAAGAATTTTTCGCGCAGCCAGGTTTCCAGCGACTTGCCGGCGTGGTCGGCGGCGGTCAGCAACTGCGCCAGTACCTCGTTGCTCCAGGCATCGCCGAAGGCTGCGGCCAGCAGATTGAGCAGGCGGTCGCTGGCGGCGGCTTCGCGACCCACGGGCGGGATGCAGACGATGCCGTCCTGGTCGGCGTGGCTGGTAAGCGACTGGCTGCGGGCAATCCATTCACGCGCCTCGTCCGCCAGTTCCATGTCCGCATCGGTCTCCGCCGGCCAGCGGTAGCCCAGCAGGCGGGCGACGGCGACTTGCAGCACCGTGGCATCGGTGCGCAGGGGGCCGTGGGCGGTGCACTTTTTATCTTCATCCCAGATGACCGATCCGCAGGGATGGCCGTGGAACAGCCATTGCGTGGGGTCGTCGGAATAGGGCTTGGGAAGGCCGTGGGGATAGCGCTCGGCGGCGACTTGCTGCCAGTGGGCGAGGTCGAAGGGGACTTTGACCAGGGTGGCGTTGGTTACTTTCAGCGCTTGGTCAATTTGGCGAACGGCTTCTCCAAACTCCGCTGATGCACAGAAGCACCAAAGAGCTGTCAAATGCGATTCAGAGAACGGTGTCAGAACTGACGTGTTGTTATCGAATTTTGTCCTCTCATAGAGGGTCACGGAAAGAGCTCGCATCTGTGAACACGCTACGCCCCGGATACCCCATGCGCTCTTTCCTCGGAAGGTGGCTCCCTCTTGACATACCCGTGTCATCGCACCGAATCCATCTTCCCAAAACAGAATATGCTGCTTTCCACCGAAAGCTTCCGTTTCATCGACCGTGCTTTGATGGAAAACCCATCCTCTTGATGGCCATTGAATCTCCCAGAACACACGGCCGAATTGCGGGAAGTCACTCGACGCAATGCCCTGCCAACCATTTGCATATTTAGAAAGCAGTTCAGCGCTTGACCCTTCCTCCAATGCCACCCGTGCATCCGGATTAGCCAACTGCTTCCACTGACTCACCGATGCCAATTCCCCCTCCCGCAGGAGCCGTGCCTTTTCCTCGGGGTTTTTGGGGGCGCTGGCATCCACGCCATGCAGTTGAAAATCCGCTGCGGCCTGGGCGCGGGTTTGGGTCAGCAACTGCACGTTGAAATCCCACATCGGTGTCTGAAAGCCTTTGGGGCCCAGCAACGCAATTAAGTTGAATTGCACACGCTTGAGCAGCGATTCACGCTGTTTTTTGTAGCTGGTGAGAAACAGCCAGTTCTGCGGCATGACGATCTGCACCACGCCGGCCGCTTGGCACAGCTCCAGGCAGCGTTCCAGAAACACGTTGGCCAGGTCGTTCTTGGCCTGGGGGTAATGGGTTTCGCAGAAGGTTTTCAGCGCCTCGTCCTGCTTGCCGCGAGCCAGATAGGGCACGTTGGTGATGACCAGGTGGTAGCGCCCCGCCAGCAGGCGCGCCGCTTCCACAAGGCCCTGGGCGCTGAGGGCGTGATCCCAGCGGGTTTCGTCTTCGCTGCGTTTGGCTGCGGCCTCGCGTGCCAGCGCCGCGCCCAGAAACTCGCCCAGTTCCTGATAGCCGGCGCCCAGCAGGTCGCCTTGGGTTTTGTCCGGCGACAGCAGGCTGCCGAGCAAGGGGGCCTGGGCAAAGACCTGATGCAGCCGCGCCAGCCCCTCGCGCAGATGCGCGGCATGGGGGGCATCGGCGGGCACCAGGGCCTGCCAGTCCTGCGCCTTGGCCGCGACCTGCAAACCGCAGCAGGCGATGTGGGGTGCGGGGATTTCGCGCACGCCCAGCGGCTGGCCGCGCTCGTCGGGGTAGCGCCAGGCTTCCAGCGCCACGGCGAAGACGGCGATTTCCACGCAGCGCGGGTCCAGCTCCAGCCCGTGGAGGTTCTCGGCCAGTACGCGATCCACCGCTTCCCTGGCGCTCAGGCCCTCCGCCGCCATGCGCATGGGCACCAGCATCAGGAAGGCGGCCACCAGAAAGTGACCCGAGCCGCAGCAGGGGTCGAGCAGCTTGAAGTCGGCCAGTGAGTCGGGCCAACCCTCGAAGCTGCCAGCGGCGGGCGTGCCGTCTTCCAGGGTGCGGAAGTAGTCGAGATCGACCGGACAGGGCTTGCCCGGATGCCGGGTGGCCCACCAGGCGCCCAGCGCGTTGTGCAGCAGGAAGGCCACCATGTAGGGTTCGGTGAAGAGCTGGGTGACGGCGGGCAGCTCGTCGGCGCCGATCTTCACTTCCGACTGGTTGATGCGGTCTTTGTTTTCGGCCTGCCAGAACTGGTACACCCAGCCCAGGCTGTCGCTGGCCTGAAAAACATCGGCCGGCAGTGCGGCCAGCAACTGCTCCAGCTCGCTTTGGTGCTCGGGGGCAAAGCCCAGCTCGAACACCGGCGAGCCGGGCTTGAACACCTGCGGCAGCATGCGGGCGGCCAGCGTGCCGGCCAGCTCCCAGCCGCTTTTGGCGCCTTCGTCGGGGGCCAGCTCGTCGCACTCTTCGAGGGTGACGGCCACGCCGTCGTACATCAGCAGGTTGTTGTCGGCCAGAAAGCGGGCGAACAGCATGCGGTGCCAGTGCTGGTAGGCCACCTCTTGGGTGAGGTGGTTCATGGTCTGCACCTTGCCGCCGTTCAAGGAATCCCCCAGTTGCCGGCCGTGGGCGCGCAGGCGGCGGCGCAGGGCGCGCTGGTCTTCGCCCAGAAACGCTGGCGCGCTGGCTTCATGCACGCCCATTTGCTCCAGGGCGGCGCGGGCGGCGGTTTCCGCCACGGTGCGGGCGGTTTTGATGGTGCGTTCGAGTCGGTTTCTTACGGCTTTGTCCAGCGGCTGCATACGTGATCTCCCCTGAAGGCTTCTTATCGAATCACTATCGGCCCGTTTTGCAGTGCGGCCTTGAGTTGTTGTTTCACCTCGTCGACCCAGGCATCGATCTCCCCGTCGGTTTTCAGCGTGCGGCGCGGCACCTGAATGACCTGAGCCTGGGGCTCACACTGTTTAGCGGCAGCCATAGCGACGTTGTCGAAGCGGGCGGGCAAGGCTTCCACGCGGTCGGCAAACGCCAACACGTCGCACGTGTCCAGGGTGGTCAGCACGTCATTGGTCGACTGCACCTCCACCCTGGGCCGGGCTGATTCGTCCAGGAACTGGGCGGACATGAACCGATTGCGCTGCTCCTGTTCCAGTTGCTGCCAGTTCCTGTCCTCCGCCAGGCGCTTGAGACCCTGCTCATAACGGAAGGCATATTCGCCATCGAGCTCGTTGAGCTTATTGCGCAGCAGTTGGGTCAGGTTAGCGATCAGCGGACTGACCGGGTCGGGCTCTTCGAGTAGCTGGCGCTGCTGCTCAATGATCTTCACCTGGGCCAGGATGACCTCGGTGTCCTGAAGTCCGGAAGCGTGGGCCATCAGGCGCTTCAAGACGGTCCAATTGGGCCAGCGTTCGTCGATGCGCTCGGCGAGACTGGTCCAACTATCGATGTTGCCGCCCAACTCTTCCCGTCGGTTGTAGAGGGCTAGCAGTTGCTCATTGCCCGCAGTAAGGCGGATTTCGTCGAGGGGCGTGGTGTCCGGCCGGGCCGGTTTCGGTGCCTCGCCGCCAGCCTGGTTGGCAAGTTCCACCATTTTCTGCAGGAACTCCGGTATATAGGCTAGCTCCTCTTCCCGTTTGGCGGAGAGGCCGACCTTCTGCAGCAGCTTCCGGATCTCGATGCGTTGAGCGGCAGTGACGGTGGCGGATTCTACCTTGAACGTCACCTTGGAAATGGTCTTACGCTCCAGCTCTTTGGGGTCGAGGGTTTTGCCACGCTCGTCCTGCGCCCGGATCAACCCGGCCACCAACAGCACTTGCAGGCCGCCGTCCACGGCGTCACGCGACCATCCGTAGGGTGAAGACTCGAACTGAGTGCGGATGTCCGCGCCTTTTTTGCCACCAGCAATGAAGCCGAGGATGGCTTTGCACACCGGGTTTTTCGCAGGTTCGCCTTCGTCACCGACGGCCTTGAGCGCATCGGGAGCACCTTTCTGGGCTTTTTCATAAACCTTGGACCAGCCCACGTGATCGGCAGTATGGAACTGCGGGTAGAGCCGTTGCAGCGCGTTGCCGGAGGCTTCGAGCACCATCTCCTGCAGATCGTTGCCGAGGATTTCATTGCCGCCGCCCTGAAAGACGCGGGCTCCGGAGAAGGCTTCTTCGAGCAGTTCGCGAATCTTACCCTCGGCAGTCTGCTTCGTGGTCTCCATGGCCGCTCGGGCTTCGGTGCCTTCCGGGGTGTTGGGAACAGGGCGCTTATCCAACGTAGCGCTGGCTGCCTTGTAATCGATGAGGTAGTGGCGGAGGTCATCGGCCGAACGCTTGGGGATGAACACAAAAACGGTCGGGGATTGATTGCCCGCTTGCCATGAATCGGCCAGCACCGAGTTTTCGTCAATGCTCCAGCCGTCGCGAACCCAGACGCAAATGCGCTGATCGGCATCGTTGGGAAGCTGGGGGTCGAACACCGGGTGGACTTCGCGCGTGACCTTCGAGGTACCCTGGGTCAGGGAGAGCTTGCGCACCATCTCGCCAAAGAGCTTGCGCATGCGGTCGTCGCGTTCGGCCTCGATGCGGTGTGCCTCGTTGGACAAGGCGGAGCGCTGGCTCAGGAACTCGTCGCGCCAGGCCGCGCTCTCTTCGGTCTGGATGCGGTATTCATCACCGACCTTCATCAGCAGCTCGCACTTGTCCAGTAGGCCGGGCAACTTGCTGCGCAAACTGCTGCTGCCGCGAGAAAGGTTTTCGACCAGTAGATCGGCGAGGGTATCAATGGTGGCCCGGATGCCGATTTCGTTGTTCTGGCTGCCAAGCTTGTTGATGAGGAAGACCAGGCCGCAGGCACGGGCCATGAGCTGTTCTTCTTCCGATCCCTTGTTCCAGCTCATGGTCTTTTCGTGGACCTTGCGCGGCAGAATGCGTGACTGGAGCAATTTGTCGGCAGAGTCGAAGTAGAGATAGTCGGCCGGTACAACATGGCCCAAGGGCTCACTCAGGTTGGTCTGAATAACCTTGTGAACCATGCTGAGCTGGTTGCGGAGCTGGCTGTCGGTTCCGGTCTGATCCATGACCCGCAGGGTGTTTTCCCAGAAACGACGGCGCACCGGCAGAATGGGATAGTCCTGGGGGAAATGTGGAATGTCGTCTTGCCTGTGACCAATGGTCGTGCCTGCCAGATGCCGGGAGATCTCGCCCAGGTTGGTTTGCATGATCTGCTCAATGGGCGACTTGGCTTCCGGCTTCTTGGCCAGAATGACCTGACGGATGACCGCATCGACGTCGGCATCGGAGAGTTCCACGCGGATGGTGAAACGCCCTTCAAGTTTCTTCAGGTTGCTGGTGCCGGTCACGGCCGTCTGACCGGTGCCAATGAAGAGCAGTTTGCCGCCAATATTCTTGCTACAGGCTTCCACCGCCTCCTGGACATCGATGGAGCGCTGACTGTCTTCGCCGATGTACTGCTGTACCTCGTCGAGCACCACCAATGTCAGCGGGAATTTGCCATCCTTCGTCAGGGCCTGCCGAATGGCCTTGAGCATGTCATCGCTGGAGACATCCTGAACGTAGGGGTAGAGATTGTTCAGGGTCTCGACGCAGGATGCGGGAGATGAAAAGAGCTTGGGCTTGGCCTGAACCAGGGCGTCGTGAAGCCCCTCGGCCACATAGAAGTTGTCCAGCTCTTCGTCCCAGTCGAAGCCATTCTGCTCAACATGGGAGCGGACCTGGTCATAGATGCCTTCGTGCTTGAGCCACATGACGAATCGGGCAACCGGATATTGTTCAGGCAATCCAGCGGATTTGAAGAGGATGCGCAGGAGTGCCAGTCGGACACTGCCGCTCGCACCGGCTCCCAGTGTGCCGGATGCGGCGTGCAGGCCCCCATGGCGTTTCGCCTGGGTGCTCAGCTCTCTGAAATTATCAGTGATGCCCTGCGGCAGGTTGGCAATGCCGCGAGCCGTGGCTCCATCCTCGAAGACCGTGTCGACCCAAAGCGCACGGAGCATTTTGACAAGGTGCGATTTACCTGATCCGTAAAAACCACTGACCCAGACAGCGGGTTGCTGTGCCTGGTCGATGTTTTTGAGGTAGGTCTCGAGAATATGTGACATCCCCTTTTCGTATTGGCCGTCACAGACGAAGGTCTCCAGCTCGTAACGGAGTACCGCCAGGGCCTGACTGGTCTTCTCGTCGTTGACGCTTGCCACACCCTCGTTGACCAGTTTCCGGGTGGCCGGATCTTTTTGGTAAATATCGCGATTATTCATCATCAACCCCTCGTTCAATATTCCTTGTCCGCAGTGATCGGTACAGCGAGATAGTTCCACCCGTCATAGCCATCCAGCAGCCTGTAGTTGTTGTTTTCATAGCTGCCCGGAAAAAAGACCAGCAGCCGTCCCTTGACCATCGGGGCCAACTTGTCGACGACCTCTTTCACTTTTAGAAATCCGAAAAGCGAACCGACGCCTTTAATTGCTACGACGGAATCGGGTCCGATCTCGTTCTTTTGGAGGAAGTTCTCGAATTCATCGGTGATGAATGCGAGGTATTTCGGCAGTAGCGTGGAGAGCAGATGCGGTTTCTGAAAGTAGCTCTTGGCGTATCGTTGCGAGGCGAGCCAAATGGCAAAAGTATCCGTCAGGTCGAACATGGCCCACTCGTGGCCTGACTGTCGCGTGACGATTTCAAACTCATCGACCTTGGTCCGTAGCCAGCGCTCCTCCGTTTCATTGTAGACACAGAAGATCACGCGCTGTGCGGCAGCGGCATCATCGCGCCACGGCACGGAGATGTATTTGTTGTAGGACTGTATCAGCCGCTTAACTCTGCTCACGAAGCCACTCCATTTCTTCTTGATTGATCAGGTTCGGAAACAGAACCTCGATGACGTCACCCACGCGTTTGAACACGATCCAACCTTTGCGAGAGGCCTCTTCGGCAAGTTCAATGGCTTTGTCGAATGTGCAATCGAGCAACTTGGTGTATTCGGTTTGGAAAAGCGACTGTCCCCGCACGCCAGTGAGATAGCCAAGAAGCAAAGCGTAGGAGACGCTCCCGGCGGTAGGGTTAGCGCGGGAGCGCACTTTCCGGGCGCGTCCATAGAGATGGCCAGATCTGGTCCATGTCGAATTGATATTTTGCGCTGTTGATTTCAGCGTCGCCTTGCTGAAGCGGCCTGGCTCCTGGGCGTCAATAAATTCCTCAAGGGACTCACGGGTAATCGTTGCACCTTCCGGAAATTTCAGAATGAACGGTGCGGTAGACCGGAAAATGGAGTCTCGAGCGTAAGTGCAGAGCAGCGCCAGCAATGGTTGTCCATCGATGTCGCGATTCCAAAAGTAGAGAAGAGCCCGGAAAAGGACGTTGGTGCGGTCAAGCGAGTAAAGATCAACGAGATGTCGATATGTGAGCGTGCGGGTCTTACCAGAGCGCTTGCCCAGGCAGTTCTCATCATCAATCGCCTGGAGGTAATCGCTCTTCTCAGCCTCGGGCCGGTCGACATAGGTCAATAAGGCCCCCAGCTCCTCAAGCATCATGGTACGAGAAGTATGAGCGCCTCCGCGTTCGAAGCTGAACCCGAACCGGGATAATTGTTTATTCTTTTCCGTCATGCTCACCGCTGGTCTCACTTGCTCCGCCTTTGCGAACCCACTCGTCGATTTCGTCTTTCTTGAATTTCCAGAGACGACCGATTTTGTGGGCAGGCATGGCTTTTTCGCTGATCCACTTGTAGACCGTATCTCGCTTTATGCCGAGATAGGCCCCAATCTCATCTACGGATAGCCATCTGTCTTCCATCGTCTTAACTCCGGGTGCTCGCCGCCATCTCAAACGGTGACAAAGCCAAATGTTTAAGGTTTGTGTGGTCTATACCCGTTCTCGTCCGGTTTGGTCGGACTAAAACAGAATAAAACTACGTGGCGGGCGAGAAAATGTCAAGGCAATGTTTGCCTTTTTAACTGAGTTTATCCGAATGAAGTCCCTGTCCAGATCCTTTCGGTTCGATTGCCGGACAGACCTGGACGCATCGGTGAACCGTCGTAAATCCAGGCGGCGCAGGGCTTTCTGTTCACTAACACCGCCACCATCACCCGCTGATACATGCTGTGCCCGCCGGGACGGAAGCCTTCCAGCCGGTCGATGGGCGGCAGGTCGCGCTGCGGGTCGGTGAAGGTCACCAGCTCTCCGTGGATCAGATCCCAGTCACCGGTCGGGCGGCCAAAGCGCGACGTGCCGATCTCCTGCTGCCTGCGGGCGTCGGCCAGTGGATCAGCGGTGCCCCGGGCCAGGATCAAACCTTCCGGCACTTCCAGGGCCGGAAACCCGGCGTGGAGATGGTAGAGCCTGCCCCAGACCACGGCCGGTTCGATGCTGCGGGCCTGGGCGCAGAAGCGTTGATGGTTCCAGTAGCCCCGTTTCAGGGTGCCGTAGACGAAGAGCCGGAGGATGGTCTCGGGACTGTCTTCCGGGTTTGTGTTCAGCTTCGCGGTGTCTCCAATGTTCATGCATTCACTCCTTCGGGCAGTGTCCCTTTGCGCTCCTGGGGGATGAAGCGGAATTCGCTGTTTTCGATGGCCCGCACATCCTCGTGGCGGATGGTGAGCATGGTCATGGGCGGCACCTCCAGCTCGCGCCAGCCCTTCTCGTTGTCCACGGCAAAGTCGATAAAGGCGTCGTCCGAGGCGTAGAGCACCACCCGGTGCTGGCGGTGGATGCGCAGGCAGAGCGGCTTGTTGCCCTTGAGCACGGTGATGGTGCCGGGGTCGAGCCGCGAGGCCAGCACGGCGCTCATCTGGCCGCGACAGAGGGCAAGCGCCTTCTTCAGGCCCTCCTGGTCGATGGGGCCTTCGGGCGCGAAGCGGTCGGCCAGGCGGAAGATCAGCTCGCTGTCCACCTCGGCGTAGCGCGGCAGCCCGAGACGGCGGAACAGATAATCGGCGTTGTAGATGGTGCCGTTGTGGGTGCCGATGACGATCCCGGCCCGGATGGGATGGTTGTTGCGGTTGTTGAACTCGTTGCCCCGGGTGCGCCAGCGGGTGTGGCCCATGAGGATGGTGGTCTCGTTGTCGACCTGCCCGAGCAGCTCCTGGAACGGCTTCTCGTAGACCAGCTCGTGCGCCCGCATCGGCCGCTTGAAGATGCGGTGGCTGCCGTCGGTCTTGAGCCAGGCCAGACCGGAGGCGTGCGGGCCGCGCTCCTCGCTGTGCAGCAGCATGCGGATGAAGACCTCGCGCAGGTAATCCCGCTCGTCGGGCCGTCTGCGCTTGCGGCCGAAGATGATGCCTACTTGTCCGCACATGGAGCCGGGTCCTCCTTGCCGCCGAAGTTCTTGCCGAGCGGTCTCGTCCCTTCGAGGACGAAGGCCGCGTATTCGCGCCGGTGGTCAGCCAGCCACTCGGCCACCTCCGGGTAGCCCATCTCGGCGATCAGCCGGGTCACCTCCGGGTGATCGAGCATGTTGGTGCGCCCGGAGAGCCGCACCGTCTCCAGGGCTTCGAGGAAGCGTTCCGGCCAGGGATCGCTGGCCTTGTCGTCGGGCAGGAACTCGATCAGGCCGTGCCGGGCCAGACGGGTGAGAAACTCGGCGGCCGCAGCGGCGGCGTCCTCCGGCAACGGCTGGGTCGGCCCGCCTTCGATGCCGGAAAGCACCTCGATCATGTAGTCCCGGGGCGCTCGGCTGGCGGTAAATGGCGTCTGGCCGCGCATCAGCTCGACAACTTCGAGGCAGTCTGCGGCCTGGATGGTTTCCCCGCTGCCGGGGATCGGTTCACCATCCAGCGTGGTGGAGGCGCCGGGAGTTGAACCCGGGTCCTTAGCCAGATTGCCAGCCGCGACTACATGCTTAGTCAGGAGAGAGTTTTCTGCCGGGCGATGGCGGCCTGACTCCGAGTCGCCCAGCCTAGCCCGCAGGATAAGAACTTCAACCCGCCGCGCGCGGACGCCGCGTCGAGCCTACTCCTGCTGTGGCGCTCATCCGGCGTAGCAGGTGTCCGCCGGTGAACGTCGTGGCGCTTAGGCCGCGAGAGCTAATTCTTCGTTAGCAATTATTGTTCGGTCCGATGATTAACGAGGCCAACGAACCATCCTCGGCATGCCGCCTCTGGCGCACCAACCAAGTCGAAACCAGTACGCCCCCTGATTCGGCTCCCCTACCCTCGCCCAGCGCGCCGGATTTGTCAAGCGCCATCGCCAACCCCGGGCAAAAGCCCCCCGGCGCGCGGACGCCGCCCTCCACGCCGGGCGCGCGCGGCCATCCCGGCAAAGAAAAAGCGAAGCGGACATGCGTCCGCCTCGCTCGCTTCCTCGTTCCTCTAAAAACGCGGCTCCGGGTGCCCGGGCCGGCGCGCGCCGGCCCGGGACCCGGCCGGGATTAATAATCCATGTCGCCGCCCATGCCGCCGGGGCCACCCGGCATCGGCGCCTTCTTCTCCTTCTCCGGAATCTCGGTGATGAGACATTCCGTGGTCAGGAGCAGGCCCGCGATGGACGCGGCATTCTGCAGCGCGGTGCGGCTGACCTTCTTGGGGTCCACCACGCCGGCCTTGACGAGGTCTTCGTAGCGGTTGTCGGCCACGTTGTAGCCCTCGTTGCCCTTGCGCTTCTTGACTTCCTCGACGACGATGGAGCCCTCCACGCCGGCGTTGTTGGCCAGCTCGCGGGTCGGGTATTCGATCGCCTTCTTGACGATGCCCACGCCGATCGCCTCGTCTTCATTGGCGCTCTTGACTTTGTCAATGGCCTCCAGGCAGCGGATGAGAGCCACGCCGCCACCGGCGACGATGCCTTCCTCGACTGCCGCGCGGGTCGCGTGCAGCGCGTCCTCGACGCGCGCCTTCTTCTCCTTCATCTCGGTTTCGGTGGCCGCGCCGACGTTAATGACGGCCACGCCGCCGGCCAGCTTGGCCAGGCGTTCCTGGAGCTTCTCGCGGTCGTAGTCCGAGGTGGTCTCCTCGATCTGGCGGCGAATCTGGTTCACGCGCCCCTGGATGTCGGCATTCTTGCCGGCGCCTTCCACGATGGTCGTGTTTTCCTTGTCCACCACGATGCTCTTGGCCCGGCCCAGGTCGCTCAGCTCCACGCTCTCCAGCTTGATGCCGAGGTCTTCACTGATGAACTTGCCCCCGGTGAGGATGGCGATGTCTTCGCACATGGCCTTGCGGCGGTCGCCGAAGCCCGGCGCCTTGACCGCGCAAACGTTGAGCGTGCCGCGCAGCTTGTTCACCACCAGCGTCGCCAGGGCTTCGCCCTCGACTTCCTCGGCGATGATCAGCATCGGCTTGCCGACCTTGGCCACCTTCTCGAGCAGCGGCAGCATGTCCTTGAGGCTGCTGATCTTCTTCTCGAAAATGAGCACGTAGGCGTCTTCCAGCTTGGCTTCCATCGCCTCGGCATTGGTGACGAAATAGGGCGAGAGATACCCCTTGTCAAACTGCATGCCCTCGACCACTTCGAGCGTGGTCTCGATGGACTTGGCTTCTTCCACGGTGATCGTGCCGTCCTTGCCCACCTTGTCCATCGCGTCGGCGATGATCTCGCCAATGGTGGCGTCCCAGTTGGAGGACACCGTCGCCACCTGCTTGATTTCCTCCTTGTCCTTGACCTTCTTGGAGATCTTGTCCAGGTGCCCCACGGCGGCCTCGACGGCCTTCAGCACGCCGCGCTGAATGCCGATCGGGTTGGCGCCCGAGGTCACGAACTTGAGCCCCTCGCGGTAAATCGCCTCGGCCAGGACCGTCGCGGTCGTGGTGCCGTCGCCGGCGGCGTCGCTGGTCTTGCTGGCGACTTCGCGCACCATCTGGGCGCCCATGTTTTCAAACGGATTCTCCAGCTCGATTTCCTTGGCGACCGTGACGCCGTCCTTGGTCACCGTCGGAGAGCCGAATTTCTTGTCGAGCACCACGTTGCGGCCCTTGGGGCCGAGGGTGGCGCAAACCGCTTTGGAAAGTTTGGAAACCCCGCGCAGCACAGCCTGCCGGGCGGCTTCATCGAAGAGTAATTGTTTCGCTGCCATAAGTTAATTGATTGTCAATGGTTAATAGTTGATAAATTCCGTCGTCGCCGGTCAGGTGAGGATGGCCAGGAGGTCATCCGAGCTCAGGAGCTTGTACTCCTTGTTGTCAATCTTGATTTCGGTGCCGCCATACTTGCTGACCAGCACCCGGTCGCCCACCTTGACTTCAAACGGCACTTTCTTGCCGTCCTCGTCGGTTTTGCCCGTGCCCAGCACGCGCACAATCCCTTCCTGCGGTTTTTCCTTGGCGGTATCGGGGATAATGATTCCGCCCTTTTTGACTTCTTTCTCCTCGACCGGTTCAACCAGAACGCGGTCGCCGAGGGGTTTTACGTTTAATGCCATAGTTTGTTTCTCTTTTGGTTTGTTTGTTTATGCGTTGAATCAAAATCCCGCCGCCCGAGCGAGCGGGAAAAAGCTACTTCTTGTCGTCCACGACCTCCGCGTCAATGATCGGCCCCTCGTCCGGGCCTTTCTTGTCCTCGGCGGGCGCCTCGCCGCCGCCCGCCGGGCCGGCGTGCGCCTGCGCCTTGCTGGCCTTGGCCTTCTCCGCCGCCGCCTTGTACAGCTCGTCGGACACCGACTGCCAGGCCTCGTTGAGCTTCTCCGTGGCCGCCCGGATCGGGTCGGCCTCGGTGCCCTTCAGCGCCTCCTTGACTTCCGCAATGGCGCCCTCGATCCGGCTCTTGTCGTTGCCGGAGATCTTGTCCGCAAAATCCTTCAGCATCTTCTCCGAGCGATACACCGCGTTGTCCGCCTCGTTGCGCCGCTCGATCTCCTCGCGCCGCTTCTTGTCTTCCTCCGCGTGCGCTTCGGCGTCCTTGCGCATCCGCTCGATCTCGTCCTTGCTCAGGCCGCTGCTGGCGGTGATGGTGATCTTCTGTTCCTTGCCCGTGCCCAGGTCCTTGGCGCTCACGTGCAGGATGCCGTTGGCGTCAATGTCAAACGCCACCTCGATCTGCGGCACCCCGCGCGGCGCGGGCGGAATCTCCGTCAGGTGAAACTTGCCGATGGTCTTGTTGTCCCGCGCCAGCGGCCGGTCGCCCTGCAGGACGTGAATCTCCACGCCGGGCTGATTGTCCGCCGCGGTCGAGAAAATCTCCGACTTGCGCGTGGGAATGGTCGTGTTGCGCTCGATGAGCTTGGTGAACACCCCGCCGAGCGTCTCGATGCCTAGCGACAGCGGCGTCACGTCCAGCAGCAGCACGTCCTTGACGTCGCCCTTGAGCACGCCGGCCTGGATGGCCGCCCCCACCGCCACCACTTCATCCGGGTTCACGCCCTGGTGCGGCGGCTTGTTCACCAGCTTCCGGGCGGTCTCCACCACCTTGGGCATGCGCGTCATGCCGCCCACCAGCACCAGCTCGTCAATCTGGGCATTCTGAAACTCCGCGTCCCGGAGGCAGTTCATGACCGGCCCGGTCGTGCGCTCGAACAGGTCGTCGCACAACTGCTCCATCTTGGCGCGCGTCAGCTTCATGCTGATATGCTTCGGCCCGCTGGCGTCCGCCGTGATGAACGGCAGGTTAATCTCGTACACCTGCGAGCTGGACAGCGCGATCTTGGCCTTCTCGGATTCCTCCTTGAGGCGCTGCAGGGCGTCGGCCTGGTTGCGCAGGTCCATCCCGTGCTCCTTTTTGAACTCCGCCAGGATCCAGTCCATGATCCGGCCGTCCCAATCGTCGCCCCCCAGGTGGGTGTCCCCGTTGGTGGCTTTCACCTCGAAAACGCCCTCTCCCAGCTCCAGCGCCGAAATATCAAACGTCCCGCCGCCCAGGTCATACACGGCGATCTTCTCGTCCTTCTTCTTGTCCAGGCCATAGGCCAGCGACGCCGCCGTGGGCTCGTTGATGATGCGCAGCACCTCCAGCCCCGCAATGCGCCCGGCGTCCTTCGTCGCCTGCCGCTGCGAATCGTTGAAATACGCCGGCACCGTAATCACCGCCTGGGTGATCTTCGTCCCCAGCCGCATCTCCGCATCCGCCTTCAGCTTGCCCAGCACCATCGCCGAAATCTCGGCGGGGGTGTACTGCTTGGGCTTGCCGTCCACTTCCACCTCCACCACCGCGTCGCCATTGGCCGCCGCCACCACTTTATACGGCACGCGCTTGCGCTCCTCTTCCACTTCCGAAAACTTGCGCCCCATGAACCGCTTGATCGAATAAACGGTATTCTTCGAGTTGGTGACCGCCTGCCGCTTGGCTGTATCCCCCACCAACCGCTCGCCGGTCTTCGTAAACGCCACCACCGACGGCGTCACGCGACGCCCCTCCGAATTCTCCAACACAACCGGTTCCCCGCCTTCCATGACCGCCATGCACGAGTTCGTGGTGCCTAAATCAATGCCTATTACTTTTGCCATAAAATAGCCTCAGGATACAACAATCCGCCATCTTCAAAGCAGTGCCAATGCCAGCGCCCCAACTTTTTTATAAACACACTATCTCCAGTCACTTATGAATAATCCAACTCCAAAACTGGCAACCTGAAAACTGTGCCATTTGTGCCAGGTTGGCACACTTTTTTAACCAATGGCACACTCGTTATGGCACACCTTCTGGTGTCTCCCGAGCATCGAATCGCATTCTCAGGCCCTGCTCGATGACCTCCAAAAGCACCAGTCCCGGAACCGTCGAAAAATCGTCACCCCTCCGCCCAATGCCTTGCTCCGTCCTCAAGGCTTCAAAGCCACAGGTACAATAACCATCCCCGCGAGAGCCTTCCCTGGCGGCAAAACTCCCGATCATCCGCGTCGGATGACCCCAACTACCCGGTCAACCCGGCAAAAACTGTCCCCATCTCTCCCTCAAGCACGCCCTCCCGCCATTCTCAATCGCCCCAATCGCCCCAGCCAGCTTATAGCTCCCAATAGGCCGTGTACAAGGGGTGTACCAAGGATGCTCAAAGGGGGTTCATGCTTATTTTCCATGTGCTCCTGCCGCGCCTCCGGTGTACTCCCCTTGTACATAGTCTGAGACGACGAAGAAGAAACGGTCGTGCGGGCGCTGGAAGAGGGCGAGGCGGAGGCGGGCTTCGCATTTTTAACTGGCGCCTTTTCAGTGGCTTGCTGAGATTTGGCCTTGGCCGGGGGCGGGACGATGGCGCTGTGGACCCAGTTCGGCCCCTTCCAGCCGTTCCGCGTCTGGCTGGTGACGATAAACACCTTCTGCCCCGGGGCCGGTTGCCCAAACCGGGCGGTGTAAAGCTCCGTGATGTCGCTCTGCCCGTTCTGGCTCGGGCTCAACAGGCCCAGATAGTAAACCCGACGGTGCTTCATCCGGCCCGGGCTGCATGGGGCCTGCCCAAAGACCATGATGTCTTCCGTGGCCACCCCGACGTTCAACCGCAGCCGCAGCCCGGCTTCCGGGTCTTGCACGATCTCCAGCCCGGTGACCAGATTGGGGCTGAAGACCACCGGGGCCGGGGGCTCGCTGACGGGCGGCTGGCCGATGCAGTCCAGAACGCTGTTGATGCGGACATAAAATTGCTGGCCGCTGAGGGGCCCGTATTGCCCCACCGACGGCCGGCTGGGAACGGTTTGCGCGGCGGCCACCCAGCGCTGGCGCTGGGCTTCGGTCAGGCTCCGGCCCCAGGCCTGGGAGCAGGCCGCGAAGCTGGCGCGGGCGCGGGCCTGAGCGGGAGACCGGGCGTCGCGGGGCATGGTTAAGGCCCGGCAACATTGGCCGAAGGGCGTCGTGTAATAGACATAAGCTCCGAGGCGTCCGGAGCGGGGGGAATCGAGTAATTTCATAAGCGAGAAACTTCCATGGTTATTGTAATCCAAGGCCGGGAGTGCGGCCCGGCGGCCCGCGCGCGCGGGTCAGTTAACCGGGCAGCGGTTTGTCCCCAGCCACCGGAAAAAGGGTATCAGGCCGGAGGCGGCGGTCAACGAAGATAGCGACGTGAATTAACGACCGGCCAGGCTCATGGGCAGCGCCCAGGTCTGAAGGAGCGCCAGCAAGGGCCGCAGCCAAGCCGGGCGGGAGCGTGGATATTCTTCCCGGCCACCGGACGAACGGCCTCCGTGCGCTGCGTGGGGGCAGGTGCGGCACGGAGGGCGGGGAGTGCTGCGAGCAGGCCGATTCCTTCGCCGCGGGAAATATGCGGGCGGGAAACTCTCCCGAGGTCGGCGCGGGAAAAAGAGGCGCGTTTGCCCGATAAATTGTTCTTATATTTTCTTGACAGCAATATGCGTTATGACTATAAAGGCGGCCGTTATGCTGTTGCCCGCTTCCACCACCTGGCGTGTGGCCGTTTTATTGAAGCCGTGCCTGGCGCTCGGGCTGGCCCTGGGTGGCGGCTGGACGGTGGCGGCGGCCCCCCCGGCGGCCCCGGCTCCGGCGGGCAGGGCGTCGGCGGTGCAGATTGCCAGGGTGGAGCTGTTGTCCGGCGAGCGCGCGGGGTACGTGCGTCCGGCGTGGTCGCCGGATGGCCAGTGGCTGGGGCTGGGCCGCGCCGGGATGGCGGGGATCGAGCTGGCGCGCCGGGATGGCAAGGAGTGGAAGCTGCTGACGCTGGAAACGGATTCGGGATACCGGTTTGACTGGTCGCCGGACAGCGCCCGGATCGCGTATCGCACCCGGCGCACGGAAAGCAACCTGACGTGGTATGTCATTAAATCCGTTGATCTGGCCAGCGGGAAAACGGCCGAGTTGAGCAAGCCGGCGGGCGAGGTTTCGCCGCCGGTCTGGCTGAGCTCCAACGGGAACCAGTGCGTTTCCTTTCTGCTGGGCACCAATCTCGTCAACACCCCCTGGCAGCGCGCGAAGCGGAAGGTCGGGACGCGCGCGTCCCAGCCGGCGCCGCTCCTTTTCACCGACCGGGGGCAGGTCTGGCGGGCCGGCCCGGACAGCGGCGTCCGGACGGCGCTGACCACGGACGGGGGCATGGAGCCGGTGTGGTCGCCGGATCGGAGCCAGGTTGTTTATTCGCAGATGGGGGTGCTCATGATTATGGCGCCGGACGGCTCGAAGAAGCGGGAATTGGCGCGGGGGCATCACCCGTCGTGGTCGCCGGATGGCACGATGCTGGTTTATGATGTGAGCCGGGATGACGGGCATCAGATTTTGAGTTCCGATTTGTATGTGATCAATGTTGACGGCACCGAACCGACGCGATTGACCCACACGCCCGAGGTGCTGGAGTGCGAGCCGGCCTGGTCGCCCGATGGCCGGTGCATCGCCTGCCGCACGGAAGACGCGGGGCGGGTGCTGCTGCTTTGGCTGCAATAAAACCGCAAAGAGACCCCAAACAAACCACAACAAGCAATGAAACCCACAAGCCTGAAACCTCTCCTTACTCTCATCCTCGCCCTCCTGTTCCTGGGCGCGGCCTCGCTGCCGGCGCTGGAGCTGAGCGGGCGCAAAGTCGTGATTGATCCCGGCCACGGGGGCAGCGACCCCGGCGCGACCGGCTACGACGGGCCCGGCAAGCCGAATGAAGCCGATTTCAACCTGGCGGTCAGCCTCAAGCTGCGCACCCTGCTGCAGGCGGCGGGTTGCAGCGTGGTGATGACCCGCTCGACCGACGTGGCGGTGGATCTCTACGCGCGCCGCGACCTGGTCAACGCCGAAAGCCCGCACGCGGGATTGTGCATCCACTGCAATTCTTTCTCGGACCCGGGCGCGCACGGCACCGAGACGTTCTGGTGCCTGGACTATTGCAACGGGGTGGCCGCCGAAGACCAGGATTTGGCGACCAAAGTGCAGAACCGGCTGATCCAGTTCCTGGGGCGGGCCAACCGCGGGGTGAAGCGCTACAATTTCGTCATGTGCTCCCCCACGCCGCCTTCGTGCCTGGCGGAAATGTTGTTTGTCTCCAACCAGGCCGAGTTCAACCTGATTAACAGCACCGTCGGCCAGGACAACGCGGCGGCGGCGTTCTTCTACGCGGTGTGCGACCGGGTGGGGGTCACCACACCCGCCGCCCCCAGCGGGCTGACGGCGACCGCCGCTTCCGCCAGCCAGATTAACCTGTCGTGGAATGATAATTCCGGGCTGGAGCACAGTTACAAGGTCGAGCGGGCCACGGCCAGCGGGGGGCCCTGGACCGAAATCGCGACCACGGCCGCCAATGCCACGACCTACGCCAGCACCGGGCTGAGCGGCGGCACCACTTACTACTACCGCGTCCGCGCCTACAACAGCCACCTGGGCAACTCGGCCTACTCCGGCACGGCCAGCGCCACCACGCAGGTCAGCGGCGCGCCCTCCATCACCAGCCAGCCGGCCAGCCGGACGGTTGACCCCGGCTCCACGGTGACGTTCACGGTGGTGGCCACCGGCAACCCGACGCTGACCTACCAGTGGCGCAAGAACGCCGTGAATCTTTCCAATGGCGGCAAATACTCCGGCGCGACCACCGCCACGCTGACGATCAGCAATGTGCAGCAGACCGAGGTGGGCAACTACTCGGTGGTGGTCACCAACGGCTTCGGCGCGACGGTCAGCGCCAACGCCGCGCTGGCGGTCAACGCGGTGATTGCGTTCTACGATGATTTCGAGTCGCCGGCGATCAACTGGACGAACTTCGTGCCCCCGGCCACCGCGCTGACGGTGTCCACGGCGCAATCCGTCAGCCCGACCCGGAGCGCCTATGTGAACAGCTCCTTGGATCGCATGTATCGCAACCTGGGGGTGAGCGTGGATGGGCGGCTGCGGATCACGGCCTGGATTTACGACAGCACCCAGACCCGGTCGTTCGTGGATGTCCGCGGTTATACCGGCGGCGGCTACAACCAGGGCTCGCTGGTCCAACTGTTCTGCGCCGGGAAATATAATACGGTCACGATGCCCGGCGAGACGTACGACGCGACCAAGTACCAGGGGCGCGTGGTGTCGGGCGCCAACAACGGCTGGTTCAACCTGAACGCGCCGGGCGCGCCGGCCCGCTCGGCGGGCTGGCATAAATTCGTCATCGAGCGCCGGGCGGATGGCACGACGGTGGACTTCTACGTGGACGGCATTCTGAGCCGCACCATCACCGGGACCACGCGCTCCAGCCTGGATTCGGCGGCGATTGGCTCCGTGGGGACGGGCAGCGAAGTGCTCGGGGACTCGTGGATTGACGATGTGAAGGTCGAGTATTTCGATTTGCCGCAGATTACCACGCAGCCGGCCAGCCAGACGGTGGCCGCCGGCGGCACCGCCACCTTCTTTGTGGAGACGGCCAACACCGTCACCGCCTACCAGTGGCAGAAGAACGGCACCAACATTGCCGGGGCCACCACCTCGGCGCTGGTGCTCAGCAATGTCCAGGACAGCGATGCGGGCAGCTACGGCGTGACGGTGAGCAACGGCGCCGGGCCGGTGGTCAGCGCCACCGCCACCCTGTCCGTCGCGCCGGCGATCGTGGCGCAGCCGCTCAGCCAGACCAACAGCGCCGGCGCCACGGCCAGCTTTACGGTGACCGCCGCGGGCCAGCTTCCGCTCACCTACCGCTGGCAAAAGGGCGGCGTGGATTTGGCGGATGGCGGCAACATCTCCGGCGCCACCACGCCGGAGCTCACGTTGAACGCCGTGAGCCAGGCCGATGCCGGGAGCTATACGGTGGCCGTCAGCAACGCGGTGGGGGGTGTGATCAGCATGCCGGCGTGGCTGGTCGTGGCCGACCCGCCGGATATTGTGACCCCGCCCGCCAGCCAGGCGGTGGCCGCCGGCAGCACGGTAACGTTCTCCGTAGTGGCCAATGGCACGCCGCCCTTGAGCTACCAGTGGCGCTTCAACGAGATCGCCATCGCCGGGGCGACCGACAGCAGCTATTCGCGCCCGGATGTGCAGAGCGCGGATGCCGGGAACTATTCGGTCGAGGTGAGCAATGCCGCCGGTTCGACGATCAGCCCGGATGCGACCCTGGCGGTTAACACCGCGCCCGTCCTGTCGGCCATCAACGACCTGGCGGTGCATGCCGGCGCCACGGCCACGGTGACGGCCTCGGCGTATGACCCGGATGCCGGCCAGACGCTGACCTACAGCCTGGGCGCGGGCGCGCCGGCGGGCGCCACCATCGGCGCCGCCAGCGGCATCTTCACCTGGCCGACCACGGATGGCGATGCCGGCAGCAACCCGGCCATCACCATCATGGCCACGGACGACGGCCTTCCGAGCCTGAGCGACAGCACCACCTTTAGCATCGCGGTGGCCGCGCCGCTGCGCATTCAAAAGGTCGAGTGGGTGGGGGGCAGGGTCGTGCTGACCTGGACGGCGATTGCCGGCAGGAACTATCGCGTCGAATACAAGGATAACATTACGGACCTGAACTGGAGCAACCTGCCGCCGGATATCACCGCCAGCGCGGACACCGCCTCGAAGGAGGATGCGGTGGGGGCGCCGCAGCGGTTCTACCGCGTCCTGAGTCTGGACTGATTCATCCGGAACCATCGTCCGGCGACGCCACCGGGCTTCCCGCCGGTGGCGTTGCGCGGCACCGGGGCGGGCGCGGGCCCGGCCGCCCGCGGCCCCCGGCATCACGCGGCTTGCGCGACGCGGGCGGACCGGGCATCTTGCCCGCGTATTCAGGCGACCGATTGATGCGCGAGTTCCAACTCTCCCGTCGGCATTGTGATCCGCGGATCCAGTGCCACGCAGCGGCTTTGCGCCGGCCAATCGGGCGTCCCGCCGGCCGGGCGCGGGGAGCTTTGGCGCCGCCGGACCCGGCGCCGCGGCGGCCGCCGGCGGTGGAGCCATAGACCATGCTGCTGGACGAACTCGAAAACCAAAGCATCTACCTCCTGCGCGAGGCGTTCAGCCAGTTCGAGCGGCTGGCCATGCTGTGGAGCATCGGCAAGGATTCGACGGTGCTGCTGTGGCTGGCGCGCAAGGCCTTTTTCGGGCACGTGCCGTTTCCGCTGGTGCATGTGGATACCCGCTACAAGATTCCGAGCATGATCGAGTATCGCGACCGGCTTTGCCGCGAGTGGAAGCTCCAGCTCATTGTGGGATGCAACGACGCGGCGCTGGCGGGCGGGCGCACGTATCCGCAGGGGCGGGCCACGCGCGTCGAGTGCTGCAGCGCGCTCAAAAAGGACGCCCTCCAGGCGGTCCTGCACCAGCACGGCTTCACCGGCGTCATTGTCGGCGTCCGCCGCGATGAGGAGCCGACCCGGGCCAAGGAGCGCTACTTCAGCCCGCGCGACCGGCAGATGGAATGGAACGTCGAGGATCAGCCTCCGGAGTTCTGGGATCAATTCCAGACGGACGTCGCGCCGGGGACGCATATTCGCATCCACCCGCTGCTGCACTGGACGGAGCTGAACATCTGGGAATATATCGAGCGCGAGAAGGTGCCGGTCATCCCCCTCTACTTCGCGAACGAGCGGGGCGAGCGCTACCGGAGCATCGGCTGTTATCCCTGCACCTTCCCCGTCAAGTCGTCGGCGCGGACGGTGGCGGAGATCGTCGCGGAGTTGCGCCAGACCCGGACGCCGGAGCGCGCCGGGCGGGCGCAGGACCAGGAGAGCGAAGCGGCCTTCGAGCAACTGCGGCGCGATGGCTATATGTAGATGAACCCGGACGCCGCCGAACAATTCCGGATTGTCATCCTCGGCCATGTGGACCACGGCAAGTCCACCCTGGTGGGCCGGCTGTTGCATGACACCGGCTCGCTGCCCGAAGGCCGGCTGGAGCAGCTTCAACTGGCCGCCCGGCGGCGCGGGGTTCCCTTTGAGTGGGCGAACCTCATGGACGCCCTCCAGGCGGAGCGCGACCAGAATATCAGCATTGATACCGCGCAGATTTGGTTCCGGACGCCCCGGCGCCGCTACGTGATCATTGACGTGCCGGGGCACCATGAGTTCCTCAAGAATATGGTCACCGGCGCCGCGCAGGCCGAGGCGGCCTTGATGTTGATTGACGCCCGCGAGGGGGTGCGGGAAAACACGCGGCGGCACGGCTTTCTGCTCGAGTTCCTGGGCCTCCGCCAGGTCATCGTGCTGGTCAACAAGATGGATTTGCTGAACTACGCGCCCGAGCCGTTTCGGGCCCTCGAGGCCGAGTACCGCGCCTGGCTTCAGGCGCTCGGCCTGCAGCCCCGCCTCTTCCTTCCCATCTCCGCGTGGCATGGCGACAACCTGGCCGCGCCGAGCCCGCGCATGCCGTGGTGGCGGGGCCCGACGGTGGCGGAGGCGCTCGACCAGTTCGAGGCCGTCCCCCCGCCGGCCGATCAACCCCTGCGGTTCCCGGTGCAGGACGTGTACCGATTTGACGAGCGGCGCATCCTGGCGGGGCGCATCGAGAGCGGCCGGCTCAAGGTCGGCGACCGGCTGGTCTTTGTCCCCGGCTACAAGACCAGCACGGTCCGGAGCCTCGAACGGTGGAACGGCCCGGCGCGGACGGTGGCCGAGGCGGGCGAGAGCATCGGCCTGACGCTGACCGAACAAATCTTTGTCGAGCGCGGCGCGGTGGGCGCCCCGGAGGACGCGCCGCCGTACGCGCTGACCCGCTTCCGGGCGCGCGTCTTCTGGCTGGGGAAGCAGCCGTTTGCGCCCGGCCGCGCTTACCGCCTCAAGCTCGCCACGCAGGAAGCCGCGTGCCAGATCGAGCACATCGAACGCGTCATTGATGCCGCCACGCTGCAACCCCTCGAACGCCCCGGCGCCCCCGGCGTCCACCGCCATGAAGCCGCGGAATTAACGCTGCGCACCCGCAAGCCGATCGCCTTCGACCCCCGCGCGGAGATCGCCGCGCTGGGCCGCTTTGTCATCGTGGATGGTTTTAACCTGGCGGGCGGCGGAGTGATCCTGGACGACCGCTACCCCCGGCGCACGGCCGATTCGCTGCACAAGAGCCCGAACATTTACTGGACGGTGGGCCGGGTGACGGCGGCGCAGCGGGCCCGGGCCCACGGCCACGCGGGCCGCGTCGTATGGCTGACGGGCCTCTCCGGTTCGGGCAAGACCACCCTGGCCATCGAGCTGGAACGGGAACTGTTCGAGCGCGGCCAATGGGTCTATGTGCTGGACGGCGACAACGTGCGGCATGGGCTGTGCGCGGACCTGGCCTTTTCGCCCGCGGACCGCCGCGAGAACATTCGCCGGGTTGGCGAGGTGGCCCGGCTGTTTGCCGACGCGGGGGTGATCTGCGTGACGGCGTTCATTTCGCCGTATCGCGCCGATCGCGACGCCATCCGGCGCAGCCTGCCGCCGGGCCAGTTCGTCGAGGTTTACCTGAACGCGCCGCTGGCGGTCTGCGAGCAGCGCGACGCCAAGGGGCTTTACGCCAAGGCCCGCGCGGGCGAAATCAGCGACTTCACCGGCGTGAGCGCGCCCTACGAACCCCCGGAGCATCCCGAACTGGAGCTGCCCACCGCCGAGCTGGGCGTGGATGAATGCGTCGCCCGCCTCAGGGATTTTCTAGCCGGCCTGGAAGAGCCGGCCGCGGAATAGCCTCCCGCCGTCAACGGATTTTATGCTGGACACAAGCTGTTTGAACCGTCTCGAATAAATATATGCCCCGCCGACCTGCGATCGAAATCAGAGAAATGCAAGTGGACGACATCCCCGCCGTGGTGGAGTTGGGAAACATGCTGTTCACCGCGGAAACCTCCCCCACCCTGTACCGCTGTTGGGAAGAGGCCGAGGTGTTGCAGATTTACACGGCGGACAAGGAAACCTGCCTGGTGGCGACCTGCCACGAGCGGGTCATCGGGTTTGCCCTGGGGAGCCTGCTGGAAAAGCCGGGCAGCTCGTGGCTCTACGGGTGGCTGGACTGGCTGGGGGTGGACCCGGCCTTCAAGCGGAAGCGCGTGGCCAAACGGCTCACCCGCCAACTGCAGGAGCGGTTCGTCGAAAAGGGCGTCCGCATCATGCTGGTGGACACCTACGAGGGCAACCGCAATGCCATCGCGTTCTTCCGCAAGTTCGGCTTCGGCCAGGGCATCCGCCACATTTACATGTCCCTGAACCTGGACAACCATCCCAAGGCCATCGAGCGGAAGTTTATGAACGACCCGGGAGATTGACATGTTTCAACTGCTGTTTCCACAGTATCGGAGGCGGCGGTGGGTCTATCTGCCCCTGGGCGCCCTGGCCCTGGGCGAGCAGCGCCCGGGCAAGCCCAATCCCCTGCTCGAGCCGGACTATTGCCAGCGCTGGGTCCGCCGCCTGCATCGGCGCTACCGCGCCACTTGTTCCTACGGCGGCTGGTTCGAGGACCGCTCCACGCTGTGGCAGGGGCACTACATGCACCCGAACATGGCTTTTCACCTGGGGGTGGACTTCAACGTGGCCGAACGGTCGCGCGTCTATAGCCCGGCGGACGCGCTGGTGGTGGAAACCTGGCACGACGAGGACAGCTCCGGCGGCTGGGGCGGGCGGATTGCGCTGGAGCTGCGGCCCCGGCTGACGCTGCTGCTGGCGCACCTGGGGAAAACCTGGGTGCGCGTCGGCGACCGCGTGCGCGCCGGCCAACTGCTGGGCAACGTGGGCGGCCCCACCAACAACGGCAACTGGTTCCCCCATCTCCACGCGCAAATGGTCCGCGGCAGTTTCGCCCACGTGGATGGCTACGGCGCCTTCTCGGTCAGCAACCAGCGCAAGTTTCCCGACCCCTTCCGGTTCTGGCCGCCGCAGTACGATTACGCGCACGCCTGACCGCACGCGCCACGCCGTTTCAACCCGCCGCCGGGCGCCGCCATCCCGGCCCGCGGACGACCTGGCCGGGTTTGGCGCCGGTATGCTCGCCGTCCTTGAGCACCCGCACCCCGTTGACGAATACCTCGCGCACGCCGGTGGCGTATTGCTGCGGCTGCGCGAAGGTCGCGTGGTCCTGGATGGCGGCGGGGTCGAAGACGACGATGTCGGCGAAGAAGCCGGGCTTGAGCGCGCCGCGGCGGTCGAGCTTGAGATTGGCGGCGGGCAGGGCGCTCAGACGATGAATCGCGGCTTCGAGGGGGATCAGCTTTTCCTCGCGAACATAGCGGCCGAGGAGGCGGGCGACGTTGCCATAGGCGCGCGGGTGCGGGTTGGACAAGAGGAAGACCCCCGCGGGCGCGAACGAGCCTTCGTCCGAACCGAAGCTCACCCAAGGCAGCTTGAGCTGCCGGCGCACGTTGTCCTCGGACATGATGAAGTAGATGGCATCCACGCGGCCCTGGTCTTCGGCGACGAGGTCCATGGCGGCTTCTTCCGGCGAGGTGCCGCGCCGCGCCGCGACTTCGGCCAGGGTCAGACCGGTGAGCGGCTTGAGCCGGTCGCTCTTGAACCCAGCGAGCACAATCCGTTCGGGAGACCCCGCGGCCACATAGAAGTTCTCCCAGGTATCGGCGGGAGCGGCCATTTCACGCTTCACCCGCTGGCGCACGGCGGGGTCGCGAAGGCGCTGCACCCATGCTTCCAGCCCCCCCTCCTGCACCCAGGGCGGCATGGCGGCGTCGAGCCCCGTTCCCGCGGCGGCGTAGTTATACATATCCGCGGTGATCGCCAGCCCCTCGGCCCGCGCGGCCTCGATCTTCCGGATCAGCGGCTCCAGCTTGGGCCAGTTGGGCCGGCCGGCGACTTTGAGGTGATAGATTTCAGACCGGATCGGGGTCTCCCGGGCAATGCGGATCAGTTCGTCGGCGGCTTCGAGCAGCCGGTTGCTCTCGCTGCGAAGATGCGAAATGTATAGCCCGTCGCATTCCGCGGCGACCTGGCAGAGCGCGATGAGTTCGTCCGTCCCGGCATAGCACGCCGGGGCATAGATCAGGGACGACGCCACGCCCAGCGCGCCCTCGGCCATGGCTTCGCGCACCAGTTGTCTCATGCGCTCCAGTTCGGCGGGCGTGGGAGGGCGATCCGTGTAGCCGATTTCGTGGATGCGCACGGTGGTGGCCCCGACGAAGGAAGCCACGTTGCAGGAGACGCCGCGCCGGACGAGGTGCTCCAGGTATTCGCCGAGGGTGGTCCACTCGATGTCATACTTGATGTCCCCCTGCCGTTCGCGGAGCTGCCGTTTCATGGTCGGATTGAGGGGGCCCATGGAAGAGCCTTCGCCCATGACCTCGAGCGTGACGCCCTGGCGAATATCGCTTTGCGAGCAACCGTCCTCGATGAGCGAGCGGTTGGCCCAGCTCAGCATATTGATGAATCCGGGTGCGACCGCCAGGCCGTCGACGTCGAGCTCGACCCGGCCGCGCACCGCCGTCAGCGGGCCGATGGCGGCAATGGTCTGGCCGTTGACCGCGAGGTCGCCGCGGAAAGGCGGCCCGCCGCTGCCGTCATAGAGGGTGCCGTTGCGGATGAGGAGATCGCAGTCAATGCTCATAGCTTATGCGGGATCGAATATGGGAACTGCGCCGGCCAATGACAAGCGGCACCTGCGGGAGCCTCACTGGCCTTGAGCGCGTTTCCGTGAATCCCTCACGCCGGCCGGTAAACGCAAAAAGAGGCTTCGCCCGTCATCCCAGCGAGTCCAGCACAGCCTGGCGGTCCACGCCTTTGTGCGCGGCCACCGCCCGCGCAATGCTGTTGAGCGTGCCGACGCGCAACGGATTATGATTGGGAACGGACAGTCTTTGATGCCCTGGCATCTCCGTTTGCAAGATGACGTGGCTGCCTTCTTGATGCAACTGGCGATAGCCCCAATCGCGGCACAGCACTTTGATTAGTTGCGCGCCGCTTAAATCCCGGGGCACTTTCATGCGTCCGCCAGCAGCTCGTCCCGCACCAGGTGCAGCCGAATACGTTTGGGGGCCGGGGGTTGGTCAAAATAATAGGCCCGCACCGCTTCCTGGACATTTTTGCGCAGCGCCTCCCAGGTGTCTCCCTGCGTAAAGATGTTCGCCGACAGGCATTCGGCGCAGAAGCCGCCGTCTTCCTCTTGCGTCACCTCAAAAACCAGTTCGCTCATGCGGGTCATATTACAGGATTTGAATCACTGCTGCAAGTGGAGGAAGCCTGGCCGCCGGAACCTGACACGCGGTGTCCGAACCGGGCCAAACTGTTGGCGGGGTGCAACGCCGCCGTTTCAACTGTGAGATCCCGTGCCGTCCCGCGCTCGCACCTCGCAGTGCTGCCACCCCGTCCACTCACTGTGATTCGTTGGCCGGGTTCAGCCAGGAGTGACGTGGCGCCGCGCCAGGCCTGGTGCATCGTCCATGCTGCGCCTGACGGCGCGTTAGGGTTCACTCCGGCCGGGGACGGTTTTTGTATTTCTCGTAGAGCCGGGTGTGGCGGCTTTCGAGGCTGACTTCCCGGCCCGCAATCCACATTCGTTGGACGCGGCTGCGGATGTCAAGAATGTCTCCGTCGGTAGCGAAAAGGGTCGCGTCTTTGCCGGCCTCCAGGGAGCCGAGGCGGCCGGCCACCCCGGCGCACTGCGCGGGGTAGAGCGTCAGCCCTTTAAGCGCCTCCGCTTCGGGCAAGCCAAAGGCGACCGCCTGGGCTGCGAGGTAAGGCAGGTTGCGGATCATCGCCGCGTCAAAACTGCCCTCGCCGAGCGTGAAGGCGACGCGGACGCCCGCCTGGTGGAGGATGGCGGGCGCGCGAAAATGCACATCGTAGGGATCCGTGTCCCGGGCCGGCAGCGTATGGACATGACCATAGAGAACGGGGATTTTCCGGGCCGCCAACTGATCGGCGGCCATCCAGGCGTCGCGGGCGCCGGCGAGGATGATGCGGCAGCGCTGGGTTTCTGCCCAGGCCAGGGCGGCCTTGATCTGGCGGATTTCGTCGGCATGCACCACGACGGGCCGTTCGCCCCGCACGTAAGGCAGCATCGCCTCCCAGGCGGGGATGATTTCCAGCGCGGGGGCCTGGCCCCGGGCGGCGGCATCTTTGGCCCGGGCATACGCCCCGGCTTCCGCGAAGAAGTCCGCAATGGCCCGGAGCCGGGCGCGGCGTTTCTGGTCCTGGTCCGCCAGAGATTTCCACTGCGCCCGGTTGCGCGCCTTTTCTTTCGGCGTGAAGTCAAGTTCCCGGGACGGCCAGAAAAGGTGGAGCGCCAGCGGATTGCGGATTGTCATTTGCTCGGTCGTCCAGCCGTCGGCCGCCATCAGCGCGGATTGGCCGGAGATGAGGTGGCCTTGCGGCACGGGCTCAAAGCTGGTGATCCCGTTGGCGCGGGCGACGGGAATCAACTCCGAATCCGGATTCACGGCGATCCCGGACTCCACATCAGGCGTGAAGTCATCCCCCACTTCGGTGCTGTCCTGGGTGGCGCGCACGGCGCTGATCTCGGTGAGCCCCAAGGCGGTGTTGAGCGCAATAAGCCCCGGGTAGAGATGCCGGCCGGCGAGGTCAACCTGGGCCGCGCCGTCGGCGGGAACAGTTTGGCCAACGGCGGCAATCTTGCCTCCGCGGATCAGCACCTGGCCGGGGGCCAGGGTTTCACCCGCAACGGTATGCACGGTGGCGCCGGAAAGGAGGAGGCTTTCAGCCGCCACGCCCGGCGTCAGCGCGGCAAGCCAAACCGCCCCGCACAGCGAAAGGCATCCGCGCCGCCGCGGGAAGGTGAGCGCCCGCGCGCGCCCTGGCGGCGAAGCGAACCGGCGGCGGTTGAAGGTTGCGGGGAGGCCCGCCCTCTCGAACCGAAAATGGGAAATGAACTTACGCATGCGTCTTACTCCTCCAGTTCGCGGCGGTCGCAGCCGTCGAACTCGTGTTCCAGGGCCACGCGGAAGAAGGAGTTCTTCGCTTCCTCCGAAGTAGCGCCGCCGCCGCTGGCGAGCTTCGCCAGCTTTTGGGCCCGGGCCAGCAAAGCGGCGCGTTCCGCTTGCAGTTGGGCGGCGCGCCCGGCCTCCTGTTCGCGGTCGAAGTATTTTTTTCCCTCGATCCAGGTTTGGAGGCAGACGGTGCGGGAATCGAGCGGAGAATGGGACCAAAGGGCGAAGTCGGCGTCCTTGCCCGGTTCCAGCGAGCCGACGCGCGCGTCCAGGTGAAGATGTTTGGCCGGGTTGAGGGTGACCAGGCGGAGCGCCTCGACCTCGGGCATGCCGCCATACTTCACCGCCTTGGCGGCCTCCGTGTAGAGCCGCCGGGCCAGCTCGGACGAATCGGAATTGAACGAGACCAGCACGCCCCGGTCGCGCATGAGGCTGCCATTATAGGGGATCGCGTCATAGACCTCGAACTTGTACGCCCACCAATCCGAGAAGGTGGAGCCGGCCGCGCCGTGCCGGGCAATCTCATCGGCCACTTTGTAGCCTTCCAGCGCGTGCTCGAAGCTGCCGATCCGCACGCCGAAGCCCTCCATCAGGCGGATGAGCATGAGGATTTCATCCTGGCGATACGCGTGGCAATGAATCCAGCGGCGCCCTTGCAGCACTTCACCCAGGGCTTCGAGTTCGAGGTCGCGCCGGGGCGGGAGGGCGGACCGGCCGGAGGCCTGCTCCCGGCGGGCCAGGTATTCCCGGGCGGCGATGAAGCGGTTGGCTATCAGCGTGCGCACGCCCATGCGGGTTTGGGGGAAGCGCGTAACAAAGCGGTCGCCCCAGCCGGATTGCTTCACATTCTCCCCCAGCGCAAACTTGATGCCCGGCGGCGCGGCGTCGAAGACGAGGTCCTCCGGGCCGGCGCCGTCACGCAGTTTGATGATGCAGCTCTGGCCCCCGATTGGATTGGCCGAGCCGTGGAACAGGTTCACGAGGGTGACGCCGCCGGCGAGCTGCCGACGCAGGTTGGCCGTCTCGGAATTCACCACGTCGCGGATGCGGACCATGGCCGTGGAGGGCAGCGACGATTCGTTGACGGCGCCCAGGATGGCGGTGTGGCTATGCGCGTCAATCAGCCCGGGCGTGACGTGCCGGCCGCGCCCGTCAATCACCAGCAGCGGATCGCCATCCGGCGAAAGCCGGGAGAGCCCCTTGCCCACCGCCTTGACCTTGCCGCCGACGAACAGCACATCCGCGTCCTCCAGGCGGTCTTCGGGGCCGCAGGTCCAGACGGTGGCCTGTTCAATCAGGATGGCCTTCGGCTCCGCCAGCGGCCCGCGCCCTTCCAGCGGCGAGCGCGCCAGCCGGGTCTTTTGCAAGGCGCGGCGCCGTTCTCCGGGATTATCCGCGGCAGCCTTCGCCGGCTTCGGTTTATTGGCCGCGGCAGTCCGGGACTGGCTCGCCCCGGCTTGGGCAGCCCCGCGTTCCTCGCCCGGCACCGGGTAAACCCGGCCGTCAATCCACACCTCGCGGACTTTGGCCTCGGGGTCAAAGTAGCTGCCGCCTTCCACGACGGTGAGGTAAGCCAGCTTGCCGGGTTCGAGAGTGCCGAGTTGGCTTGCGACGCCGCAGAGTTTGGCCGGAACCGTGGTCAGCGCGGCCAGGGCGTCAACCTCGGCCAGGCCGCGGTCGAGTGCGCGGCGCAGGTTGGGGCGAAACTTCTTTTTGTCCGCCAGCCCCCAGGTGGTCAGGGCGATTTCCAGTCCGCGCTGCCGCAGCACGGCGGCATTTTCGGGCGCCCAATCCCAGGCCCGCAACGAATCCAGTTGAACCTGCTCCCAGTCGTCTTCGTCCGGCAGACTCGGCAGTTCCGGAAAATCCAGGGGCACAATGAACGCCGCGCCCGTGGCCTGGGCAAGATCGGGGCGGCGCCACTCCTGGCCGCTGGCAATGAGGCAGAAATCCAGCCCCAGTTCGCGCGCGATGCGGGCGGCGCGGTCGGCCATCAAGACGCTGCCGGGCTCAACGGCAACGAGCTGCTTCCGGTCAGCCGCGGGAGCCAGCGCCGCGAGGGCGGGATTGAACTCGGGACGCGGGCGTGCCTGCGGGTTCTGCTGATAATCCGCCTGGTCGAGGGCGTAATAGCGCGCGTCGAAGAACGCCTGGCGCACCGCGGCGATCACGCCCATCAGCGAGGAAGGATAAACGCGTTCCGCGCTCTCCATCGGCGTGAAGCCGATGTGCTGGAAGACCTCAGGCTTAATCACCACCGCATTGGGAGCATCCCCGGACAAGGCGACCAGCGCACTGGTGCCGCGAATGATGCCCCGGGCCGGGGCAACCAAGCCGGCGGTGAACCCCAGCGCGTGCATGGGCGCCAGGGCGGCGGCCTTGGGCGCATAGCTCCGCACCGCCTGCCGCTCCGGGGTAATGCCCGCCACAGCATAGCCGGGCCCGGCAGGACCGCGATCCGGTTGCGCGCCCGGGACGCCGAAGAATCGGGGCCCGCTCGCGGTAAGCCCGTCCCCGGCAGCCGCTTCGCCCGGCGCGGAAGCCGCCGCCGAGTTGGTTGCTTCGAGCGGGAGATAGAGATCTATGAATCCGGCGTAGATCGTCGTGCCTTTCATCTCCCAGACCCGGGCGTCCGCGGGCGGCGCGACGTCTTTTCCCACCGCCGCAATCCGGCCCTCGCGAATGACCAAGGTGCCGTTTGTCAGAACCTCGCCGGGGCGGATGACAATTCGCCCGCCGGTCAGGGCATGGGTGCCCAGCGGCAACGGACGAAACCCCGGAGGAAGAAGCTGGCTGGCGGAGGCGCGATGCCCTTGCATTCCTAATGCCAAAGCGGCGACCGCCAGGTAACAGACCCATTGACTGGCAATTTTGCGGCTCATGCCGCAACGACCTTAACCAAGAGGCGGAAGCGGCACAAGGCGCGGAATCCAATCACCCGCGACCACCCCTTTCCAGTGGCCGCCCCTCTTTTTAACGGGAATCGCCGCCGGCCTGACGCCGCAAAAAATCCTGCCTCCCGCAACGACGCCGCTTTACTCCGAAATAATAATCTTTTAGTCCCTGGGGTGATTGGAGTTGCGGTTTCCCTCAGAGCAGGTTGATGGATGACTGGCCGGCGCCAGTGGAGAGCCAGTAGCAAAAGTGCCGTGGAAACAGTGAGTTAACGCAACTCCGGACGAAAACAGATGTCAACGCCCCCGATAGGGTCAGGCTGGCAAGGGCCGGAGAACCATCTTCGGCGCGAGGGTGGAGACGGCTCCCAGATCCGCGCGGGCGGGAGCCGCAGTGCACTTTCGTTATCTTTAAGGCGCGGCCCAACACGGAAAAGCGCCCAGTTGCGCCGCGGCGATTTCGGGTTATGTTGTCGGCATGGATTGGCAGCAGTTGGTGTCGTTGGCAATCGTTGCATCCGCAGCCACGCTGCTGCTCGGAAGCCGATTTCGCCGGCGGAAGTATTGTTTCGAGCGCGTCTCGCGCTGCGGTTGCCTGGAGCGTCTGAGTTCCGGGCCGTCGGGCGCGATCGTGTTTCGCGCGCGCAAGGGGGAGCGCCCGGAAGTGCGGTTGAAGCTGCGGTGAAAAACGCCCTTGTAAAACCGCCGGGGTCAGGCTATAACTTCGCGCGCTGAACATGGCCATGTGCAAAGTCAGTTCGTCGGTGCATTTTGTCACCCGCTCGACCGCCGGCAGCCAGGCCGAACCCGGCCGGGCCCACTGGGTGCCCAACACGGACGTTTACACAACCGACAGCGGGCTGGTGGTAAAGGTGGAGCTGGCGGGGATGCGCAGCGAGCACCTCGAAATCACGGTGGAAGGGAACCGGCTGCGAATCGCGGGCAACCGGCCGGACGGATGCCGCGCGGCCCATTGCAGTTTCCTCGTCATGGAGATCAGCTATGGCCCGTTTGAAAGCCTGCTGGAGGTGCCGTCGGACTATGATTTGAGCCAGGCCAAGGCAGCGTACCTGAACGGCTTTTTGCGGATAGACGTGCCCTTGGCGCAACGGCCAGTGAAGCGCTCCCGGGTGCTGGTGGCCGAGGGGGATTGACTTCCGATCTGAAGTTCTCCCCGGGCGCCGGCGTCTAATCCGCGGGTTGGCTTAATCATGACCTCGCCCGATACGGAATTTATCAGTATTCTCGGAACGGCCGGCAACGCAGAGACGCCCGAGCGCGTCTCTTCCCGGGTGCTGCCCGAGATCCTGCCGATCCTGGGCCTGTCCGACATTGTGGTTTTCCCCGGCATGGTGGCCCCGCTGCTGGTGGAGACCGCGCAAAGCATCAAACTCATTGACGACGTGGTCGGCGGAAACCGCCTGCTGGGCCTGGCGCTGCAGCGCAACGCGGAGGCGGAAAATCCCCGGCCGGAGGAAATGCACGAGGTCGGCTGCGCGGCGCGCGTGCTCAAAATGCTCAAGTTCCCGGATAACACGGTGCGCGTGCTGGTGGAGGGGCTGTGGCGGATCCGGCTCAAGGAATATCCCGCGACCGACCCGTACCTGCGCGCCCGGCTCGAACTGCTGCGCGACCAAAAGGAAGACTCCGTGGAGCTGACCGCCATGATGCGCAACGCGCAAAGCCAGTTTCAGGAGATCATCAAGCTTTCGCCGGCATTGTCCGAGCAGATCAAAATCGCGGCGCTCAACACAGAGGACCCGGGACACTTCGCGGACCTGATTGCCGTCAACCTCAACCTCAACCTGGAGGAACGGCAAAAATTGCTCGAAACCAACTCGGTCAAGGAGCGGCTGACGCGGCTGCTGCCCATGCTCAACCGCGAGCATGAAGTGCTCACGCTCAGCTCCAAAATCCAGAGCGACGTGGCGACGTCCATCTCCAAGACGCAGCGCGACTTCTTCCTCCGGGAACAGTTGCGCGCGATCCAGCGCGAGCTGGGCGAGTCCGACCCCAACGCCGGCGAGATCCGCCTCCTGCGGGAGCGCATCGAGCAAACCCCGATGCCGGAGGAGGCGAGGAAGGCGGCGGCCCAGGAACTGGAGCGCCTGCAGCAGATGCCGCCAGCAGCGGCGGAATACGGCGTCAGCCGCCACTACCTGGACTGGATTTTAAGCCTGCCGTGGGAACGGGAAACCGAGGACAAAATTGACCTGGCGGAAGCCGAGCGAATCCTCAACGAACAGCACTACGGGCTGGGCAAGGTCAAAGACCGGCTGCTGGAGTTCCTGGCAGTCATCAAACGGCGCAAGCAGATCAAAGGCCCGATCCTGTGCCTGGTCGGCCCGCCCGGCGTGGGCAAAACCTCGCTGGGCCGGAGCGTCGCCGACGCCCTGGGACGGAAGTTTGCGCGCATTGCGCTGGGGGGGATGCGGGATGAAGCGGAGATTCGGGGGCACCGGCGCACCTATGTGGGGTCGCTGCCCGGACGCATCATCCAGACCCTGAAACGCGTCGAAAGCCGCAACCCGGTGATCCTGCTGGATGAGCTGGACAAGGTGGGCGCGGACTTCCGGGGCGACCCGGCGGCGGCGCTGCTCGAGGTGCTGGACCCCGCGCAGAACCACACCTTCACCGATCACTACCTGGATTTGCCGTTCGACCTGTCGCGCGTCCTGTTTTTGACGACCGCCAACTGGCTGGACCCGGTGCACCCGGCGCTGCGCGACCGGCTCGAAGTCATCGAACTGCCCAGCTACACCGAATCCGAAAAGCTGCAAATCGCCCGCCGCTACCTGGTGCCGCGCCAACTGGAAGAGCACGGCCTGGCCCGGAAGGAAGTGCGGATCCCCGACGCCACCTTGCGGCGGGTCATCCACGACTACACGCGCGAGGCCGGCGTGCGGCAATTGGAACGGGAAATTGCCGCCCTGGCACGCAAGGCCGCGCGCCGCCTCGTGAGCGACGGGGCGTCGGCCAAACCGCTGGTGATGGGCCCCGATACGTTGAAACGCTACCTGGGAACGGCGCGGTTCCCCAACGAAACCGCGGAAACCATCAAGGAAGCGGGCATCGCCACCGGCCTGGCCTGGACGCCGGTCGGCGGCGAAATCCTGTTCATCGAGGCGACGCGAATGCCCGGCAAGGGAAACCTGCTGCTGACCGGCTCGCTGGGCGAAGTCATGAAGGAGAGCGCCCAAACGGCGATCAGCTACCTGCGCAGCCAGGCCGGGGCGCTGAAGCTCGACCTGGCCGACTACGCCCAATACGACCTGCATATTCACGTGCCGGCCGGCGCCACGCCCAAGGACGGCCCCAGCGCCGGCGTGCCGCTGGTGGCGGCGCTGGCATCGTTGCTGACGCGGCGGCGGGTGCGCTCGGACGTGGCGATGACCGGCGAGATCAGCCTGCGCGGCCGGGTGCTGCGCGTGGGCGGCATTAAAGAAAAAGTGCTCGCCGCGGCGCGCTTCGGCCTCAAGCAGATGATCCTGCCGGAGCAGAACCGGGGAGACTGGAGCGAAGTGCCGGAGGAAGTCCGCCGCAAGCTGCAAGCGCATTTCATCCGGCACATTTCCGAGCTGCTGCCGCTGGCGCTGCGCGCGTCATGAAACCGAACCCCGCCCGCTTCGGCGTCTGGGCCCGCATCCTCCTGCTGCTCCTGGGCGGCGCGGCCGCCAGCCTGGGCCAGCGGCACCCGGCCGGGGCGCCCGCGCCGCTGGACCCGGAGCGCGGAGCGCAGGAAGCGCGCGCGCTGGTGGCCGAGTTGCTGGCGCTGAAACCGGAACGCAATTCCACCAACACCGGCTGGGTCCGCATCCGCGACGCCGCGGGCAAAGAGCGGCAAATCCCCGCCCGCTTCGAGGTCTTCCTCACCCCCACCCATTGGGTCAGCGCTTACGAAACGCTCCCCGCGCCGGACTCCCCCGGCGGCGTCCGGTTGACGATCACCCGCGCGGCGCAGCAGCCCAACCGGTATGAATTGCGCGACCCCGCGGACGGCGGCGCTCCGCCTCCCGCCGCGCGGGAATTGACGGCGGCCGAAATCATGCAGCCCTTTGCCGGCTCGGACTTCTGGATTGCCGACCTCGGCCTGGAATTTCTGCATTGGCCGCGCCAGCAAGTCCTCAAATACGAGATGCGACACGGCAAATCCTGCAAGGTGCTCGAAAGCATCAATCCCCAGCCCGTGCCCGGCGGTTATTCCCGCGTGGTGGCCTGGTTCATGGTCGAAAGCCCGCACGGGCTCATTCACGCCGACGCCTACGACGCCCAGGGCAGCCTGCTCAAACGCTTCGACCCCCGGAGCCTGGAAAAGGTGGACGGCGAATACCAACTGGCGGAGATGGAAATCCGCAACCGCAAGACCGGCTCCCAAACCTGGATCAAGTTCAACCTGGGGCGGGAGTAGGAAAACGGGGCGACCCCGGAACGCTCCCCGCCGCCCTCCCGGCCGGCGCAAACCCCTGCCGCGCCGCACCCGCCGGAACACCGCCCGCCGCCCGTTCCCGCCGCTTAGCGCCGGCTCACGCCGTTGGAGCGGGGCTCTTCAAAACGAATGATGATTTCGCCCGGCCGGGCATAGCCCAGCCGTTCCCGGGCCAGCCGCTCCACGGTCTTGGTGTCGTGAAGCAACGCATCGGCGGAGGAGCGCAACTGCCGAAGCGTCTCCTCTTCCTTGCGGATCAAAGTCTCCAGCCGCAGGATTTCCTTGCGCATCCGCTGGTTCTGCTGGATGCGCGGCAGATACCACATGCCCACCAGCATGATGATGGCGATGAACAGCAGGAAAATCACCACCGGCGTCAATTTGTCCCAAATGCCAAGGTTGACTTTCACCGCGTTGAATTAACCACAAATCCCACGGGTGTAAAAGGGAATTCACCCGCCCGCGCGCCACCGATCTCCGCGGGAGCCGTCCCGCCCGTGCTTCCGCCGGCGCTCCCGGTAGCGGCTTGTCAGGCGGTGGGATCTCCCGATAAAGTGGCCCTGGAATGATTAAAGTATTGCTGCTGATCTTTGAGCCGCAAGTGACCTGGGACAAAATTGAACAGGCCCAGCGCGGCGTACTCTTCATTCTTGGCTTCTTCCTGTTGCCCCTGCTCCTGCTCACGGCCGGAATCGAGGGGTATGGCCTGGCTAATTGGGGCCGGTGGCAGGGCGAGGTTGCCCGCCTGAAAAAGATCAGTGTGGGCGAGGCCGTGGTGGTGGAAAGCGCGCAGGTCCTGCTCGCATTGCTGGTGGTTTTTGCGGGCGCCCGCCTGCTCAAGGAGGTCGGCGAAACGTTCCGGGGCGAACCCTCCTACACGCAGGCGTTTCGGACGGTGGCCTACGGCCTGGGACCGCTATTTTTGCTGCGCCTGGTGGATTTATTCCCCGTCCCCTCCCCCTGGACAAGCTGGGCCATTGGCATCGTGCTGTCGCTGGGAGTGCTCTACCATGGCGTTCCCCGGGTCATGAAGCCCGACCCGTCCTATGCCTGGGGTCTGTACTTTCTGAGCGGGCTTCTGCTGTCGCTCCTCACCGGCGTGGTGCGGTTTATCACGGGCGCGTACTGGGCGGGCAAGTTCCCCAAACTCCAGTCCGCGGTTTCGCACCTGGCAGCGCAATTGCCTTTCTGATGTTCCACCCGGCGCGCCGGAGCGCCGCTTCGGCGCCGGCGGCATCGGCCCCCGTCAACTCCCGCACAATGCGCACGGCGCGGCCCCGCAGCTTGGCGTTGGCCGGATGCAAATCAATCATCAGGTTGCTGCGCACCTTGCCGAGGCGCACCATGGCCAGGGTGGTGAGGATGTTCAGGAGTTGCTTTGTCGCCGTCCCGGCTTTCAGCCGGGTTGACCCCGTCAGCACCTCGGGGCCGAGATTCGGAGCGATGACCACATCCGGACGCCGCGCGCGCGGAATCCGCAGGAACGGATTGAAGCAGATCAACGCGGTGGTTGCGCCGCGCCGCCGGGCCGCGTCCAGCGCGCCCCACACAAAGGGGGTGGTCCCGCTGGCCGCGAGACCCACGACCACATCCCGCCGGCCCAGGCCCCGGTACGCGAGGGCGCGCGCGCCCGCCTCCGCCTGGTCCTCGGCGCCTTCGACCGATTGCCACAACGCCGGACGGCCGCCGGCAATGATGCCCTGCACCTGCCCCGGCGGGGCGCCAAAAGTGGGCGGACATTCGCTGGCATCCAGCACCCCCAGCCGGCCGCTGGTGCCCGCGCCCACATAGAACAGGCGCCCGCCGCGCCGGAAGGCGCGAACGACGGCCTGAATGAGCCGCGCCATGCGGCGATGCTCCGCCTGCAGCTTGCCGGGCACGCGGCCTTCCTCGGCCAGCATCAGCCGGATCGCCCGCTCCAGGGACAGGGTGTCCAGGCGCCGGGAGCGCGGATTGCGCTGTTCGGTGGGCGAAGGGCGGCGGGACCGCACCCGCTCCGGCCCGGCCTCCGGGCGGGTTTTTTTATTTCCCTCTCCGCGGACGGCGTTTTGCGCCCCGCGCGCGCCGGAGGACCGCTCCCGCTTAACCGGGGCCGCCGCGTCCGGAACGCTTTCAAGCACCTGTGACGCCACGAGGGCCCGGGGCCAAAGTTTCCGCACGGCGCGCCCCACTTGCGCCGCAAAGGACGGATGCGCCCGGAAAACACTGCCGGCCGGCACAAACTGGATGCGAACGCCGGGCCGGGCCAGCCGCCGCGCGCAAGCCGCCGCATTCCGCGCCAGTTGCCCGGCGGCGTCCGCCAAGATGTCCGCCGCCAGCTTGTCCCGCCGGCTCCGGGCGGCAAAGACTTCGGCGGCGAGGCGGGCGATTTCCTCCCTTTCGGCCGTCCGGGCCCAGTCCATTAAATCCCCGGGTTCATTAAGCTGCAGCGCCCGGAGCAGACGCCGCCCCAGGGACGGCCAGACCCCGCGCTGGTCATAGGCCGCCGCCACCGCCTGAAGCGCGCGCACCCCAAGGTCGTAGCCGCTGCCACGATCGCCCAGCACCGCGCCCCGCCCGCCGATGCCGACAGCGCGGCCGTCCCAGTTCCGGCCATAGCCGCCAGCGCGCTCCGGCTCGCTGAACACGAACACCTGGAGCCGGCGCGGCGCGGCGTCCGCGCGCGCCGCGGCCGGGGGCGCGGTTTTCCGCGCGGCGCGGCCGGAGCCGCCGGCCTGGCTCAAATATCTCTCGTCCCGGGAGTGCGAATGGCGCATCATGGCCGCACTATTCATCAGCGCCGCAGATTTTCAAAGCCGGAACTGCCGCGCGGGTGGTGAGATGCACGACGATACCATAGCTGCGATTGCAACTCCGCTGGGCGTGGGCGGGCTGGCGGTGATCCGCCTTTCCGGCCCGCAGGCGCTGGCGATAGCCGACCGCTGCTTCCGGCCGGCCGGCGAAGCGGCGCCCCGGCCTTCGGCGGCGGCCTCCCATACGCTGCACTTCGGCCACATCGTCCGCGACGGGCAGACGGTGGATGAGGCGCTGCTGGCGGTGATGCGCGCGCCGCGCACTTTCACGCGCGAGGAGGTGGTGGAAATCACCTGCCACGGCGGCCTCCTGCCCGCCCAAATGGTCCTGGCCACGGTGCTCGCCAGCGGGGCGCGCCTGGCGGCGCCCGGCGAATTCACCCTGCGCGCCTTTCTCAACGGGCGGATTGACCTCGCCCAGGCCGAAGCCGTGGTGGACCTGATTCACTCGCGCACGGAACTGGCCCTGCGCGCCGCCAACGAGCAGCTCGCCGGCCGGCTCTCCCGCCGCGTCGCCGCGCTGCGCGATCCCCTGCGCGAAATCCTGGCCCACCTCGAAGCGCATATTGACTTCCCCGAGGAGGACATCGCGCCGGATGCGCGGGAGCAGTTGATCGCCCGCCTCCAACACTGCGAAGCGCAGATGGACGAATTGCTGCGCACCGCGCCGGAGGGCCAGTTGCTCCGCCGGGGCATCCGCGTGGCGATCATCGGCCGGCCCAACGTCGGCAAATCGAGCCTGCTCAATCAGCTCCTCGGCCACGATCGCGCCATCGTCTCCGCCCTCCCCGGCACCACCCGCGACACTATCGAGGAAACCGCCAACCTCCGCGGCCTCCCGGTGGTTTTCATTGACACCGCGGGCCTGCGCGAGGCGCGCGACGAGGTGGAGGCCGAGGGCATCCGGCGCAGCCGCCGGGCGCTGGAGGAGGCGGAATGTTTCCTGCACGTGTTCGACGCGTCCGAGCCGCTGACGGCGGCCGACCGGGAGCGCCTCGCCGCGGAGGCCGGCAAACGGCGCATCCTGGTCCGCAACAAGATGGACTTGCCCGTCCGGCTGCAATTGCCGGCCGCGGCGGGCGCGCCGGTGGTGGATGTCTGCTGCCTGACCGGACAGGGCATCGAGGCGCTGAAGGACGCCATCAAGGGGCTGGTCTGGTCCGGGGAAATCCAGGCCGGGATGCTGCCGGTGATGATCAACGCCCGCCACGAGGACGCCCTCAACCGCTCCCGCGCCGCCGCGCAGCGCGCGGGCGAAACCCTGCGCGCGGGCGCGCCCCTGGAGCTCGCCGCGCTGGACCTCCGCATCGCCGTCAATGCCCTCGGGGAAATCGTCGGCCAGACCACCACCGAAGACCTGCTGGACACGATCTTCAGCCAGTTCTGTATCGGGAAATAGCCCGGGGACGCGGCCCCGGGACGCCCGGCGGGAGCGCGCAAGCGGCCGCGCCGCCCGGCGGCGCCCGCCGCCGCGTCAGACCGTCATGATTTCCTTTTCCTTGCTAGCCACGTGGGCGTCAATTTTGGCGATGTAATCGTCCGTCAGCTTCTGCAATTCCTTCTCGGCGTGCTTGACATCGTCCTCGGTGATGCCGCTGTCGTGGCCGTGTTTCTTGAACTGATCCATCGTATCGCGCCGCACGTGGCGGATGGCCACGCGGCCTTCCTCGGCCATTTTGCGGACGATTTTCACGAATTCCTGGCGTCGCTCCTCGCTCAGTTCGGGGAAAAACAGCCGGATCACCTTGCCCTGAATGGACGGGGTCAAGCCGAGGTTGCTTTTGAGAATCGCCTTTTCGATGGGGTGCAGCGAGCCGGCATCCCACGGCTGGATGCTGAGCGTGCGCGGCTCCGGGGTGGTGATGCCGGCCAGCTCGCGAATGCGCATCTGCGAGCCATAGACCTCCACCATGATATTCTCGACCAGCGCGGGCGAAGCCTTGCCGGTGCGGACCCCGGCAAACTCCTTTACGATCACCTGCTCGGTCTTGCCCATTTTATCGTCCGCTTCCAATAAAAAGTCATCCAGTGCCATAGATGCCTCCAGCGTAATCGAATCCCGCCCGGCTGTATAGCGGCAACTTACATCTCGGCCATGATCCGCTGCTCCGCCGCCGCGTTGTCGAGCTGGTGGCGGACGCGCATCACCGAAACCCCGACCACCGGCGGGTAGGCCTGGTCGGCCTTCATGCGCGGCTCGACATACTCAATGACCTCGAAGAGCAGGCGGTTGGCCGCCCGGTAGTCCAGGTTCGTGAGCCGTTGAATGTAGCGCGTCGAGCGGTCAATGAGCTTGAGATTGCTCGGCACCACCCAAATCATGTAGTTGCCCATGACGCGCCCCAGCCGCACCATCGTGCAGGTCGAAAGCGCGTTCAACAGCATCTTGAGCCCCGCGCGCGTCACGCCGTCCAGCAGGAAATCCGTGGCCGGCACCGCCGCCAGCACCAGCACACCCTCGGGGTTCCACCGGGCGGCAAAATCGCGAATCTCGGGGAAGGTCTCCGCGCGGCCGACGTAGATCAACCCGGTCCGCGCCCCCGCCTTTTTCGCCGCTTCCAGTTGCCGGCGGTAGAAACCGTCCTCCGCCAGCAGGGCCGCCTTTTCGGTCTCCGACAAAATGGCCACCGCGCTGTCGCCCGGGCGCAGCGGCCGGTGCGCCAGGCCGTCCAGCCCCACCTTGAACCGCATCAATTCCGCCGCGCTGATCTTGCGCACGATTTCGTAGGTGCGCGCCACCTTGTCCTCGCTGACCAGGGCGCGCACTTCCGCCTCGGTCCACTCGACGCACTGGGGCTGGCGCTTGATGATCCGCTCCCAGGCCTTCGGGGTGTCCGCATACGGCAGGAACAGGAACGACCAGGACTCCGTCGCCGTCGTATCATCGAATTTGCGGAACGGCGGCGAGCAAAACGTGGGCGAGCGCTCGGTGGTATCCGTCAGCACGTCAATCCCGAACCGGTCGGCATAGTAGTTGTTCTTGTGCTTGGCGCGATAAACGCCCTCTTCCAGCGACACGATCCGGGCCAGTTGCGCGCGGAAATCCGGCGCCCGCAGATTGCCGTGCATCTCCGTCAGCTTCCGGAGAAACTCCGCCGGCACGGCGTTCGAGTCCAGCGCGCAGGGCCCCTGGGGCTCCAGTTCCTTCATCAGGTCGCGCAACACCATCTCCAGCACCGTCAGCATCACGCAAAGCTGAATGGTCGTGGCCTGCATGCGCGTCGAGCCGGTAATGGACATCGGCCCGGTCGTCAGATTGATCTTCTCAATGCGCGGCTCCTCGATGACCTCGCGGCTCCGCTTCACATGCTTGCACAGGATCTCATCCGGGTTGTTATAGACAAAATAGACCTTGGCCCCCACCTCCACCCCCTTCCAGGCGGTGCCGATCACAAACGACGTCTCGCCGCCTTCGGTGATGGCAAAAACCGCGTCCCGGGCCGAAATCCCCAGGTCGCCAATCTGCTTCTTGCCGAACTCCGTGAAATCCTCGAATCCCTCCACCGCTTTGATGAGCGCGAAGTCTCCGCCCGCCATCACGCTGAACGCGCGGTGCTCGAACTCCTCCGGCGACGGCTTGCTCTGCAGGCCGCGCGCGCGCTGCTTCTGCCAGAAATCGCGCCAGATGGAAACCAGTTGAATGCTCAGCCGCCCGGTGGAGCCGCACCCGGTGAAAAACACCTTCCCGCCCCCCTTCACCACGCGCAGCACGGTATCCGCAATCTGCCGCGCCCGCCCCGACTCCGCAAATTCCCGGTACTTGCGCACATTATCCCCATCGGCCTCGAACAACAGCCCCAAACCCGCAGCCACGTCGCCTTTGGCCGTTTCGCTCAGGTTGGCGGTGACGGGATGGGAGGATTCAGTCGTAAGGACCCCCAGTTGAAATTGGTCGCTAATCTTGAGGAAGTCGTCGGATCGCTGATTGGATGTTTGGCTCATGAGAGATGCTGTATGTTCGTAATGTTAAGATCGTTTGCTGGAGCGCAGTCTGCCGGGCGGCGGCCCCCAGGTCAAACCAAATCCACGCGCACCCCGAAGGTTCTCGAAACCAGGGCCCGCGAATGACCCCGCTCTCCCAGCCCGGAATTGACCAGCATCACCCGGGCGCTCCCCCGACGCACTGCGATCCAACCCCTCCCAGGCAACCAGGCCAGATTTCCCCTCCTGCCTCTCCCGCCAACAGCAACCTCCCCATCCCCTCCCGCCCCCCTTCCATCGAGCCGTGTACAAGGGGTGTACAATGGATGCTCACCGGAAGTTCATAGGATTTTAGCTAGTACACCCGATGAGCATCCCTTGTACACCCCTTGTACACGGCTCGATGGCGTGTATGGATGAGGCTGGAAAGACGGGAGTTACGCGAAAAACGGGGTGCGTGAGAATGACGAGAGTCGAAAAGGGGGAAGTGTCCAATAATTGGACAGCTCGGAGGGGGCTCTAAGGGTTAAGGTCGTTGCATTAGCCCGATTTTGGCTGGGCGGGCGGGGTCGGTTTTGGCTGTGCCCGGCCAGCCCGTTAGCGGGCATCAGCCGCCGTCAGCGTGAAGATGGCCAGGGGGGTGTGGCGTGCTCCCTGGGGCGAGAGCTCGCTTCGCATTAGCTTGATCTGGTCCACGGTCCACTGGCCAAATGGCTGCTGTTTCATGCCGTCCGCCCGTTCCGCTAGGGCGTCCGCTTCGGTTCGGTTCAGGTCTCTGAGGCGGGCCAGCGTGACGTGACCGGCGAATCCAGGCTCTTTCTTTTCGTTCGAGAAGTCCCGGGTGGCGCCGTCCACCGCCGCCTGGAGTTGCGCCAACCGCCCCGCTTCATCCGGCACGCCGGCCCAGAGGACGCGCGGCCGGCGCAGGTTGGGGAACCCGCCGACGCCCTCGAGGCGCAGCCGCAGGGGGGCGAATGGCTGGCACGCGTTGCGCAGCGCCTCGGCCAGCGGTTCCACGCGCGCGGCTGCCACCTCCCCCAGAAACTTCAGCGTCAGGTGCAACTGCTCGCGGCGGGCCCAGCGGACGCTGGCGCCCGGCAGCGCGCGGCGCAATTCGGTTTGCGCGGTTTCCAGCCGGGCTTTGACCGGTTCGGGTATTGCTATCGCAATGAATAATCGCATTGGGTCGCTGGCGGCCATAAGCAAACACTCGGCAAACCCGCGCCGGGAGGGCGGGCGCCTCCGCGCGCCCGGACCTCCGGGAGGAGGGATTGCCGGTGCTAATTCGGGGGCAAGGCTAGCCCAGACATTTCACACCTGCAAGGCTGGAGCGCGGGCATCTTGCCCGCTTACAGCCTCCAAACGGGCTAAGCGGGCAAGATGCCCGCGCTCCGGCCTGCGGGTATTTCGTGCGGGGCGTGAAATATCCCGGCTAGGGCCGGCGCGGCGGTTGCGCCAAGCGAAAACCACGCCGGCGGAGGCGCCCGCCCGGCGGGCCGGGCCGGGAGGAGCGGCAAACCGTTTTCGGGCGGCCTACCTTGCGCTTGTCGCCGGGCGCCGTTTTGCTACGCTCGGGCCGCATGCGAACCTTTTTCCACTGGGCGCTGGCTTTGCTGGTGCTGCCGGTTGCGGCGGCGGAACGGAAGTTTGACTTCAGCGAAGTGCGCGAAGGCCAGGTGCCGCCCGGCTTTCGCAGCACCGTGACCGGGCAAGGCAAGCCGGGGGATTGGCGGGTGATTTGGGACGAGGTGCCGCCCCTGCTGCCGGCGCTGACGCCGGGGGCGCGGTCGGCCGCCCGGAAGGCGGTTCTGGCGCAACTGGCGCAGGACCCGACGGATGAACATTTCCCGCTGCTGATTTACGAGGAGGAAACGATGGGGGACTTCGAGCTGACCACCCGCTTTAAGACCGTCAAGGGCGCGGTGGAACAGATGGCGGGCATTGCTTTCCGGATTCAAAACGAGACGAATTACTATGTCGTGCGGGCGAGTTCCCGGGGCAACAACCTGCGCTTCTACAAGGTGCTCAACGGCGAACGCGGCCCGCTGGTCGGCCCGGAACTGCCGGTGCCCAGCGGGGTCTGGCATGAGCTGACGATCGAGTGCAAAGGCAATTCCATCCGGTGCCGCCTCAACGGCCAGGAATTGATCACCGCGACGGACCGGGTTAATCCGTTCGCCAGCGGGAAGATCGGGTTTTGGACCAAGTCCGACGCGGTCAGTTATTTTGCCGATACGCGGCTGGTGTACACGCCGCACGAGCCCCCGGCCCAGGCGCTGGTGCGCGCGGCGGTGAAGAAGTTTCCCCGGTTGCTCGGCTTGCAAGTCTATGTGCGGGGCGAGGAACCGCGGACGACGCGCCTTGTGGCCAGCCAGAACCCGGCCGAGGTGGGCCGCGCGGGGGGAAAGGTGGAGTGGGACGTCGTCCACCAGGGCTCGCCGTATTGTGGGAAAGAGCGGACGTCGGTTTCGGCGGTGCTGCCGCTGCGCGATCGGAATGGCGAACCCATCGCCGCCGTGCGCGTGATCCTGAAGCCGTCTCCGGGCGAAACCGAACAGCATATCTATGCCCGGGCCTTGCCGGTGATCCGGGAACTGCAAAAGCGGGTGACCGCGCTTAACGACCTGCAATAAGCGGGCGCGGCAGCCTTGCGGAGGAGGGCCGCGCCTCAGCGGCCGGGCGCGCCGGGGCGGAGATCAGGCCCGGGATTTTCTCAGTTTTGCGACTGGCGGAAGCGAAAAACCACCGGTTAGGGCCGGAAAATCGGGGTTTTTGGGCGAAAAACGCTGATTGGGAAAGCTTTATGCTGTCTCCGAAGTGTGAAACCGGGTGTGTTTATCGAACGGGATGGCATACTGAACCGGGTGCGCATCGAGCGGCGGCACCAGGTCAGCCCGCTGACGCTGGAGGATTTTCAGGTCAACCAGGAGGCGGCACCCTTGCTGCGCCAATTAAAGGCCGCGGGTCTCCTGCTGATTGCCACGACCAACCAGCCGGGCCTGTCGCGCGGGGATCAATCGCGGCGCGAGCTGGATCGGATGCACGACCTGCTGCGGCGCGTTTTCCCGCTGGATGATATCCTGGTATGCCCGCATGAGGCGGCTGACCAATGCCCCTGCCGCAAGCCGAAGCCCGGGCTGTTGTTGGAGGCCGCGTTCAAATGGCAAGTGGACCTGGACCAGTCTTTTGTCGTCAGCGATAAATGGCCGGACGCCGAAATGGCCCGGGCGGCGGGCTGCACGTCGCTGCTGCTGCAATCGCCGTGGCTGGGCGATGCGCGCCGTGACTTTACCCTGCCCAGCCTGGAAGCGATCGTGGCCAAAATCCTCGCCTTGCGGGCGCAACCGTCGGCGCTGGCCGTCCAATCCTAACCCGGGGATTTGCGACGCCGTCGGCGCGGGCCGCGCCGGCGGGGGATGTTCCGTCAAAGGTTGGGGGGCACCAACTCTCCCGGCGAGCGCAGCGGTTTGGGTTCTTCTTCCGCCGCGGGCGCCGGCTGGGGCGGGGGCACGTCTTTGGGGGTGGGGCGGCGGACTCCGCCCTGAACGATGATCTTTCCGTCCATGTCCGGCTGGAGCCGGGGGCGTTTATCGCCATAGTCATACGTGCGGCGCGCGATGATTTCGCCCTGGGGATTGATGACGACGTAGCTGAAGGAGCGGGCGCCCTCCTGGTGGAGGAGATGCAAATTGCTGAACTTGTCCACTTGCGGTTCCGGCCGGCCGAAAGAGACGGTGGGCCCGACGGGAATGACGCGGAAGGTCCGCGCCCCGGTGGCGTCGGTCAGCCGCACATACAGGCGAGGCTGCGTCTTGAGGGAGCTGGCCTGCTGGAGGATGAATTTGCGCACTTCTGGCACGGCCGGGGCGGAATCCGGGGCGGCCGGCACGCCGACTTCCTGCTCCCACAACTTGGCCCCATCGGAGACATTGAACTCTTTGGGCGGGCTGGTGACCTCGCGGTCCCACTCCCGGATCCGCACGGTGGCGGTTACGATGTAGCGCCCCGTCCGGTTGATGAAAAAGTACGGCGCCAAATCCACGTACTTCGTGGCCACTTTGGACGAGCCCAGGATGAACTCGCCGGCGACCGGGACCTCGCCCAGCTTGGGCACCACCTCGACGCCGCGGGTTTGCACGGAAAAGACCAGCCAGTCTTTCTCCGCCCCGAGGCGCAGATCCCGGGCGGAACGGTTCGTAATGCGCACCGCCGTCGGCATGGCTTCTCCCGGCAGGAACTGGTCTTGCTCCTGAATTACTTCCACGGTGACCTGCGCCGCCACCGGCCCCATGGCGGCGGCCAGCAGGCAAAGCGCCAGTCTCAAAGCTTTCATGGCGCCACTCTAAGGCGGGCCGGCGCCGTGGCAAGCCGCAAAAGTACCCGCGCCGGCGGGGGCGGGGGGGCGGGCGCGGGCTTCAGGCGCCGGCCAGGCGCTTTTGCACGGCCGCGCCGACGACGGCGGGCGGGAGCGCGCGGAGACATTCCAGCGGCCGGACGTAGGCGCAGCGGGGTTTCAGGCAGGGGACGCAGGGGAGGTCCAGTTGCAGGACGTGTTCGAGCTGCCGATACGGCCCGGTGCGGCAGGGGTCGGTGGGGCCGAACAGCGCCACGACCGGCTTGCCCAGCGCGGCGGCGATGTGCATCGGGCCGGTGTCATTGGTCACCAGTAACGCGCTGAGCCGGATCCATTCAACCAGTTCCGGCAGGGAGACCTGCCCCGTCAGATCGAGGCACCGCCGCTCTCCGGCCCGGGCGATGGCCTGGCCCAGGGCGCGGTCGTCCGCGCTGCCGAGGATGGCAAACCGCAGGCTGGGGTCCGCCGCCGCCAGCCACCGGACCAGCCCGGCAAAGGACTCGGCGGGCCAGCGTTTATTCAGCCAGCGCGCGCCGGGTTGCAGGAGAATCCAGCGCGCCGGTTCCACCGGCCATTTGCGGCGCACCGCGGCCGCGACGCCGGGACGCTCGGGCAGCCATTGAAACTCCGCCTCCGCCGGTACGCCCAGGAGCGGCAGCACCTGGCGGTACCAGTCCACGGCATGGGTGGCGGGCGACGGGCGCCGCGCGATGAGATCATAAAACCCGCGCCCGCCCTCGCGGGGCTCGTCGAGGCCGACGGTCAGCCCGCCGTTGGCCAGCCAGGCGAAGGCGCCGCTGCGCAGCAGGCCCTGCAAATCCACCACCCAGTCGAACGCCTGCCGCCGCAGCCAGCGCACGCTGCGCCCCATTTCGCCCCAGTGCCACGGCCGGGCCCAGCGCTGGCGCTCGAAGCGCACGATCCCCGCCAGGTCGGGGTCATCGGCCAGCAGCGGGGCGAGGCGGGCATCAATCCACCAATAGATTTCACTGTCGGGCCGATGCCGCTTGAGCAACCGCAGCACCGGCAGCGCCTGCACCACGTCGCCGAGCGAGCTGGGCTTGAGGATCAGGATTTTCACCAGGCGCAACGCGGGCCGCGCCCCCCGGCCGCTTCCGCCGGGCCGCGGCCGGGCGCCGGGGCGGCGGCGGCGGACGGCGCCTTACCGGCCCAGGGCGAGCCGTTCGGCCAGGCGTGGCGGCAGCCCGGCATCCAGGATCTTTCTTTGGGCGGTGGCGATGTCGTATTCCAGCCGCCGCTGCTCGATGGTCCCTTCGTCCGCATCATAAACCACGTAGCCACACTTGGGATTGTTGTCGCGGGGCTGGCCGACGGCGCTGACGTTCACGAAATACTTTTTGCCGGGCTCGACTTTGAACTTGGAGTAGGTCCCGCCGCGCACCAGGCTGTCGCGCATGAAGGCCACCGGCACATGGGTGTGGCCGAAGAAGCAGATGGCCGTGTTTTGGTAGGTGAAACTGGCCGCGGCCGCCAGCTTGTCGAATACATAGCCCCAGCGCTGCGGCCCGTCGAGGGTGGCGTGCACGATGGTGAAGTTGGTGACCATGCGGACGTATTTCAGGTCCCGCAGCCACTGGCGGTCATCCGCCGTCAACTGCTTGCGCGTCCAGTTCACCGCCTCGGCGGCCGCCGGGTTAAAGCCGTCCAGCGGCCCGTCGGTGGAGCAGTATTCATCGTGATTGCCCTTCACGACCGGCATTTTCATCGCGCGGATGATATCCAGGCATTCCTTGGGATTGGCGTTGTAGCCGACCACGTCGCCCAGGCAGGCATAGTGCGTGCATTTTTGTTCTTTGATGTCCTCCAAAACCACTTGCAGCGCCTCGAGATTGGCGTGGATGTCGGCGATGATTGCAAACTTCATTTAACTTCTATCTTACGATTTCAAACCCACGGAACGCATTCCCGGCTTCCTGCCAGGCAATATCTTCGTGCCGGATAAAATGGCCCAGGCCCGCCTCGCGGATGGCCTTCCGAAAGGCTTCCAGTTCGTCTTTCGACCCTTCGGCGACCAGTTCCACTCCGCCATCCGGCAGATTCCGAACAAACCCGGTGACGTCATAGCCCGCCGCCACCGAGCGCGCGGTGTAGCGGAACCCGACGCCTTGCACCTGGCCCGAATACCGAACCTGCATTCTTTTGCGGTCTAAGCGGTTCACTCGCGCCAATATGCCATAATCCGTCCGCGCCGGGAGCAAAATTTCCTCACCACCGGCGCGGGTCCAGACGATAAAGCCATAAATCCCGCCCCGGGAGCAATCCTTTTGTTCTGCCGCGCGCGCCGCGCAGAGCCTTTGGTTATCGGCACCGAAGTTGCGGCAGATGAGGGCGAACCGTCGCCATTGCCCTGCCGGCCCCGTTGGCACACCGTTGCCCCGATCCGCCCCTTCCTCCAATCATCGGGAGCTTGCCCGCCGTCCAACACGCAGCCTCAACCTCCCCGGCTTATGCCCTGCAAAACCAAAGGCCCTGCCCGGAGGTCGAATTGAAGTTGAAACCTGAATGGCTCCGGCTTAGGATGGAAACATTATGAAATTATCCCGCAAGATAGAGAAGGCGCTCAATAGCCAGCTCAATCTCGAGCTCAGTTCCGCTTACGCCTACCTGGGCATGGCCGCTTATTTCGAAAGCACCCCGTTCACCGGCTTTGCCAAATGGATGCAGGCCCAAAGCGCGGAGGAAATAGACCACGCCAAACGGTTCTTCAAATATATTGTGGAGCGTGGCGGCAAGGTGGACTTGCAAGCCATCCCCGCGTCCCCCTGCGATTACCCATCCCCCTTGGCTGCTTTCAAGGCGGCCTTGGGCCACGAGCAGAAGGTCTCGGCTTCGATTTGTGCCATTTTTGAACTCGCCGCGGCGGAAAAAGATTATCCGACGCAGTCGTTCCTCAAGTGGTTCCTTGATGAGCAAGTTGAGGAGGAGCAAAACGTGGGCGAAATGCTGGCCAAGTTGGAGTTGGTGGGAGACCACACCATGGGCATCGTCCACCTTGACCACCAGGCCGGTCGCCGTGGCGGGGAGGACCAAAAGGACTAGTCATGGGCAGAGCCGGGTTGGCCAGTCAACTCGGCCGAGCGCAGACCCATTTATTGCTTCATGCCCCACCGAACCTTTGGTCCTGATGAAGCCGCACGCTACCTGCATCTTACCCCGGCTGATCTCAATCGGTTGGTCAAAGAAAAGGAAATCCCCTTCGAGCGATACGGGGATCGCGTGGTGTTTCGCAAGGTAGAGATTGATGCATGGGCCTCGCAACGCATTTTGGGCATGGAAGGCCCACCCCTGGCTGAATACCATCAAAAATCATCCAGTGGAGCCCGGCAAATCATTGCGCAGGACGCCATCATGCCGGAGATGATTCGGCCGGAATTCGTCGAGCCAGCCCTGACGGCGAAAACCAAAGGCTCCGTCTTGCGGCAAATGGCCGCGCTAGCCGAGAAGACCGGGTTGGTCTGCGACCCCGAGTCGCTGCTGCAGGGTCTGGAAGCGCGCGAAGAGCTATGCTCGACCGGTATCCCCGGCGGTTTGGCGCTGCTGCATTCACGCAATCCGGAGTCGTATTTATTTGAGGCCGCCTTTCTGGCGCTGGGCCGGACGATCCAGCAGATTCCCTTTGGGTCGCCGGATGGACGGGCCACCGACCTGTTCTTCCTGATTGGCTGCCCGGATGAGCGAATGCACCTGCACACCCTGGCCCGCTTGTGTCTAATGGCGCAAAAGACGGATTTACTCCTCGAACTGCGCCAAGCCCCGGATGCCGAGGCCATCTGCGGCTGCATCCTGAACTGCGAACAAACGGTCCTGGCCAGCCGGAAGTCTGCATCGGGCTGATCAACGCCACGCCCATGGCCGGGCAAAGAAAGCTCGATAAAAGGCTTCGGGTCGCTTACCGTAAAGACTGACAAACTTCTGTTGTGATATGAAATCATCGGATTGCGTTTTCAGGAAAATGCCGTTGGCCTTGGGGTTGGGACTGTCGTTGTTCCTGGGCTTTTGGGCGGATGGGAGCTTGGTGGCAGCGCCGTTGCGGCTGGCCACGTTTCGTTGTGATACCACGCCTTGGAAAGGCGAACCCCTCGTTTGGACGGCCAGGCTGGTCAAGGCGGAAACCCCGCTGCTGGCCAAGGGGCTTATTCTCGCGGAGGGCACCAATCGTTTCGTGCTGTGCGCGTTTGATTGGTGCTTGATGGGGAATGATTCAGATCTGTTGTTCCGCAAGGCCCTGGCCACTGCCGTGGGAACGGATCCGGCGCGCGTTGCCATCCAGTGCATTCATCAACATGCCGCGCCGTATGCGGATGAAGGAGCCCACCAGTTGCTGGACGCCGCTCCGCAGCCGCCACCGCACCTGAGCCACGAGTTCCTGGATTCCCTCCGCCAGCAACTGGCGGCGGCCGCGCGCGCGGCAGCGGATCGCCTCGAACCTTTCAACCGGGTGGGAACCGGGCAAGCCCGGGTGGAGCGCGTTGCCTCGGCTCGGCGGCTCAAGGACGAAAACGGCCAGCCGATTACCCGGTATAGCAACGGCGCTAAAAGCCCGCAAATGGCGCAGGCCCCCGAGGGGCTTATTGATCCCTGGCTTAAGACCATCACCTTCGCCCGAAACGATAAACCCCTTGTCCGCCTGCACTACTATGCCACCCATCCGCAGACGTTTTGCTGTGACGGCCGAGCCTCGGCTGACTTTGTGGGATTGGCCCGTGAAGCCGTCGAGCAGCGAGAGAACGTGTTCCAAATCTATTTCACCGGCTGCTCCGGGGATGTCACGGCCGGCAAATACAACGACGGATCAACTCAAGCGCAGGCAGACCTCCGCCAGCGCCTTCAGGCGGGCATCGAAGCCGCCATCGCCCAGACGCGCTTCACCCGGGCCAAGCCGATCGTCTGGCGCGCTCTGCCATTGACCCTGCCACCGCGAACGGATCAGTCTCAAGTTGCGGCCCAAAGCCGGGCCTGGCTGGATAACCCGGCGGAGTACGACGGGCGGCGGGTCTATAGCGGAGCCATGCGCCTGGCGTACTTCGAGCGACTCAATCGCCCCATTCAGGTCAGCTCTCTGCAAATGGGCAAGATCCATATTCTGCATTTACCCGGCGAGCCCATGCTGGATTTCCAATTCTACGCTCAACAGGCCAAACCCCGCGCCTTTGTGGCTGTCGCCGGTTACGGCGACGCCGGCCCCGCCTATATCTGCACCGATCAGGCCATCGCTGAAGGCGGCTACGAACCTTCCGCCACCAACGTCGGCCCCGGCTCTGAGGCTCGACTCAAAAATGCAATTCAGGGCTTGCTTGGATTGCATTTTTCCCCTCATCCTTAATCCGCAGCGGCGGAGGAAATGCCGCCCGCGATACCCTCGGCGCGGGCGAAATCCGTCTTTACGGCTTGCTCTCCGGAGCCGCGCGCAATTTTGCCAGCGCGGCGAGCGCGGCTTCGCTTTCGGCGGCCTTTTTGCTCTTGCCACGCCCGCGCGCCAGTTCCTTTCCGCCGTGATGCACTGTGCATTCAAAGAGGCGATCATGATCCGGCCCACTGGCGGGGGCTACGCAGTACCGTGGCGCTTCCGTGGAGGTGGCTTGCAGCAGTTCCTGCAGTTCACCTTTGGGGTTTTCCAGTTCCGGAATCGCCGAAAGTTCGCCAAAGACGGCTTGGAACTGGCGGAGAATAAAATTGCGGGCCGCGTCATAGCCGCCATCGAGCAGGATGGCGCCGAGCAGGGCTTCATAGGTGTCAGCCAGGGCAGAGGGCCGCTCGCGGCCGCCATGCAGGTCTTCCCCCCGGCTGACGATCAGATACTGGCCAAGGTTCAGTTGCCGGGCGCGCTCGGCTAAAGTACGGCGATTAACCAGTTGAGCCCGGGCCTTGGTCAGCGGCCCCTCGTCGAAGGCGGGGAATTTTTCATAAAGCTCGCGCGTCAACACCAGTTGCAGGACGGCATCACCCAGAAACTCGAGCCGCTGGTTAGTCTGCATGGATGCCCCATGCTCATGCGCGACGGAAGGATGCGTCAACGCAAGTTGCAATAGCGCAGGATTGCCGAACCAATAGTTCAGCCGTTCCTGCAGTCCCTGGTGCCCGGTGGCGGCAGGTATTGTATCTTTCATCCCGACATCCGCACGGGGTCAGCGGGTTCCGCGGGAGCTGGGGTGGAAGAGGCGGCGGACTCAGCGGCCGGGGCGGGAAAAACGACGGCGGCATCCGTTCCGGCGGCAGCCGGGCAAACCGGGGGCGCCGGGGGCAAACCATGTTCGAGAAGCGCAGCGACGTCGCGCTGAACCTGTTCAAGTTGATCCAGTTTCAGGTTGGGGTCCGCAATGGTGAACACATCGCCGGTGGCGGGTTGCTCATAAATGAACACCCGCTGCCCCTCGCGCAGGATTTGCTCCTTGACCTTGAGCAGGCGTTTGCGTTCGAGCATGACCGCCAGGATATATCCCGCCGGAATGTACTGCGGATCATTCAACTCGATGAGTTGGCGAAGCAGTGACTCAGCCGTCTGTTTATGAATCGTTTCGACCGGAGGCGGAGGCGCGGTATAGACGCCTTGCCAATACGAAACGAAGCCTTTGCGCTCGCGCGCTCCCTCACTGTATTGCTTCAGCCAGCACGCCTGGCAGACATCCAGGCGGCGAAAATCCGCTTTCTCATCGAACAGCAGCGTATGGTAGCCTTCCTGGTCCACGAAGGGACGGCTGCAGGCGGCGCATGCGTGAGCGCGGGCTTGGATGTTCCACTCGGTCATGCGTCGGCTACCATTGTTTCATGCGATAGAAGCGCTGGGGCGCAGTGGCCGTCGGATCCGTCAGCATCCGCAGCGCTCCATTACCCGCGTTGGTGCTCACCCCCACCCAGTTCGTCTCCCCAAGACTA
>ERZ795054.338-NODE-338-length-65634-cov-9.219140_pt1 | contig 65634 bp, 49 predicted proteins | sample MGYA00375138_ERZ795054 | MGnify/ENA primary metagenome ERZ795054 (study PRJEB30183, sample SAMN05720215) | anaerobic digester metagenome | isolation source: active sludge of municipal wastewater-treating anaerobic digesters | place: USA | collected 2014-12-23 ... | reverse complement strand
AAACTCTAAAAGGGTATCTGAATGATTTATTTAAAAATGATTTACCAAAAATAAACTCATTGCTAGCAGTTTATGATTCTGATATTTTGAATGAAATTAGTAGAAGTATTTTGCATAATGACTCGTTTGCAAAAAATAGAATGGTTTTCAAAATTATTGACAATTATTCAACAAAGAAAGAAAATGCTGAATGGGCTGTAGAAACTTGGTTTAATTCGATCGACTTAACGATTCTGAATCAACTAGAAGAAATTGATAAAGCTCCAGATCCAAATCAATTAGATAATAAACCTTCTTTGGAAAATACATTTCAACCAGATAATAATATTCTTCAATTTAAAGACAATCCAGATGATGTTGTTATTGGATGTGGTGTCGGAAAGCAGGATTTTGGTTTTGTAATCCATGGATTAACAAAAAAAAATAGACCACATAAATATGAAAGTATTTTTGCAATTACTTACAATTTCATTCTAAGAAATTGCCATATTGACGAAAAAAAAGAAATTCCCCAATTTATAAAAAATCAATCGACATTTTTTGAAATTGATTATGCTGTTGTTTTACGATTGGCAATTATTCTTTTAGAAATGATCCGCAATGGTTATGCAAATAATAATTTGATGCCAATTCAATTTGATGGTAAACAGGAATATCTAAAATTAGCAGCTGGATTAATTAATTATTATGCTAGTCTCTTCTGTGAAATTGCAGGCATCGATTACGAAAAAATATTAGTAAACGGAAATGGTTCTGGAACTGAGGTAAGTTTAAACCAGAAAGCAGATATTTTTATTAGTAATATCCCGCGTAAATCTGTTACAAATAGAAATATTTGGTGCGCTCCAAAGATAATTTATAAGGATATTGAAGATAAACAATCTGCTTTACTAAAAATCCTCCATGAGATATCAGATTTTAATACTTTTAGACCAGGACAACTTGAATTATTAGAAAAAATATTAACCTCGTCAGAGCATTGTGTTTCTATCATGCCAACGGGATCTGGAAAATCGCTTGTTTTTTATTTGGTCGGTATACTCCAACCAAGTTTTATGGTTATTGTGTGTCCTACTGATCTGCTAATAAAAGATCAAATTAGATGCTTACTCAAATATCATCGATTTGATGATGTATGCCATTTAAATTTAGGAAATGGATATGACCTTTCGAGTTTTAAACCAAGTAACAAATTGATTTTCCTAACTCCAGAAACATTTCAGAATAGTACACTTATCAAAAGATTCATAACGCTTATTCATGACAAATTGATTACTGCAGTTGTTTTAGATGAAATCCATTGCATTTCCAATTGGAGTCATGATTTTAGGCCTGAATATCTTATGTTATCTACTTATTTGAAGACATATTTGGATAAAACTTGTTATCTTGGGTTTACTGCGACCGCAAATTACACCGTTGTTAAAGACATATGTAATCAACTAGAGATTCTTAAAAGTAACGTCTTTTCTCCAATTAACAATAGTAATAACGACCTTACTTTTAAGTATCATGAATGTTCGTCGTTTACAGAAATGGTAAATCAGCTAAAAATAATTCTAAAAGGTGAAATTTCCAAAGGACGAAGATCGATAGTTTTCACTAAGAATCAATCAATAACAAAATTAATATTTCAGAATTTTGATGAACTGAATGATGATGTTGAAATTTTTGATCCTCAAGAACCAACAACTTATCATTTCTTTGCTGATAATAAATCTATGGTTCTAATAACAAGTGATGAAATTGGTATTGGAATTAATCTGCCAAATATTTCAACAATAATCCATTTTGGAGTACCGATTTCAAAGAGTGAATATGTTCAACAGATTGGTCGTGCCGGCAGAAATGGGGAAAAAGTAATTGCTTATCTGCTATATGAACCTATTTCAATTAATAACAAATATCCTGAACTTTTATATAGAGATTCGTCTATTAATCAACTATTATCAATAATGACCCATGATCATGAGAATAATGATTATTTGCTTTCATTTATAAAAATAATGAGTGGAATCCCTTTACAGACTGTGTTTCAAGAAAAAATTTCTGAAGTAATAAAAAGAATTGCGAATTTTAAAGAATCTCAAGAAATAACAATACCTTCTCAGGATCTGGAAATCATTAAAAGATGTCTATATGTGCTATTCGTTATTGGCTACATCCATGATTGGGCAATAGTAAAACACAATTCAAATACAGTTGATATTCACCTTATTATTCATCCTGATGAACAAGAAATTTCGAAAATGAAGGCAAAGGCAAAGGATTATTTCTATTTAATGGGAGAGAATCGCCGAAGCATACATGCTGTTCAATCGGCGTCTGATTTACCTCAACTATTAGCCGTCTATATTAATTGGTATTATCAACACTTTTTGTACCATCATAAAGAACAGTTTTTCGATATGGTATCACTTTGTACAACTACTGATTTCCAAAAATTGGATAATCAGGAGGCTATTAACAAAGAAATTATCGATCGATTACGCGGTTATTTTTCTTTATCAATTTTGGATATTTCTGAAGACGAAAAACGATTGAATGAACTCACCTTATCTACTATATTAGATCTATTCCGTCAAAATTTTGAAACAACCAGAGTGTCAAATTTAGAACAACTAATTTCAAATAATTATTCGGTAAAAATAGATTTCGCCTTATTTATTTTTGAAGTTTTTGAAGAGAATAAATGCGATACAACCAGGTTAATAAGAATAATAAATAATTTATCTGCCGGGAATCTTAATGAGTTCTATGAAATATTTCCCCAGGTATATGAAAGAGTGTCTGTTGAGGATCGCTACAAGATTCTAGTTGAAATGGGGGAATATTACAAAGAAAACGATAAATTCATAAAACTTGTCGATCAAATATATCTCCGCTTAAAACGCGATCGGATTTTTTATGGAATACTAGCTAAAAGATTAAACAATGATTTTTCTAAGGAGCTATTATGTTGAGTTCTATTGAGGAATTAGAAATTGAAATTCAAGAGTTTCAGAAAAATATCGCCTCTTCTGGGGAAATTGTTAAACAACTTGCCACTCTTGCGAATCTTTTTAAACAAAACAATGAAGAGCGTGAAAGACTAGAAGCCATCCTTCAAACGAAACTAAATCAAATTCCTGATGAGGTTGGGCAAAAGAGCTTTGAAGCTCTTAATTCATCCATTAAATTAATGGATGATAAAAAGAATGAAATGTTGGAATCTCTTAGTCAAATGAAGCAAGAATTTGAAAACAGTAAAAAACAATTAACTGAGCAATATGAATTGTTCGTTACTCAAATGAATTCAACCAATTTGAACCAAATTACACAAAAAGTTTCAGCATCACAAAACTCAATTAATACAAACATTGTTTTATCAATCATTACATTAGTATCAATTATTTCACTACTTATTGTTGTGCTGATTGTAAAGTAGGTACAGTATGAAAGCCGTCATAGGATTATGTAAATGTAATAAAAAGAACGATACTTTTGGGATTAGGTTTCAATCTGAAAATAATACTCAATGGAACTATACCTGGGCATTTCCGATAAAACAAGAAAGAGCCAAACACGAAGGTTATGACAACACGATAATCAAAGGTGTTTTTATAGAAGATCCAGAGTATCCGGGTTGTCCATACTGTAAGGCCAAGGGTTTTTATCTATGTAGTTGTGGAAAATTAAATTGTTGGGATGGTGAAAAACGTCATGTTAAATGTAGTTGGTGTAATAATAATGGAGAATTAACGAACTCCTTGAATCAAATTAATATTAGGAAGAATTATTAATGGATCTGGTATTAATTCGTTGAAAAATTAAAATAAGAGAATTGCTCCAAGTAGAGGAGCAATTCTTGTGGATTACATTTCTGAATATTTTTTTCTTGTAGACAATGTATATGATTTTTTCTATTTAATAATTATTTTCGTTTTCTAATTACCTTTTCTCCTTCCAATCCGAGATCATACGCATAAAGATGCATCGCCTCCAATACCCAGGTCAGCGCCTTTTCGGCATGATCGGGTTCGCCGACTGGCACAAAACCTTCGTCACCACGTAACATCTCCCAATCAGAAATGGTGACTACGGGATAGATTTCTGAACGGCTGTCTCCAAACGAAGGTACTTCAACCTTTATTTTGAGTGAACCACCCCGTCCAAAATTGAAATATCGTAGAAAGACATCCCAGTAGAACCGAGTCAGGTTATCCCTAAAGAAGGGCAATGCCTGTCTTTGGCTGAAGAGCACTTTCTTGTATCCCGCCTGGAGCTGCTCAAGCAAGACTTTGTTTTGATGCATGTGTAAGAATCGGTACAGCAGCATTATAGAAGTCGCCGGATAAGCAGATTCACGATCAACAGGACCTCCTTTGTAATGTGATCCGTCGTAGATCACTTCCATCATTTGGAAGAACTGGTAACGATTTCCCTTTGCCTCTCCCTCCAGCTTACCGATTTCGGATTCCATGATGCCCATCACCATGTTCAATTCGCTCAACTCTGCCGGTACGTGTCGGGTAAAACTCGAGAATATAGTCTCCTGGGTTGTCGAGCTTTCCTTTGCGGGTGGCAGTTCTGGCTGGAACATGGCTGCTGGCTCCAGACGTTGAAAAGAGTCAACACTTTTCCATTCGGGATTCTGCATAAAAGCTCCGATCTCTTTCCAGTAGAGCTCAAACGGGATGGAACCATTTTTCTTCTTCAGAGCACCAAGCACCTGCTGCCAGACAGCGATTGTTTTGCCGTCATTCCCCGCCAGCGCAAAAAGGATCCTCACCTTGTGGTCAACCTCGCTGCCGGCCGGAGAATTGAAGAAGAGACACAGGCGTTCCAGCTTGTCTGAAATCCTGGGCACATCATTGAGCCGGGCTTGTTGCTCCATCTCAAAGAGGATCTTATCCTCATATAAGACATCCGCACGGATATTGCGTAATCCGCTAAAGGGAAGAACTTTCTCCAGCTCAGTTTTTCTTCCCTGTTGATATGCAGCGATGAAAACCTGCATTTCCATCAAGGCATGTGCCGCCTCGACAGGGTCGTCGAGTTTCGGTGCTTTACGCGATTCATCTGCGAGTAATGCAGCACCTTCTTCAGTGAGGACAAAGGCTGCGTAAGGTCTGCCCCGCTGGCCTGGCATTGTCACATTGATTGTCCTCAGTGCGGGCGCTAATCCACCTGGCGGTTCGGTCAGGATCTTCAAGGCATCCCGAACCGGATGCTGTCCCAGACCGGTCATGATTTCAACCTGCTCTCCTGTGGCAATTCCGCGGTGTGAGAAACAATACATTATTTGGTTTAAACGGTCGGATTGATCGTGTGTGTCAATCCAGCGATTGATAGATTTCTGATTTTCTTTCATGTCAAAAATTCACTCCGTAATTTAAAGGGCTGATTAATGTGGACTTTAACCGAATTATTGACCCGAATTATTGACGCTGTCTAATCGATCCTGCAGGTTGCGTAATACCTGGTTCTGTTTCTGGATCATCTTTTCCAGTCGTTCATTTTCAATGGTCAAGGCAAAGTTTTTTTGTTCCATCTCATATCTCAAACGTATGTATTGTTTTATTTCAATTTCACGGTCAGCTATCTGTTTCTCTACTTCTTTGACGTACGTTAGCTCCGTATGATATTTCTTATTTACAATTTCAAGGATCATTTCAGGATACCTATCGCGAAATTGCTGCTTCATATAGTTGATATCCCCGTAGGAAAAGATTAAATAGTCATTGGCAGCACAGGCAGTGAGGATCAAATGATCCTCAAGCGAAATACCGATCTCATCGAAAAATTTACCGAAATGAAATTCGAGTAATGCTTTCAGTTTTTCAAGATCAGGATTCTTATTAATACTTTCCAGAAATTCATTCATTCTTTACTTCCTTTTTTGGAGAGGTCCGGAACCGAATGTGGAAATTCTACATTCGGTTCCTTGAGCCCTAGATTAACAGATCATTGAGCGCGTCTTCCGCGCCACCCTCTTCAGTGATGAAGAAGGAGTCATCAGACGGAAGTCCGCCCATTCGCAAGGCAGCTTTGACGGCACGTGCTTTGCACATATACCCTGCCCGATTGAAGAATTTGATCAGGTCGTCATCTTCGCCAGGTCGCAAACGGAGGTGGATATGCACAGATATTCCCTCATTACGATTATTCTTTGGACTCATACTTTCCTCCGATTTGCCTGTTGCTTGGCCAGCTTATACAATCCCCGGCTGATCGAGATCACCGGATCATCAGGAATATGCACTCTGCCGCTGAACCGTTCGACAAGAAGCTCACGCAGGAGTATTGCTCCCCCACCCACAATGATGAGCTGCGAGAAACGACGCCAGCGCGGTCCCCATGTCTTTTCTATCTGACCGGTGACTTCACGTGCCCAGACAGGAATTGCCTGCCGCACTTCCAGCTTCGATGATCGCAGTTTTGTATCGAGCTCACCAAGGGTATGCAGGTTGTCTCCATTGAGTAATTCCAACAAACGGCGTACACCCAGCGTTCGACCGGCGGTCATGGCTTGCACCACCGTCCGGTCGTTGACCGTCAGGAGTTCCAGAGTATTGAAACCAATCGAGATGATCCCCATTTCCTGGTTGAAATGAGCCCGCCTTTGCGGGACAAACTGTCCTTCATCATCCAGCAGATAATCAAAGAGAGCGCCTGAAGGTTGACTGGTCACTTTAACTTCAGCGATCTGGATCGAGCAATGCTGTCCCTCAGCCTCCCATTCGTGTTCCCCCACCAACCACCGCTTTACGTTTTCGGCATTGGCGGCTGCCTGATCTCCAGATAAAACTTCCAGGGGAAGACCAACGATCAAATTGATGGGAGTATCGATCATTCCGAACTGGTTCATGTAGCGGCTGCGAATGCCGTACACAATGGCACGGGTTTCAGGAACACCGGTCATGCGTTCATAATCGAGGTTTTCAATCGGACGTCCCCAGTCATGTGCGCCCGGGCCGACATAGAAATTCATGCCACCGACCCCGACTTTCAATGGCGGTTTGCGATTGCGGAACCCCAGTAACTGGCTGACCTGCTGGCCGGTATCAGTAGCCACGACAGCCTGAAGCTGTATTCCACCGTGCTCGCCATAGAGCTTATTCGCGCCGGCGCCAAGATCCTCGCCGAAAAAGATAGGCTCACTCATGGTTCACCTCCACCGACCGCTTTTCTAGATCGTTTTGGTGAGCTATACTGAGATACGCATCCATGGCTTCGCACACCCGCCTAGCTAAATTACGCCGGGGTGTCGTTTGAATGAAACGTATGAAATTGTTATCCACTCCTGGATAGAGAGTGAAATGGATGGAGAGTACGAGCTTTTCTCTTGCTCTTTTTGATTGGATCGACATTTGCGACCTCCTTCATAAGGTTTGGCCGCACCTGTGCGAATTCGAGAAAAACGGGAATGCTGCAAAATTTTTGTGAGTTACCAAAAAAACGTGCAAAAAACGTGCAAAACGTATAGATTTAGTGCCAAAAATGGACTTCCTGGACGCTTTTTACCCCCATATATGCTACCTCGCATACTCTATTCCCCCACATATACGGCATGGACTCCACAGGATGGTTCTTCGAATCAGTAGGTTGCGCGTTCGAGCCGCGCCGGGGGCGCTATTTATTTAATCTCGCCGCGCACGTCCTTACAGGATGCTTCGCGAGGGGCGCAAATTTCCATTTTGACTTCGAACCCCATCGAGGGATGATATCAGTAGGTTGCGCGTTCGAGCCGCGCACGTCCTTACAGGATGCTTCGCAAGGGGCGCCAATTTCCACTTTGACTTCGAGCCCCATCGAGGGATGGTATCAGTAGGTTGCGCGTACCCGAAGGGTATACTATTCGAGCCGCGCACGTCCTTACAGGATGCTATTCGAGGGGATCTAAAAGTCTCTTCCCCGCCCTCGATAGACGCTCAACAACTTGTTAGGTAAATCACTTTAGGGTAATTTGGTGCAAGATTGAAATTACCTAATCTTAAAACATTTGTAGCAATAAAGTACGATTTAGTACGGAAAAGTACAGCCTTAAGACAATTAATTTTTGAAGCCAGCAAATTGTCACTAACCTACCCTTGATCGCTTCATATCAAAAGGTTTATCACAGTAATTCCCTACCTATGACCACATCCTGGACCTGACGAGGAAAAATGGCAGGTTTTGGCAGGTTTTTTGAGATGGTTATGAGCATTTTTCTGGTGAAGAAATTTCGTGACAATTATGACCAACTTTTTTACCTCATTGTCAGATAATGACAATGATTCCTAACATGTTGTCATATATATGACACTTTACATAAAAGCGTTCAGTGCACTTTCCATTACATTAGCCGCTTCATCCTGCATATCACACAGCACGTGGCCATATAGATCAAGCGTTACGCTGGGTCTTGAGTGACCAAGGATGCGGGAGACAACAATGACGGGAATTTTGTGGTTCAGCAGGATCGATGCTGCTGTGTGGCGCAGATCATGGAACCGGATCCTGGGGATACCTGCCCGATCGAGAACCTGATTGAACTCAAGGCGAATGTTACTCGCGTTTCGCGGCTTGCCCAGTGAGTTGGGGAACACCAGATCCATATCGATCCAGTGCTGCCCTGCATTTCCTTTTTGTTTATCAACATTTCTTTTGTGTGACCGAAGATTTTGCAGAGTTGCTTCACCCACCTTGATCGTCAGCATTATGGACCTCGATTATTAGAGAGGTAAGTATCAGTATACATCTAATAATTTTAGGGTCTTTGAGAACGTTAATACTTCCCCATTTCAACAATACTGCTATTTATCATGAGTATTGAGGTCTCTTTAAATCCTATTCCATTAGCAATTGCCTTTCATTCCAATGGTTTGAACTGATCTTTAAGCCCATTTTTGACTACTTAACAATTCTGTTCGTTAGTTAGCTGTAAGTTCAAAGATAACAGACCATGGGTTATATTAAGTTAATTCGGATTATTGGTACTAGAGGTTGTAATGCAAAAGTCAAGTTTTTCTAAGTTAATTTACCTCTACTTGATCACGGTTTTGATCGTGACGCTTCTCCCTGTTGATCAAGTTCAAGCTACAGCTACAACTTATCGCGTAAAAACTGACGGAGTGAATACCGGACAGTGTGGAACAACATGGGCAGAGGCCTGCTCCCTCCAATTTGCCCTCAATCTATCAACAAGCGGTGATCAGATTTGGGTTGCAAATGGTACTTACAAACCGACCAGTGGAACGGATCGATCTGTTAGTTTTGCGCTAAAGGATGGTGTTCAAATATATGGTGGATTCACAGGAAATGAAACATCGCTTGATCAACGGGACATAGTAAAAAATCCAACGATTTTAAGTGGTGATATTGGAATCGCAAATGATAAAAGTGATAATAGCTATCATGTTGTTTACACCAGTCAATTGACTAATACAACAACAATAGATGGCTTCACAATCAAGGATGGCAACGCAAACGGAACGTACCCTTACAGCAGAGGGGGTGGATTCTTCAATTACCAAAGTAGCATCAATTTGATGAATTTGAAGATCGAAGAAAACTCAGCAATTGACTTGGGTGGCGGAATTTATAATTATGGTGGTTCCCCTGAACTACAAAGCGTCCAGTTTTTCCACAATGAGTCTCAAAATCGCGGTGGTGGGATCTATAACTATTCAAGTGATCCATCACTTGAGAACATTATTTTTATCGGAAACCATGCCAAAGAACTCGGTGGTGGAATAAACAGTTACGATAGCAATATATCCTTATCAAATATTACATTCACAAACAATAACGCAGGAAACAGCGGCGGAGGGATGTTCGCATTTGGTGGATCTTTTCAGTTGACCAATGCGACATTTGAAGGAAATTCAGCCAAAGGTGGAGGCGGGTTGTATAACACCTGGTATAGTAACGGCGTTCTTAAAAATGTCCAATTCAAGAACAACTCCGCCCTTGAGCGCGGTGGAGGAATGTATAACTATTTGAGCGCATCCAAATTGGATGGGGTAACATTCACAAACAACACTGCCAATCAGTACGGTGGAGGAATGTTCATCGGTGACAGTAGCCCGATCTTGGACAATGTTATTTTCACAGGCAACTCAACTGAAGATAAAGGTGGCGCAATAACAAATAACGCAAGTAACCCATTCTTTACCAATGTAACTTTTACTGGGAATACCGCCAAATATGGGGGTGGTATTTATAACTTTGATTACAGTAGCCCGGTACTAACCAATGTCACCTTTACCAACAACCAGGCTACGCTACGGGGCGGTGGCATGTTCGGCGTGACCTCCTCCAATTTCACGCTGGTCGATGTCACATTTACCGGTAACACTGCTCAAGATTATGGTGGTGGAATTTTTACGGATGGCAGTACGCCAAGCCTGACCAGAGTGCGCTTCATCGATAATAATGCCCAAAAAAGAGGTGGTGGAATTTACAGTTCAGGCAGCGCCCTTGCTCTTCAGGATGTCAGTTTCTCCGGAAATTCATCGATAGACGGTGGAGGTATGAACAAAAGTGGTGGCGATGCAACTTTGGTCAATGTTACTTTTACAAATAATACAGCAATCGGCCGTGGCGGTGGTTTCTTCAGTTATCTTGGTGACACCAAATTGACCAATGTCACTTTTTCAGGCAACTCCGCCCAAACTTATGGTGGCGGGATATTCAACTCGACAGGCAACCTGACCATCAAAAGCGGAACTTTTTCTACCAATAACGCCTATGAATACGGCGGTGGTGTCGCCATGGATGAAACAGGCTCCCAAATCGTTAACTCCATATTTTGGCAGAACAGTGCAGGTCTGGACGGAGATCAGATCCATGGCTTCGATCCGGGAGAGCCTACAATTTCGTACAGCATTGTTGAAAGTGGTTGTCCAGACTCAGCTGTTTGCAGCAACGTTGTTTCTACCGATCCGGAACTAGGAATGCTCGGGGATCATGGCGGCTTCACCCAGACAATCCCCATACTGGAAGGGTCACCAGCAATTGACACTGGTAATGACAGCAAATGTCACTCGACTGATCAACGTGGGACAACGCGCCCTCAGGGATTGCGGTGTGATATCGGCGCGTATGAATCAAATTTCGAGAACATGCCAATAGGTACACACTCACCGGATGATAATGAAAAACTGACCACTAGCAAAGTTACCTTCACCTGGAATGAAGTTCCAGAAGCCACTGAGTATATTATCCGACTCTCCAAGGAACCGAATTTCAGCACACTGATCTTTAAGTCCAAAACTGCTGATACCAGTTTTGGTTATACCAACCCGCTGAAATTCAATCAGAAATATTACTGGCAAATACGCCCAGTATTTGGTGATGTGAAAGGCGCATGGTCCCAGGTTTTTTGGTTTTATTCCATGGACCCGTTGAACCCACCTGATCTGATTTCTCCGTTGCACAAAGAAAATTTACCAATAGGAGAGGTTAATTTCTCCTGGTCGCCTGTTAATAATGGTGCCCAGTACAAAATTGTGGTCGCGAACGATTCCGAATTTAAAAACATTGTAATAACGAAAACGACTAGCGAATTATCAGCAGTTCACGCACTCCCTGATGGCAAATACTACTGGAGGGTGCGCGCAATTGACGCCTCTGGCGGAAAAGGTCCCTGGTCAAATGTATTCATTTTCAAGTTGAACCCCTGATCTGGTCAATACCCAAGTGATTACCCATTACAATTATTAATAAATTTGCTTTGTCTTAATCCAACCGCTCACCATCAAATTGTTACAACCAAGAATGAGTTATGGCAAATGAAATATTGTTGATACCAGTATCTTATGATCCACTCAAACCTAATCAAACATTTTCTAGTGTCCAATACACCGATTGATCCTAAACCATCACTGGCATAAAATCCCTTTTCCATTTCTTGATGGTAAAATTATAAACACTACAATAGAAATTTCTCAATAGTTGTTTTGTTCTTGTTTTTAATTATGCAACATGATAATCGATTGTTTATATATGCTTGGTCATAGTCAAATTACAGGTTTCCAATCATTTACACACCTTCTACACCTGTTTATCCTTGACACCTCGAGGATCAAATCTTTACTGGGATTGACCCTTGTCTAATGATGATTCCAGTCGACATATCTGACTGATTTTGTGAAAAAATCCGCCTCCCAAAGACAAGGAAAAGTTCGCAGGGGGTTGGAGGTTAATCCATAAACCACTTCGAGATTACACGATGTCGAATGGGCGGAGCACGGATTTTTCAAACCACTACTATTCATGAAAAAAATCCAAATATTATTTTATTTTCTATTGATCGGACTCATCGTCTGGGGGTTCATTAATCCTGATGGTAATCGTGCGGCAGTGGCAAACAACAAATGGTCTTTAAGCTTTGTAGAAAATTATTATGAAGAAGATTCAACATGGCAAGCGTTACCAGATCCACCAACCTCCCATCCACACGCAAAACTCCTGCTGGCGCGGAAGGCAATTGACAGCGGCGATGATAATCTGGCATTAAAGTACATTACTCCCCTGGTGGGACCTGACAACCCAATGGTGACGAACACATATGCCGAGATCGAGTATCGGCAAGGTAACCATACCGAGGCAATTAATGCCTGGAAGATGACAGGCAATATAGAAGTTCTACATCAAATTACTATGGAATTACGGGATAAGGGATTGCTCGATGTAGCTCTATATGCCAGTCAATGTCGGTACTCTCTCGACAAAGAAACTACTACGGCCATGTTGGCAAGCCTATACGCGCAACGAAATGATAACTCCATAGCCATTGAATTGCTCGATCAAGCTATGGAAAATTTTCCAGATTCATCAAACTTTCAACGATGGGTGGGGATGAAAAGTAGCATCAGACTTACTGAGGCAAATTCTTATGCCAGGCAAGGTCTGATTAAAGAAGCCGAATTGGCTTATCAACAATCTGTTACAGTTGATCCATACAACTGGGTCGCCTGGAAAAACTTCGGGTGGTTTTATTACAATTCCCTCAACGACATCAACTCAGCGATCATGTGCTTCGAAAGAGAAGTAAATGCCAATCCCGAGATTGGTGAGGGGCAATTTGACTTAGCCAGGATGTATGCAACCCAAAAAGAAATGGAATCTGCTATTTATTGGTTTGAGGAAGCGATTGAGATCAAACCGGATAACAAAGGTTTTCAATTGACTTATGCAAATTTCCTTAGAAATTCTCAGGAATTATCGAAGGCGATTGAGATTTATGATCAAATGTTACTCAAATTTCCTGATTACTCGGATGCTTATTTTGAAGCCTCAATAGCATATTCACAAAATCAAGAACCGGAAAAAGCCATCCAATCTATAGAAAAAGCACTACAACTCGTTAACCCGCCACAGTTGAAATACTACCTATTGGCAGGATCGTTGTATGAGAGTGTTGGCAACAACAAAGATGCTCTCAAAGTCTACGAAAACGCCTTGACATTAGACCCCGGTAATCCTGAGGCTTTACAGGCAAAAGCACGGTTGTCTGATTGATATCCAACAGAATGAATCCAACCTTAATAAGGAGTAACCGATTCTTTTCACCCGGGATACCAGGCAAAAATAAATGGTACAACGTGGCCTTAGTAGGCACATTATTCCTGACAATCATTCTATTTGGCATTCTCCTGGTAACAGATCGGGTACCGACTATCGGTTACATTCTGCTTTTTGTGCTCTTGATTGGCATATCGCTATGGATTGGGCAATTATCCTTTTCCACCCCAATAGAAGTCAGCATTTTCGGATTACTTTTACTTCTCCCCGTTGGTTTGGCAATATCTCACAGCTCAGCGCTGTCCCTTGTAAAAATTCATGGGGTCTTGATATCTGTTACATTCTTTTTTATCATACTCAACCTTATAAAAAATCTTAAACAGGTCAAATGGGCAATACTTACTCTCGTCGCTTTCGCCTTTTCTCTATCTCTGATCGGGTTCTTTGGAGCTGATTGGCCCGCCGGCGATTCTTCTCTGGCATCCAGGATTCTTGCCACCCTGCCCTTGCCTATCGCGGTCATTCAAAAACTCACCTCAAGCGGCGGGATTCATGTGAATACCATAGGTGGTACGCTCGCCTTATTTGTACCCCTCCTGGCCAGTTTATTGTTCGATAAAGGGGCTTTCAAAAGGGCGTTTCTCAGGAAAAACCATCGCGCCAGAACCTTGGAATTGATCTACAAGATCGTTATTTCTATCGGTATGATCCTTGTCCTGTTCATTCTCGTCATGACTCAATCGCGTGGGGCAATGCTTGGCAGCGTGGTCGGCGTTTATCTTCTGATGGTCTGGAAAGACAAACGTTTCCTTTATATTATCCCGCTGGTTTTCTTGGCTTTTTTTATTGCGATGCTGGTTTTTGCGGATGGTGACCCTGCCAGGTTCCTTCTCAAGTTGGACACCTACTCAAATCCTTCAGGCGATACGATGCAAACAAGGATCGAGTACTGGAAGTATACGATCTATTTGACCCAGGATTTCCCGATCACCGGCGCAGGGATCGGTACTTATGGAAAGGTCTTTCATGATATCTACCCGTTTGCCACCCCTTTGGCTACGGTAAGACCACTTTTTTATGCACACAATATGTACCTGGCAGTAGCCGCCGATATGGGGCTTCCCGCCCTGGTGTTGTATCTCGCCCTATTCAGCGGCCTTTTCTGTATGGTTTTTTACGCAATGAGGCAATCCCGCTCCATCGTCAAAACCCTGCTGCGGGGATTGATCTGCGGGATGGCAGCCCACATGGTTTACGGCCTGATGGATAATTATATGCTTGGCGAAAAACTAGGCGTGTCTGTTTGGATTTTTTTCGGGATTTGCGCCGCGGTATATTTACACAGAGATAACCTCATCCACTATTACAACGCTTCACCTGAACCGCGCGTCAATCCCACAAAACTGGCATTCCGCAAGAAAATATGGCCGCGAACTAAAAACCTGCTTTGGAGCTTGACACTCTGGCTGGCAATTTCGCTTGCTGGAATCTCTTTCATCAATGTCAACCCGTTCATCAGCCTGGGTATTACGGTGACGGGTGGCATACTTCTCGGACTGATATCCACCACGCGCTTTGAGACCCAATTTCAAGCAGAACGATCACAATCTCTGGTACTGGAATCTTGATGATTTCAACAAACTCATATATCACGTGTAAACATGACTAATACGACAGATTCTGACTGGGATCTGATCATTACCCCGCGCAAGAAGTGGTATGACCTGCAACTGCGCGATGTGTGGCATTACCGCGACCTGATCGGTATGTTCGTGCGGCGCGACTTCGTCTCGCGCTACAAGCAGACCATCCTCGGACCGTTGTGGTTCATCATTCAACCGCTGCTCACCACCCTCACCTTCACGGTGGTCTTTGGCAATATTGCCCAGCTGCCGACGGACGGTTTGCCGCAGCTGCTCTTCTATATGTCGGGAACGGTGATGTGGAGTTATTTTTCGAGCTGCCTTACCGGGACCTCCACAACGTTCACCTCCAACGCGCATCTGTTTGGCAAGGTGTATTTTCCAAGGTTGGTGACGCCTATTTCCATCATCATTTCCAGCCTGATCACATTCGCCATACAATTTGTATTCTTCATCTGCTTCCTGGTCTTTTTCCTATTGAGGGGAGCGGAAGTGCACCTTACAATCTGGGCATTTACGCTGCCGTTATTGATCGTGCTGATGGCCGGCCTAGGGCTGGGCTTTGGCATCATTATTTCTTCACTGACGACCAAGTACCGCGACCTGCAGAACTTGGTGGCGTTCGGGGTATCGCTGCTGATGTATTTTACGCCGGTGATCTACCCGGTCTCATCGATCCCGGAGAAATTGCGCTGGGTGGCGGATATCAACCCGATCACGCCGATCGTGGAGACCTTCCGCGCGGGCTTTATGGGAGCGGGCGATGTGTCTCTCGCCGGGTTGGCGTACAGCGGCGGTTTTGTGCTGGTGGTGCTGTTCATCGGGGTGATGATCTTCAACCGTGTGGAAAAGACGTTCATTGATACGGTTTAGAAAGAAATCTTAATATTTCAAGACCCAATACCTACAATATTATTCTTTTGAAAATATCTGGTGCTTTAAATCCACTTCGGACAATTCTTAATAAACTGGCAATAATTCATGCCAGCAATAAGGTTGCGCGACTCAGATTTGAAAACAATCCATTTTTCATTGTCGCCATCCCCGGGTCATTATGTGAAGTTGCACTATGCTTGCAATACATCCCTGATGAGCAGCCTGTATATCTCATCGCCAATGGTCTGGCAAGGTGGGAATTTGCATGGATTAAGAAAAACTTGAAATGCGATGGAATTATTCCAGTTCTTCGAACGTTACCGCATGGATACATTATTGATTTGCTGTTGGACGTGATTGATCAACCCTTCGGGATCATAGATTATGACTGTTTCATTTTCGACCCATCGATTTTCACCAGATTGCATCAATTGACCGATACTACACTGTTGAATGCAGTGTTTGGTCAGAAGAACCGGAAATTAGATCTTGATTTTCCGGAAACCTTTGCCATGTTCTTTAATACAAAGGTCATTAACGGAATACGAAGGAAGTATCGGATCAATAGCAGCCTGACTTATTATGATTCGCTTCCAATTAGCATTAAACAGAAATTGTCAACGATTGGAATTGATGAATCACATCAGCCTGAAGACTTTAAGAATTACATTGATACAGCTAAATTATGGATCTCATTAGATCTGGCTGAAGGGTACAAGATTAATTTTTTTGAACGCCAATACACCTTGACCAAAGATTTTCGCAAAGTATTTCACGTTGGCGCTGGTAACAAAACTGATAGGCTTAATTCCATCTGGAACGTAAGAGGCACATATTTTTGGAGAAGGGCGTTAGAAACCTGCCGCGATACCTCGATTCAGAGTAAATATTATAAAAAGTACGGAACTTTAAAATCCAGCGAAATTCCAACGATCGTGCCTGACCTATGCGAGCAGATCGGTAAGGAGTTTTTTGAAGTGGTGGAAAAAGTTGTGAATCATGTCTAAACCAGTTATCTCCGTTGAACACCTCACCAAACAATACGACCTGGGGGTCATCAGCACCGGCACGCTCACGCGCGACCTGGAGCGCTGGTGGGCACGCCTGCGCAAACGACCCGACCCCTATACCCGCATTGGGCAGAAGGACGCTTTTGAGAAGATTGGCGAATCGATCCTGGCGTTGGATGATGTGTCATTCACCGTGGAGCAGGGTGAGGCGCTGGGCATCATCGGTAAGAACGGGGCGGGCAAGAGCACGCTGCTCAAGATCCTTTCACGCGTGACCGCGCCGACCAGCGGGGTGGTAAAGGTGAAGGGGCGCATTGGCAGTCTGCTGGAGGTGGGAACGGGCTTTCACCCCGAACTGACCGGGCGGGAGAACGTATACCTCAACGGCGCCATCCTGGGAATGAAGAAAGCCGAAGTGGCGCGCAAATTCGACGAGATCGTCGACTTTTCAGGCGTGGAACAATTCATCGACACACCGGTCAAGCGCTATTCCAGCGGTATGTATGTGCGCCTGGCTTTCGCGGTGGCAGCGCACCTGGACCCGGAGATCCTGATCGTGGATGAGGTGCTTGCCGTGGGCGACGCCGAGTTCCAGAAGAAGTGCCTGGGAAAAATGGGGGATGTAGCAGGCGAAGGCAGGACTGTGCTGTTTGTGAGCCACAATATGGGGGCTGTGCAAAGGTTATGCAGCAGAGGTCTTCTTCTTAGGGAAGGCCGTTTATGTCGGGATGATGAGGTCGACAAAGTTGTCCAAGACTATGTCAACGATGAGCTTCAGAGCAATGAGCTCTCCTGGAACAGACAACCTTACAATAAGGACGAGACACTCATCACCCAACTTATGCTGGTGGATGAAAAAAATAATTGTAGAAAAACGATATCCAATGCGGACAGAGTAAATGTCATCATCGCAGTAAATAACGGGAAAGGCGAGAAGAATTTACAATTGAGCCTGGATCTATTAGATAATTACGGTAATCTCATTTTTGTCACTTCTCCGCGAGATTGCTTACTAGAGGTACCTGATTCGAGGTCGTTATCTATCTTTTATGTTAGCTTCCACAACATTTTTCTTCTTCCTGGTAATTATGCACTACGTGCAAACCTTTATGTACCCCCTATTACAAGATTTGACAGGCAAAAGATATCATTCACAGTTGGAAGTCAGAAATCGTTTTCCAATTTTGTAATTAATAATCGAAAAGGCCTTATCGCACCTAGATTCGATTGGAAAATTGAAGGATGAATTGATTTGACATAAATTTTCTTGATGGATCTTGGCGCATCTGCCCTTTTGCCCATCAATGATTCTTTTTTCATGAAGCGATAATTTATCGCATTTAGAATAATAGTCCCCTAGTAATATAATGAGAATACTGATCCTCATAGATTACCTGCCTGATCAAAATTCACCTGGTGGAGGGCTGCAGAATTACGTTACCCGTATTGCTGAAGCGTTAACATCGCTTGGTGAAGAGGTTTTTGTGATCACACGGACAAAAACCGACTCTCGTGATTTTTCATTCAACGTTAAGACTGTCAATATTTCGTACAAGGAGAAAAAGCTACTTCAATTCCTGCAATCGATCACCTTCCACAGGATCGACTATTCACTGGTGCAGTTGCAGGACGCCTGGGCAGCGCGGCGGGAATGCCGCAAAATCCATGGTATCGATATCATCCAATCACCGAATTATAAATTCCCCGGTCTGTTCGCTCAGAAACGAGGTTCAAAACTGGTGGTCAGGGCCTCCAGTTATCGCTCCGCGTGGACAGAAGAAAAGAAGCCCTCGACTGACACCCGATTTACCACATGGCTCGAACAGAGATTGTTCAAACGCGCTGACTTGGTCTTCGCACCTTCAAAACACCTGGCGGAAATGCTTGAAACTGCACTGGGCAGAGCGGTCGATGTGATCCCTACTCCCATACCTGAACCCGCGGTATCAGAAGACCCCAGCTGGTATAAAGCGCACCTTTCCGGCAAAAAATTCATGCTTTACTTCGGTACCATGCTCGAACGCAAAGGGCTTTTCGTTTTGGCGGAGGCAATGAAACAAGTGTGGCAGGAGTTTCCCGACGCACTGCTGGTGCTAGCAGGACCGGACTTGGTGGTAGACGGTAGATCAAACCTAGAACACTTCATGGAGATCATCGGTGAGGACAAAGATCGAGTAATCTACACGAATAACCTGCAGCAGAATCGGCTTGTCCCGGTGATCAGGCAGTCTCATTTCGTTGTACAGCCATCGATAGAAGATAACTCCCCCAACTCGATGCTGGAAGCGATGGCGCTGGGTAAAGCAGTGCTGGGGACGATTGGATCGAGCCTGAACGAATTCTACCCGCCCGCCTGCGCTGACCTGCTGGTACCACGCGGTGATGCCGGTGCGCTGGCGGAAAAGATCCTGTGGTTGTGGAACTTACCTCTGGAACAGCTCAACAAGTACGGTGAGGAAAGCAAACGGTATGTGGAAGAAAACCACAGTCCAGCCGTGGCGGCGCACGCTTTATTGAATTATTACAGGCGGATCCTTGCCCAAAGTTAGTGTTATTTTGCCTGTATATAACACAGAAGCTTACGTCACGGAGGCGATTGAAAGCATCCTGAACCAGACTTATCGTGATTATGAATTTATCATCATAGATGACGCCTCTGACGATAACTCATTGAAGATCACACAAGACTTTCAACAACGAGATCAGCGCATAATCATCATACGCAACCAAAAAAACGCAGGATTGGGAGTCTGTTTACAAAAGGCGGTGGAAATCGCCGGGGGAGAATTCATTGCCCGCATGGACGCGGACGACATCAGCCTGCCGGACCGGTTTGAGAAACAAATCAGGTTTATGGACACTCACCCTGACGTTGACATACTCGGTGGTGATGAGTGGATCATAAATGAGATCGGAACCACCACCGGAGAACTGATCACGCCGAAATTGCCAGGCATATTGCGCTGGAATATGCTGCTGGGTAACGGGATCATTACCTCCCACCCCACTGTAATGATCCGCAAGAGCTTTCTTAAACAATTGGGGGGTTATGGATCTAGCCGCGCAGGTCAGGACTTCGATCTGTGGTCAAGAACTTTTAATATGCAGCCGCTTCCGATTGCCAATCTTAACGAAAAGATCCTATATTACCGCCAGCATTCCCAAACCAATACAGAAAAACTACGCGCAACCCAGGAAGCGGTGGCCGTGAGCACCCGCAGGAGCACGATCGAGAAACTCCTGGGGGAGCCAATTACCGAGAACGTCATACTGGCTTACCGTAATACCGGACAGGATTATCCTGACCTCGGGAAACTGATGCAAACCTGGATAAAAATATACGAAAGGTTTATGGAATGCTTCGATCCGGGAGTTGAGGAATGGGATTACATCAAACGTGAAATAACACAAAGGCTGAGTCACTACATATACCTGAATCCGATCAATTTCTATATTAAGGGCAGGATTTCTTACCTGCGCAGTAGGATATGGCTCACCTCGGAATTCAGGAAAGAGATTCTCAATTATAAACTTCTGACTGAGAAAAAGAGGAATGCGCGGTTATGGTAAGACCCAGAAAACGCCCCATGGTCGCCATCGTGAATGGGCTGGTAAACCCGATCCCGCCAGTTAAAGGAGGGGGTCCACAGATCGTCATCTGGAACACCTGCCGGGAACTCGGAAACACTGCCTTTGATTGGAGGGTTCTCACCCTCTGGGATGAACAAATCGACCATTGCGATTTCGATCGGGATCGTTTCTTACAGGTCCGGCCAACAGAGATGGAGAGGAAATTTGTAACATTCACAAGATTTCTCCCATATCGGTTGATCAAATCCGTCTTCGGGGTTGTAAGGCCGGATCACCTTTTGTTAAACCTGGCGCTGGTTAAAAGGCTTAAAAGATTAGATCCTGATCTGATCATCGTGCATGATTCATATTCTCTAACCCATTATTGTCATCTGATATTTCCAAATAAGAAAATAATTCTTTATCATCACAATAGCAAATTACATGAAGATCTATCCAAAACCGGATGGAATCGCATGATAAAAGCATCAAACGCCGGAATAATTGCCATCTGCAAAAATGCATTTGAGCTCACAGATTATTTTTTTCAAGCAAAGCCAATAAATAGATGGGTGATTCTCAATGGGGTTGATTCATCACTTACTGAAGAAGTATCCCAAGAAAATAAAACCGATTTTCAACAGAAAATAGGCATAACACCAACAGAATTTGTTTTCCTCTACGTGGGAAGGATCAACTCCATAAAAGGTCTCGATCTTCTTGTCGAGTCGTTTTCAGAGGTAGTTGCTGAAACAAAAGTCCCGGTTAAACTGGTCATGGTTGGATCCTCCAGCATGGATGAAGATGGCAGTGTAGATTTTGAGCAAAAATTGAGAGCCAGGGCGAACGAAATCTCCCCAGGCAAGGTCATTTTTACCGGCTTTGTGCCAAATGACCAGCTCGCGGATTACTACTCGATCAGTGATTGCGGAGTGCTGCCAACACACCTGCTGGAGGGCAATTCGCTCTTCCTGATGGAATGCCTGTGTGCGGGCGTACCGGTGATCGCGACGAGAAAAGGCGGGGTGCCCGAGGTGGTGAGGGAAGGTCTGGACGGATACCTGATCGAAGAGGATGATCTGGCTGCCGACCTGACTACCAGCATGCTAAGAATGATCAACGAGCGTAAAGCATGGCAGACCAAAAAAACTGAGATCGCAGCAGCGGCCAGGGAACGTTTCAATTATCAAAGGGTGGCCCAGGAATTCATACAGGTTGTTGAGACGGTGCTTGATTATGCAGCATAGACCGAAGATCGTTTTTATTTCATTTTTCTTTTGGCCGCCGCATTTCGGCGGAGAACTTAAGATCGCCATTGAGCGGTTTATCAGCCTAAGTCAAAGAGGGCACGAGGTGATCGTGTTCACCTCCGGTGTTCCAGGCTTCGCGCCTAAAGAGCAGCGGGATGGGTTGAAAATTTTCCGTTCTCCTTGTATCGGCAACAACCGCGTTGCCCGCCGAATCAACCGGTTGATCTTCTGGTTGTGGGTTTATTGGAAGTTGTTATTCGAAAACGGTGTTAAGGTAGTTCACATTGAAACCATAATAAGCGTACTAGGTTACATCCCGGCACATTTCTACGCACTCATCCTGTTGCGGATCGCCAAATTAAAACGCGCAAAGACTGTGTGCGTTCATTCCCTGGCATCCGATGAAAATGAGTATTTTAAAATCCGCAACCGGTGGGAAGGAAAATATTATGCCAGCATGGACCACATTGTTTGTGTCAGCGAGGCACTCTTCCAGGCGGTAAAAAAGGTGCATCCTGAGGCTGCCTGGCTTGAACCCTGCGGTATTCACGAGGAAATCTTTGCACCCATCCCACCAGTAGTAAAACAAATGATCCGCAGCGAAAACAACATTAAATCTTCGGATATCATCTTCACTTTTCTCGGTTCCTTTGAAAAGCGCAAAGGACTTGATCTGCTCGTGACCTCATTCGTCAGACATAAGGCTAATAGCGACTGGAAAATGTGGCTGATCGGCCCACACCGCAGAGAAGAAAGCCAGTACATCCACGCGGATGAAGTACAGGAGTTGATCGAACCGCTCGCAGGGTTGGAGAACAGCGTGAAATTATGGGGGCGGGTCGACGACCGCAAATTCCTGGCGCAACTCATCGCTTCGTCCGACATTTTCGTCTTCCCAACCCGCCGCGAAGGTTTCGGGATCGCGCCGCTCGAAGCGATGTCATGCGGAGTGCCAGTAATCGTTTCCCGCATTCCCGGTATTACAGATATGGGCAATATTGACAATGTCACTGGCATTTACATTCAACCCGGTAACCAGCTGGAAATGGAAGCCGCAATGATCAAACTGGCGGGTGATGCCGAATTACGGAAAAAAATGGGGGAGCAGGGACGCGCCAGGGTCTTGGATGCGTTTTCGTGGGAAAAACATATCGACCATTGGGAAACCATATATTCCAGCCATGCAGAATAAACTTGTGGAAAATCAAGCGGTCAGAGAATTCGGATGGGAAATTGTTCCACCTTTTTTCAGTCCGGATGACCGGGAGTACGACGTCGCGTTTCTCCTGGCACCTAATATTCCCCTGCCAGGCATAAGTGGGAATGCGATTGCGACCCTGGTGACCACCCTGGCTGAGGAGATGAAATTCAGATCCATCATTTTTTGCACCGGATCCACAGATAAAAAAAGCTGGGAATCTTCACTGAGAAATGCCGCCCTCGCTTACTATATTAATAACATTGAGCAGAGCTTTTGGGACAAAGGCAAAATCCTCCCGATCATGCGTCATTTTCTGATCACGCCAATCAGCTATGGCTGGAGGAAATATGCCAGGGACGCCGCGTCAGCCTGTATCAAACTGGGCGTGAAATGCCTGGTGGTCGAAGACGTGGCGGATTTCGGATGGGCAGTCAGAAAAGTCAGAATACACGGGATAAAAGTACTGCTGCATCAGCACGCATTTACTCAACGCAATTACAGAACCTACTTGTGGAAACGCATAGAGCGCAACCTTGATAAAGTGATCTTTGTGGCCAATAAAACAAGCAAAATGACACAGAAAAAGCACGGAGCTTTAAAAGCGAACAATTCCGTCATCTACAACGGAGTGAACCTCGATCGATACGACCCGCAAAGGTGGGCAGAAGAAGGCAGGATCCTTCGAGACCAGCTTTCTTTTCACGAAACGCAACTAGTCATTACTTTTGTCGGAAGATTTACCCCTGCGAAAGGTTTGCTTGAGTTATTGGAGGGGTATCACCAGCTGGGCAGGAAAGACCTGGGTCTGCTGTTGGTCTGCGGACGGGATGGATTGATTGACCCTGAGTATCAGGTACAGTTTGAGGAGATGAAAAAGAAATTGGAAGGAGAAGGCTACAGCATTCGATACCAGGAAAACGTCAACCAGGAAGAGATGCCGGTTATCTATTCAGCCTCTGATATAGTAATCATCCCCTCCATCGGTAACGAAGGACTGCCGAAGGTAGTCACAGAAGCTTTGGCAATGGGTGTGCCGGTGATCGCCAGCGACCGCGGGGGAACGTGGGAATTACTGACCGAGGGGAAGAACGGCTGGAAGATCTACGACCCGGTATCCCAACAAACCATCCAGAATGTCTTATTAAAAGTGATCAACACCGGGGAGACTGAACTGGCCGCGATGAAAAATCACATTCTATCCCGGGATCGTCCTGAAATGGACGAAAAGAAAATGGTCGAGGAATTTCAAAAGGAGATCTCTTCTTTGATCAAAAACTCTGTAGTATGAGAATTGTCTTCGTTACCTATCATTACTGGCCTCCACATTTTGGGGGGGAACTGAAAGTCTCGATCGAGCGCTTTGAGTCGCTGGTTCGGCGCGGTCACAGTGTGACCGTACTCACCTCAGGCGTACCGGGTCTGCCGGGCGAGGAAGTGATCAATGGGATACAGGTCAAACGCTCACCAATCCTGCATGACTCACGCTTCGGCCGCGGATTGCGACGACTGGCGTTTCCCATTTGGGCGTGGCTGCAAATGCGTCGGATGGAATATGACATTCTGCATTTTGGCGGGATGGGTGGAATCGATCCACTCACAAACCGGTTTGGTATGGAACTGTTGAACAATCTCACTCATAGGAAGGGCGCGCAATCGGTATGGGTTCACTGCCTGGCGGATAGCGAAGAGGTCCCATTTGGCGGGACCGGCTATGAAGGAATTATGCGCAACAAAGCATTACAAAACATTGACGCGATCGTTTCAGTAAGCCCGGCCTTGCACGAGGGTGTTCAAACGTTCTTTCCGAATAAGGCCAGATTGATCCTCAACGGAATCCGAAACGATGTATTCGCTCCAATGCCAAATGAAGAAAAAAATTCTTTCCGTCATGAACATGGAATCGAGGACAACCAGGTGGTCTTCTCTTTTATGGGCACTATAAGTCAACGCAAGGGTTTTGACCTGCTTTCCGAAGCGTTCATTGAAATCATCAAACAGAATCCCTCGCTACGTTTATGGGTAATCGGTCCAAAATCCAGGAATGAGAATCAAAATGTTGACGAGAACGCAGTGGCAGAACTCACATCACCATTGGATCTCTACCCTAAGGCGGTAAAATACTGGGGAAGAATTGATGATCGTGTAGAAATGGCTCACATCCTGGCTTCCTCCGACGTTTTTGTTTTTCCAAGCCGAAAGGAAGGTATGCCACTCGCCCCAATGGAAGCAATGGCCTCCGGTTTGCCGTTAATCATCAGCCGCATTCCCGGGGTCACTGATCAGATAGGCGTGGAGGGAATCACTGGACATTATGTTGATGTGAATAACGCGGAAGCGCTAAGAACCGCCATGACCGAATTGGGCAATGATCCTGAACTGAGACAAAAAATGGGCCAAGCCGCCCGCCAAAGGGTGGTGGAACAGTTCGGTTGGAATAAACATATTAATGATTGGGAAGCGCTGTATGCTTCATTGCAAAAATGAACAGCAAAATTATTACCATTTCAGACCAGTCATATACAAATGAATGTGTTAATATGATTTATTTGAACAACACCTTTGTTAAAGGTACAGATGAGTACTGAGCAAATTCTCTTAAACCGCACCAGATCCATCTATTCCAGGGGAAAAAGATCTCCGTTCCCTAAATGGACGTATCTCCTTTTCTATGTCTTTGCCTTGTACCTGGTCATCCCGGTCATTGATGTACCGCTGCTCGGGCTATCGCTCTCCGCGCCGATCTTCTTTTTCATCGCCATGGCTTGCATCCTTCGTCCTCCGCGCCCCTGGTTCAGAAAGTATTCAGCCTGGATCCTCCTCGCGGTTCTGATCTGGTTTGGGATCTTTCTCAGTACGACCGCTAATGGGCTGCTAAGCCTGGGGGTCAATATCAATAACGATGCGTTCGTTTACCTGGTCAGATACTTATACTGGATTTTGGTTTTTGTCATCACCGCATACTTCGGCAACCAGGCCGGGTTGCCTGAAAAAATAGCTTCCGTCCTGGCGTGGAGTGTCCTTCTACTGGCAGTGTTGAGATGGGTGGAAGTAATCCTTTACGGCAACGCGGGTGCCTGGACCGGTACCCACTTAATGACACAAAACTCATACGGGTTTCAATTTTCCACCTTTTCACCGTTTATTTTGATAAAAGTTTTACAGGAAAAGGGTACAAAAAAGCTCTTTTGGATCCTGGCTTTACTGGTGGTTTGGGGCGCGGCTGCCGTCAACGCCTCACGCGGTTCATGGGTAGCAATAACGATTGGAATAGCGGTAAGTTTTTTGATCTTTTTCTATTCCAAACCTCGGAAATTTATCGGGGGTTTATTGGTCTTGCTCGTTGTTGCCGGCGCAGGGATTCTGGCCTGGAATTATATGCCCAAAGCGGCGGAAGCAGTCGAAAAAAGATTGAACACCTTTCAAGCGCTGGATGAGGATAAATCCTTCGTGATCCGGCAGGTGATGATCCAGAAAGGCCTAAAGCTTTTCAAGGATTCACCACTGCTTGGGGTTGGCGCCAATCGTTTTACACAAACCTGGACAGATATCTCCCTGCCGAAAATTCTAAGCTATCGCACTATTGAGGAATTTGAGAAGAAAACCTCACACAATTCATATGTTCAATTTTTAGCAGAGTTTGGTCTGGTCGGTTCCATACCGATGGCGGTTATGCTGTTGATCTTACTGATGCGTGGTTATAAAACCGCTCAGCAATCGCTACGGAAAAACAACCTGGTTCCACTCGCGATCTACATAGGTTTTATCCAGATGTCGGTGCATATGTGGGTGATCGCTGCCCTTACAGGGACTGTAACCTGGTTTATTTATGGGCTGGTCCTGGCAATGGTCAAACAAAAGCAACAAGCCAAAGCGATCAGACAAAAATCAACAGAACAAAATATCACTTGGACTTTGGGCAAAAAAGCAAGTCAGGAATAAGGATGAACAGAGTATTTGGGTATCTTCGTTACGATTGGCCAATTTTTTTTCTTTTATGGCTCACCAACGGTCTGCCTGACAACATTGCTTTTTTACGCTTCCGTGGTTGGCTTGTAACCCCATTTTTCGGCTCATGCCGCGGGAAATTAAAAGTGGCAAGAAATGTTGTAATTCAGAATCCTAGCAAAGTGTTATTAGGAAGAGATGTTTACTTAGGACATGGAACCTGTTTACTTGCCAACGATGAAATTGAAATTGGTGATTCGGTATTAATCGCACCTTATTGCGTACTTGTCTCTTCTGATCATGTCCGCAATGACGGCTCTTACTTGAATGAAAAACTGATCGCAAAAAAAATTACTATCCAGGAAAATTGTTGGCTAGGTGCTCACGTCACTGTAACAGCAGGATCTTTACTCCCTGCTGGAACTTGTGTTGGGGCTGGCGCCGTTGTACATGGAGTATTCGAGAAGTCCGCATTGATTGGTGGAGTCCCGGCAAAAATCATTAAGGAATTCAAGTAGTGAAGAATTACCCTGGTCAAAAAATCCGGCTGGGTTTCTATCATCACATCCCCATCACTGTAAAAGGAAACCAGTTATTCATAATCGGTCACATGGGTAGATTTTTAGATGGCCTTGCTTCAGAATGCAGTCATTTGGTTCTATTTATGAATGAAGCAACTGAGAGCGATAACACGGCAGATTATTGCTTGCGAAACACAAACATCACATGGATCAATATGGGTTCGCGCAAATCTGCGCCTCATTACACATTATTCGGCGGAAAGTACAGGCAGATCATCAAAGATCATTTATCACAAATCGATGCAATGCTGATTCGGGGTCCAACACCCTTGCTACCACCATTAGCCAAAATAAACAGATTGATACCTACAGCATTATTGATCGGTGGAGATTACCTTGCCGGTATGCCAAGTTCACGTCAACCTTTCTTACGCAAGAGCCTGGTTTGGTTGTGGTCATGGATCTACAATTTTCAACAATTACAGGTTGCCAAAAAGTGTTTAACGATGGTTAACAGCCATAAACTTTATTCAGAAATGAAGCCCTACCTAACAGATCTTGTTGAAACACAGACTACAACCCTCTCCGATAAAGATTCTGTATGGCGTGAGGACACCTGCCAGGGGGAAAGAATTCGATTACTATACACGGGAAGGATGGATCATGCAAAAGGCATTCTTGATATGTTAGATGCTTTGTATGAGCTCGTTGAAATTGGAGAAAATGTTGAACTTCACCTTGTCGGGATGGAAGAAAAAGGCGATACCGTATTACAAGAATTACAGAAAAAGGCTACTCATCTGAGCTTGTCAGAGCGGGTGATTTTCCATGGTTATAAACCTGTTGGACCCGAGTTGTTCTCGTTTTATAAAAATTCAGATATTTATTTACTCGCCTCACAATCCTCATTTGAAGGCTTTCCGCGCACCATCTGGGAGGCTTTAGCTCACAGTCTACCAGTCATCGCTACCAAAGTTGGATCGATCCCCGATTTTCTTACCAACAACAGGAATGCACTTTTGGTTGACCCCAATTCTAGCCACCAGCTTGCACAAGCCATACTACGCTTGATTCATGATGGAGAATTACGTAGAAAAATCATACGTAACGGATTCGAAGTCCCAAAGAATAATACGATAGAAAAGAGATCCCTGGAACAAGTAAGTTACATTGTCGAGTATATCCAACAAAAGAAACATCAACACCGGTAAATCCTGGATTATTATGCAACCAATATTTAGCTCCTCCTTGTAGAATTTCGAAAATTACCGATAATTGAAAATGCGAGTATTCATCATCACCACTGAGTGGCCTACTGAAAAAAATCCACATGCAGTCCCATTCCTCACCCAACATGTGAATATACTGCGTGAATCAGGTATTGAAGTGGAAGTATTTCATTTTCACGGTACTCAGAATCCAATCAATTACTTGTTATCCTGGCAACGAATCAGGAAAACTCCATTTTGGAAAAAAGCGGATATTCTGCATGCGCACTGGGGACAGAGCGCGTTTCTTACACTCTTTTCAAACAAGAAACGTGTGATCACTTTCCACGGCAGTGATTTGCAGGGAATCGTGGATCGAATTGGTAGGATAACCATTAAAGGCAGGATTCTGATAGCCCTTAGCAAGTGGATGGCAACCTTAGCGGATTATTGTATTGTTGTATCCGCAAAACTGATTCCAATTCTTCCAAATAAATGCAGGAATGTACGGATCATTCCGATCGGAATTGATACTCAAGAATTCCACCCAATGGACAAGAAAACGAGCCGGGAAACCCTGGATCTGGATCAGAACGATAAGATCGTCCTGTTCATGAGTGATCCGAATCGTACCGAAAAACGTTTTGCATTCGCCCAGAAAGCAATTGAGAAGTTTCAGATACAACATCCAGAATTGCGGATAAGACTTCTGGTGGTCAGCGGGGTAGATTATTCGACAATCCCTTACTATATTAACTCAGGAGATGTTCTACTCCTTACTTCCACACATGAAGGCAGCCCCACTGTGGTGAAAGAGGCATTGGCCTGTAAAGTTCCCATCGTGAGCTTTGATGTTGGTGACGTTGCTGAGAGAATCAATGGTATTGATGGTTGTTATTTATGTGAGGAGCGGACTTTTGACTGTCTCATAAAGGGGTTAGAAGTTGCTCTCGAGCACGGTCCACTGATTGATTTACCTGAATCAGCAACAAGGCAGCTAGATGAGAGCTTTAATGTTTTAGAGATCCTTGATGTTTACAAAACCTTACTGGGAAACGTAGTTTGAATAACTCGAAACAAAAATATCCAAAAGTCACAATCATTCTCCCGGTCCGCAACGAAGGTAATTACATTCGGGCTACATTGGATGGTGTCCTTGCTCAGGATTATCCAGTTGAACAAATGAAAATCCTCATCGCAGATGGTATGTCCACTGATAACACTCGTAAAATCATCAATGACTATCAACTAAAACACACAAACATCATTTTGCTGGACAACCCCGGCAGGATCGTTCCTACCGGAATGAATATCGCATTAAGGAAAACCCAAGGTGATATTATCATCCGCGTGGACGGACATTGCATCATCGCACCGGATTACGTGAGGAAATGCGTGGAACACCTTGAAAATGATGCAGTTGATGGTGTGGGCGGGCCAATGGAAACGATTGGAGAGGATAAGCTATCCGAGACCATAGCCATAGCAATGAGTTCGCCATTTGGTGTGGGCAACTCAGCATTCCGTACTACTTCCGGAAAAACCATGCTGGCTGATACAGTTCCTTTCCCTGCTTATACAAGGTCAATTATCCAAAAAGCTGGCCTGTACGATGAGGAACTTGTACGCAACCAGGACGATGAATATAACTACCGCATCCGTGAGCTGGACGGAAAACTCCTCCTCGCTAAGGATGTGCGCTCAAAGTATTACAGTCGCGGATCATTTAGAAAGCTATGGAAGCAATACTTTCAATATGGATTCTACAAAGTACGCGTCCTCCAGAAACATCCAAGACAGATGAGCCTTAGACAATTCGTTCCGCCATTGTTCGTCCTTTGTCAACTGACAGCTTTGGTCCTGGCAATCATTACAAATAGGGGATGGATCATATTTACTGCAATCGCAGGTAGCTACATCCTTGCGAATCTCACTGTGTCGATCATCACATCTGCGAAAAAAGGTTGGAGTAATTTATGGCTCTTACCGGTTGTTTTCGCCATCATTCATATCAGTTATGGTTCCGGCTTTCTCGCGGGCTTGTTCAAATTTTGGAATAGATGGCAAGATCGACTAGGTCGAGTACCAATCATAAGCAACGCACACATTTGTGAGGGTGAAAATGAGAATTCGTAAATCTCTGCAACAATATCTATATCTAATGTATGAGCTAAACCGGATGAATAACATTCACTGGTGGAGATGGTTCAGTTGCTGGTTTACGGTTGGTTTTTGGTCCATTGCTTCATATCGAATTGAACGATCATTGTATCTCTTACTCGGAAAGGGATATTCCGTTATACGTGTTTTCCTGTCACCTTTATTTTTTATGCTCAGTCCCTGGTTGGGACGGGTAGAAATACATTACAGAGCGGATATTGGAAAAGGATTCATACTTCTTCACCCAACTCTAGGCGCTGTAATTAGCCCAGCTTCTGTTATCGGTGAAAATTTGACATTAACCGGGGGGAATTGCATCGGTGGAAGAAAAAAATTATCCACTGGAGATATTTCAATTGGCGACAATCCCACGATGGGAATTAACTCTGTGGTATTAGGTCCGATCAAAATTGGTAATAATGTACAAATCAGTCCTGGAGCAGTTGTGACTAATGATGTTGAAAACGACAAGGTGGTTGTCGCGATCCCTTCACGGGTCATATCTACGAATGCCTAGTCTTCTACTATGGTTCCGGCTTCCTCGCGGGTCTCTTCAAATTCTGGAATCGTTGGGGAGATAAAACAGGAAAAGTCCCGCAATTGTGAGTCACAGCTCTCGAACCCCCTCTCCATTAAAACTTCTCCTCTCCCGCTGGCTGCCCGTTTTCCTCTGGGCAGCCGTCATTTTTATCCTGTCCAGCAACCCGGATCCCTACGGGTACATCCCCAGGGGCATCTATCACTGGTTGTGGTGGACCAAGCTTTTCGGTCAATCCTTATTCTTCTACCTCGGCGGGCTGGCCCATATCTTCGAGTACGCCATCCTGGCTTTTCTATTGGCACGGGCGTTATTATGGCGTGGGGATTTTACGCGCGGGCAGGTCCTGACGGTCTTTTACCTGATCCTGTTCTATGCCTACACCGATGAATTTCACCAGCTGTATGTCCCGGGACGCGCGTTCCAGATGGTTGACCTGCTGCTGGACGGACTAGGCGCTGCGATCGGTCTTGGCGCATACATACTTCATCTCAAACGGGCAGAGGTAAACCAGAGCCGTATGATGCATGGGATCAGGAGCGCCTTTTTGCAGTTGAAAAACCGGTTGAGAATCCCAGCTTAATTTTGGTCATAACATTCAGATATTTAACGCGACCCTTTGGGGTCGCGTTTTCGTTTACCAACACAACACTTCAATACGCGCTACTGCGGCTGATCACCACCCATGCTGTTTTGATCAAAATATACAGATCCAGCCAAATCGTCCAATGGCGGATATAGTATTTGTCCAGCGAGACGCGGTAGGCGTAATTCGTATCTGATCGGCCGGAAACCTGCCACAGACCTGATAACCCCGGGCGTACCTTCTTGTATAGCTCAAACCCGCCTTCGTAGAACTTCACTTCGTCCTGCACGATCGGCCGCGGACCGACAAAGCTCATTTCCCCCTTGAGGATGTTGAGAATCTGCGGCAATTCGTCCACGCTGGAGCGGCGCAATAAGCGGCCAATACGGGTCACGCGTGGATCCTGTTTCAGTTTGTGATTGGACTCCCACTCCGCGCGCAGTTGGCCATCCCGTAAGACAAGATCATCCAACAAAGCCTCGGCATTGTGCACCATTGTACGGAACTTCCAGATGCGGATTGATCTCCCTCCCCTGCCAATGCGCTCGTGACGGTAAAGCACTGGACCAGGTGAGTCCAACTTGACGAGCAAAGCGATGATAGAAAAAACCGGCAGCGAGAGTATCAGTCCGACGACGCCCAAAACAAGATCGATAACTCGTTTGATACCACGCTGGAGGGGTTTGAGCAGGTTTGATTCGACCTCCAGCCCCAGCAGACCATCCAGGTTGTGCGCAGTGACCGCCGTGCCGCCCAGCCAGTTCAACTCCGAGATCAATAACAGTCGCTTGAGACCAAAAGACTGTTCATCCACCAGCAGGGTGTTGAGGTCCGCAGAGGTCTCGTCCGGCACCAAGATCGCCATGCGTATCCCCAACGAGCGCAGCAGGTCTCGGCTGGCAGTAAACGACCCGGCATCGATCACAGAGACACTCACATCATCTGGCAGTTGTGGACTCTCTGTATTGGTACCTTTGACAATGATCACCGGGGTCAGACCGAATGGGTGATTATCCTTCAGAAAGTGGTAAGCTCTTCTGCCCTTCTCGCCGAAACCGATGATGGCGATCGGCTCTCCCCATAAGCCAAGGCGATGTCCGATCTGTTTGGCCAATGCGCGCAACAGGGGCACAAGAATCGCTGCGAGGAGCCAGAAAGCCAGGAAGACAAAACGCGAAAATTGCAGTCCACGCTGGGTAAGGAAGAGAAATACCACCAACAGGATCATCACCGCGCTGATGGCGTACGTTGTGGCGCGCAGTTCCTCATCAGGTGAGATGCCGTTGCCGGGGTACAGACGTGCGAAGAAATTGGCGAGCAGGAAGATGAGCAGATAGGGAATGAGTCCATAGTATAAGGCGGGATCAGTCAACCGTGGTGAGAAGAACGAGCGGATCAACACCGCGAGCCAGGCTGCCAGTAGTAATGAGATCGCATCGTTCAGGAGCATGTACACCGACATGATCGCGCGTTTGTGACGATTGACAAAGCGGTTCTGCGCGGAAACCACCCGCACACTCTCCGCCGGTACCTGTTCGCTGCCGGATGCACTCATTTATGCCCCCTAACCATCAACGCTTCAAATTCATTCACGATGATGTCAATGTCAAAATGCTCTTCAGCGTAAGCACGCGCGTTCATACCCATCTGTTGATTATTGTACCGGTTTTGAAAAAGCGCAAATGCGTTTTCCAACCAGGCATGCATGTCATCCGGTTCTGAAACCAGTCCCATCTTTTGTTCTGTAACCAATTTCGCTACTGGGTTTCCCGCCGGGATCGAAAGCAGCTGAGGACGCGACGCGCACATGTGGGTGTAAACTTTAGAGGGAACCGAATAAACACTGGACTCAGTCCTCAGAATGATCATGAGCACATCCGCGCAGGCCAACATTTGGGGATAATCATCGGCAGGCTGGTACGGTAATATGACCAGATTGGTGAGATTTTTAACTTCGCTTTCCGATTTCAAACTCTCAGCAAACGGCCCCTCGGCAACCACCACGATTCTCACGTCAGGATACTGGTTAAAAGCCTGCGCCAGTTCGATAAACAATCGCGCATCATGCTTCAACCCCAGCACACCGGAGAACAAAAAGACAAATTTGTCTGTAAGGTCATGTGATTGCGTCCATCGATTATCCTTGGCCATGGTGGGGATCTCGTCCAGCGGTGCCCAGTTGGGAATGACCCGCGTACGAGCTTCATCGATCCTCCACCCTTGCAAGTAGTCGAGGAAACCGTCTGAGATGACGACTACCTTATCGCTTGCACTCACCAACGACCTTTCCAGGCGGATAAAAAGGTCCCCAATTAGACGGCCAAATAACGGGTATCTGTAGGAAAGCGCATTTTTAGTCGCGAGGCCGATCGCATCCTGCATCCAGAAGATAAATTTCGCTCCGACTTCCCGGCTGCCGTTAAGGATCAACTTTTGCGCGTCGAGAGGAGTGTTCGCGGAGAGGACAACATCAGGCCGGAAATCCCGTACCTGTTGCGCGACCTTGCGACCATGCACGCGTTCATCCCTCCAGCGGCGCAGATAGTTGTACCGTGTAAATGGCCTGGGTAAGCTAACTCCCTCAATGGTGAAATTATCAAGTTCAGGTTGCAAATTGAAGCGCTGTATTAATTGGGTTGTTAAGCTATACGAATATAAGACCTGGTGTCCCTTTTTTGCCAGCGCACGCCCCAGCTGCGCCGTAAAGGCATAACCACCGTAATCATGCAGGAATATGCGCAAATGAGTACTCCCCAATTACTGGCTGACCAACCAACTGCGATCTCTTACTACCGAATATTGTATCTTACTTGCGTCTGAAGAAGAAATCCGCCTGGATTGGTTGCCCTTTTTTATCATAAACGAGGTTGTTGCGCTCTACCAGTACGAAACCCGCTTTTTCCACATAGCTCACCACCTCGTCGGCCAACGCCTGCCCTTTGTACAACTCAATGTAGGAACATTCGACCAGGAGGAAATCAAAACACCCGAGCAACAAGGAGCCGCCCTTTAAGATCTCTAGTTCGTACCCCTGCACATCGATCTTCAACAAGGCGGGGGCTTGAATTTGTTCCGGGTACAGCGCCGCATCAAGCGGTGTTACAGTCACTTTACGGGTGCCTGACTCTTGTGTGCCGGGAAAGAGCTGCTGCTGCAGATTTGAAATCGGCAACAGCGAGGAGGAATCATCCGCGCTTGAAACGTGCATCTCCACCTCACCCTGCCGCGAGCCAATCGCGCAGCGGTGGAGTTCTACGCCCGGATCAGCCGAAAACACACGCGCGAAGACCTCTGCCGCTTCCTCGAGCGGTTCAAAAGCAACAATATAGGCTTCCTTCGCGTGGTGCCTGGCAGCGAGTGCAAACTGCCCGCGATTGGCACCGACGTCGACCACCGTCTTCAATTCTCTGCCGATCTTTTTCAGCAGGGGGTCGTGCTCCACCGCCGCCGCGACCCGCTGCCTGAGCAAAGCCTGGCGGTAAAAAGGCACCCTAAGAATTGCAATCAACTTGTAAAATTCTTTCATTTGGTAACCAATTCGGATATGCCTGTTATAAAAATATAGGGATACTCTTCCCTCTTTTAGAGGTTCTTTTTAAGGAACTCCCTGATCTTCCGCTTCTCTTCCTCCAACAACTCTTTGTCCAGCCACACTGGTTGATTTACGATCTCTTTCAGCCCTAACCGGTCAAGCAGGCGTATGCGTGGTGAGGAGGAGAACAACATCGCCGGTTTACCGTACTGCAGCGCCGCCACCGCAGCGTGCACCCGGTCGGTCATCGTCAGCGCGGCGTTCCCGTAAACCTGTAAATAAGGGTACGGCGTGTCATTGATCAGCATCCGCGGGCTGCGATAGGTCTTAGCGCGCATAAGCGGGTGCGGGCGGTGGTCGAGGCGTACCACATCATAGTTGCCGATTTTCTCTTCCCTAATCCCGCCAAACAGTATCCCTTCCAGGAACATGCCGTAACGCGAACTCCGCGCCAGCCATTGCCTGAAACGCGGGAAGTTGACCTGCCAACGATCCCCGGCAAAATCAAAGGAGGAAACTTCTGTGGAAGAATTGATGTTGATCGAGATGCGCGGCTCGGGGATCTTGTCAAAATTCATCGCGACTACATTAGCGAGCGCATCGATATTATGAACCGGATAATAATCCGACAGAAAGAAAGCGAAATCGATGCCATCCAGGCTTTTTTCTGACAGGTCGCCCAACAGATTGAAGGTATCCTTGTCACGGGTCACCATCAACGTCGGACGGAAGCGCGAGAGAAAGCTGCGGTACAACCGGATATCCGTATCTGCGTAGGTCATTGCGCCGACCCCCAGCAGGATCAACCGGGTACCGCTGGTCATGACTCTTTCAAGCGCATCCCCCCAGATGGAAAACATCTCGCGCCTGAAGACAGGTCCCATCAACACAAGGTAATCCGGTTTCAGTTGATTCACATAATCAAAATAGTGGGTGGGGTTTCCTCCCCTGCGGTTCCAATAAGATGGATAACCGGGCTGCTCGGGGATCAGGTGGATCTCGTCATCAGGAAATACCTCGCGCAGCACCTGGTAACCTGCCAGTTGAAAGAAGGCATTGCCAATATTGACCGACCATCCACCCAGAATATGCGCAATCGTTTTCATCAGTTTTCCCTATATATACTTAGTGTTCACAATAATTAAAATGAAGATGATATCTATATATGTGATCTATCTATCAATTTCTCACTCAATGACCATACTGAATCAGGCTTTTCTCCAACCTGATCAAAGTGATGCTTAAAAACCTGCATGAGATATTTCGCTGCACTCTGGGGTGTGATGAGGTCACGGACACCCTCGCATTGTGATTTCATCGTCGCGATTCTGTGCGGGTTTTTAGATAGATCAACCAGCAGATCAGCAAGCTGCGCAATATCCTCGTTTCGGAAAATCATCCCAGTACCGGTGCCCTCCAGCAGGATTTTTGCCCCTACCCGATCACTGACTACAACCGGTACACCTTGCATCAAGGCTTCATTGACAACCACACCCCACCCTTCATGGCGGCTGGGTACAAGCAGCAGGTCATAAGCGCTGATGATCCTCTGACCATCCCCCTGTGGATACACCCCCTTGTAGGTAATCCCCAGCAGGTCATCAATTAGATACTTTCTAATGTCACCGGGTCCATAAATATCCAACAGAACCCTGACAGTGGCAGCGTTCACCCGCTGCACCGCGGCGATGGCAATATCCAGCCCCTTGCGCATGATGAGCGACCCGCTGAATAGAATTCTCAATACTTCCATATCGACCTTCTGTGCAGGTGCTACGTCCCTTCTTTCCAGACTATATCCGAACGGGTAGATCACCTTTGAGGGGAAGCCCACCCGGCCAAGTTGTTCCTCCGCCAGCGGAGAGACCGCCAGAACGCAGGGCATTTTACCCCTGGATGCCAGACGCAGGACCTGCCATAATATCCGGTAAGCAATACGTCTGCCCAACACCTTTAAGTGCGAACGCAACCAGCCTTCATCCTTCCAGTAACCGTGCGGTGTGGTGGAGTACGGCTCAAATATGACCGCCACCTTGTGCCTGCGCCACAACGCGCGCAACAAAACACCGAAAAGCCGCTTATCCCCCCAAAAACTGAGAAAGATATGGGTAGCATCCTGGTTTTCCTCCAGAATACCCATTGATTTTTCAACAAAACCGTGGCGGGGCAATCGAGTCAGCGGGTTCACTGATGGATCGACCAGCTGCTGCGCTTTAACCTGTCGGCGGGTGAAGGTTTCCTCTACAAGAGCGTAGTGGATGGTCTCATCTGTCAGTTCCTCAAAACGAGTCAATGTGTCCAACAGGTACGTATCAATGTACTTGCCCCAATAAACGATCTTCACAATTTACCTATCCCTGCCTGCCCGGCAGTGTGATTTGCTTTTCGAATAGCTGCTTCACCTGGGTCATGAAGTAATCGTCCCTGAGAAGCAAATACACGGCCATCGCCAATAATAACGCTGAGTAGATCAGCCTGTACGGCCAATTGATACTCAAACCCACCATGACGAGAGAAACCACCATCGGCAGCACTGCTACCAGCAGATCAGGCAATAAACGCCTCCATATCTGCCTGTCATTGAACCACCTGTATAGAAAAATATTCATACCCAGCAGCAAAACCATCACAAGGTTGGCAGTCCCCGCCCCGATCAGACCGAATTGCCTGGATAAAAGGTAAACCGCCAGCAGCATGAGGATCGAAGAAGTCAAATACGCCATGGCAGTGAATTTGACCTTGCCAAGCCCGACCAGGGTCTGGTGTGCCGGTCGGCTGAGGCTGAGGATGCCGTATGCCAGAATAATAATACTGAAGAAGAAGCTGTTGGCTTCTGCGTACTGCGGAGAAATCCACACCGAAAGCAGTTCTTTCATCCAGACGATCAGCAACCCTCCCGCCAGGGCTGCGATCAGGCTGACATAGCGGGATACCTTGCGCACCGTGCCCTTAAGCGCCTCCCACTCACCCAGCGAGTGCCTGCGGCTGGCGTAAGGCAACAGCACCTCGGTGATGTTTCCGGCAATGATCGACATGCGCAACCCGACCCCGGTGGCCACGCTGTACACGCCGGATGCTACGGGGCCAAGCGTAAGCGCTACCAAGAGGCGGTCAAACTGCTGAAATAGCGTGATGGAAGCCGATTCGATAAACATGAACCCTGAAAATCCCATCATGCGTTTGATGGTCGCCTGTGTGGGCAGCCAAAGTAAGTGGATCACACAGCGCGTTTTGAGGATGTAAAGACCCAACACCAGGAAACTGACCAGCAGGTTCCACAATGAAAGCAGGAACAGATCTCTGAAAAGAAACGATAAAAGCACACCCCCGAGCAGCGGCAGTAGAGAGTTCAAAAGGTCCATCGTACGCGCAAAGCGGTTCATGATCTGTGACAGGAAGAATCCGTGGAAAACCCGGATCAGGAACTGGGGAATGATCACCACCGCGTATACTGCAAGACTATTTTTCAATTGCTGCAGGAATTCAAACGACGGGTTAATGGCCTCCGCCAGTGGATTGCGCAAGGCGAACAGTGCGACCGCGACGATCAGTGCCATACTAAAAACGATGAGCATGGCGGAAGAGAGGATATTCGCTCCTGCGCCTGGTTCATCGTTCACCTCGGAACCGAACTTGTTAACGATGGAGTCGATCCCCAGTGTGCCAATGACAGAGAACTGCCCGACTGCGAACAGGATCATCCACAACCCGTAGAACTCACCACCCATCACGCGGATGGCAATGGGAGTCAGCACCAGGTAGGCGAGCGAACTGACCACGAAATACGCGAAATTATAGGTCACTGCCTTAGTGTACTTGTTGGGTTTCATAGGTTGACCATTGGGCGTTGCGGTGTCGGTGTCTCCACCTCTGTCTATCCCTTCAATTATACCAACGGGCACATATCCGATATTCAACTTTGATGTCATGGATACAGGAGCGGTTTATACAAAAGTTCAGGTTTTGATCGCATCGATATGATAAAAATCTTATACAAACTTTATCTGATTTATAGTGTATTGCGCTATGCTCATTTACAATTGGGAATTGATCGATAGCTCTATTGTTTACTGGTTAAAGAAAAGAAATTACGAGAAAACAGGAGAAAATATGACAACCCCTTATGATGTGAATTACACAGAGCGCGAAGGCGTTGCTGTGATCTACCTGGCAGGCGGCTGCTTCTGGGGGCTGGAAAAACTGATGCAATCCATCCCGGGGGTAGTGAACGCCACCAGTGGATATGCCAACGGCAAGGCAGATGAGGTGCCTGATTACCAGTCTGTCTGTAGCGGCCGAACAGGTTACCGCGAAACCGTACGCGTGGAGTACGAACCTGACAAGGTCAGCCTGGACGCGCTGCTATTCGCCTTTTACCACGTGATCGATCCGACCGTACAGAATGCCCAAGGGAATGACATCGGGACCCAGTACCAGACCGGTATTTACTTCACGGATAAGCAAACCGGAAAAACTGTGCAGCGCATTACCGAGATCGTGAAGAAACGCTACAACAAGTTCTATGTGGAAATTGAACCCCTGGAACGATTTTATAACGCCGAAGAGTACCATCAGAACTATCTGGACAAGAACCCGGGTGGATACTGTCACATTTCGAAAAAGGAGATCCATTCGTTAAGCAACATGCTCGTTGATCCGGGTGATTACCCCCGCCCGTCAGATGGTGAGATAGAAACCGCATTAACCGCGGATCAGTATAAAGTCACCCAGCAAAACGGTACCGAACCGGCTTTTCAGAACCGGTACTGGGATCACCATGAGCGTGGTATTTATGTGGACGTGGTCACGGGTGAGCCGCTTTTTTCCTCCAGTGACAAGTTCAACAGCGGCACTGGCTGGCCTAGTTTTTCAAGGGGAATCGATGAAAACACCTTTTTTATCCGAACCGATGGTGCCTTTGGGATGAAGCGCTATGAGTTGCGCAGCAGAGCAGGGGATTCACATCTGGGGCATGTGTTTTACAATGATCAGGTTTCCCCCAGCGGAACAAGGTATTGCATCAATAGCGCTGCGTTGAGATTTGTGCCATACGAGGAGATGGAAACCGCCGGATATGGTTACTTGTTGGATTATGTAAAATAACCGGTAATATCGCTTTCTAAAATGGATCAGGGACTACACTGCTGACAGGCAAATCTGTCAGCAGTAACTTTTTTGATCGGAAAGTGATATTTATCTGGGATTTATCACTTATCAGAAAAAGCGCCCTCCCCTGTCTCAAATGTCAATTCCGGGCGAGTGGATTTTGATATACAATTCAAAGTGAGAGATAATTATCAGCCGGATTCTGTGACTAACCCGGAAAAACGCCCAGGAGGCAGCATGTTCCAGACATTTGACGATTCAGCAGCCTTTATTCGTGACAACAAGATCGAAATGGTCGACCTTAAGTTCTCGGACCTGTGGGGGCGTTGGCACCACGTTACTCTTAGCGCTGAAGAATTCTCCCCGCGCACGCTCACTTCAGGTGTAGGTTTTGACGGCTCCAGCGTGGGTTTGAAAAGCGTTAAATCCGGGGACATGGCGCTCATCCCGGACCTCAGCACAGGATTTGTGGATCCTTTTTGGGAGGCACCCACCATGAGTTTCATCTGCAGCGCGGTAGAAGCTGACACCAAGAAACTTTTCACCCGTGATCCACGCGTCATCCTGCACAGAGCTGAAGAGTACCTCAAACACACCGGCATCGCAGATAGGAGTGTTTGGGGTCCGGAACTGGAATTCTACATTTTCGATAACGTGATCATTGAGAACGGCTGCCAGACCGCCAACTACCGTGTGGATTCAAACGAAGCGAACTGGAACAGCGGACAACCCGGGCACGGTCATTACATCCCCATGCACGGAGGTTACCACGCCAACCCGCCGCGCGATCAGACTTACGCGCTGCGTACCGAAATGGTCAGACTGCTACAACGTTGCGGTGTGCCGGTGAAATATCATCATCATGAAGTGGGTGGACCCGGCCAGTGTGAGATCGAAACCCCCATGATGGGGAGCATGAAATCCGCTGATGGCGCGATGCTGATCAAGTACATCGCCAAAATGGTCGCGCATCAGGCGGGCAAGTCCGCCACCTTCCTGCCCAAGCCGTTATTTGGTGAGGCAGGCTCCGGAATGCATTTTCACCAGCAATTATTCAAAAACGAAGTGAATGTGTTTTATGACGCGACCGACCGAAACCTGCTCAGCAAGACTGCGCTGTATTACATTGGCGGGTTGCTCACCCACGCCCCGGCTGTACTTGCGTTGACCAACCCCTCCACCAACTCCTACCGCAGGCTGGTACCGGGATACGAAGCCCCGATCAACGCTTTCTTTTCCTCCGGCAACCGCAGCGCCGCCATACGAGTTCCCAGGTATGCCACAGAGCCGGATGAAGTGCGTTTCGAGTTCCGACCGCCGGACGCGACCTGCAACCCCTACATTGCCATGGCCGCCATGCTGCTCGCCGGGTTGGATGGGATCAAAAACCAGATAGATCCCACAGTTGCGGGTTTCGGACCCATCGATGTCAATATATTTACCTTGTCCGAAGAGGAAAGATCACACATCAAACAGCTGCCGACCTCGCTGGGCGAGGCATTGATTGCGCTGAAAAACGATCACTCGTTCCTGCTTGAAGGGGATGTATTCAGCGAGGAGATGCTGCTCGACTGGATCAAAACCAAGTCTCGCGAGGAGCGCGACCTGCAGCTGCGGCCACACCCATACGAGATCGAAATGTATTACGACCTGTAAAATAACCGCGGTTTCAGCTGCCATTGAGTTCAATTGCTGATAATAGAAAAAAAGCATTTTCCATCTGGAGAATGCTTTTTATTTTTACTATCCAAAACTTGAACCTTATTCCGTAAACAAAGACTCCATCCCCAGTTCTTTCATCTTTACTAGCATTAAATCCTCCGCTGGCCTTTCAGTAAACCGGTCTGCTGCGTCCAGTACTGTTGGCAGCAACTGTGTGTCTCCGGCAGAGTTTAGGAACAATCCCTCCTGTCCCAATACCCAATGGACAGCCAGGTCAATGGCGGATTGCTCCTCAAGCGGGCGGTACCAGGTTGACCGGGTATGTGGTTTATCACCCCACGGGGTATGCACGAGGGATTTGATCGTTTGTACAGCTACATTTCGTTCTCTGCATACCTGGACCAGGTTCCAGAAATTACTCTTATAGGTTTCATTCTGTTCCATCAGAAAACTGTAAGGTAATAACACCGAATCGAAATCGAAACGTTCAAGCGCCAAGCGGTGCATCATCGGTACGGTGAGTCCATGTCCGGTGACTCCAATAAAGCGCACCAATCCTTCTTCTCGTGCTTCGATAGCGGCTTCCAACGCTCCGCCATCCCCCAGCGCGATCTTCCACTCCACCGGTTCGACCAGGTTATGTAACTGCAGCAAGTCAACCTGATCGACCTCAAGCCGCTCCAGCGACCGTAGCAGCTCCTCACGAGCCTGTGTTTTCGTGCGTTCGCCCGTTTTTGTAGCGAGGAAGAAAGTTTTACCATGCCGCTTGATCCAACTGCCGACCCTCAGTTCTGCATCACCGTAACTGGCAGCCACATCCACGTGATTGATGCCATAAGAGAAGGCCATTTCGATCGTTGCATCAGCTTCAGACTGAGTGACGCTCCAGAACGCTGCCGCGCCGAGTAATACCCTTGAACTCAAGTGACCAGTCCGTCCAAAAGTGTGCTGTTGTATCATGGTCGTTCTCCTGTAACTGATATTATCGCATAACAGGTTCAAAAGAGTTTGATTGTCGCCCAATTTAACTATTCGACGATAACCCGGTCGCTGCTGCTGCGGCCAAACACCTCCGGAGAGTACATCTCCTCTGCCTTGGTCGGTGGGACGATGAAAGTGCCCGGTGTGGTGGCGCGGGCGAAGTAAGTGTACTCGTACACGCCGTCCCATAACAATGAAGTGAAGGCTTCCGCCCGGTCGTCGCGCAGGTTCTGATGCTCATACCAGGTGCCCCACCACCACCAGCCGTAAGGACGGGCAATTGGATCTTCCTGCGGCGGATTCTGCGACACGGCCAGCGCGGGGTTGATGATCTCCAACCCGGCGGGCAGAGGGTCGACCAGCGCTACGTGGTATCGGCGATTGTCCGCCACCATCTTGATCACCACTTTCACACGAGCCCCGGCCTTGATCTGCCAGCTGCCGTCTTCGTTCCGGCTCACGTCTGCCGGGTCATCCACCGCCTCGTAACGGCGTTCGATCACGAATCCCATGTCCAACGCATCGAGGTTGAGGTCAGTTGGCGCATACTTTAACCCTAGGCGATAGTACAACCTGCCGCTGCCCTCTTTGCTGATGATGATGTTGCTGGTGCCATCCCCACCCGCAGTTTCCTTCAAAACGATACTCATCGGGATAGAGATCTCGTGAATGTCTGTGGTGTACCCGCTGAACTCGCTGCTGCCCGCGTAGTTTTCTCCCAGCCACATGCGGGCGACAAAATCAGGTTCCTGCGCTTCGTAGGTCTTGAAATAACGGTCCAGAGCGATGAGGACGAACACATTCTCCTGGGTGTTCTCCCAGCGACCCTGCTTACGGTGGGCGAGCAACCCGGTGACCAGTTTCGGGATCAGGTCGCTGTCAGGATTATCTTCCATCAGCGCGTCCAGCAGGATGGCATCTGTGCGGCGGTCTGAACTGAGCAGCACGTAGGTCTGATCGTTGTAAGCGGTAGTGAAGTTGGCCGCACCAGCGGTTTCCACCACATGATTGTTCACGTATGTGCGAATTTCTTCCAGTTCGTAATCCATATCAATGACCGACCATAACCAGCCAATGGCTTCCATAGAGAGTCCATCAATACCGGCTTTGTTGTACAGGTTCAACGCCTTGCCCGCATCCCGGTCACCCCACAGGTTGCGCACGTAAAGCGCATAAGAGCTCAACGTTCTGCGTGTCTCCTCTGTGTACCACCAGGGGTAATGGGTCTCGATATCCCGCAGATAGGTGAGCGCAGCGGAGAGCATATCATTCGGAACGGCGTAGCCCTTCTGTTGCGCGCGCGCCAGGGCGTGCGCCACGTGAATGGTATGGAAAGGAATGGACTCGAAACCGCGCCGCCAGTAAGGGAATCCACCGTCATCGTTCTGCAACCCTTGCAGGGTTTCAATATCGCTGAGAACCCTCTCCTCCAAGATATCTGGGGCTGGCAATTCGGCGGATTTGAAAGCGGTGAGCACATCGCGCAGCGAGGCGATCCCTATAATGCGCGAAGCCAGCTGCTCAGAACACTCGAACGGGTACTCCACCAGATAGAGCACCGCATCCGTGAGCGCGTGCAGGGCGGTGGATGAGGTGGAGATCTCCAGTCCACCGAACTGGGAATACACATCGGTTGGATGCAGGATAGGCTGAGCGATCGCACCATTGTCGATCACACCATACGTGGCAAAAGCTTCGGTGGTGGCAGGAGTGTATACCGGAATTTCAACCACGGCAGCATCAGCAAATTCTCCAGAGATGGCAGCTACCTGTACCCGCGCAGTACCCGCCATGATCGTGCTGGCAGGGAAGCGCACCTCAATGCGATCGTTGGCAGGAACTGTCACGCGAAGACCAGGTTGCTCCAGTTCAAGGTTGGTCGCGCGCGCTACCACATCCACAACCAATGGCTGGTCTGTCTGGTTCTGCAGGACCACCGGCAACTCGAATTTATCGCCGAAGTTGAGGAACCGCGGCGCGGAGGGGCGCACCATGAGGGGCAGCCGCGCGGTAAGATTGGATTCGCCTTTACCAAACCGCCTGCCGCCCTCATCCACCGCGACCACCATGATACGGTAGCGGGTGAGGTTATCGGGTACTTTTATGGTGATGCTCGCCTCACCATTTGCGCTGGTGCGGACCTCGGGTTCAAACACCGCCAGGGGATTGAAATTCGTGCGCACCGAGATTGCCTGCCCGGCTTCACTTTCCATGGTTTTCTCCATGGCAGGAGCTGACGCCATTGGCGCTTCCATTACGAGCGCAGCATCCATCGCTTCCCTGCCCCCGCCCCCTCCGCCCATGCCCACAAGGCCCTGGGTCACCAACGTTTCAGGATTGGCGAGGACGACGCTGTTTCGCCCGTAGTAACTGGAAACCCAGGCATCGCGATCGGAATAGAACACACTCAGCGGATCTTTCATCTGGTAATTGGACAAAGCGAGGACAGCATCATCCACGACCACCACCGCGAGCTCAGCATCCGGCACCGGTTTACCAGCGGCATCGGTCAACCTCACATTGAGAGTGGTTTCACCTCCCGGTTCAATCTGATTTGCTGCGGGTTCCACGCTCAACGAAAGGGTACGCTTCAGTGGAGGAATGCTCAAGTTCAGTGTGGCAGTCGCAAAAGCCGGTCGCGGCTCAGCGCCTGTTAAGATATCACCTTTGTCGTCGATGCGCTCAGCAGCCCCTACCAAATCCACCTGGATGTGCAGATTGGGTATGTATTCCTCTTTGATGGGGATGCGCAGAACTGTAGATCCCTCTTCAACCTGGAAGGACTCCGTGTAGAGGAAACCGCTGCGGCTGACCGTGAGAAGTCCCTCAGCCGGGCTGAAGGGTGATTGCACGAGAATCTCGGCCACATCACCGGGTTGATAGGTTTCCTTATCCGGGACGAGGGTAACCTCCTCCTGTTTTACGTCGCGCGCGGCCGGGCGCTGCCCGCCGCTCACCCAACGCGTGAAGCTGGACTGGTTCACCCGCCCGGAATCATCAGTTACAATGGCGGATATACGGTAACTGCCGCCAATCGGGGTTTCAAAGGAACAGGTGTCCGGTTTGTCGCTCGAGACCTTCTCACAGGTTTGTAAGTCGGTTTCCTCCTCGCTCCATTCACCTTTCTTATACTTCCACTCAAGCCTCGCGGCGCGCAGAGTAACCGCTTTACCAGGCACCACGTTGCCATCCAGATCAGTAACGATGAAATCCACCTTGATTGGAACGCCCTTGTTCACAAAATAGCGCTCGCTGCGTATGCCGATGTAAAGATCAGCAGGATGCACGAGCAGAGTGGTGGCACCCGCCCAGACCTGGCGATTAACATCCATCACCGATGCTTGCGCCACCACTGATTTAGGCTCGGGTTTGTCACCCGCCTCACCAATCTGTTTGAATTCAAGTTTCAGGTAATGCTCGCCGTTAGCGTCGGTTTTGCCTGAATAGTTTACAACTTCACCTTCCTCTTCTGGCCAGTAAGAATCATAACGATATACATCCCACCACCACGGTTTCCATTCGCCGAATACGAAATCCGGCCAATTCGGGGGAGAATATCTACTCGGGGAGGTTTTCACTTGCCAAGTCACCTCAGCGTTGGCAAGTGCGCCACCGGCGTAATACTTCGCCTCTGCTGCCAGCACCGCTTCTCCTCCTGCAAAGTACGGCGGGCTGGTGACGTTGCGCGCCTTGACCTCAAACTCGGGGGTGCGGAATTCCTGGATCTGCAAAGAGTGATAGTAATAATTTTCAGCCACCCCGCTAATACTTCCATTTGCCCACAACTGCAGGTTGGCACTGCCCAGGTTGACCGGCTGAGGGATGTTGAACGAGAAGTCAAAACCGCCCAGCGCGTTCACATCCGCGTCTCCGCTGAACACCATGTTGCCTTGCGTGTCGGTTAACTTGTAGCTAATGGAAGTGACATCCCCGCCGAGCAGGCTGATATCACCATCCTGCAGACCGCCCAGACGACGCAGCCAGCCCTTAATATGTACTTCTTCACCCGGCCTGTACATTCCGCGGTCATCGAAAACAAACCAGCGCAAGGTATCGGAGGGTGTCGTTGAAGTCCAGCCGGAGGTGTCCCAGGGATATGGCGAGTAAAGCAGCATGCCAGTATCAAGCCCCTTTTCAGCCACTACCGAATATGCGCCATCATGGATTGGGAAGCGCACCAAACCATCCTCATTAGTGGTGTAACTGGTTGCTCCTGCGCTGGTACGTACACTTACGTCACCAAGCGGGCTGCCATCCCGCAGGTCATTCACCCACACGATCATTTCGGAATGGTCAACGTAGGCATCTATCGCGAGGTTGGTCACCTGAACCCAGGCGTGCACGGTCTGGTTGAAACGCTGCCATTTCTCGTTCTCACTCACGAACATGCCTTCAGGGGGTTCCACCTTGACTATGAACTGCCCGAAACCATTTATCAAGTAAGGTGTAAGATCAATTCCCACTTCGGTCAGAACATCATCCTCAAGTTTCAGATTCATCGTTTCATCCAGAACCAGTTTTCCGGGAAGCTGAAGACTGCGATCTGTCTGCTGCCATTTCTCAAAGTAATCCGCGAAACCAGTCCAATCTTCAGGTTGAACCGAGTAAACCTGCACTTTCAGTTTGGCGTAATTGACCGCATACACGGAGAAGACCTTTTTCTTCGCCGCCGGATCAAGTGTGACAAAGTACTTTTGCGGCCCGACCAGGCGAGGCTCCGCTTTACCAACCTTGAAGGCGAGATCAGTGTCTTTTCCAAGTTTTTGACCAAATTCATCCTGCAGTTCTTTGGATAGGGTCACCGTGTAGGTGGTCTGTCCTTTGGTCTCACCACTTATCTCAATGCTGCTGCCGTAATTATTGACAGACATTCCCGGAATCAGCGGGTTGACCGAGATCATTTCTTCAGAAAACTTATCCATATCCAGGGGATTGTTGAAGTCGATTGTGAACGGTGCTAAAGGTACGCAGTGATCGCTATACCAATAACAGCCGTAATTCACAACCCTCAGAGGGGCGTAGGTCTGGAATGAAAATGATTGAGATGTGGTGGTCACCAGTGGGCCTTCTGCTGAAGGCGTACCGGGACCTACTGTGATGGATACAGTTGTATCTGGCAACAGTGCCTGGTTGGCTCTGAAGACCATCCAGCGCCCTTCAGTGGCATTTTCAACCATCTTTTGTATATTCTCATCAGCCTTGATCTCATCTTCAGTGGCCAGGCGTAATTCCGCCTTGCCAGCACCGGCGTAGAGGGTGATCGTATCCAACACCTTTGCCGGATCGATGCGCTGGTCAAAATGCAGGAAAATGAGCGGTTCCAGCGCCTGAGGGATATTTTCAGGGTACATGCTGATCACTTTGGGCGCCGGGGTGCTGAAAGACCAGGTTATTGCTTCAGCCAGTACGCCGCCGTTGACGGATTTCGTTCCGGCGGGTATGGATACCGTGTATTCGGTGGACTTGGGCAGCCGGTCGATCAGGTCGGAATCGTATTCAAAGGTGAGTGTTTTCGTGCCCAGCCAACGCCAGGTTCCGGATAGTTCAGGGGTGATGACCACTGGCACGTCTTTAGCCGTCAGATCATTGAGCCTGCCCAACGGGACCATAGGCTGATTGAAGGTGACGGATACGAACGGGGCAAGCGGGATTTCCCCTTGCGGTGCGAAACGCACCACCTCAAGGGGTTGAATTGAACCCGCCTGCGGGGTTGGGATCGTCTCCTGCGGGGGGAATTGTTCTTCGATCACTGTTTCGAGTCGTGGAGGAGGAAGCAATTCAACCGGGTAATTGAATCCGCTCTGGTCTTGAGCAGACACAGGCAGGTCGGGCAGGCGATCAAATACAGACTCGATCTCTGCCTGAGTAAGAGGTTCACCCGCTTCCACCCGGGAGGGTTCAGGTGTTGCCTGAGCAGGCAATCCCTCACTGACGCTTACCTGTATGTTATATGGGTCCGATTCGTTACCGGATGATTGTTCGAGGGGCGTTTCCGTCGAGTTCGGATTGGATTGAGTCAGCATTGGCGTCTCCTGTAGGTCACCGGTACAGCCGGTAGAAAAAATCATGAGGATGATCGTAATCATGTTGAGGAAGATTACAAACGTGGTGTGGAATTTTCCGGGTGTTATTAGTGACCTGTTTTTTGTTTTCATGATGATTCCCTCCACGAACAAAGACGGTTTTTTCAATCCACAGGTTCCCCTATTAAGATCCAAACATGATTTACGACATCTAGCCGTCGCTTTAAATACTATCACATGACTCCATCAGATGAATGCAAAATACGAAATATAAACGCACCAGGTCGGGAAACGTAGGTTACTCAGATTATTTTTTAATTTTTCACACCATTTCGAAGGCGCACGGAGCATCATTATTCAGGATATAATAGGCGGGTATGTTCACCTATCATCAGCATAGATTGGAATAGCTCAATGGATGTGAACTTTTTTATTCTGGTCCTGGTCGGGTTTATCGCCCAGATCATTGATGGCAGTCTGGGCATGGCCTATGGAGTCTCTGCCAACAGCTTTCTCTTGACGATTGGACTCTCCCCGGCCATCGCCAGCTCCAGCGTACACGCATCCGAAGTTGTCACCACATTGATCTCAGGGTTATCCCACCTGAAATTCGGCAACATTGACAAGCGCATGGTTTTACGGCTGCTGATCCCCGGCATCATCGGTGGTGGTCTGGGCGCTTACATTCTGACCACGATAGATGGAAATGCGATCAAACCATGGATCTCCATCTACCTGCTCATCATGGGAGTGCGGATCCTGTGGAAAGCTTTCAGACCCACCCCTGAGCATGATCGGGAACCCAAAACTAGCCTGCTGGTGGCGCTGGGTCTGGTGGGGGGCAGCCTAGACGCCATGGGCGGCGGCGGCTGGGGTCCTGTGGTCACCTCGACCCTGATCTCCACCGGTCACTCACCACGCAAATCGATCGGATCAGTGAACTTTTCGGAATTCTTCGTCACACTGACCGAGTCGGTTGTGTTCATTCTCACCATCGGGCTCACCCATTGGAAGGTTATCCTCGGTCTGCTGGTCGGCGGAGTGATTGCCGCGCCGCTGGGCGCTCTGATCACCAAGAAACTGCCGCGCAAGGCGATCATGATCATTGTTGGCGTACTGATCATCTTCCTGCAACTGAGAACCCTGTACCAGATATGGTTCTAGATGGATTTCTTCGAATCGAAGATACTTGAATAACTACACAAGTAAAGCGAACATATAAAAATGCATAATGAGATCCACCCCCACCAGCATTCGGTCACCCTCGAAGACCGCAGTCGAATAAAGGGGCATTTGCCCCTGGTTCTGTGGATGACCGGGCTTTCAGGCAGCGGTAAAAGCACGCTGGCGAATGCGCTTGAGTACCGGTTAGTGAAAACTTACGGCGCGCACACTTATCTGCTGGACGGGGACAACGTCCGCACTGGTTTGAACGCGGGGTTGGGCTTCACAGAAGCAGACCGCAGAGAGAACATCCGGCGGGTCGGAGAAGTCGCCCGGTTGATGTATCAGGCCGGGTTGATCGTGATCACCGCGTTCATCAGCCCTTACCGCTCAGACCGGGAGATGGTACGGTCGCTGTTGCCACCCGAAGCTTTCTGGGAGGTGTATGTTTCCTGCCCGATCGAGAAATGTATTGAGCGCGACCCGAAAGGCCTGTACAAGAAAGCGCTCGATGGAAAGCTCAGCGAGTTCACCGGCATCGACTCACCGTATGAAGCCCCAGCAGCTCCCGAGATCTGTGTGGACACCGGTCAATTCACGGTGGATGAATGCGTGGAAATGATCATCGCGCGCATGCTGGAACACCAGATCATTCAACAAAAATAACAAGGATACATTATCGATATGGAACATTTGAAAGAACTTGAATACCGCAGCGTGTATATTCTGCGTGAGGCCTATGCCAATTTTAAGAATCTGGGCATGTTGTGGTCAATGGGAAAGGACAGCACGGTTCTGTTATGGCTGGCGCGCAAAGCCTTTTTCGGGCATGTTCCATTCCCGCTGATCCACATCGATACGCATTACAAGATCCCCGAGATGATCGATTACCGCGACCGCCTGGTGCGCGAGTTGAAACTGACCATGGTGATCGGTGAAAACCGTGAAGCACTGGCAGCCAGGAATACTTTTCCCGATGGCGTGGTGGACCGCCTGACCTGCTGTAAACTGCTCAAGACCGACGCGCTGCGCCAAACCCTTAACGGTGAAGGTCCACGCCGCATCTTCAACCATGACACTGACCGCTATGAGGAGGAAAAGAATCCTGAACCCTTCACCGGCGTGATCGTGGGCGCGAGGGCGGATGAAGAAGGCTCGCGTTCCAAGGAACGCTACTTCTCACCACGCGACAAGCAGAACGAGTGGGACATCGCGGAACAGCCGCCCGAGTTCTGGAACCAATACAAGACCGATTTCGCGCCCGGCACCAATGTGCGCATCCATCCCCTGCTGGATTGGACCGAGCTCAACATCTGGGAATATATCCTGGCGGAAAACATCCCGACGGTTTCCCTGTATTACAACCAGGGGGATGGCAAACGCTATCGCTCGCTGGGGTGCTATCCATGCACGTTCCCGGTCGAATCGAACGCCAGAACCGTACAGGAGATCATCGACGAGCTGAGCGTGGGTAAATTTGCCAACATCGCAGAAAGATCCGGACGCGCACAGGATAAGGATGACGGCGGCGGACTGGAAACCTTACGCCGGGAAGGATACATGTAATGGCACAGAACGTTATGGATCTCTCCAAAGAACAGATGCATGTGGTCGTGGTCGGTCATGTGGACCACGGCAAGAGCACAATCATCGGCCGTTTACTGGCAGATACCAATTCCCTTCCCAAAGGCAAGCTGGAAGCGATCAAAGAAAAAGCGCTGAAAAGCGGCAAACCGTTCGAGTTCGCATACCTGATCGACGCGTTGAAAGATGAACAGGCGCAATCCATCACCATCGACTCTGCGCGTGTATTCTTCCAATCCAGCAAGCGCAATTACATCATCATCGACGCGCCGGGTCACATCGAGTTCATCAAGAACATGGTGACCGGGGCATCACACGCCGAGGCAGCCATCCTGGTGATTGACGCGGAGGAAGGCGTGCAGGAAAATTCACGGCGGCACGGCTATCTACTGGGCATGCTGGGTATTAAAAAGATTGTCGTGGTGGTCAATAAGATGGACCTGGTAGGTTACAGCGAAGCAGTTTTCAATGCGATTGTCTCGGAATACAGCCAGTACCTGGCGGACCTGGGTATTCAGCCCATGTATTACATCCCGGTTAGCGGGCGCGAAGGCGACGTTGTGGTCAATCCAACCAGCAACCTGGCCTGGTATTCCGGACCAACGGTGCTCAACGCGCTTGACCTGTTCAACAAGGAAAAACCACTGGAAGACCTGCCATTGCGCATCCCTGTTCAAGACGTGTACAAGTTCAACAGCTACGGGGATAACCGCCGGATCATCGCCGGCAGTATTGCCAGCGGACAGGTCAAAGTGGGTGATGAGATCGTGTTCTATCCCTCCGGTAAACGAACCAGGGTAAAGACCATCGAGGCATTTAACGCGCCCAAAGTAACCAGCAGCCTCACTGGCCAATCGATCGGGTTCACCATGGTTGAACAGATCTATGTGAACCGCGGACAAATCGCCACACGGGTTGCGGACACCCCGCCATATGTCAGCTCGAGACTGCGCGCGAGCATTTTCTGGCTCGGCAAACAACCCCTAGTAATGGGCAAGGATTACGTACTAAAACTGGGCACATGCCATGAAAAAGTGCGCGTAGAGGCGATCCACAAGGTCATTGACGCCTCGGATTACAAAAATCAGAACGACCGCGCTGAGATCGGCCACCATGATGTAGCAGAAGTCACCTTCAAACTGGCGCATCCAATCGCATTTGACACCTCTGATGTATTTCCTGAAACCAGCCGGTTCGTGCTTGTGGACGAATACGAGATACGCGGTGGAGGGATCGTACTGGAAGCATTGACAGATGATGAAATGCAGATCCGCGAGGATGTGTACACACGCAACCTGAAGTGGATCCCCTCGGACGTGACCATGGCGCAACGCGCGGAAATGTACAATCAGCGCGCGTCCATTGTGGTCATCACAGGGACGCGCCACGCGGGCAGAAAGACCCTTGCACGCAAACTTGAAAAGCAGCTGTTTAATGACGGCAAACTTGTGTATTACCTTGGCATTGGGTCGCTGCTGTACGGCGTAAACGCTGATCTGAAAAGCCACGATGCCCCCGGCGGCTGGCGGGAGCACGTGCGCCGCTTCGCCGAAGTGGCGCACCTCTTCCTTGACGCTGGTCTGCTGCTCATCGTTACTGCGATCGAGTTCACACAGGAAGACCTTGACATCCTGGAGACAGTCATCGACAAGGAAATGGTGCATGTCATCTGGGTGGGTAATAAAGTGACCACCAACATCGAATACGACATTCATCTCAAAAATCGGGAAAATCTCGACGAAGGTGTGGTAATGATCAAACACCTTCTGCAACAACGCGGGATCATGTTCAAACCATAGGAATCCAAATAAGTTAGTGAAGCCGGAAAAGAGACCCTCATTCCGGCTTCTTTTGAATAAGCGCCAGCATGGTAGAATATCTGAATTGGACTTATCAAGTTAATGAAGAACTGAAAAGCGCGAGAGTTTATCTCCGAACAGCTGCCTCAATAGCCTGGCTGACCCTTTTTCATAAGGTAAACTGATTGACTTCAATACTGATCATCATCGACAATAAAGCATTTGATATCCTCATCTACGTTGGAGGTCCAGTCAGCCTTTGACACAGACGCCAAACCAGAGGCATTGATGGCAGTTAACAATATTATCAGGCATGTGACAGGCATATTTGACTGTTGACTTGATAGAATTAAGCGAATGGCAGGTAATCATATGAAGAATTTTGCTTTGATTGGCGCCGCAGGGTACATTGCTCCGAGGCATTTGAAAGCGATACGCGATACGGGCAACCGGTTGGTGGCAGCCGTTGACCCGCACGACTCGGTTGGATTGCTGGATTCGTTTTCATTTGAGACCCGTTTCTTTACCGAGATCGAGCGTTTTGACCGCCACCTGGAAAAATTACGGCGCGGTCCGGAAGAAAACCGCGTGGAATACGTGAGCATCTGTTCACCCAACTACCTGCACGATGCGCATTGCCGACTGGCGCTGCGCGTGGGCGCGGATGTGATCTGCGAAAAGCCGCTCGTCATCAACCCGTGGAACCTTGAGCCGCTGCAGGAGATCGAGGCAGAAACCGGGCACAAGATCAACACAGTGCTGCAGCTGCGCCTGCTGCCTTCCTTGCTGCAGCTGCATGATGAATTGCAGACCAGCTCCAACCAGCAGCACGACGTTTTGCTCTCCTACATCACCTCGCGCGGCGCGTGGTACCAGACCTCATGGAAGGGTGTGGTGGAAAAGTCAGGCGGCGTGGCGACCAATATCGGCATCCATTTCTTTGACCTGCTGCAGTGGCTGTTTGGCAGGCACGGGGATGTGCGCGTCTTCCACTCGGACCCCAAGCGCATGTCGGGTTTCATCGAGATGGAGCGGGCAAAGGTGCGCTGGTTCCTCTCGGTTGACCCGACAGACCTGCCCGCGGAAGTAGCGGCTAATAAGAAGACGACCTACCGCTCGATCACCGTGGATGGCAAGGAGATCGAGTTCTCCGAAGGGTTCACTGATCTGCACACCGAGGTATACCGGCAGATCCTGGCCGGCAACGGGCACGGCATTGATGTGGCGCGACCCTCCATCCAGCTCACTCACCAGATTCGCACCGCCCCGATCACTGAACCCGGCGACCTGGGGCATCCTTTTCTTACCAAACTGCGGGGATAGTATGGCATCATTTTTTGTGCATGAATCAAGTTACGTGGACGACGGCGCCGAGATCGGCGAAGGGACGAAGATATGGCATTTCAGTCACATCATGGCACCTTCGCGCATCGGCCAAAATTGCAATATCGGGCAGAACGTGGTCATTTCACCGGATTGCGTCATTGGCAACAACGTAAAGATCCAGAATAACGTCTCGGTTTACACCGGGGTCATTATTGAGGATGACGCGTTCCTGGGACCCTCGATGGTCTTTACCAACGTGTTCAACCCGCGCAGTCACGTGGACCGCAAGCACGAGTACCAGCGCACGCTGGTGAAGCGCGGAGCATCCATCGGTGCGAACGCCACCATCATTTGCGGGGTCACGCTGGGCAGCTACAGCTTCATCGGCGCGGGCGCGGTGGTGACGAAGGACGTGCCGGATTACGGGCTGTGCTACGGCAACCCGGCGCGCCTGCATGGCTGGATGTGCCAGTGCGGGGTGCAACTGAGACGCCTGAAAGAAAATCGCTATTTCTGCCCCTCCTGCGCTGACCAATACTCATTGATCGAGGATCGCCTGATCCCCTGCGGAAAGGATGCCGGATGATCCCATTACTGGATCTCGTCGCGCAATACAACTCCATCAAACCCGATATCGACGCTGCCATCCAGGAGGTGTTGAATTCGGCCAAGTTCATCCTCGGACCCAATGAGAAAGCCTTCGAGCAGGAAGCCGCGGAATACCTGGGCGTTAAGCACGCGGTGGGGGTGGCATCCGGGACAGACGCGCTGGTCATCGCGCTACGCGCATTAGGGATCGGCCACGGCGACGAGGTAATCGTTCCGGCGTACTCCTTCTTTGCCACGGCGGGCACAGTGCTGACCGTGGGCGCCACACCGGTTTTCGTGGATATTGACCCGCAAACCTATCTGATCGACACCGCAAAAATCACTCGCGCCATCACAGAACGCACCAGGGCAATTTTGCCGGTGCACCTGTACGGCCAGGCCGCGGACATGGACGAGATCAACCAGATCGCCGCCCGGCACGGGTTGAAAGTGGTGGAAGACAACGCGCAGGCCTTTGGCGCGACGTATCACGACAAGCATACCGGGGCGCTGGGAGACCTGGATTGCCTGAGCTTCTTCCCGAGCAAGAACCTGGGGGCGTACGGCGACGCCGGCATGGTCACCACGGACGATGACAAGCTGGCAGAGGTTGTGACGATGCTGCGCACGCACGGCTGGAAGAAGAAGTACTTTCCTGAGATGCTGGGGTATAACTCCCGGCTGGACGAGATGCAAGCGGCCATTTTGCGGGTGAAACTGAAGCACGTGGACGCGTGGAACGCCAGGCGCAGGGAGATCGTGGAAGTGTACAACGCGAGCCTTGGAGCAGCAGGTATCGCGATCCCGACGGCGGCCCCTGAGCGCACGCATGTGTATCACCTGTACATCATCCGCAGCAAAAAGCGCGAATTGCTGAAAGAGCAGCTCAAGGAGCGCGGGATCGCAAGTGAAGTCTATTACCCGCAACCGCTGCACCTCTCGGCGCCCTGCCGTGAACTGGGGTGGATTGAGGGCACGCTACCAGTGGCGGAACAGGCGGCGCGGGAAACCCTTGCGCTGCCGCTGTACCCGGAGATGACGGACGAACAGATCAACGCGGTGATCACGGCGGTGATCGATCTGTCTGAATAAACATCAATTCTTAAAGATCAGTACTCGCGGCGAAATGCCGCGAGTTTTTTATTAGATAAGCTGCCTGCTATTAGCCTCCGTATAAGAGGATCAGTTCCTGTTTGCCGATCTTGCCGGTGGGGGTCATGGGCATCTTTTCGATGATGAGCAGCTCAGCGGGCGAATCTTCTGCTCCCAGGATGGCGCGGCAATGCTCCAGCAGCTGATCAGGGGTGACCGGCTGATCCGGGTAGATCTCAACGATGGCGAGAGGGATCTGCCCCAGGGTTGGATGCGGTTTAGCGATCACACCGGAGTAGTGCACCGCCGGGTGGCGAAGCAGGGCTTCCTCCATGTAGCGCGGAAATACCACTCTGCCCTGAATGATGATTCGTTCAGACCAGCGACCGAGCAGGGTGAAGTAGCCTTCCTCATCCATCACACCCATATCCCCGGTATGCAGCCAGCCATTCTGCAGGACACTTTCGGTCTTTTCGGGCATGTTCCAATAACCCAGCATGACATTGTTGCGGATGAGGAGCTCACCGGGCTGCCCCACGGGCACCTCGCGGCACTGCTCATCTGCCACGATGGTCTCGCGGTCGGGCAGAGCGCGACCAATGGCGTAAAATTGTTTCTCCGGCTCGCGCCGCGGGTAACCGAGAGCGACAAACCCGCCCAGTTCAGACTGACCATAGGACTCCACAATGTGGACGTCAAACTCATCGCTAAAAGCCAGCTTTACGGCTGGAGGGAGCGGAGCGCCACCGGAGATGCAGCGGGAGAGCGCGCGGGGTCTGGCGCCTTTCTCACGGGAGAGCTTGAGCAGGTCCCCCAGCACAAGGGGATTCCCCGCGAAGAAGGTCACGCCACGTTCGTCCATTTCCTGCCAGGCTGCTCGCGGGTCCCAATCCTTGCGCACACCGATGGACATGGCGCGGTGCACACCCGGCAGCAGGTTAGCCACCAGGTGATAAGAACTGGAAAGCGAGGTCACCCCCAGGGAGACATCAGAACTGGACAGGTTGAGGCGCTCGGCGATGGTATGGGTGGCGCGGGCGGTGTAACCATGCGCCAGCAACGCGCCCTTGGAAGGGCCTGAGGAGCCGGAAGTATAGGAAAGGTGCGCTGCGTCGAGATCACTGACCCTGACAACCGGAGGGGTCGGCGCGGCCTGCAGCAGGTCGCTCCAGCCGTGCGCGAACTCACGCGGACCATCAAAGCAGATGAAGTGCTGCACGCCCAGGTTTTGCGCGCGAATCTGCGCGATGACCTCGTGCATGTCACCCGTGTAGATAAGCACTTTGGGCGTGGAGTCATTGATGAAATACGCCAGGTTGTCCTTCTGCAACACGCTGATATGCGCGGAGATTGCGCCAAGTTTCCAGATGCCAAACATGGCGATGACGTAATCCAGCCCGTTGTGGGCAAAGATGCCCACGCGATCGCCCTTCACCACCCCCAGTGCGGCCAGCGCTCCGGCAGCCTGGTCAGACAAAGCTTCAGCGCGGGTATATGTGATGCTGCGTGCGCGGTCTGACCAGTAGATGAACTCGTGGTCCGGCTGGCGCCAGGCTGCACGGCGCAACATGTCATTGAACGTAGTGAAATCCATCATGAACCTCCTGTTGAGATGAGTTAATTATGGGGTTTTTGGCGAAATTCGCAAATGACATCGCGCGGGTCATTTCACAGGGAACCCATGGTTTCGATAACTACAGGAACAAACAAGAAACAAATAAAATTTTGTAAGGTGGGGTGTAAACCTTCTGAGGTGTAAAAAATCAAATTGCATGGCACTTTGATAATTCGCCAATTCTCATGTAGGCCTATATACATATCACATTATAATAGAAAATTTATTCTAATACTATTATAACACGCCTGTCAAATAATTAAAAACCAGCCCCCAACCTTTCGGATGGGGGCTGGTGAATCTCATGAGGTTTAGGGCACTAAGGCGATCTTGAACATGCGCACCTCGGACCAGGGGCCTTTATTGCCTACGTCATCGATTGCCCGAACCCGCCAGTAGTATTTGCCATTGGGAAGAGGTTGGGTTTCATAGATCGTATTGGCACCCGTGGCTTTATCGTAAATGGTGCTAAAGTCACTCAGTTTGCTGATCTGCACAAGGTAAGCGCTGCCCTCCACGACCGGATCCCAATCAAGGATGATCGTATCATCATCCGTGATGACCTCACCGGAAGCTGGATACTGCAGGGTCGGTTTGGCCAGCGGATCACGGGTGGTGAAAGGAAGTGCCACCGACCAGGTACCCTTTACATCCCCATAAAACGGCTGGATACGCCAGTAATAGGTTTTTCCGCGCGGAAATGGGGATGTGTAACCACCATAAGTGGACTCTATAGTTTTCGTGTTGACCAGCAGGACGCTGAAATCTGATTTCGCGGACATCTGGATCTTGTAACCTGTCGCGCCAAGTATATCGGTCCAATCAAAAGTGACAAAATTTGAGGTCAACTTTCCATTGTAAACCGGCGTGGTTTCGATGGCCTGCAAAAATATGGAGGAAGAGGCAATTCCACCCGGCTGGTTGACCACGCGCAAGAAGAAAATTTCGGAGACCGTCTGGTTTGCCGGATCCACCATAAAGGACAACTGGTTTTTGCTGATGAAGGTGGACTCAACTTTGTTTTCCTCCCACCAGATAGAAGAGGCGGAGCTGAATTTACTGCCGTTGATGATCAGTTTCGTGGAAGGTTGACCGGCGACCAGGAAGGGTTTGGAGAGCGAGGTGACAACCGGACGGTCTGGAATGATGTAATCAAGGTGTGTACAATCTCCATCCCCATCCGCCTGCTCGACCCAACCATGAGTACCTGAACCTATCTCCACCACGCCGGAATAATCAACCTTCCAAATCCCGTCCATATTTGCTATCGCAGTCTTAAAGTATCCACTAGTGGCATCCTTTGCGAACGCGAGTATCTCGATGGTAGAACCGGGATCTGCGGTACCGGACACTGTATCAGCGGCCTCGTCGATCGTCGTGATGGTCAAATCACTGACCCAAAGTTGTTTACTGAGGTTACCATCACTCACCACAATCTCATCCCAGCGTTGGATATCTTTGATGCCGGAAAGAGCGAAAACAAAAGTTCCGCGGTTAGACACGGTGGTTGAAGCGGTATAAGAATCAACGGTCAGGGTGACCTTCGCCCCCGGCCACCAGCCCCATCCGCTAATCTCATCCTCTGCGTAGTAAGCGTATATTTTGGGATCAGGCGTGTACCATTCCATCCAGGTCGCGTTGCCATTGCCATCAAATTGCTTTACACCAATGGATTCCCCCGGACCGATATCTGCCAAATCGGAAATTTCAGCCAGCCAGATCCCGTCCGCGCCTGTTGTGACATTTTTTGAAATCGAGAAACCCATTGGATAACCTGGTATTCCCACAATCACTTCGCTGCCCGGCGCGGCCTTGCCCGTGATCGTATCCGTTTGTGTGTTGATCGACTTGACCTTAAGGTTGGCAACAGTGTGCTTCATGATAATTCCACCACCGGTCACTTTTACCAGCTGCCCGGCAGAGATATCGAAATAAGGACCATCATATCCAAACGTCACCCGCCCTTCAGCATTCGAAGCAGACTCCGCCACGAGCGTTCCATCCACAACCAGTTTAACAGTCGAATCCGGCGTCCAGTTGTAGACCTCGACAACATTATACTGAGGGGCAACAACAAAATGGGGAGCCGAGAGATCGCCTGCAACGAAACCAGCCGATCCCTGCGGGTCGGGGTTCTCCAATTCATTTGGCGAAAGGGATATGGAATCCTCAGCGCGGGACTGAGGAACGATGGATGCCGCTTCAGCCGCGACTGCCGGCTGACTGCTGAACATCCCCATGGCGAAGACCATGGTCAACAAAACATGAATGAACAACGCGGGCTTTGATGGTCGGTTCTGCTTCATAGTTGTTACTCCCTTTACGATGCTATTCAATTGTTTTTAACCGGATTCAGCGCCTGAGATCCGGTACATCGGTCAGTGATCAATATGAACCAATAAGAACCGAGTTAACTTTCAAACCGGGTTTAGAGTTCTCTCTCCCCCATTTTTCGAGACGAATATGATGCCAATATCCAATAATTTATATAGCCGAAACTCAAAATGGGCAAGTGATTTTTATGGGTTTTCCGAATTCCCGCGCAAAAGCAGTCACCACCTGGGCGGATGGTGACTGCGTCATTACACGGGATTACAGGACCAAAAGCTTAAGGTACTACGATCTTGAACCAACGCACCTCAGACCAGGGTCCCTTACCGCCGGAGGCATCGATGGCGCGCACACGCCAGAAGTACTTGCCCTTGGGGAGCGGGTTGGTCATGAACTCTGTTTTGTCTGTGGTGGTTTTAAAGTACGTGGTGCTGAAGTCGGCCAGTTTGCTTATTTGCACCAGGTAGGTGAAGCCGTTGGTCACCGGCTCCCAGTCAAGCGTGGGCGTGTTGCCACTGGTGATGATGGCTCCGGGTTCCGGGCTCAGCAGCAGGGGTTTGGCGAGGGGATCCATGGAGGTGAATTTCATTACTGGCGACCATGGCTGCCAGAAACCTCCAATTTTAGGCTTGATGCGCCAATAGTGAACAGTGTTATAGGCCAGCTTGGTGCCAAAAGCATAAGATGAATCTACGGTGCCGGTACTGACAAGCAGAATACTGAAATCCTTCTTCGTTGAAAGTTGGATCTTGTAGTTTGTCGCACCTGGTACATCCTCCCAATCAAAAGTGACCTTACTGGTGATGAGTTTCTGATCAAATTGCGGGAGGGTGCCGATAACCTTAAACGCAAGTGAATCCGAAATACCGCCACCCCACTCCGGGTTGAACACCTGGATACTGACTGCCATTGGTGAAACCAATTTTTCTGCGGGTACAACAGCACTCAATTGACCATTTGAAATAAACATGGTGTCGAGTTCAACTCCATCCCAAATAATGCGTGAGGCGGGATAGAAATTCACACCGTTAACGGTCAATGTAAATGGATCTGCGCCGACAGCGGAAATCGTTGGACTGAGAGTGAATACAACCGGCACTTTATAGATCTCATAAGTACTATCTGTAAAATCCCCGTCCTCATCCAGCTGTTGCACGAAACCCCAAGTACCCGGAGCCATGTCCTCGTACCCCGAGAAATCGACGTTCCAGATACCTGAGGGATCGGACATGATCATCATTCCTGTACCGTAGGAAATCTCATCAAAGGCAACTACATGTACCTCGCTATTAGCATCCGCTGTCCCGGTCAGGGTATCCTCCAACTGGTCTATAGAAGTAACCTTAACATCAGCGATCGTTAAATCCTTTGTGGTTACCCCATCGGATGCGGAAATTAATTGACCGGGTTGAAGATCAAGACCATGTGAAGACTGATTCAGGTAGAAATGTCCAGAAGTATCGATTATCTTTGTGAAGATATTTCCGTCAATGTTCACGGTAATCGTATTTCCAGGCGTCCACTCCGACCCTGACACACTGTCACTTCCTAAATAGACACCTATATTAGGATTCGGGATGCTGAGTGAAACGTAGGTTGAATTTCCAGCCGGATCATATTGCCAGGCAGAAATATCCGAGCCTGGTTCTATGTCCACATCAGTTGAAAAATCAGCCACCCAAACACCGGACGCATCAGCAACAGGATAACGCATATCGCCGTAGTAACCACTACCATCCCATGCGAGCACGGTCAATTGAGACCCGGCTTTGGCAGTTCCTGTAATAGTATCTGAAACCAGATCATAACCCGAGATCTTAATCTTAAGTACTGTATGTGTTCGGGTATAAACGCCGTCGGTCATTTTTACTACCTGACCTGTTTTGAGATCAAACGGGGCAAGGCTAAAATAGACAGATCCACTTGCGTTGGATGTGGTTGACTTTTTTTCGATACCGTCAACAAAAATCTTTACAGTGGTGTTTGGCGTCCAACTGCTCCCTGAAACATCATCGTATTGCGGATATACGCGCATATATGGATTTGGCACATTCCAATTGAGAAGAGTAGCGTTTCCTTCAACATCATACTGGTAAACCCAGCCGTATGTTCCAGATTTAATATCAATCTTGGTAAAGGTGGCTGCCCATTTTCCATAACTGTCTGCTGTTGGGTATAACCATTCATAAGAATTCCTATCATTACCGTATATGATCAATGCGCTGTATGGATCGGCTACTCCCTTGACCTTGTCGACATCCGTAAGAATCGATTTAACGGCGGCTTTGGTCACGATGTGCGTGCGGGTGTTCGACCCGTCTGTCATGGTGATGATGTGCCCCGGCAACAAGTCAAACCCGTACAAACTGAACTTGACGTCGCCATTTGAATAGGAAGGACGGGAAACTGAGTAATCTAATTCTGCTGTTGCAGGATCATCGATGGTGAGGGAAATACTGGTACCTGGAAGCCAATCACGCCCTTCAACACTATCATCAATTGGAAAAGCCCAAATGTATGGATCGCTGATCGACCAGTAAATTTCAGTATAGTTCCCCTGGTCATCATACTGGTCCACCCAGCCAGAAGCCCCAGGTTGGAGGACAATTGAGGTGAAGACATAGGACCAAGCACCTGATCCATCAGTAGTGACTGTCACATCCTCCCATTGGGATCGATCGGTGGCCGAAATTCTTACTTCACCCGGAACAGCAGTGCCGGAAAGTGAGTTCGCCACAGTATTGATATCGGTGACAGCCAGGTCAGGTATTGTGTAAGTGCGGGTGTAACTACCGCCTGTCATCGTCAGAGTCTGGCCGGGAAAAATATCAACCGGAATGTTAGAGAAATCAACTTCTCCTCCGTTGTCGGAATATTCATAAAAGGTCTGCGCATTGACGGTGAGCGCAACTTCGATATTCGCCGGCCACCGTCTTCCGTAAATGTCATCATAAGTGAGGTACACAAAAAAGTAGGGGTTGGGTACATACCAATCCAGGTCGGTTCTGTCACCATCCGCATCATATTGAAACAAGTAACCACCCGTATCATCATTTATGTCCACCAATCCAGAAAAGTTCGCTGACCAGGATCCATCCGCCAACGTTGAAATGTTTAAATACTCCCATTCGCTGTCATTGGACGCTTCAATCTCAATCGCCCCCGGGTCCGCTGTTCCGGCAACAATATCATTTAACTCGTCGATCGAGGTCACCGCCAGGTTGGTTACTGTGGTGGTTTTTTCTTTATAACCATCTGAGACCACGATGACATCACCCGCCTGGATATCCCAATCACTCAAGCTCTTGGAAAAATAACCTTCATCAGATGAGACATCAGTGGTTGTGTACTCATCCGTATTGATCGTCACAGTGATGGTTGAATTAGGCTTCCATTCCCAACCACCCACATGGTCATCTATTATGTCTGCATAAAAACACGGATAAGGGTCCTGCCAATAATACTCTGAGTGATCTCCATCGTTATCCGTCTGATCGAGCCATATACTCGAGCCTGGATCAAGATCTACGAAAGCGGTGAAATCAAAACTCCAGACACCTGAAGCATTAGCGGTGGGATATTGGTCGCCGCCGGACTCTCCAGCAAAATTGTAGGCGAGGAGGCGTAATTCACCCGGATTCGCTTTTCCAACAAAAACATCGGTGGCCGGGTCAAACGAGGTGATACCAAGATCAATCACAGTGTGAGTCTTGGTAGTGGCCCCATCCGTCATTTCTATCACCTGGCCTGCTTGAATGTCCTGTGGTGGATAAAATGCGAAATTGCCATACTCATCAGAGAGAGGCGATCCAACAATTTCGGAATCAATTTTTACTGATATATTTGAATTCGGTAGCCAATCATATCCAAATACATTTTGTGTGCCAATTATGACGTCGATTGTCGGACTGGAAACTGCCGGTTCGAGTCGTTGTGAAAACGGTGCGCGTTCAGGATGGTCTAAAGCCTCAAAAGCGGGGGCGGGATCGGGCTGCTGTCGCCCGGAATCCCATTCAAACCTGGCATCCGGCGGACGCGCGAGCATTTCTTCCACTGGGAGAGTTCCGGAATGGTCTTCCCCATCGGCCACCGAAACCAGTAGCGCAATGCGGTCAGAGCTGCCGGCTGCGTCTGTAACCACAATGGAAAACAGGTCTTCTCCCGCAAAACCGGGAGCAGGCGAATACTGAACCTCAACCCGGCTGCCATCGGCCGCGAGGGTGACAGCGCCAGACCGGGGTGGCGCCTGGACCTGCCATGTGAAGCTGCCATTAGATGGCGGATCCGCCAGTTCCAGGTTGAATAGCATGACCTCCCCTACGAGGGTAGAGACATGCAGCGAATCGCCCTGGCTGATGTTCAGAACACCGTCGAGAGACTGGGAAGCCGATCCCGGGTTCGCGCTGACCAGCGAACCCTGCTGCAGCGATGCGAACAGACCACATACCAACATCATAATTAATGCGAAATTCAACACTCGTTTGGAAATTGCCTTTAATTCCGATTTCATCACGATCCCTCCAAAAAGACTTAAGATGAAGTGCGTCGAAACATAATCAGCGAGCTTTAAAGGACTGTTGGAGCGAAATTAAATTTAAAATATAGTTTTGAGCGCTGCTGGAGGTGCTGGTGGTGGTAGCCGTTTGATCCCCCTGGTCTTCCATGATGGATTTACCAATTTAAATATTACAATAGAAAACAATAATAATCAAGCGTTTTAGAACCAGCCCCCAACCTTTCGGTTGGGGGCTGGTGGATCCTAAAAGGTTATGGAACAACGATCTTGAACCAACGCACCTCAGACCAGGGTCCCTTACCGCCGGAGGCATCGA
>ERZ795054.337-NODE-337-length-66071-cov-6.633513_pt1 | contig 66071 bp, 56 predicted proteins | sample MGYA00375138_ERZ795054 | MGnify/ENA primary metagenome ERZ795054 (study PRJEB30183, sample SAMN05720215) | anaerobic digester metagenome | isolation source: active sludge of municipal wastewater-treating anaerobic digesters | place: USA | collected 2014-12-23 ... | reverse complement strand
CCTGCGCTCCGGAAGAGTGCATCCATCACGAAATGATGAAGATAACTCCTGAAATGGTGCTTGATGCAATGATTGTTGTTAACGCAATGGGAGTTCAAAGAAAGTTGAAAAGATAATTGAGGCCCGTCCGTTCAGGTTCAGAAATTCAGGGCATCTCCCCGGCAATTGCCGGGCAATTTCAGAAAATGATTATATCTGTTACTGAAATTACCTATCTTTGCAGAGCGAATCCGCTGACAAGCGGACAGATTTCCGGGGCTGACTGGTTTTGACAGCACGTAAGCGGAACTGTAAGCATGCCGGGCGGTGATGGCGTGGCCCGTTAACAACTGCTATCGACACATAAACGGCGAATATAACTACGCTCTTGCTGCTTAATCGAATCGAGTAGATGAAGCTTAATCCTGACCCGGCGGGTTGGGACGAGACACTCCGCGGACGGTTCAGGCCTGGTTCCAATCCGGTCACGGGGTGCGCGCAATTCCGGGCAATCTGCTTCTCCTGTCCCGCGAAAGCAGATCATCAGGGACTAAGGGTTTGAGAGGGTGCCTTTTCCCATTCAACCCCCGACAATCAATAAAAGGATACGCATGTAGAAAGCACTTCAGCTGCTTGTTTGGACCCGGGTTCGAATCCCGGCAGCTCCACACAGAAAAACCGCCGAAAGGCGGCTTTTTTTTTGAAGACCAAAAAAACAGATACTTACCTGAACTTCCGGCACTGCACGGGCTTTCTCAAACTCCTCTTGTAGCGCGGCCGCTTATCTGCATCATGAAATTTATACACCACCATTACTGTATAGGTGTAATAGCCGTCGGGGAAATGGTTGAGGATGGCACGGTCTGTCAGAAATTTGTCGCGGTACGCTACGCCATGATCAATATAATCGGTGGTTGAAATGGTATACCTGGCAGCTATATAAGCTCCCAAATTGCTGGAGAACATAAAGCGGATCCCTGCTTCGAAAGGCATTATACCGACCACCGACGGAACCAGATCGAGGCTGTCAATAGGGGTTTCAAAGATACCATCCCTGACTACGATGGGCACTTTATCGGCATCATTGCCATCTTCTGTACTGGACCGGATCGTTCCATCCGACCAGAAGTGGTAAGGATTACCAAAAGGATCCTGCAGGTCAGCATAGGATTCAAAATTGAGGAGCCCTACCCCCATATTTACGTATGGACGCATCTGAATGCGATGGGTACAGGAAGTAAGCGGAGAAAATACGTAAGAACAGGAAAGATCGAATGAACGGATGTCAGACCTGAAATCCATATAGGAGAAGCGTCCGGATAATCTCTCAGCAAGTGTAGCTTTGGCCATGGTGCCCCTGAATATCCACCTGGTCGAAAATTTTCCCTCCATCAGTAGTGAATACCCGAGTGTGGGCAACCCGATCTGCCTGCTGCCGTAATCACCATCCATGTTAATCAGGCCGGTTCCGGCGCCGATGTACAACCCCCGGTAGTACCTTGAAGCGGACCATTTATGATAGCTATTATTAAAAATCTGCCCCGAAAGATCCGTTTGATTGCAGAGTGCAAACAATAACAGCAATCCAATATGTATTCTAATACTCCTCAAAATCAACCTGTTAATTACTGCCGAGGCAAATTTCCAACCATTTTGATATTGCTGTTTATACGGCAAGTAGGGCTTCAGGTTGCAAATTTAAGGAATAATTAAATGATTCTGTTAACGAGTTGTTAATTTTTAAAAAAAAATTTATTTTTTGATCCTGATCCGCGCATCCACAGCCTTCACAGCGCGTTGGGTACCCAGCAGTGGATTCAGGTCCATCTCCTGAATTTCAGGCGCATGGGTCAGAAGTGCTGATAATCGGTGCACTGTCTCCGCGAAAGCCTCCAGGTTCACCCCTTCCTGACCACGTACACCCTCGATGAGCGGATAGCTTTTCAACCCTTTAATCATCTGCAGGATTTCGTTTTTATCCAGCGGTACCAGGCCGGCTTTCACATCCTTCAGAACCTCGATAAAGATGCCACCCATTCCAACCATGATCATATGTCCGAAATCCCCTTCGGCAGTGGCACCGGCAAACAGTTCAACCCCTTTGAGCATGGGTTGCAGCAGGATGGCCCACGTATCACTGATCCGGATCATTCTGTCGAACTCGCGGGCCACCGTTTCCTCATCTTTTATATTGAGCACCACACCTCCCACATCCGACTTATGCACCGGGCCAACCACTTTCATTACCACCGGAAATCCAAGTTTACGGGCAGCCTCAACAGCTGCTTCCCTGGTGGTAACCACCGCTTCACCTGCACGGTCGATACCGGCTGCATCCAGCAACCCCTGCACGGCAGCAGGTTCCAGATATCCTTCCTCTGAAGAGTCGATGATACTGCGGATCATTCCAATGTCGGCTGAGGCTGTACACACCTTTTCACGCACAGGGGCAGGTGTTTCCGCTACCTTGCAAAGGGCACTGCCCAGCAAACCTTCGTCGGGGAAGTTGATGCCCCCATCCTTTACAAATGCCTTAACCTCTTCGGATGCTACCAGTACAGACGGTAGCACTGCAAAAATGGGTTTAGCCGCTGTACGCATCTTCTCACGAAGCACTTTATAGGCATCAAAAACAGGGAACAAACCCGGGGTGCCAAAAATGACCACCATCGCATCAATCCCATCGAATTTCTGGTCGGCATAATCGATAATGGTACCCAGTTGTTCAGCAGTTCCGGTGGCCAGAAAATCGATCGGATTGGCCACGGATGAGCCCGGGAACAATTTTGTAAGCAGCTCATTTGCCGCTTCTCCATGGATATGAGGCACCTCCAGTCCCCCGTTGGCAAGGGTATCGGTCAGCATCACAGCCGGGCCTCCGGCATGGGTTATCACTGCAACCCGCTTCCCTTTCATCACAGGATGACAGAGTACAGCTGCCACGGTGGTAAGCTCATCCCGCCCGGAACAGCGGATGATGCCGGCTTTCCGGAACAGTGCCTCCACCGGTACATCCGGATTGGCCAGCGCACCTGTATGGGAGGATGCAGCCCGTTGACCTGCATCAGAGGTACCAGCCTTGATGGCAGCCATCCTGCAACCCTTCCGGATCAGGCTCGATGCATGTTTCAGCAGCATCCGGGGTTTGCGCACATTCTCCATATACAGGAGCTTTACCGGTGCACTGATCCCCGGTTCATAGGTTTCATCCAGGTGTTTCAGCACATCTTCAACCCCCATCTGGGCTGAATTGCCCACCGAAAACACATTCGCAAAGGTGAGCCCTTTCTGAAGGCCCGATTCCATAATAAAGACTGCGGTTGCCCCCGAACTGGAGATGAAATCACATCCCCCGGAATGGAATTCCGGAATTGGAAGGGTGAAAACCGATTTATGATGGTCTGTAATGATACCTGTACAGTTCGGACCTATCAGGGAACCGTTCACATCGTTGATCAGCTGAACAATCTGCTGTTCGATGATTTTTCCGTCGGCACTCTCTTCACTGAAACCGGCGGATATGATGATGAATGCCCTGGTATTCTTGTTTTTTGTCAGAAAATCAACTGTTTGCACAGTATGCTTTGCTGCGATGGCAATCACTGCCAGATCGGTTTCAGGAAGATCCTGCAGATTCCTGTAACTCCGGATTCCCTGCACCACATCCTCTTTGGGGTTGTTTACATACAAATGCCCCTGGTAACCTCCATCGATAATATTCTTCAGAATTTTACCCCCCGGTTTGGAGGTGTCATTGGAAGCCCCCACCACCACAATGCTGCGGGGGTTCATCAGTTGTTCGTTGATCATGGTTGCCGCTATTTATAATTGGCGGCAAATATAGGGTTTCTAGCCGAAATCAATATACCTCCCGGATACCCATCTGTCGGTAATTCCGGCCTTAAGCCAGCCACTCACCTCTTCTGAAACATACGCCTCGTCGTTGAGAGAGAGTGCTCCCACAATCGGGAAAGAGGTACCCGGTCCGGAACGGACATTGAGGCTGGCAGAGGTAACCCGCCCTTTTCGCACAGGGATTGTGTATCTTCCTGATACCCAGTGGTCGGCGGAGCCGGAGATTTTCAGCCATGCATCCTGCTCTGCATACACCCTGATCACTGCGCCCCTTACCAGAGATTCACGCCGGTCAGCTTTGGGGAAATCCGTTGCAGGTCCTGTTCTTACGTTCAGATTATCAGCGGTAACCACTGCATATCTGAGCACAGCGATAACCCCTCCCGTTCCGGGAGCCGATCCGGAAAGCCAGTTTGTCACCAAAGGCAAAAAACCACTGTCGCAATGGTGTGGTTTATTGCCGCCAAAAAAGGATGACCCCGGGCAGGATTTGTTGTTATGTGTGCCATCATTGCGCTCACCGGTGGTAAGGTTGTACCAGTGGTGGTAAATTACCGAATGGTTGGTGACGGGGAGGTTGAATTTTCTGAGCAGGATGGCCGTCATCGCCACAATTGCGTCGCGGTGGGCTGCCGTCATCTGATCCTTACGGGTATCGAAATTCCCCAGATGCTCTATGCAAATCCCGGTGGCATTCTGCCCTTTGATCCCTGCAGGGATCACTTCCAGCGATCTGCCGGTAAGTATGGTGCCATCGGGAAATGTTGTAAAATGCTGGGCAATGTCGCTCCACCCGTTGTGGTTCATGTGGTAATCCCGCATAGCCTTCTGACGTTCAAAATGGTTGGATTTATTAAAATGCTGATAAGAAGGACTATAGGTATGATGTTGCTGGATGCGGTCGATGGTTCTTCCAACCCTAAGATTGGTAATCCATTGCTCAAACTCCTGGATGTTCATTTTGGTAAACCCGTACTTTGATTCCATAGATATGTCAGATTAAGTGAGATTTTGGATATTTTCGCTATCCAAAACTAGCATAAATGTCAATGCAAAGAATTAATATTTTTTTATGGCTATCCTTGTTGGCCTTACTGCAATTGTCGTCCTGCAAATCTGCAGGTGATAAGCAACCTGTCTACAAAGATGCATCACAGCCTGTATCGAAGCGTGTGGATGACCTGTTATCGCGGATGACCCCGGAGGAAAAATTCTGGCAGTTGTACATGATACCGGGAGATCTTTCGGACGGGAAGGAGCTGTACAAGCATGGTATCTTCGGGTTTCAGGTATCGGTTAAAGCCAGGGGAAACGGGGGGCAGGAGCAGATGCTGGATTACAGCGGTGCGGGCAATGCAGAGGAAACCGCATTGCTGATCAATGAGATACAGCGCTATTTTACAGAAGAGACCCGGCTTGGTATTCCGGTGATTCCCTTTGACGAAGCCCTGCATGGCCTGGTGCGGGAAGGGGCAACGGTTTTTCCCCAGGCCATTGGGTTGGCGGCCACATGGAATACCTCATTGATGGAAGAAGTAGCAGCCTCTGTGGCAAAAGAGGCAGGCAGCAGGGGAATACGACAGATTCTTTCACCGGTTCTGGATATTGCCAGGGATGTGCGCTGGGGGCGGGTAGAAGAGACCTACGGGGAGGATCCCTATCTGGTGAGCAGGATGGGGGTTGCCTTTATTTCTGCTTTTGAAAGGCAGGGCATCGTGGCAACACCCAAACATTTCATAGCCAATTCGGGGGATGGCGGTCGAGACAGCTATCCGGTTGAATTTGCCGACCGTACCATGGAAGAGGTATATTTTGTGCCTTACCGGGCAGCCTTTCAGGAGGCGGGTGCCCGTTCTGTAATGGCGTCCTACAATTCATTTGACGGCAGGCCCTGCACCGCCAACCGCAGGTTACTAACGGATATTCTGAGGGATGAATGGGGATTTGATGGTGTTGTGATTTCAGATGCCGGTGCCACCGGAGGCTCCAATGTACTGCATTTCATCACGGCTACATATCCCGAAAGCACCCGTGAAGCACTGGAGAGCGGGCTGGATGTGATATTCCAGACCTCCAGGGATCATTACATGCTCTTTTTCGAGGCATTTAAAAAAGGCATGGTAAAGATGGATGCCATCGATCAGGCGGTCCGCAGGGTGCTTACCCTCAAATTTGAACTCGGGCTTTTTGAGAACCCTTATGTGGATCCGGCAGAGGCTGCCCGCTGGAATGGCACGGTTGAGCACAGGGCCCTGGCAGAAGAAGCTGCAAGGGAGTCGATCGTGCTGCTGAAAAACGACAACGCCATCCTGCCGCTGGATAAGGACATCCGGTCCATTGCACTGATCGGTGCCGATGCTGTGGAGGCCAGACTGGGGGGGTACTCGGGTCCGGGGAATGCTCCGGAAAACATTCTGCAGGGGATGAAGAAGATATTCCCGGCCCCGGTACAGATTACTTATGCAAAAGGTTGTGGCAGAGAAGATGTACTGCTGAAAGTTATTCCGGATTCCTGTTTATCCTATGACGACTCAGGAACCACAAAACCCGGAGTGCTCGGAACCTATTTCAACAATCCCCATCTGGAGGGGAAAGCCGTTCTGCAAAGAAGTGATTCACAGATTGATTTTAGCTGGACCCTTTTCTCCCCGGACCCTGAAAAATTACCCTACGACTGGTACTCCGTGCGCTGGGCCGCAAAGCTGAGGGCCCCTGCATCAGGAACCGTGCAGATAGGCATCACCGGCGACGACGGTTACCGCCTTTGGCTCGACGGGAAGCTGATCATCGACAACTGGCGCAAGCAAACCCATCGGACTCTAACCGTACCGGTAAAGCTGGAAAAGGGCAAGATGTATGATCTGAAGCTCGAATACTATGAAACCTCCGGTAATGCAAGGATCAGACTGGTTTGGGACCAGGGAGTTGAAAACCCATCAGAAAAGGAAATTGCTGAGGCGGTTGCCCTTGCCCGTAAATGCGATGTGGCGGTGATTGTGGCGGGGATAGAAGAAGGGGAATTCCGCGACCGGGCTTTGCTTTCCCTGCCGGGAAGACAGGAGGAGCTTATCCGGGCAGTTGCTTCCACCGGAAAACCGGTGGTGGTGGTGCTGATCGGAGGGAGTGCCGTAACCATGGAGCGGTGGATCGGCCATGCCAGCGCCATTGTGCAGGCATGGTATCCGGGCGAGGCCGGAGGCAGTGCAGTGGCTTCGGTGCTTTCAGGTGCTTACAATCCCGCCGGAAGACTTCCCTTTACATGGCCGCATCACGAAGGGCAGCTCCCCCTCTTCTACAATCATAAACCCACCGGAAGAGGTGATGATTACATGAACCTTACCGGTAAGCCGCTCTTTCCGTTTGGCTATGGCCTCAGCTACAGCACATTTTCGTACAGCAACCTTAGCATCAGCAAAACGCAGTTTCATCCTGATGAATCCGTTGAAGTTGCCTGTACCGTCACCAACACCGGAAATTCAGATGGGGACGAAGTGGTGCAGCTTTATGTCAAAGACTTGTATGCCAGCGTTGTAAGACCTGTCATTGAACTGAAGGGATTTAAAAGAATCCATCTGAAAGCAGGCACATCCGCTAAGGTGACTTTCCGGCTCACCCCTGATCATCTTGCTTTCCCTGATATCCACATGAACCGGAAGACAGAGCCGGGAACCTACAGGGTGATGATCGGCTCTTCTTCGATCGATATCCGGTTGAGGGGAGAGATCCTTTGTGTTCAGTGATCATTGTATAATTTTCAGTGCATCAGGGCGGTTTGCCAGAAGCACCGTCCTGAACTTCACCGCGGCCCCGTCCTTCACCATATCAACAGGGTAGTTACTGTTAATTTCTGCCTGAATCAGGTCTCCGGGCTCCATCAGGTCCACATCCAGCGCAGGTCTTGATTCAGGGACCGAACGTTCGTACATGGTATAGGGAAACCTGAAAGCCAGCGTATCACCCGGCCGGAAGGCACTGCCGGGAGAGGAGCCCAGAACCTCTGCCAGGCCATCGTAACTGCTTTTCTGACCATACTGGTTTTCGTAATAATCGCCCTTCGTAATGAGCCGCAGTGTAAGCCGCTCCTCCTCTTTCGGATCCATAATGAAAACTGCCGGAAGAGGCATGGTGTAAAAAACTTCAATGGATCCTCCCGGTGGATTCCAGAAGAGTGAAGAATCCCCATCCTGGCGGGGTTCATAGATCATGGAAATCAGGTAGCGGGCTTCGCGCAGCCAGGGAAAGAAATGGGTGGCCGACCAGTCGGAAAACGGAGCATAGAAATCATTGATGGTCTGGTAGCTGACCAGTGAATCGCCGGGAGAAAGCCTGATCCAGGTTACATCCACAGGGGGCAGTCCGGCATCCGTCTGGAACAGCTCCTCCTCCTCCAGCACATTTCCATCCTCATCATGGAGCCTGAACCTGAGCTGCCTGAATCCGCTGTTCTGCTGCACCGGCCAAAGGATCGTTTTCACTTCACCGGTTTTATTCAGCACTTTTACCTTAACAGTAAGCATCGTCATTTGCCCGGGTACCACGCTGATGGTATCCTGAAGACTCTGTAAACTGATTTCAATCTCCTCCTGCCTGATCCAACGCTGCTTACACTGAAAATAATATTGAATACAAGTTTGGTGTATCTGACCCAGAACTCCGGGAGCGGGTTGAAAAGACTTTAAAAATACCCTGTCGATTTGTCCCGAACGTTTCATCAGGTGCCCTATGCATCCAAGCCTCAGTACCTTTCCCATGCTGAGCGTAAGCATATACTCGCGGGGACCCTGACTGGTGAGAAACCTGATCCCGATGTCATACCATCCCGGGTAAATGCAAATATGGGTTGCACAAGTGTCTCCGGCAGCGATGTCAACCGTGGCAAAGGAATTCAGCCAGGCCAAAATATCTGCAAAAGCCTGGTGCATGTCGTTGCCATAGCGGAATGAGGATTCCTGCACCCGGCTAAAGATCAACTCCTGAACCTGTGTGAAATCTCCTGAGGTAACCGCTATGTCGAAAGCGGTGGAATTTCGCATCTGACGGATATCCCTGTTTAGCGTCTGGGTGAACTGCATCTTTCCTTCCGGCATCAGAGCCGCTTCCAGGAAATCAGCAGGTTCGGTTTTCCCGTTGATTTCAGCAACCTCATGAAAACCGGTCCGGGACAAGAAAACAATCCATTCAGAACCGGGAGGAAAAGTTGCCGGATCCGGTGCTTCGTACCCATGGTGCACAAACCAGAAAGAAGCAAGCCGGGTCGTATCGCGGTTCTTATGGACCTCCAGGGGCACAAAGTTCACCTGGTACCATGTGGTCCCCAGATCATGCGAAAAGCCGGACGGAATCAGATCCCCCGTGATCCTGATATGTGCAATGTAATCAGCATTTATGTAAAGAGGCTCCCACGGACCAGCCGCGAAAGCCTGAAAGAAACAAACCATCATGAATCCGGAAAACCAAACCTTTTTCATAGGAAAACGTTTCAGTGCTGTACAACTGCCGGTAAAGATAGTTCAGTCAGATTTGCCGGCAGGATGTTTTTTAAATGGATTATGTGACAACGAAACCATACCCCTTCACAAACCAGGGCCTTTTTATGGTCATAATCCTGTTTGCAACCCTATTGTTTGCAGACGGGACCACCCTCATTGCATCCACCACGAAGAAGGATGTGAAAAAAGAAGGCCAGGTGATTCCGGCTGATATTCAGTCGTTGATCAGGGATGCCCGGTTTTTCTATTACCAGCTTGGCAATCTGTACAAAGCCGACAGCCTGATGGAGGTAGCCATCCGGAAGGCAGAAACCAGCTACGACGCCTATCAGATCCTGTTCTGCATCAATGCCTATTTCGCAATGAACGAGCTGGATTATGCTGGGACCAATACCGGAGATTATGCAAAAAGGGCAGAGTCACTTGTACTGCAGATCCGGGATTTAAAAATGGAGTGGCAGACATGGTTGCACCTGAGCTTTGTTTACCAGTATCAATTTGAATTTGACAAAGCAATGACCTCTTGCTATAAGTCTCTTTCGAACGCTGAAAAAGCAGGGGACCTGGAACTGAAAGCACGAAGCTACCTGAGAATAGGCCAACTCCTTCAGGAACAGAATCAGCCACTGGAGGGCTTCCGATTTCTGCTGAATGCACTTACCATTGCCCAATCTCTGAAAAAAGAGGAACTACTGAGACAATGTTTCAGCTCTCTTTCTATATTTTACAGCAGGAACAGAATCTATGAAAAAGCGGTCGAATACCGGAAAAAGGAAATCGAGCTATTGAAAAAACACCAACCTATTGACTCTATTGCTCTTATGTGGTCATGGACGTATCTAGAGGAGATCAATTTCGATTTTCTGAATCGGCTGAACGATGATAAAATTGCTGAAATACTGCGGTTCAGTATCAGGCATCGTAATGCCTACCTGAAACAGCACGTGCTGGCCATGTACCGGATGTACCTGATGAACAATGAAAAGTTTGCAAGACTGCAGAAGCTTTATGGTGAAGAGTATCCGGAAGAAATGGAATATCTAGCGCTGAATAATCCATCCCTCCATTTCAGAATTCTGGCGATTTTTTCTGAGCTTGAAAATCGGCATGATTCAGCTTTGTATTATTATCAGCAAGCGGAAAAACTGCTCGAAAGGTCTTCCAATTCTGTGATGTTGTCCAACTTTTACATCCGGTTCGGAGCATATCTGCACAGAAATGGCAAATCATCGGAAGCCATAGATAAGTACACCAAAGCATTTACGCTTGCCGAAGAAGACGAGTATTTCGACTATGCCCTGAAAGCAGGAAATGCTTTAATTCCGCTGCTGAAAGATCAGGGCAATTTTAAGGCAGCTCTCCTATACTCCGAAAAAAACCGATCCATAACCGACAGTCTCGCCACCATGAACAGGAAAGACGAGATGCTTTCACTCGAGATCAGAAATGAGGAGCAGAACAGGGAGATGTCTGCAAAGGAAGAGGCACTGGCCACCCAACGGCGGAACAATATCCAGTATTCCCTGATTGTGCTGATGATCCTGGGGATGTTTGTAATCCTGATTCTGGTAGGCAGCTTCAGGATTCATTCCGGGGTCATCCATTTCCTCAGTTTCTTCTCCTTCATCTTTCTCTTTGAATTCATTATTCTGCTGGCAGACCAGTATATTCATCACGCTACGCATGGTGAGCCCCTCAAGGTCATCGGTATTAAGATTATTTTAATTGCGATACTGCTACCGCTCCACCACTATATCGAAAAAAAGGTGACGCATTACCTGGTGCATCGGAAACTTCTTGTAATGGAGCGGAGTACTGTAAGGAGGTTCATGGCAAGAGCCTACCAAACCCTCAAGGAGATATGGGCTGGCCATACAAGTCCGCCACCCTCAGAATCACCACACTGATACAACCCCAACTTCTTCGGGATCGGCCGGTTCAGAGTTATCGCAGTAACGGGGGCATAAGCCGGCAGATTGCACTGGCGCTGAAATAATTAGATCAGAGATATCTCTCCCTTCCATAGTTGTGGCACAAATCAGGGTTATTACTTCCGCTGCTTTATGTTTGGCTCCGAAATAGATTCTAAAGCCTCCTATATTGTCCGATCCTGACATTTCCATCATGGTGGCAAATTGCTGTCTGGAAACAACCATTCCCTTCATGATTCCGCTGGAAAGGACATTCTGCATCTGATACCCTGAAATAAGTTGACGGGCAGTTTCAACAGATACCGGTTCACCTAAAGAATACTCAGGGTAACTGGTGTCAGCAGGTTCCAGAAGGGGACTTTGTTCATCGCAGTACCTTGGGCAAAGACCTGCTGTACCCAGCTTGGCTTTCAGGATCTTGTCGTACTCATTTCTTTTCTCAGCATTTACAGCTGCTGCAATCAGGAATGTATCCTTGGAACCCTCCTGCTGTCCGAAATAAAACCTTACCGCCTGGGCATCAGGAAAAGCTTCAAAAAGTTGCTCCATCATTTTCAGATGGCATTGGGATATTGAGTATCCCCTGATGATCAGATTCTCTTCAGATTGAGCAGATTGCTGATAATTCTTCAGCATCAGCTCAGCTTCGTCCTGGTTAATGGATTCAAAACAATAATCCTGGTCCAGTGGCTGGTAATAATAAACCACATAGGCTACGATCCCAACCATCAGCAATAATCCAAAAATGAAAGCCCATAGCGAGCGCTTTTTTCTCGCCTGCGGTACAAGATTTACATTTTCCATAGGAGATTTTTTGGGGTTTAACAAACAAAGTTACATCAGAAAACAACGAATTGAAACTCAGTGGTTATCTTTGCCCTGAAATTTTTCAGGATTCTATATTTTTCAATACTTCCGGCAAATATCCCAATCCCTTGAACTCAAACACACCCTTGCTTGAAGAGGCGCTGGAGGCTTCATTTGCAGCTTCCGTTAAGATCCTTGAGGTGTACCACGGAAAACGTATGAAGGTACGTCTGAAACGGGATCTTTCCCCGGTGACCCTTGCCGACCGGCTGGCTCACGAAGTGATTCTGCGACACCTGAAAGAAACCGGCATACCGGTTCTCAGTGAAGAGGGATTAAAAATTCCCTGGGAGGTCAGATCGGGATGGGAGCGTTTCTGGATGGTGGACCCTTTGGACGGCACCAAGGAGTTCATCAAGCGAAACGGTGAATTTACGGTAAATATCGCGCTAATTGAAGAGCAACGGCCTGTACTCGGCGTAATTATGGCACCAGTAACCGGTGATTGCTGGTTTGCTGCACAGGAAGCGGGTGCCCGGTATGTCAGGGGACCTGTAACCGGAAGCAGCCTGGAAAATATCGGACGATCTGTTCCCCTTCCCCTTCCACCACAGCAGCGCCCTTACCGGGTAATCGCCAGCCGGAGCCACATGAACACTGAAACCTCCTCATATATCAGTGAAAAAACCCGTGGGTTATCTCATTTTGAATCGGTGAATCGGGGCAGCAGCCTGAAATTGTGTATGATAGCAGAGGGAAGCGCCGATTTGTACCCACGTTTCGCCCCCACGATGGAGTGGGATACTGCCGCCGGAGATGCCATCGTAACACTGGCCGGAGGAAGGATCGTGAAGGCGGAGGATGACAAACCCCTCCTTTACAACAAACCCGATTTGCATAATCCCTGGTTTATCGTAACGACAAACCTGTAATTTTTTCTCAGATTTCAGGCAGGCAAACGGGCTGGTAAGGACAATAGCGGCACCGGGCCGGATCATCGGTCTGGCGAAACGGGACTGCAGGATCCAGGAGCTCCGTGCAAAGATTGGCAAGGGCCTCCTGAAAATCAGCCAGGATCGCTTTAAAATCCTGCGATGAAATACCCGACAGTTCCGGAATCCCGAATGCATAATCTTTGCTGCTGCGAAGGGGGAAAATCGCCGCCGTAAGTGTGGCATCAGGGTGATGATGGCTGTACATCCACACATACATCATCAGCTGGAAAACCTTTTCCTTTGCAGGATCGGTAAACAGATCCTGAATGGAGGGCATCTTCAGTTCCGAGGAATCCACCTTGCCGGTTTTGTAATCACTGATTCTTGTGATACCGTCCACCTGATCAACCCGATCGGCTAACCCTCTGAAAGTGACTTTTCTGGTACCGGCCAAAAGATGATGTTCCATGTATAATTCGAGGCTCAGCAGTGCCGGAGGGTTCCCCTGGCAATGCAATGCCTCTTTTCGGAGAAACGTCTGCACCATAAAGGCAGCCATTTCGCGGGAAATTACATTTAATCCCCTGATATTCTTTTCACTCCCAAGAAGTTTGCTAAAACATTTTCCAACTATGGCATCAGCCCGGGTGATAGCATGGTCGTAAAATGCTTTATCCGGAACACCCGGATTGCCGGAGGTACTCAGCAAGGGTGTGTAGATATCCTTCAAGGCCTCATGCACCAGGGTTCCGAACTCCTTCTGGTCAAGGGAATCCACGAACGATTCAGGTTCACGGATACCTGCCACATAGGAGAAGAAAAACTTCAGGGGGCATTGTATGTAACTGATCAGTTGCGATGGAGAAAGGAGGCGGGCCTCCATACGTTGCAGGAGGGTATCGTACACTGCCGGAGTTTTGGCAATGGTCACAGGCGGGGCTGAACCGGCCAGTCGGAGCGGGTCCGAAGGAAAGGTATGATGGCAGGAAATCAGGGGATTGGCCGGTACCAGTTCCTGCTCAACCTGCCGGATGAAGCGGCTCATCTCACCCGATTGTTCCGAAGAGAGGTCGGTGTTGTAGATGATATCGACCCTTTTTGCCCTCTGCAGCAGATGATAGAAATGGTACGCTGCAATGGCATCCTGATGCCTTACCCCGGGAAGGCCATGAAATACCCTGAGGTCGGAGGGGATCAGGGACAAGGGTTTTCGGGCAGGGGGGAGGATTTTTTCGTTGGCAGAAAGGAGGATCACATGCCGGAAATCAAGGTTGCGGGTTTCGAGCAGCCCCATGATCTGCACTCCTTCGAGTGGTTCACCTGTAAAAGGAACGGATGCTCCCTGCAGAAGGCGCATGAGTAGGTGGCGCAATATGGCAAATCCTTCAGCAGCATCAGGTTCGGGATCCAATATGCCATGCACCGCTTTCAGAATACGCAGTGTTTCCAGAAGTGCCCCTTTGTCGAATGGCCTCTCTTTGGTCCGGGGGTTACTGAGAATCAAACGGATGGATGCCTCCATTTTTTCCACAAACTGCACCGGTGAAGATACAGGAGCTAGGTAATGCTTCAGGCCTGAGGCCGAAGCCGGATACACTTCAGTGAGAATCTGATACAGGTCGTTTGCTGTAATGTACCTTCGCCTGAATGCCGGTAGGGGGTCGGTATTCGGGTTACTTTCGGGTGCCAGCATCAGATTGAACCAGGGATGGCGGAGAAGCGGAACCAGAGAGGCTACCCGGATCCATTCTCCCCGATAATTGGGTGCCGGTGCAAAAAGCTGCAGATTCAGCCTGAGCCAGGACCAGGCAGGGGTATGGCCAAAAGGCAGCCCCATGGTTACGTTAAACCGCTCCACTACCGGAGGCAGCGAGTTGAGCACCGGAAGGAGCAGGGTTTCATCGGGAAGCACCAGGGCAGTCTGGTGGTTGTTGCTGCCTGCCTGGCCAAGGATTTCTCCTGCCAGCCGGGCCTGGGCGCGGTTGCCATGAACCCCGTAAATCCGGATCTCCTTTGCCCCTGATGAAAGCTCCTCTCCTATCCACTGCACATCTGCCTCAGGATTCCTTTCTTGCCAGCCCCTGATGAACATCCCGGCTTCCTGCAAGGGATCCTGCACGTACCATTTGTCGGCATCCCACAGCAGGCGGGCGATGCCTGCATCCTTCAGCGTTTTCACGATTTGCTCCTCAGCCGGTGAAAAGGCATTGAACCCTGCAAACACCAGTTGCTTCCCGGCAAACAGCTCCTGCAGCTGGGTTTTATCATCGGCCAGCATCCTGAAAGCAAGCCCCTGCCAGGCCATCCCGGCAGCCAGCATCCGCTCCCGGAGGGCGTTGTACCATGGCAGCAGGTGATCGTAAAATGCCAGGTATTGCAGCTCAAAGCCGGAGAGTCCTTCCTGCCGGCCAGGCTCCCAGAACTGCAGCTCCTTTGCATCACGGAGGTTGGCAAACACCTGCACCGGGTTTGCCAGAAACAGATCTACATCGTTGAAATCGCGCAACGCAATGGGAGCCCACCCGCTGAACTGCTCAAAAGTCATCGTTGTTTCAGGGGTGGATCTGCAGATCTCCCACAGGTTCAGGGTCAGGGCAAGCTCATCGGCAGGTTCAAGTCCCAGGGCGCTAAATACAAACTCCTCCATCGTACTTACCTCCGGAGCCCATACCGGTTTGCCGGCCGCCACCGCCCACTCTCGGAAAAGGAAAAGGCGGGCCCGCTTACCCGGAAGGATAATGCGCAAATGTTCAGAGTTATCTGTACCACTCCGAAAAAGTTCAGATACAAGTGCTGAAAGAAAACCTCCTGATTCTGGCATTTTACCGGTAAGCGGTGTTTGTCGATTTCAAAGATAAAATAATAAATGACATCATAGGATTAACCAACCCCGATGGACTTTATCTTCTCAATGGTACCCAAGTCTGCCCAGAGATCTTCATCATGGAGGTAAGGCACAACAGGGTCACCGGCAGCCGCAGCCCGGAGGTAGAATTCAACCAGCCCGAAACGGCTGGAGGATGGGAAATGACGAAAAATGGCAGGGCTCACGATCTGGATGCCACTGAAGGCCACAGGAGTACATTTATCCGAAGGGTTCTTCACCCATTCATGTTTCCCGTCGGCGGTAATACGGCCTGCCAGCTTCCCCCCGGCATCGAACAGAAGTTTCCGTTTGGTTTCACGGTTCCGTACTGCCAGGGTGGCAATAGCCCCGGTCTGCTGGTGGTACTGCAGCATCGCAAAAGGATCGGTACCGGACCAGACATCCACATTGTGCACCAGAAAAGGCTGGCCATCATCAAAGTGGGCGGCTGCCCTCTTTAGCGCCCCGCCCGTGTCGAGCAGGGCATCGCGTTCATCCGAGAAAGCAATGGAAATCCCAGGTACCGTCAGCTGCTCCAGATACTGTTGCAGCACATCGGCGTGGTGGTGCAGATTCACCACAAATTCATGTATCCCTTTACATGCAAGCCTCTCCAGAAGATGCAGAATCATAGGTTTGCCGGCTACTGGCACCAGAGCTTTGGGAATTTTTTCCGTATAGGGCATTAAACGGGTACCCAGTCCGGCTGCGAGAATCAGTGCCTTCATGTCCCCTTCATTTTTTTGGGTTTGCACAGTTTCTCCTCCTTCTTTGCCAGCCGTCCGCATTTGTTACATTCGAACTTTGCCTCAGAGGGTTTTGATGATTTGTCGGTTTTGCAGTTCTTTGGCATCAGACCGTATTGGATGTCACTCCTCAAAAGTATAAAAATCAGAGCATCCTGTGGATCAGATTCAGCATCAGACCACCCCTGTTTTTCAATAAACGCTGGTTCAGTTCCTCAGCGCAAAACACCGAGCGGTGTTTGCCGCCGGTACATCCAAAGTTTACCTGCAAATGGGTAAAACCCCTCTTGAGGTAATTTTCTGCAGCCTGCCGAACCAGTGCTTCGCAATGCGACAGAAATTCAGACACTTCGGGTTTACCGGAAAGCCATTCTGCCACCTGCGGATCCCTGCCGGTAAAAGGTCGCAGTACAGGGTCGCGGTAGGGATTGGGAAGAGCGCGGCAGTCGAAAATAAAACCGCCTCCGTTGCCGGTTGGATCCGGAGGGAGGCCATGCATGAACGAGAAGCTCTGGATGGTAATCGTAAGCCCTTCAGTTGTATGCCCGGTTTTGGAATGGTGTTGGGACGCCTCTCTCAGCAAGGCAGTCAGGTGGGGCAATTCCGCACCTGCCGGCAGTGTTTCCAGCAAGCCAAGGGTATTCTGCAAGGCAGCCGGAATGGGTTTGATGAATGCCTCCTTCCGTTCGAAGAGCCCGCGGAACCCGTAGGCGCCCAGGGTCTGGAGCAGGCGCAGCAGGGCAAATCCCCTGATCTGCTGAGCCATACTGCCTGCATCCACAGCAACATACTCCTGCAATGCATCAATGTACTGCAGGATCAGGCTTTCGCGTACCTCAGCGGGTAGCTGCAGCCGCGATTGATACAGCAGAGAGGCGGCATCATAGGCCAGCGGCCCCTGCCGTCCCCCCTGGTAGTCGATAAACCAGGGCATACCATCGCGAATCATGATATTCCTCGACTGGAAATCGCGGTACATGAAACCTGCGATATAATCGCCAAAGAGATGTTCAAGCAGGGCATTGAATTCGTCATCCAGCACGGCTTCATCGGGTTCCAGCCCACTGAGGCGAAGGAACATATACTTGAAATAGAGCAGGTCGCGGAGCGCTCCCTTCCGGTCGAATGGGGTACCGGGATAGCAGCGGCCGAAATCGAGCCCGGTGACCCCCTTCACCTGAAACTGCACCAGCCAGTGCATCACCTGCTTCATCAGCGGGAGATGTTCTGCGGCATGTTCACCGGAAAGCAGATCAAAGAGTGATACATCTCCCAGATCCTCCTGCAGGTAACATCCCGAGGATGGGTCGTAGGCCAGTACCCGGGGAACGGGCAATCCGTGCGAAAGAAAATGGTTGGTGAGGTACATGAAGGCCTCATTTTCGGCATGGTTGGGATTGACGGCACCGATAAGACTGCCGTTTGCGGAAAGCAACCGGTAGTAGCGCCTGCCGGAACCGGAACCGGTGGGTAAAGGGATCAAGCCCTCGACGGCCTTATAGCCTGTGTCCCGGGCAAGTTTCAGCAGCAATGGGGTTGGATCAGCAAGGGGGTATATCATATTCGATTGGCGTAAATTAACCACTTTTCCGGATCAGGACCAATCTTATGGTCACGATTCCCTGACTGAAATCTGCAACCCCTGATTGATTTCTGTTTTCATGACCCTTGATTGAAAACTTTCTGTGGTTCAAAGATAGGTCAAAATAGATATATCCCACCGGCAGCAATTGATTATGGGTAACAGCCGGTCAGGTCAGATATTCTGTTATGACCAGTTGACAACAGGTTTTAGCACCTCTGTGAGTATCACATCAGTACCATCCGGCCTTGCTGTGAATATCTTTCAGTTTCCGGCTTGGTCATGCTGTCTTTTAGTTGTATAATTGCCGGAACACCAAATCAGGACAAAGGGTCAAATGTTAAGGGCAGAATATATAGCTCCCGGCAAGGAGGTTTCCTTTCTTGTGAACCGGTATGCGGTTCTTAGCGCACAGGGTACAGGTGATCATTTGGATGACCGCTTTATCCCCGACGGACTTGCCGGAATAGTAGTTCATTACAGCGGTCAGTTTACCCTGGTTAATGAAGGCCAGTTCAGAGCGCTGCCCGGATTATTTCTTACGAAACCGGTCAATTCTTCATTGCAGATTCGTGTCACACCCCCTGTTGATTCGATGATAATCATCTGTTATGCATCGGTTTTTTCAAAATTTTTTGGTATTGATATGAATTTCGGATCAGGGGTGATCTATGAACCGTTAAGGGGGCCCTTACTGGGTGTTATTCAATACGAATTGCTGAAGCCGGCCCAACCCAAAAGCCGGATCAGCGCATTTGAATCTTTTGTGAAACAAATAAACAAATCAAACCCTTACCACCCTGACATACTCGACAGTATTTATCTGGAAATACTGAAAAGTAAAGGAACTGAACCCATAGGAGAGCTGAGTTCAAAGTACCATATGCATCCGAGAACTCTCCGGAGAAATTTTCACAAAAGGATTGGGATATCCCCCAAAGACCTTGCGGAAATTGTCAGAGTACACAATATCTGGAGCAGGGTGATCGAAAATCCTGATATGGATGCTTTTGATGCGGTTTGTGAAGGCGGGTTTTATGACAAGCCGCACTTCATTCGGATTTTCAAGAAAATAGTGGGGGAAACCCCCTATGCTTTCTTTCAGCGTAATCATGAAGTTGCCACAGCGTTATCAGCTAAAAATCCCCAATACCTTTAGCTGCCAAAGCGTTGGAATTACCTTCTGAAGCTAAACCTGTACACCAGTTCTGACTCTCCTCCATCCTGATTGGATGGTAGTTCCACAGTACCTGAACCTGAAAGTTGTGTATCGGAGCTGGTTCCTTTAAAAGGGCCCAGTGTGGCATTCAGAAATATGGTATTTGCAGTCTGAAAGGTTTGCCTTGTGTTGATTCCATCACATGTTCCAGTAGCTGTTTCCTGAATGGATACATCAGTGTTCTTCTCAAATACCGAGGTTGCTTTGATAATCAGCAGATAAGTACTGTCATCCTGAAATCTGATTTCAATCCGAGCATCGTTAGTTTGGTCCTCAGCTGACTTGCTTTCTTCGGAAACACGTGATGCAACAAATCGTTGTGAAGTTGTTCTGGTCCATATTCTGCCGCCAATGCGCCCTGATTTGCATGTATAACAATCGTTTTCCTCATGCTCCTCAATAAGTTCATCCATTTCGCTCTGAAGATCAGCAATTGCAGCTCCCCGGCCAATCCTGTTTATTTCCCACTTTGTCTTTTGTGTTCCGGATTTTTCATAGGTATTGATGCTGAAGCCTTCACACATTTGTTTCCTGTTTGGATCGTAAACAAAAACCGGTGTTTTTGTGGTATCGTTAAAATGCTGAATATCGGTCTGATCAAGAAAAAGCGTACCAGTAAAAGGGCAAAATTCATTTGCGCTCAAATCATCAACCAACTTTAGAGCCACTTCCCTGGCCACTGCGGTCTGATCCATATTTCTCCCAAGCAAACTAGCCTCTCCGACAACTTTTACGGGTCTGCGTGAAATTACTTTTGCAGACACAAAGGATGCTCCGGATTCAAATGAATTCAATTCAATTTTCAGGAGATAATCGTATTTACAAAGACTGCCAAACATCGCAGAGCCACCGCTACCATTGCCGGTTAATGCCTGTTGGTAATCGTTCCTCAGTTCATTCCTGAATGTACTTCTCGTCAATACTGTAACACATGAAAAGCTCATCTTCAGATTCAGGGCAAAAACCGATTCCAGTCTGTATTCCATTTCCTCTTGTTCTTCGGCATCCAGACCGGCAGGGACTGTTGCTTCAATATAAACGTTTTTTTGTTTTTGTGCAAAAGCCCTATTGCTTTGCATAAACCCTGCAAGCCCAAATATCAAACCGATGCAGCATAAATACCTGATCATCAATTAATAACAAATTTACAGTGAGGGAATAATGTCTTCAGCACATTGATCTGGTGTACGTCTAACGACATGCCTGAATAACCGAAAACGGAAAGACTTTTTAACCCTTCCAGGATTCCTGTCAGTCCAGTTGAAGGATAGGAATCAAGATAAAACTCTTTGAGTATTGGGGTTGAAGTTGCTATAGGAGAGAATTCGCGTTTGCCATTTTTTATCCAGTAAAACACTTCAAGCTCGGGAAATTTTGGCAGAACCAATGGCAATGTATGGGCTTCTTCAGGGGTAATTACGTGAAAACCTGATATTACCAAAGTTTTTAGTGGCAGTTTGCAGATTGTATCCAGAAGATTCTCCAGCCCGAACTGATTGGCATAAGGTCCGTACAACAACACCAAATCCCTGACATTTGGGTTTTGCAGCATTACACTGAGTTCCTGTACAGATGATTCTTCGTTAAAATCAATCACCACTAAATGAGGCATATCTGCCTGCGTCAATACGTATGAGTCCATCTTGTCTTCTTTATATTCTCTGATGATCTCATTCCTTACAGGTGCACTCAGGTCAACGGAAAGATTCTCTGCATCAGTTGCTTTTGCATCAAAGGCATCCAAAGCTATTTTGAACAGCCTATCCTGGAGCGCATCCTCATTTAAAATGGCTGAATCCTGAGCGGATGCTCCGGATGGGATAATGGTATCGGGCTTTTCCGGATTCTGTCCCAGCAACCGGGTAAGTGCTTCGATTTTCAAGCCAGCTGCTTTTGCTTCCGCATCATTGGTCCAGTTTGTTGATTGTATGATTTTGTTGATTTGCTCTGTGATTTCCGAATTGCTTAATTCACTTTTTACCTGGGCATATGAGATAGCTGCCGGATCAATCATCAGGAATAGCAAAAACCCGAAAAGTTTAGGCAAGCCAATCATTGGCAGAAACCTCCAGGCACTTCTGCAGATTGGTTTCTTCTTTTTATTCATTATGGATCCGGTAATCGAAAGATTTTTCAATTGCTTTCAGGTAAAGCCAGACCGGATCCAACTCCTTAGCCTTGAACTGATTTGATGCATCTTTGACAGGTATATTGCGCGCCAACAGGTCTTGTATAGCCGGGAATGCCTTCTCCAGTGCTTCCACTTGCCGTTTGATCAGTTCAAGTTGTCTTGGCGAGAACTTCCTGCAATAAGACTTTTCAGCCTCAATGATCCTCCGATACATAGCGTTATACTCATCTTCATACAGCAAATTCAAAGTGTCATAGAGGGGCCTGATTTTTAAAAGGTACCAGTCATCAGCTTCTTTTTCAAGTTTGTCAAGATCAATACCGACCGGTAACAGCAGTTCCTGAATCGTACTGAAATCAGCCCTGTTATCAGCAGCCTTCATTTGCTGTTGTTTTATTTTTTCCTGATCATCAGCAGTAGCAGATGTCATCGCCTTTGAAGCCACCATCTGAGCCATTTTCAAAGCATAAGCCTGTTGTTCTGCAGGGCTCATATCCTGTAACAAGGTATCAATTCCCAAACTGAGGTTAGCCTGCCTCCAGGCTTCGCTTTTCAGAGAATCTTCATTTATATTCAGAGATGTATCAGTGTACCAGGATTCTACCACCGACAATGCTTCAGAAATTTTATTTTTATAATTATTCATTTCCTCTGTGCTGCACTCGCAGACATTTGCCGGCAAGGGAATTTTGAATGTTGACACAGAGCCCTGTGCATGAATATCAGGGACAGCAAGCAGGAGACAAAATGGCAGTAAAATATTAACCATCAAACACAAAGGCTTTGTTCTTACTGATAATGACTCAGAAGTTCCTTTCATCGTAAAGGTTTTCATCTGATTAAATTTCATAAACCTGTCCGCCATTATCATTATAATTTAATAATTTCAACTCTTCGGTTTTTCGCCTTGTTTTGGGCATTGTTGTTGGCGGCTATCGGTTCAGCCTCTCCTTTACCTGCCGTTTCAATACGTGTTTCTGCGATTCCAAACTGTGATACGAGGTATTTTTTTACATTGGTCGCCCTCCTTGCGGAAAGCTCCAGGTTTGCATTGTCATTCCCATCACTGTCGGTATGTCCGGTGATTTTAATCCTGATTGCCGGATTTTCTATCAGCACACCGGCAATCTCCTTGATAGTAGCATGTGATTCCGGCTTAACAAGGTCTTTCCCTGAATCGAAAGTGATTCCATAGGTAACCATTTTCCCTTCTGTAAGGAGTTTATGCCTCATATCCGGTGATGCTGTTGTGACTTTGAATCCGGTAAGAAAAGGCTTGCCAATATTATCCCAGCCACTGAACCTGATACGATTGAATTTTACCCCTTTATGAATAACCGTAGGTGCATCAATAACCTTAGCTCCCTTGTGGTATATCCTTACCCGCCGGTCCTGCACCCAAATGATCACATGGTTAACCCGCTGTTCTTCCACTGCATTCTTTTGTGACTCAGCCGTATTCCAGTCCAGATCGTCTTTATACCCTTTTACCTCCCATCCATCATATTTCATCTGAAAGTGGAGACCGGCATCACCCGGATAGAGATTGTCATTTAATTCCTGATTTTCAATGTCGTTGTACAAGGTGAATTCGAAAGATGTAAAGTCCTGATCCGGAACCAGATCGAATTCGACAATGAAGTTCGCCGGGAAATCAATAGTTTTCATGAAGCAATACACTGCATCATCCCCATTCATGTGAAACCAGTTCCCAGTGGCAATATTGAGCGTTTTAACCTCACCACTCCCGTTGGTAGTCCAAAGCGACGGAAACTCGCCAATTTTATCCTGTGAAAAGTCTTCATAAACAAGAATCTGATCCCCGGGGATGAAGTCGTACTGGGTTGTGCTGATCAATGAGGTTTTTACCGAATCAGATGTATTGAGGCTTTTTTCAGATCCTTCATCATTCTCAGGGTCGTTACCCTTTTCCGGTTCTTCTTCGGTCCCATCTTCCTTCTTATCCTTCTTTACCATTTTTTCCAGTTCTTCCTCTGTTTTGTCCAACCCTTTGTCAATTGCACGGTCTACCCGTTCTTCGACCCGTTGTTTTGCCTTTTCCTTTAGTTTGGAAGGGACATTAATCTGACCATACAGTCCAAAAGGTAAAGTAAAGATTATCAGTACGAAAAGCGATATGTTTTTCATGATACCGGTTATTGGTGAGTTGGGCAAAAATACTGATGGTTCATCACCGGGCATTGTATAAAACGGACATTCCGGCTATGAAATAACAACCTCAGCCAGCCTGAATAAGTCAATTTCACAATATTATTGAACTATTTACTCTATCTTTGGAACCCAAACAAGCGAATCAAAACAGATATACCATGCAAAACGAAAAAGCACTTGACATTCTGAAGACGGCGATACTACTGGAGCGCCGCGGGAAGGCCTTTTACAGCCAGGTAGCTGCTACCACCAGGGTGCCTGAGGCACGTGAAGTTTTTACCATCATGGCCGAAGAGGAACAGGCCCATATCGATTTTCTGTCGGAACAGTATAAAAGCCTGTTAAACAACCAAACCTTCAGCAAACAGCGGCTGGCCGACAGCCATGCCAATGAAGCCATTGTAGAGAAGATTCTGAACGAAGGGATAAAGGGAAAAATAGAAGCTGCCAGCTACGAAGCCGCAGCCATCGGAGCGGCCATCAACATGGAGAGCAGTGCCATTCAGGTATACAGCGAGAGGGCTGCAGAAGCTACGGATCTGAACGAGAAAGAGTTATATGCATGGCTGGCCGACTGGGAGCAAAGTCACCTGAAGATGCTGAATGAGATGAACAAGCAATTGATGGAGAGTATCTGGTACGACAATCAGTTCTGGCCCTTTTAAACCTCCACCAGGGTTCCTGAACCTGTATACAGCAGGTACCCTTTTACGGATTCGTGCCCCATTTGTCGCAATTTCCTGCAGTAGGTTTCCACCTGCGTCCGGTGCGACGGACGGGGCTCGCCGGTTTTATAATCGATCACAGCCAGGAGGCCGGCAAGATGCACAACACGGTCGGGGCGGAGCTGGCGTCCTTCGGGTGTAAGCAGTGTAGCTTCGCGCCTGGTGCCGGTATCGGGTGTAAAGAATGGGGCAATCTTTTCATCCGTAAGCAGGGTAACGAGTTCTTTCAGCAGTAATTCCTTGTCCTCCCGAGTAATAAGACCCGCTTTCTCATACACCGTAAGGGTGTCAGGGAGTTGGGCAACCGAAGGTAAATCGGCCAGGATGGCATGCAGCAGAATGCCCCGGTTAAGAGGTGCAAATGTTTCATCATCCGGATCATCCCTCAGATAACCTGAACGTATGGAGATGCGGTTGCTCCAGTCCCGGGTGTTCCATTCCCGCGCCATCTGAGGGATTTCGGCAGCTACCGGGGGAGTTTTTTCAGGGATACCGGAAAAATCCGGACTTCCGTACTTCCAGGTCACGCAGTCGGTAGTTGCGCACAGGCCTGATGCAGAAAGGAATTCTGCCAGCATATCATAGAGGTACTCCCCGCCTGTAGATCTTCTGGAAGGGGGAGCCGCTATTACATACAGCAGATCGGCTGCCCGGGTAAAGGCCACATACACCAGGTTGGCAAGATCCTGCAGACGGGCAGTCTGTTCCTTTTGCCAAGATTGGGCGAAAGGGGTGTCTGCCAGATCGGATCCCCCTTCAAGCAGGAGTGCAGGAAGGCCATAAAAGATATCGGGATTGACATCACGAACCCACAGAAGCTGCCGTGATCCGGATGGCGGAACATTACTTTCAGATGCAAACGGATAGAATACCACCGGGAATTGCAACCCTTTGGACCGGTGGATGGTCATAATCTGCACTGCTTCACCGGTTTCGGGCAGGGGCAGGGAGGAGGGCAGCACCTGGTCGAGATGTTCTGCATATGCCACCAGATCGTTGCCGTAACGCCTCACAAAGGCACCCGTAAGGTCGAGCAGTTGCTGCACTGCGGGCGGAAAAGCGGTGGTGCCGAAAAAATCCCTGATGACCTGTTCGCAGAACTCATAGATCGGCATGCCACGGTAGTGCTCCAGGGTTCGTTGCAGTCCGCAATGGCCCAGGAGTACTGAGGTCCATGGCCACAGGCTGTTTTCTGCTTTAGAAGAATGCCGCATATCAGTCAGGGCCTCAAGATATTGCGTCTCACTGATCATTCCCAGTTGCCATAGCCGTGTAGCGAGCACCGTAGCCTGAATTTCATCGGTGCCATCCAGAAGAAGACCGGTGAGGGCACGCAGCGTTACAGCCTCCGGAAAACCCTGCAGTGGAAATGACTCCGCAGAAACCACCGGGATACCTGCTGCCACCAGGGCTGCTGCCACCATCCCGGCTTCGGTGTTGCGCCTCACCAGGACGCATAAATCGGCAGGTGACCAGGGTTGTCCCGGCAATCCCAACACCTCCTGAACCTTTTGCACCAGCACCCCGATCACCTGCTCACGGATATGGGCGATATTGGTTTTCGGTTCTTCCGCTACAAGGGTAACCTCTACTACACCAGCCGGATGGGTGCCACCGGGCTTCTGTTCATGGTGGCTGAAAATCTCCTTCAGGGCACCTGGATAACGCCCTGCAAGCCATGCAAAGAAGGTATTGTTGAAATGTATAATCTCCGGCGAAGACCTGAAATTGCGGTCCAGAAAGTGGTGTACGGAATACCGTTTCAGGGATGCCGATCGATCAGCCGCAGTTGTACCTCCCTCAGGATCAACGATATCAGGCAGTCTGACAAACTGCCACACATCGCCGTTACGCCACCGGTAAATGGCCTGCTTGGCATCACCCACCACCATGCTAACTCCGCCCCGCGACAGTGAATCCTCGACCAGGGGAAGCAGGTTATGCCACTGCATGGCCGAGGTATCCTGAAACTCATCGATCAGGTAATGGTCGTAACGTTCACTGGTACGTTCATAGATAAAAGGCACAGGCTGCCAGCGGATGATATTCCATATTAAACGGTTGAACTCATAAATCGGGATCAGGTTCTCGCGGTTCATGGTCACCTGCATCTGCTGCCGGATCTTTCGGCTTAATGATAGCCAGGTAAGGTTTTTTTGCAGAATCTGCCTTGCCGCAAAGAGTGGATAATGGGTGTCAATATCAGTACAGAGTTCCTCATAAATCCGAATAATTTCAGGAGCTAATGCATTGAGGGTTGCAGAGATACCGGTTGGGGTACCTTTTCTAACCATAGATCTTCCATCTTCAAGGAATTCACGGATGCGTTTATATTCCGATTGCCGATGAAAGATTTTCTTGTAGGTCTTCCCGCTTCTGAGATCGCTGAAAAAGGTGTACACCCCCCCCTTTGTACCATACATAAAATATTCGGACCCGATACCACAGTTCAGGATCAGGCTTTCGCCCCGGGTTGCCAGGCGGTTCCATCGCTCAAGGGTCTCAGCGATGGCCCTGCGGTTCCTGTCGGCAACCATCCCAAGATCTACCTGTGCCGAAGCCAGCTTTTCCAAAGGAGCCAGGCTCTCCTCTCCGGTGAGGAAACGAGCAAAAGTGGCCAGATCAGCATCCAGCTTCACCGTTTTGTCATCCTCCAGAAGAAGCCTGGTATAATACACCAGGGTACGGGTAAGTTCCGGATCATCACCGGTGGTTTCCAGGAGGTCGTCCACTGCCATTTGCACAAACTTCCCCGTTTCAAGCTGTACATCAAAGGAATAGGAAAGGTTCAGCTCAAGGGCAAAACTGCGGATAATGCGGTGCACAAAACTGTCGATGGTGCCGATGCTGAAATCGGAATAGTGATGCAGGATCTCGCGGTGCACCCTGCCGGCCCGTCTGCAGATCTCTTCCGGAGAAACGCCTGCTGCCCCGGCAATCAGGTCAATAAGATCGCGGTGGTAGGGCTCGGTTGGAACCCCATCCGAAAACAGGCGGAGGAGTTTCAGTACCCTTTCCTTCATCTCGCCTGCTGCTTTATTGGTAAAGGTGATGGCCAGCACATTCCGGAAATGGCTCCTCCCCGACAGCACCAGCTTCAGGTATTCGGCAGCCAGAGCCTGGGTTTTGCCACTGCCGGCGGAGGATCTGTAAATGAGAAATTCAGGGGTTGGCATGATCTGCAGGATAGAGGCATAAAAGTACAGATTTTTCAGAACAGCAGGAAAAGGTGTAATTTCGAGGCATGAAAAGTAACCACCGCACAGCCTTCAGAGAGTGGGGATTGTTGTTGATGCTGGGGATCATACTCCTGCTGGTATTGCAGTTTGGGATTGTATATCATACTGAATTTGAGCGCAATCTCACCGAAAAGTACCGGCAGCAGCTTACGGGTACAGCCGCCATGGCCCGGCAGGGTATTCTCGGATTTTTCGAAAAGTTCTCACAAAATCTGGTACAACTGTCCCACAACCCCGATATCATCCACCTGGCCCACACGGATGCAGCAGCTTCGGATGATCCCGGTACCGATGCCATGCGCAGCCTGTACAAGGTGCATCGCCACGAAGTGGATGCACTGATTCTGATGGATACTGCCGCAGGGGTGGTAAGGCGGATCGCAGCGGATACCATCACCCCCCATTTCATGATGTGTATCGGGAACCCGCTGGCAAATCCGCCTGTCCCTGCTGATTCTGTGTATGTTAGTGACGTATTCATGAACCACAGGAATGAAAAATCGGTGACTATCTCATGCCCGGTTTACGAAAATGGCATAAAAACCGGGATTCTCAGGTGGATGGTAACGATCGAATCGATCAGCCGGAGTTTTGCCGGACAGACGCAGGATAACCCCGGAATTGGTCACATCATCCTCGATGATGAGGGGAGACTTCTCACGGGTGAGGCATCTTATCATGGCTGGCTGTGCAGAAACCTTTGCAAATGCGGAAATATCAAACTTCCTGTGCCCCTGATTGATGGTTACGGAGAACTTTCTGAAAAGGGGAGCGGTAAAATCAGGCTCCTTCCGCTGGGTTGCGAGGTATATGCTGCATGGGATGGGTTTCTGGCGGGCCGGCATCCCTGGAAAATGGTGGTGATGATTCCCGCCGGAGAACTTGATCAGGCCATGTGGAAGCACGGATTGATCACCTATGGTATGACAGCATTGATACTGATCATTTTGCTGCTTATGGCGTGGTCGTTTTTTTCGGTAAGGATGAAAAAGGCGAAGCTGGAAACCGACACACGCTACCTTTCACAACTGGCAGAGGCAAACCGGCTGCTATCAGCCGAGAAGGAGGATCGTCTGCTAGCCCAGATCGGGGGGCAGGAAACCGAGAGAGAGCGTATCAGCCGGGAGTTGCACGACGGTCTCGGACAGGGCCTGCTGGCACTGAGGCTGAAGTTTAAATCGCTGCTTGCAAAAAAAGATCCCGGAACTGATGAGCTGGTTGGTATGGAATTGCTTCTGGATGAGATTGTTGAGGATATCAGGCGCATCTCTGCCGATCTTGCACCCTCAGGCCTGTATGAACTTGGAATCAGCAAGGCGCTGGAACATTACTGCAAACAGCTCTCTGAACGCACCGGCGTGGCAGTGGAGTATGTCAGTTTCAGTATGCCTCACATTGAGGATGACAGGATCCGGATTCACCTGTTCCGTATTGCCCAGGAAGCACTTTCGAATGCACTCAGGCATTCAGGAGCCACTGAAATCAATGTGCAGCTGCTTGGAAGAAAGGGGAAAATAACACTTCTGATACAGGATAATGGCAAAGGCTTCGTACCGGACATTTCCCCTTCGCCTGCGGGTAATGGATTGCGGAATATCAGGGACAGGGTTTCGATTCTTAAGGGCGAGTTACTTATCGATACCGCCCCGGGAGAAGGGTGTACCATACATATAAAAATACCGGTTCAAAATGGCTGAGCGAAAAATCAGGGTTATGCTGGTGGATGACCACCGCATTTTCAGAGAAGGAGTTGCATCACTGTTCGGAGCTGAAAGTGCAATTGAAATCTGCTGCATGGCTTCCAACGGAACTGAAGCACTGCGTCAGCTGCAAACGCATGAACCGGAAGTAGTGCTTCTCGATTTGACAATGCCTGAAATGGGAGGATTGCCTTTCCTCAAAGAGCTGAAAAAACTGAACAATCCGCCCAGAGTGCTGATTTTATCCATGCACTCCGAAGCAGCTTTTATTTCAGAAGCCATTGCATCCGGTGCCCATGGTTATGTATGCAAGGATGAAACCGACGGACCGGAACTTCAGGAAGCCATCCTTCAGGTTGCTTCCGGAGAAACCTGGTTTGGAAAATCGGTCCAGCAACTGATGCAACAACAGTTTCTGGCAGGAATCCAACCCAAAAAACATCAGATCAGTGAAAAACCCGGTCTGGAAGTGTTGTCGAAACGTGAAATAGAAATCCTGAGAATGGTGATGGAGGGGATGAGCAACCAGGAAATTGCAGATTTGACCTTTGTAAGTATACGTACTGTCGAAACCCACAAAAACAACATCATGACCAAACTGCAAATCAAGAATACGGTGGAGTTGGTGAAATATGCCATCAGGAACCGGTTTTTTGAGGTTTAAGTTGTGGTTGAGGCTGAGCGGAGCCGAGCGTAGCGAGTCCTGGGAACGAAGTGATTCGGGATTGAGATTGAGGTTTTTTAGTGTTTTTCAGAAGATTTTTTACGTGGTTTGCGTAGGGAGCCGGGGAGGCTCCTTTTTACTTTTGATCCGGGCTGCCGAAGTACTCAATACCCCGGGGAGGCCCTGCCATAAACCAAAAAGCATTAATTATGATGAAAATGACTCTGTACGTAAAAAAAGGGCTGCTGCTGCTGTGGATTCTTCTGGCAGCGGTTTTCGCTTCTGCACAGGACGCCACAGTGTATGGTAAAGTGCTGGACGCAAAAACAGGTACTCCGCTGATTGGAGCGGTAATTACATTTTCACCTGTTGCTGCTGAGACATCCACCAATTCGAAAGGGGTGTATGAGGCAGGAAAACTCGCAGCCGGGCAGTGCAGGATCACTGCAAGCCATGTGAATTATGACATCCGGGAGTTTCTTCTGACATTGGAACCAGGTGAACGGAGGCAGGTGGATTTCTACCTGGACCCCGCACCAAACATGCTCAAAATGGTGATTGTCAAAGAGAAATACATCCGGGAGATCCCTTACATCCAGCATACGCTGGTAAAATCAGACATAGAAATGATGCCTGTGAGGGATATCGGCGATCAGCTCCGTTTGCTTCCGAATGTCAGCGGCATCAAGAAAGGGGCCGTGAACATCGACCCTGTTGTACGTGGTTTCAAATTCTCCCAACTTACCATCCTCATGGACGGGGCCATCACCATTGAAGGGGGTTGCCCGAACCGTATGGATCCCACCACTTCACATATTGCGCTGGACGATATGTCGGAGATGCAGGTACTCAAAGGCCCCTTTGCACTGCGTTACGGTGCGGTGTTCGGGGGGGTGGTGAACCTGGTACCGGTAAAACCTGTCGCAAGTGATGTATTTGAAATTAAGGTAAAAGGTGTGAAAGCGTTCGAATCGAACTGGATGGGAAACCGTGAATATGTGAACGTGGCCGGTGGCAGCCAGCGGTACTATTTCCTGGTATCGGCCTACAACCAGAAATACGGCGATTATTCCGATGGTAACGGGGTGCGGTACCAAACTGATCACCATAAATTCGGATATAAGGGGGCCCTGGGCATCAGACCATTCCGCGGCCATGAACTGATGGTGAGCTGGAGCCAGAGCATGAGCAAGGGAATAATGTTCCCTGCCCTTCCGATGGACGACCGGAGTGATGACAGCCGGGTACTATCGGTGGATTATAAAGTCGGGAAGCTTAATGATCTTGTGAATTCTCTGGATCTGAAGGTTTACACTGCTTCCGTGGATCATGTAATGGATAACAAGCAAAAACCATTTTCAGACACTACCGCAGCTACCGCAACAATCCTGGCAGATGTGCAGGGGGGGAGATTTGAGGCAGGTCTCAATCTGGGTGGCGGTCACCTTTATGTCGGTGCAGACCAGAAAACCATTCAGAAAACTGGTGACCGGGTGAAGGTGATGATCATGCAAAATCCCATGAACGGTAAAGTCCCCGTGAAAACCGAGCAACTCTGGAACAACGCCGAAATAAACGATCTGGGGTTCTTTGCCGAATACAAAAAGAGGGTCAAACGACTTGACCTCATTGCCGCAGCCAGATTCGACATCAACGATGCCACCTCCGATTCCATCAGGTTGTACGGGATGGGGACACCACCACCGGTGCTGATAAAGATCGACACCACCGACAGCCACTTTACAGCATTCAGCTTCAGTGCAGGGGTTACCTACAATTTTAGTGAAAAGCTCAATCTGAGCCTGGCAGCAGGTCGCGGTACCCGCTTCCCGAATATGCTGGAGCGCTTTATTGTTTCACTGCCTGTGGGTTTCGATAATTTTGAATACATGGGGAATCCTTCCCTTAAACCCGAGATCAACAACGAAGCGGATCTCAACCTGCGCTTTACCCACCCCGTGTTCGGTGGTGCTGATTTAACCCTGTTCTATTCTTTCGTGCAGGACTATATCAGTGGACAAAGAATTCCGGTTTCGCAGCAGAAACCCCTCACCGACAACGTCCTTGGAGTGAAGAGGTTTGAGAATTTTGAGACTGCGGTTTTCTCCGGATTTGAATTCTCGCTGAAAACACCCGAAAAATACAACCTGGCCGGTGCTGTTACCGCTTCATACACCCAGGGAATCATAAAGAACGTTACCAAACCCCTCCTGGACTCCACCAAGCCACCCCTTCAGTCGGTGATTGGTGACACCATGCTTGCTGAAGACCCTGCCAGTGAGATACCACCCTTTGAAATGAACCTGATGGTGCGGTACCGCCTGTTCGGCGGAAAGGTTGTTCCCTCTGCCACCTGGCGGGTAGTCGCAGCACAGGAAAAAGTGTCAAAAGCCTATTTCGAACAAACCACCCCCGGTTTTAATATTATCGGGCTCCATGTGGCATACAGGCACAACGCGTACCTCACTGTTTCCGGAGGTGTTACCAACCTCCTGAATACAGCCTATTACGAGCACCTCAGCAGGCGGATCATCGGCAGCACCCTCAGTTTTTATGAACCCGGCCGGGTATTCTATATCAATGCGATTGTAACCATCTGACCATCAAAATATCACGACCATGAAAAAAATCATCATAACCCTTGCAGCCCTGCTGATCCTTGCCGGATGCAGCAAAGAGTACGAAGCCCGTAAGGTAACCTACCTGATCACAGGACTCGGACTCCCCTACAAAATGGCCTATATGAACGAAGCGGGCGAAACCGTGATGCAGAACGTCACTCCAGTAAATGACGGAGATATCTGGACTTATTCCTTCGATGGGAAACAGGGTGACATCGTGTACCTGTTTGCCGAATTCAAGGATGTGGAACTGGTGCCTACCAAATTTAAATTCAGAATACTGATTGACGGAAAAACCTACAAGGAGTCCTATGGCTATGATCAGACCATCAACGATACCCTCTTCAGGGTGAAACGGTCGGGGGTGGTTCCTTTCTGATGTGGAAATTGTATGCTAACCACTTGAATTTCAGCCTGCCCTCAGGGGCAGGCTTTTTCATTCCCCCTTTAAACCTACACCTCCCGCCAGAGTCTAAAAAAAAATAGATATTTTTGTCTCAAATCCGCACGAAATGAAAAAAGCAAACCTTTTAATGGTCCCCTTCCTGATGGTGCTCACCTTGTTGTGGGCATGCTGCAAAACCGATGACCCCGGAAAACCGGAACCCTCAGGCAAATTGATCTTTAACTTTCTTCATTACTGTGACGGAAGCCCGATGATCTTCGATACCACCATGTATGTAAACGAAGCCGGAAACCCTTACCAGGTTAATGAAATTCAGTATTTTATCACAGATATCACACTGCATGCGGCCGATGGGAAAAAAGTGGTGCTGAACAAGGAGAACGACATTTATTATGTGGATACGGACCTCCCGGGTACCCACAAGTGGCAGGTGGCCGACCCTGTTCCAGCCGGAACCTATACGGGTGTTTCTTTCACCTTTGGCATTCCACAGGCCAAGAACCAGTCGTTTATGTATGTCAATCCCCCTGAATCAAATATGGTATGGCCTGAATTTCTGGGCGGAGGATACCATTACATGAAACTGAACGGAAAATATGTCGATTCAGTGCTTCGTCCTTTCAACTTTCACCTGGGGATCGGGCAGATCTATCCTCCCAATTCCCACAACTACGATTCGATCATTGCATTCGTGCACAACGACTTTGAGGCCATTCTTCCAAACAGCGGGTTCACCATCACAAAGGATCAGGTTATCAACTTCGATATTGTTATGAATATTGATGAGTGGTTTAAGGATCCGCACACCTGGGATCATAAGTTGATGGGGAATTACACCATGGAGAATCAGGATGCCATGCAGAAGATGAAGGAAAACGGGTACAATGTATTTACTGCAGGAACCATAAGATAAAGGAGGTACACATGAACCGACAGAAATATATTTTTGGGATTTTTGGACTGGCACTCCTTGCGCTGGCAACCGGCTGTAAAGATGATCCTGATGTGATCTGGAAGCCGACACCCTACAATTTTGTGGTCCCTCCGGGGTTTCCCACCAAAATGAATATCCCAGACGACAACCCACTGACCGTGGAAGGTGTGGAACTGGGAAGGCATCTGTTTTACGATGGAAGGCTATCAGGCCGCACAGAGCCCGATTCACTGATGTCGTGTGCCACCTGTCACCGGCAATCGAGAGCGTTCGATATAGGCACGGACCATCCAAAGTATACCGACCCTGACGGGCGCCCCTGGGGACTTACCGGGAAAAAAACACCGCACGCCACACTCCCGCTTTTCAACCTGATCTGGAACAATGAAGGGTATCTGTGGAATGGCCTGATCAATGTGAACAATCCCAATCTCGGAAATGCAACGTATGGTGTACCTGCAACGCCGGAATATCACCTGAAAAACATCGAATCACTGGCCTGGATGGGGATTGCAGCCCCTCACGAGATGAACGGCCATCCCGACAAGACGGTCGCTCTGCTTAAAACCATTCCGATGTATCCTCCGATGTTCGAAGCAGCCTTTGGTACGCCCGACATAACCTATGACCGAATCTCCAAGGCTATCGCCCAGTTTGTCCGTACCATCATCTCCTACAACTCCAAGGCGCATCAGGTATTCCGCGGAGAAACCAGCTTCAGCACCGATGAGCGGCTGGGCTACATCCTCTTTACCACCGAAGAGGGGGCCGATTGCTTCCATTGTCATGGTTCACAGGGAGTTCCCCTTTTCACCACGCACCTCTTTTACAACAACGCCAAAGATACCTTATTCACCGGGCCGAATGCCGACCCCAGAGACCGGTACGCTGTTACCAAAGATCCCATGGACCTTGGAGCCTACAAAGCATCCACCCTCATCAATATTGAACATCAGGGGCCCTACATGCACGACGGGCGCTTCAGAACCCTGGACGACGTGCTGCAATTCTACAATTCAGGGCTCAAATATTCGGTGTATGCCCATCCCCTGATGCATAAGGTATTTCCTCCCTACAGCAGTGGCATGAACCTGAACCCGATACAGCTGGGGCGCCTGAAGTCATTTCTGCTGACGTTAACGGATCAGACTCTGCTTACCGAACCGAAATACAGCAATCCGAGACCCAACGATCCGTATTTTATCAACGTGGAACCGTGATCAGAAGGCCAACGCATGCGTTGGCCTTACCATTCATTCCTCCTCTTCCAGTTCCAGCCAGTAGATGATTTGTTCCATCAGTGCGGTTGCCCTGGCGTTATAGCGCTTCAGGCTGATATACAACGATACCAGCGGAAAGAGCAGGTACGGAACCTCCTCCTTCACATACGAGACCATACTCATTCTTTCTGCGATGAACACATACCCATACGCCAGCACCATTGCAACCACAATTCCCAGCACCACCGTTGTAAGCGCTGTGGCTGTAAGACCGGTTCCGATCTCCACTTTCAGATGGTTCTGAGCAGTGGCAATCCTACCTGAAAATTTCACAAGGTCCTCTCCCCCATTCTTCCGGTGTCCTGTCAACTCAAAAACATCCCCTTCGAACATACCGCTGAACATCACCGTTTTCGAGGTTTTTCTCATCGATGTTGTACGTTTTCCGAAGGAAACTTCCTGCTTTTGCTCCAGCAGCAGAAAAAACCGGTGCCTGAGTTCTGCTGCAGAGCCGGCCGAATGAAATGTGTATCGCTGAAATGGATATACCATGGTGTAAATTTGCTTGATCAGGTTGCAAAGTTGCAATAAAAACCCTTCTCCTTTGCTCGAAAAACAGGAAAACCCTACTTTAGCCCCGTGGAACACAAACAGGAAAACGGATTAATAGCCAGATTTCTGGAATGGCGTGTAAGAAGGATACCCGACCGTCAGTTCATTGGGATGGTGGCGGTGGTGGCAGGATTGGCTGCCGGATTGGCTGCTGTAATCCTGAAAAATGCCGTGCACTTCATCCGTATGGTCATTGTGGATGGACTTATCGCATCGTACCAACCCTATCTTTTCTTTCTTTTCCCCATGATCGGCATTGCCATCGCCCTTCTTTTCATCAGGTACGTAGTGGGGAAAAAGGTAAAACACGGTATTCCGAATATCCTCTATTCCATTGCCCAGACCGAGGGAAAGATTGACCGCCACAACATTTACTCCTCGGTGGTAACTTCCGCCCTTACTGTAGGGTTCGGGGGCTCTGTAGGGCTGGAGGGGCCCACTGTGTCCACCGGAGCTGCCATTGGCTCCAATTTGGGGCAGTTGCTCCGGCTCAACCAGAAGCAGATCAGCCTTTTAATAGCCTGTGCATGTGCAGGCGCCATTGCCTCTATCTTCAAGGCACCCATCGCAGCCATTGTTTTCGCCGTGGAAGTGATCATGATCGATCTTACCATGGCTTCCATTGTCCCACTGCTCATCGCATCGGTTTCCGGGGCGCTCACATCCTACCTGCTGCTCGGATCGGGTTATCTGTACGCATTTCAACTCACAGAGACCTTTTTGCTGCATGATATCCCCTTCTACATCGTACTTGGCATCGTTGCAGGACTTCTTTCGACCTATTTCACCCGGTTCTATATCGCTACCAACAGGCTTTTCAAAAAAATCAACGGTACCCGGAACCGGCTCCTGATCGGAGGGTTGCTCCTGGGAGGACTCATCTTTCTGATCCCGGCCTTTTACGGTGAAGGGTATGAGGCTGTAAACAACTGCCTTCGTGGCGATTACTCCTACATCTTCGACAATTCACTTTTTTCAAAATTCCAGGGTAACTTTTCTGCGATTCTCATTCTGCTTTCAGCCATTGTATTGCTGAAAGTCTTTGCTACTGCCATTACCTTCGGTGCCGGAGGTGTAGGTGGCGTTTTTGCCCCTGCCCTGTTCATCGGTGCCAATCTGGGTGTCCTGTTTTCCTTTCTGGCCCGGTCGTTCGGCTTTCAGCTCAACACCAGCAATTTCGCACTTCTGGCTATGGCCGGCATGATGGCAGGCGTGTTGCACGCACCGCTTACCGCCATTTTTATGATCGCTGAAATCACCGGGGGGTACAGCCTCTTTCTCCCCCTGATGATCGTGAGTACCATCGCATTTATCACTACCCGCTATTCAGTACCCAACTCTATTTATACCTACCAGCTCGCCGAACGCGGACAACTCCTTACCCACGACAAAGACCGGAACATGCTCAGGATGCTCAATGTCTCAGACCTGATCGAAACCAACTTTCAGATCATCAGGCCCGAAATGACCCTTGGAGAACTGGTAAAAGTAATCGCAAAGTCGGAACGGAATGTTTTTCCGGTAACCGGACCGGACGGAACCTATCTGGGTATCATCTTCCTGAACGATGTGCGGGAAATTATTTTCGAACCCGAAAAATACCAGACCGTATTTGTGAAAGACCTCATGTTTATGCCAGAGGAGAGGGTGTCTCCCGATGACTCCATGGAGGTTGTAGCCCGCATCTTCCAGGAAACCGCTCATTACAACCTTCCGGTAGTGCGCAATGGAATCTATCTGGGGTTCGTGTCCCGAGCCAATGTGTTTTCGGCGTACCGGAAACTGTTAAAGGAGTATTCGGAATAACCGGTTAATAAGATCTTTAATTCATAAAATCAAAATATATACAAAGATATGGAAGAGAGAAAAATCCGCATGGAGAGAGGGTATCGAAACGATTTCACCATCCGCAGTGTTGTGGATGAAGAGGTGGATATCGTCCGGTATCTCTATCTGGAGAAAGAATATGATGAAAACGGTAACCTTTTAACTGAGAAAACCCTGGATGAAGAAGGCAATTACCAGGAGTTTACCACTTACGGGTATGATGAAAGGAACCGCAGGATCCTGGTGCAGAACCATTTTGATGAAGAGGAGATAACCGACACCACGCACTTCGAATTCGGGGAAGGGGAACAACCCGTAGGTGCCCGGAGGGTTTATGCTGACGGATCAGAGGATTCCATTCTGTACACTTATGATCCACAGGGAAATCTGATTGAACGGAAGGTGGTTAACGAAGACGGCGACATCGAGGAACTGGTGGTCAGAAGATACAATATGAACCACCAGGAGGTGTTTTATGAGAGAACAGAACAGGGAGAGGTTGTTTTCAGAGAAGAACAGGAATACAATACAGCAGGAAAGCCGGTTAGGGTGGTTTTGTGGGAGGGAGATACGGATCGCACTACAGAACACCGCGTTATTTATGATGATGACGGATACCAGAAACGGCTGGAGAAATACAACGATACAGGCAGGTTGGTTGCAGTAACGGAAATTCTCCGCCAGGAGGAAGGAAGACCCCTTGAAGTATCAGACCAGGCAGAAGGGGGAGCCAGCCGCACCCTGTTCACCTACGACGATCAGGGGAGGGCTGTGCTGCAGCAGGAATTCAATGCTGAGGATCTGATGATTAACGAAATTATCAGATCCTATGATGAGGCCGGTAACCTCATCACCACAGAGGTGACCTCGGATCGTCAGGGGCTTGGCATGAACATGCATTACAGGATCGATTATGAATATTTGTATTTCAGCGAATAATATGATGGTAGGTTGATCTTTTTTTTTCATCTTTGAAGCCCGAAGGCATAGCATCAGGAACAGGAATTTATCAGCATTAAATTTTATAACATGAAGGAATTCAATAGCATTCAGCCTCCAATCAGCAAGGATCTTGTGGAGGAGATCAGAAAAAAAATCCATATCGGCGAGATCGGATGGGCCTCTATACGGGAGATCAAAAAGCTGGCCGATGAAGTGGAAAAAGCTACCGGAATCAGTTTTATACGCATGGAGATGGGTGTACCGGGATTGCCCGCCACAGAGATAGGGGTTCGGGCTGAAATTAAAGCGTTGGAGCAGGGTGTGGCTGCCATCTATCCCGACATACACGGCATTCCGTCGCTTAAGGAAGAGATCAGCCGGTTTGTGAAGAACTTTCTGAATATCAGCGTGAGCCCTGAGGGATGTATCCCTACGGTAGGTTCTATGCAGGGAGCATTTGCCTCCTTCCTTACCGTGAACCGGTTGTACGAAAACAAGGGTACAACCCTTTTCATCGACCCCGGATTTCCGGTGCACAAACAGCAGCTAAGGGTGCTTAACCAACCCTTTGAATCGTTTGACGTATACAACTTCCGCGGCCGTAAGCTGCGCGCCAAGCTTGAATCGCTGCTCGATTTGGGGCAGATCAGTTCCATCCTTTACTCCAATCCCAACAACCCTTCCTGGATTTGCTTCACAGATGAGGAGCTCGCTATCATCGGCGATGTTGCCAATAAATACGGCATTATGGTGCTTGAGGACCTGGCCTATTTTGCCATGGACTTCCGTAAAGACCTGTCCCATCCAGGCATCCCGCCCTATCAGGCCACAGTTGCCCACTATACCGATAACTGGATTCAGTTCATCTCCAGTTCCAAGGCCTTCAGCTATGCCGGTCAGCGAATCGGCATGCTGGTCATCTCAGACCACCTGTTCAATGCCTCCTTCCCCAACCTGAAAAAATTCTATACCAGCGACCTTTTCGGTCATGCAATGATCTTCGGAACCGTCTACGCCCTCAGTTCAGGCACTTCCCATTCGGCACAATATGCCCTGGCTGCTATGCTCAAAGCGGTAAACGACGGAACCTATAATTTTGTCGAAGTTGTGAAGGAATATGGCGACAAGGCAAGAATCATGAAGAAGCTTTTCCTTGATAACGGGTTCTATCTGGTGTATGACAAGGATGAAGATGAACCTCTGGCTGATGGTTTTTACTTTACCATTGCCTATCCCGGTTTAAGCGGAACAGACCTCCTGAACAGGCTTTTCCATTACGGCATCAGTGCCATCTCCCTTTCCATCACCGGAAGTGAGCACACCGAAGGGCTCCGGGCCTGCGTATCACTGGTCCACCGCAACCAGTTCCCCGACCTTGAAGAGCGGCTGAAAAAATTCCACGCAGACCACAGTAAGTAATTGATAATTAGAAATTAGAAATTAGAAATTATAGTTTGAAGTGATAAAGGAGTTTACTCCCACTCTCCTCAAGGAGAGTGGGTTGGGGGGTGAGGTGGTTTCACAAAGGCATTTCTTTGCATTTGAACTATAACCAAAACCAAAAACTATGAAGAGAAATTTCTTTTGGATGTTGCTGCTGTTGCTTCCGGCATTACTTCCGGCCCAACAGGATCCCCAGGGGCAAAAATTCGGAATTACCCTTTCGGGGTATGTGAAATCCGATTTTATGCTCGACAGCCGGCAAACCTTTGCCCCCAGGGAAGGGCACTTTCTCCTGTGGCCCATGCCCATTGCTGCTGATGAATTTGGTGAGGATCTGAATGCAGGCTGGAATACCAATTTCCTGCCTGTACAATCGCAACTTTCGGTGAAAATCACGGCTCCCGACGTCTGCGGTGCGAAGGTTTCTGGTGTGCTGGAAGGGGACTTTTTCGGCACCACCAATGCCGATGTGAACCTGTTGCGGCTGCGGCATGCCTACTCAAAACTCAACTGGGAAAGGAGTGAGGTGCTGGTCGGACAATTCTGGCACCCCCTTTTCAACACCGCATGTTTCCCTGCCACCGTCTCCTTTAATACAGGAGCTCCGATCAGCCCGTTTTCAAGGGATCCACAGATCCGTGCCTCCTACTTCCTTGGCAAATTGCGGTTTACGGCTTCCGCCGTCGAGCAGCGCGACTATCCCTCATACGGTCCGGCAGGTGGCACCTCCACTTACCTGCGCAATGCCGGAATCCCGGAACTATACGGTGAAATCGTTTTCAGCGAAAAGAACAACACCAACAATACGGCTTTCACTTCCGGGATTATTTTCGGAACGAAAACCATTGTGCCCAGGACCGAATCGAAAATGGGCACCAAGACCTACAAGGTGAATGAGTCGGTAAGCAGCCTTGCGGCAAGTGCCTTTGTGAACCTGAAGCTGGCACCTGTAACCATAAAATTCACCGGGGCGTACGGTGAAAACCTGGCGGATGTGCTCTCCATCTCAGGCTATGCAGTAACCGGAGTTACCGATACCCTTACCGGGGCCCGCACCTATGCCCCCACTGCCAGTATGATTCTGTGGACTGACATCCACACCAACGGACCCACCTGGCAGGGAGGTCTGTATGCCGGCATCAACAGGAACCTGGGAACCACCGAAGTGATGGCTAACCCACAGGCTGACATGTACGGGCTTGGCTATAACAACAAATACGAAATTGCTGAAATACTGCGCATTGCCCCCAGACTCATCTATCAGCAGGGGAGATACCGGGTGGCGGCAGAACTTGAATACACCAGGGCTTCTTTCGGGACACCCAATACAGCAGGAGTGATCCTGCGCGACAACCACGGCCTGCCACTGAAGACGTACGAGGTCGAAAACCTGCGCCTTCTTCTGGCAGCCTATCTGTTCTTCTGATAGTTATAACCGGGTAATTTATAACCATTTTAAATTACCCGTTCCCTTGTATTTTATAGAGGTGTGATTAGGGTTTTTTCAGGCAAAAAACCCTAATTTCGCCGTTCACTAAATTTCAAAGTAACCTAACAGCAATACCATGGCAAAAGTAAGAGGCGCAATCGTCGTTGACGTCGAGAGGTGCAAAGGATGCTCTGTCTGCGTCCCTGCCTGCCCCCAGACCGTAATTGAGCTTGCGAGGGAGGTAAACGGAAAAGGATACCATTATGCCTATATGCAGAATCCTGAAGAGTGCACCGGTTGTGCGAACTGTGCAATCGTTTGCCCCGACGGGGTGATTACCGTGTATAAGGTTAAGGTGGAAAAAGGCTAATATTAAACCTACAGATAATGGCAAGAGAACTAAGGTTAATGAAAGGCAATGAAGCGATTGCCGAAGCTGCCATCCGCGCAGGTGTCGACGGATATTTCGGATATCCTATTACACCCCAGTCGGAGGTGCTCGAATACCTGATGGCTCAGAAGCCTTATGAAACGACCGGTATGGTGGTTTTACAGGCAGAGAGCGAAGTGGCAGCCATCAACATGATCTATGGAGGTGCAGGCTGCGGTAAAAAAGTGATGACCTCCTCCTCCAGTCCGGGCATCAGCCTGAAGCAGGAAGGGATCTCCTATATGGCGGGTGCTGAACTCCCCTGCCTGATTCTGAATGTAGTCCGCGGGGGCCCGGGGCTGGGTACCATACAGCCTTCACAATCCGACTACTTTCAGGCGGTTAAAGGGGGTGGGCATGGTGATTACCGGATGTTCGTGCTGGCTCCGGCCTCGGTGCAGGAGATGGCCGACTTCGTGGAACTCGGATACAATATGGCATTCAAATACCGCACTCCGGCAATGATCCTCTCCGACGGCGTGATCGGGCAGATGATGGAAAAGGTGGAACTCAGAGAATTTAAGCCCCGCTGGACACAGGAAGAGATTATTAAGAACTCCCCCTGGGCTACCACCGGCAAAACACCGGACCGCCCGAGAAATATCATCACATCCCTCGATCTTGACTCGTCAAAACAGGAAAAGCATGTGCTGCACCTCCGTGACAAGTATGCTGCCATGAAGCAGGATATCATGTTCGAGGAAATTGGCTGTGAGGATGCCGAATATATCCTTGCAGCATACGGTTCCAGCGCCCGTATCTGCCAGAAAGCCTGCGACATCGCCAGGGCACAGGGTATTAAAGTGGGATTGTTCAGATTAATAACCCTTTATCCATTCCCCGAAGAGCAAATCCGGGCACACAGCGAAAAGGTGAAAGGGATCCTCTCCGTAGAAATGAGCCTGGGTCAACTCGTTGAGGACATCAGGCTGGCGGTGGGATGCCGCACCAAAGTTGTACACTACGGACGTGTCGGGGGGATGATCCACTCGCCGGAAGAGGTGGTTAATGCATTGAAAACCCAAATCATCGGAGGCTAATATTATGGATATCAACACCATTATACAGGAAGAAAACCTGGTTTACCGGAAAACTCCGCTCCTTACCGAAAAGCCCCTCTCCTACTGCCCCGGCTGTGGCCATGGTACCTTTCACCGGCTTATTCTGGAGGTCATTGAAGAGTTGGGCATCCAGGATATCACCATCGGCATTGCACCTGTGGGCTGTTCGGTACTGGCATATGAATTTATGGATATCGACATGCAGCAGGCAGCACACGGACGGGCTCCCGCGCTGGCAACTGCCATCAAAAGGCTTCATCCTGACAAATATGTCTTCACTTATCAGGGCGACGGCGACCTGGCTGCCATCGGCACTGCCGAAACCATCCATGCCTGCAACCGCGGTGAAAACATCATCATCTTCTTCGTCAACAACGGCATTTATGGTATGACAGGCGGACAGATGGCCCCTACTACCATTGAGGGGATGCCTACTTCTACCTCACCCTATGGCCGCGACATTAAAATTATGGGAAATCCGCTGAAGATTACCGAATTGGTGGCCCAGCTACCCGGCACCCACTTCGTTACACGGCAATCGGTGCATACCCCACGCAACGTCCGCAGAACCAAAAAAGCCATTCAGCAGGCTTTTCAGGTGCAGAAAGAGAAAAAAGGACTTGCCTGGATCGAAGTGGTATCCAATTGCAACTCAGGATGGAAACTTACACCGGTTAAAGCGAATGAATGGATGGAAGAGCATATGTTCGCCTTCTATCCCCTCGGTGATTTGAAAGTAGATGGAAACCTGGTTAAATAAGCAGATATCAAACAACTGAAACCATGACAGAAGAAATTATCATTGCAGGTTTTGGCGGACAAGGAGTCCTGTCGATGGGGAAAATCCTGGCCTATTCCGGTATCATGCAAAACCAGGAAGTGAGCTGGATGCCCTCCTATGGCCCCGAAATGAGGGGAGGCACCGCCAACGTTACCGTTATCATTTCCGATGAAAGGATATCCTCACCTATCCTTACCAAATTCGATACGGCCATCATCCTGAACCAACAGTCGATGGACAAGTTCGAGAATTCGGTCAAGCCGGGCGGCGTATTGCTCTATGACCCCAACGGCATCACCAAACATCCTACCCGTACCGATATCAGCATCTACCAGATCGAAGGGGCGGAAGAGGCAAGCAGGATGGGCAATACCAAAACCTTCAACATGATTGTGCTGGGCGGATTCCTGAACCTGAAACCCATCGTGAAACTGGAAAATGTGGAAAAAGGGCTGGCCAAATCGCTGCCTGCGCGGCACCACACCCTCATCCCGATGAATATCGAAGCGATCAGGGTGGGGATGAATGCCGTCAAGCCCTTTCAGGTGAAGTGATGCCGCCAGGGAAAAAACTATTCCCTGATCAACCGCTTCACAACCCTCCCTTTTTCCGTTTGTATCGTAATCAGATACAGGCCTGCAGGAAAATCCGACAGCGAAATGGCAAACTCCTTTTCTCCGCTTCCGGCGACAGACCACAGTTTTCGTTGCCCGGTGAGAGTATGGATCTCTGCATAAACCACGGGTTCAGAGCATAACAGCCTTACCATTCCCCGGGTGGGGTTTGGCAGGAGATCCACAGCAATGGTTTGACCGGAAGGATCATTAACGGAGAGACTGTACTCAACCCATACCGAATCTTTTGCGCTGCATCCTGATGCGGAGAATACCTCTACTACCAGATATCCTTTACCGGAAGGAGCAAAGAAAGGGAAAATATCTCCCGCCGTACAGGAGATTACAGCCGTAGTATCTCCGTTTGACCAATGGTAACCCGCAAAACCGGAACCGGCATTCAGGTTCAGGGAATCCGACAACATGACGAATATAACCGTATCAATTCCAAGATCCACCACCGGGTTTGTATAGACATTGATATACGCGGTATCGCTGATCGCATAGCCGGACAGCCCCAGCACCATGCAGGTGTATTTTCCGGTAAGCAGTGTATCGGCGCAGTAGAGGGATAGCTTTGTGGCGTTCTGCCCCATGATCTGCGCCCCGTTCCTGTACCATGCGCAGCCTGTGCCGCCTCCGGTGGCGGCAACCTCCAGGATTAGCGAATCGCCCACGCACAGGTTCTGGCTCAGGGGTTGTTGGGTAATAAGTGGCGTTCCATCATGGTACAGTGCTACATAACTATCCTGCAATCCTTTACTGACCAGTGTATTGCTGTTACCGAACTGGGCTGTTCCGTTGTAGACGCCGGCGATGTAAACCAGTCCCTGTTTGTACACCTGTATCCCTTTGCCGTAATCGTTGTTGGTACCTCCGGCAAGTACAGCCCACAGGATGGATCCGGTGCGGGTATATTTCGCCAGCGAAACATCATCCACACCTGCACCGGTAAGCAGAATCGGGCCGAAGTTGCCCTGGTTCTTGATAAAGCCGGTAACATACACATTCCCTACGTTATCGCACGAAATCCCTATCCCCTTATCATCCGAAACACCGCCAAACGGCAGCGACCACTCGCAATTGCCGGCAGGATCGTAATAGGCTGCGAATCCGTCCTTGGCTCCATAACTGGTAATGGCAGGTGCCGGGGGGAAATTGACCGTAAGGAAGAATGAGCCCGTTACCGCAATGTGGTCGTATGCATCCACCTCGATGCCATTGCCGTAGTCATCGCTGGTACCTCCGGCATGGGTGGCCCAGATCCATGTGCCGGCCGGACTGCATTTGGCCAGAAACACATCGTTAACGCCATAGGTGATGATCTGATGGGTTCCAAACCATGCGGTATCCTTGAATGCTCCCGTTATGTAACTGTTGCCCTGGCTGTCGACCCCGACCGAGGAGGCCCAGGCGTTGTACTGGCCACCACCGTAGGTTGCCCATTGCAACTGCCCGGCAGCACTGTATTTTGCCAGAAATGCATTCTGAAGACCTGCCGAATGTATGGTGGTGTTGCCAAACTGCGCAGAATCTTCGTAGTGTCCTGTAACCAGCACATTGCCAAAGGGGTCAAATTCGATCCCTTTTCCCCGGATATTGCCCCCCGTAGCTGAACGGGCCCACAACAGCTGTCCGGCAGCATCGTACTTCGCGATAAAAAAACTCTCTTTCCCGGATATTCCCGGCAACACCACAGTATCGATTGTCAGGGTGCCTTTGTAATAACCGGTAACCGCTATATTCCCAGCATGGTCGGCGGCCACCGAAAGGGCTTCGGCATCCAGTGCGCTGCCCCCTTTTGCTGCCCAGATGAAGGTACCCGTTTTACTGTATTTTGCAATGTACATATCCATCATCCCGCTGCTCTTCAGAAAGCTGGTGCCGAACCAGGCAGTATCGCTGAACTTACCGCAGATGATCACATTCCCATCCGGATCCACTGCCGGAAGCTCTGCCTCATCGCGTCCCGTACCTCCGGAAGTCCTGGCCCACTGCCATCCGGTTACCTGACAATCAGCTGTATAGGCAAATCCGAAAATCAACCAAAAAACCCACAGGAGTTTAATTTTTGTATGCATGACAGATCATTTTTATTTCTTTTCAAATGTAGAAAACAATTATGTATAATGCAATATTCAATATGATATTTATTCCGTGAGAAAATCACTTCAGAATTGTACCCTGTCTGATAAAAAAGTAAGTTTGAAGGCTAAAATGAGACGTTATGAAAATCAACAGGAACCGTCTGCATGAAATTATTTTTGAAGCCGAAACCAGAGAGGGAAAGATGTTTGATTTGATCCTGATGGCTGCCATTCTGGTGAGTGTAGTGGTGGTCATCCTCGATTCGGTGGCTTCGGTCAGACTCAGGTATCATATGCTGTTCATCACCCTGGAGTATATTTTTACCGGTTTATTCACCATTGAATATGCACTGCGGATATACAGCGTCAAGTCGCCGGTCAGGTATATCACCAGTTTTTTCGGCATCATCGACCTCATTTCGATACTACCGACATTTCTGGCGATCCTGGTACCGGGAGCGCAGTCGCTGCTGGTTATCCGAATCTTCAGACTTCTGAGAATATTCAGGGTATTGAAGCTATCGAGGTACCACAAGGCCTCTTATTATCTGATCCGGTCATTGCAGGCATCGCGTCATAAAATATTCGTATTCCTTGCTACCGTTTTAACCATTGTGGTGATTATGGGGGCGTTGATGTACCTGATCGAAGGGGCTGATTCAGACTTTACAGATATCCCCACCGGCATCTACTGGGCTGTTGTAACCATAACCACTGTCGGATACGGTGATATTTCGCCGGTGACCGCATTGGGTCAGATGATGGCTTCGTTTCTGATGATCGTGGGTTATGCCATTATTGCCGTGCCAACCGGCATCATCACAGCCGAAATTGTGCGCACCGGAAAGTTCGACAATACCATATCCTGCCCCAACTGCAGCAAGGAGGGACACGACTCAATGGCTTCCTATTGCAAGTATTGCGGTCATAAGCTCTAAAAGGCGTATCTTTGCATCCCTAAAATCTTACAATTCATGAAGAAGAAGCTCCCTATTTTCGTTTTGGCAATCGTTGCCGGTATTATGATGCAATCGTGCGGTATGCTGAAATGCCCGAAGAAATCAGCCAGGTGTGGTTCCAAAACGGAATTTGCCACCCAGATGGACACCGTAAGCTATATGATAGGTCAGGAAATTGGTGCAAGTTTCAAAACCAATTTTATCGACATCAAAACCGCAGCACTGATCAAGGGGATCGAAGATGCCATACAGGGTAATGATTCCATGTTTTCAGCCGAAGTAAAAGACCAGGTGATGACCGCTTTCCAGTTCCAGCTGCAGCAGGCTGATTTTGAGCGGCGCGAGAAGGTTGCTTCTGCCAACCGGCAGGAAGAAACTGATTTTATGACTGCCAACCGGACCAAAGAGGGTGTAATGGAAACGGAATCGGGCATTCAGTATAAGGTAATCCGTCTGGGTGCAGGTGAAAAACCCGTTGCCACCGACACGGTACAGGTGCATTATGAAGGGCGGTTTGTGGATGGTGAGGTATTTGATGCTTCGCGCAATCACGGCACTGAACCCACCGAATTCCCCCTCAACCGCGTGATCCCCGGGTGGACCGAAGCATTGCAATTGATGCCGGTAGGATCCGTATTCGAAATATACCTTCCGGCCGGGCTTTCGTATGGCGAAAGGGGAAACGAAAGAATCCAGCCCAACAAAATGCTCATTTTTAAAGTAGAGCTGATCGGAATCAAGAGATAAAACAATATGGGAAGGTTCATCCCTTTTGAAAAACCTTTCAGCAGGAAGTGGTTTCGCTCTTACCTGCTGATTGTGCTGGGAACCTTTGCAGTGGCTGCCGGGTATGTGTTTTTCATATCCCCTCATAAAATCGTGCCCGGTGGCGTGTATGGCATCGCCATCATGATTCACTACACCCTGGGATTCCCGATTGGCGTTACAGCGCTGTTCTTCAATATTCCGCTTACAATACTGGGGATAAAGGTACTGGGACCCAGATTCGGTGTAAAAACTGTGGTCGGATTCATCCTTACCTCGGTATTTGTCGACGGGCTTTACTATCTCTGGGGAAATGCCGCCCTGGTTGAGGAAGATACGCTTCTGTCGTGCATCTTCGGGGGACTTCTCATCGGACTTGGCGTAGGGTTGGTTTTTAAGGCAAAAGCTTCGAGTGGCGGTACCGATCTTGTATCGATGATGCTGGGCAAAGTAACCAAAATGCCACTTGGACAACTCAGCATGATGGTGGATTCTACGATTGTGCTGGCCAGTTTGCTGGTGTTCGGCGACTGGAAAATCCCCCTCTATTCCTTCATCGTAATTTTCATCCTGGGGAAGGTGGTGGATGTAACGCTTCAGGGGATCAGCTATGACAAAACCCTGTTTATCATCTCTGATAAATACGAAGAGATCAGGGATAAGATCATCAACGACCTGAACCGTGGCGGTACCTTTATCCAGGGAGAAGGGATGTACAACGGAGCCCCAAAAAAGATCATTTATGTGGTGGTCAGCCGTCGCGAACTGGCGATGCTCGAGGAATTTATCAGCCAGATCGATCCGGGAGCCTTTTTAAGTGTGGTGGATGCCAATGAGATACTGGGAAAAGGTTTTAAATCGTTACATGAAAAAGTTACCGATTAACCCTCAGCCAATGAAAACCCGCAACTTTATTTTATGTGTGATCCTGATGACAATTTTACCACAATTATCTTATGCTCAGATGTTTAATCTGGGGATTAAAGGTGGCATAAACTCCAACATGCTCATCACACAAAGTGAGGACTTTACGGCGGGCAATGCAAAAATAGGATTTGTGGGTGGACTCTTTTTCAAGGTAAAATCAGGCATGCTCTCTTTTCAGCCTGAAGCCCTGTTTTCACATAAACAGGGGTTGTTCACCTACTCGGAAGTCAACAATGATGGGTTGGATACTTTTTTCCATGCCAGTTTCACCAATATTGATTTTCCCCTGCTGATTTCCGTTCACCCGTTTAAATATTTCAGGATCGGAACAGGTCCGGTGGTGAGTTATCCGTTCAGGGAGAAAATCACCTACACCACCACCCAGAACAACCAGTCGGTAACGATTGAAAAGGACTTCTTCAAAAACGCTGCCTACAGCTGGCAGATCAGTGCAGCTGTTGAGGCTGGCCGGTGGGTGTTTGAGGGAAGGTATGAAATCGGGATCGACAAACTCAATTACGACATCGATCTGCCTGGTCAGTCGGTAACGATAGACCCACAGCTCAAAGGCCGGACCTGGCAGTTTACCGTAGGATATAAGTTTATCAAACCCAGTTAAGAGCCAAAACCGGGGGCAACCCCCTTCTCTATCCAGCTGACAATCCGCTCCGAACCGGGATTCTCCCTGGAATAGGCAACACCCACAAGGTTTCCCTGCTCATCCACCAGGTACTTCTGGAAGTTCCATTTCACTTCGGTGTCCTGTACCCCGTTCAGTGACTTCCGGGTAAGCCAGGCATACAGCGGATCGATTTCCTCACCCTTAACCGAGATTTTCGACATCATCGGGAAGGTCACTTTGTATTTTGAAGAACAGAACTCTTTGATCTCAGCATCGGAGCCTGGCTCCTGCGACATAAAGTTATTGGCCGGAAAGCCGATGATGACGAAATTCTGATTGCGGTACTTTTCATACAACAGCTGTAAAGGCTCATACTGTGGCGTAAATCCGCATTTCGATGCCACATTCACAATCATCACTTTCTTCCCTTTCAGCTCTGACATATTGTAGGGTTTACCATCAATGTCATTGACAACAAAATCGTATAAACTTTTGGATTGCATAGCTGCTTTGGAAGCTGTGTTTTTACTTGATCCACAGGAATTAAACATAAACAAGCCTAACAAGGCTACCGTCAGGAACATCATTTTTTTCATAGGTATTGCATTTTTGTTTAACCAAAAACAAAAAAACCTTCACAATGTTCATGAACGACCCATAGGGTCAACGCATGCGTTGACCCTACCGGCATGCGTTGACCCTACGGGTTATTTGGCGTTACGGTTTGATTCCGTAAAAACACCGCACCGGGGAATCCACCTTTCCCTCCTTGACCAGGGCCTTGATCCCCTTTTCCACCTCTTTTTTGTCAATGCCGGATGCATCGGCGATTTCTCCTGCCTTCATGGGTTTACCGGAAGCAGCAAGGGTCTTCAACACAACTTCTTTGATTTCCATAATTTTTCGTTTTTTAAGGTTGGATTACAGGGTTACGAAGATACGTTATCTTTGCTGCCCCAACTCTGTTACTGCATGAAAAAGCTGGAACCAGCCGAAAAACGCACATTCCTGCTGCACTTCAGCTATTCACTTCTCGAAGGGGTGATTCTAGGGGTATTCTCCCTCAACGAGTTTATCTTCCTTACCTCGATGAAGGGTTCCAACTACCTGATGAGCTTCATCTTCACCTTCAGCATGGGGGTATTTGTATTTCTGATCATCTTCAATGAATTCATCCGCCGTAACCACAACAAGCGGAGGATGCTTCGGCGTACCGCACTCCTCACACGGATACCGATGCTGGCCATTGTCCTGTTCCCCGCGGCAGCTGAGGGATATACCCAGAACACCAGTGTGCATATGGCTTTTCTCGGAATATTCCTGGTGTATTACCTGGGCACCATGGTCATTTACCCCACCACCAACCTCCTTCTTCGCAACAGTTATTCCGGTCACAATTTCGGGTACCTGTTCAGCGTGGCCACCACCGGAAAGAATGTGGTGATGCTGATCACTGCCCTCATCTATGGCATGTTGCTCGACCTCCACCCCTTTGCCTTCGTGTATGCCTATCCGGTAACCGGGTTGCTCGGGATTACAGGGATCTTTCTGCTGGCCGGCATCAGCTACCTTCCGGCAGAGTTACCGGAGGACCGCAAGCCCTTTGGTGCCTCGCTGCGTGAGTCGGCCAGGCGCATGTGGCACACCCTCAAAACCAACCGCCCCTATCTGCATTACGAAATCGGATTCATGCTGTACGGATTCGCCTTCATGCTTTCTGTAAATGTGATACAGATCTTCTACAAGGATGTACTGGAGCTGAACAACCGCAGCGTGGCCTTTTACCGCAATGCCTACTACATTATCACGATCTTCCTGTTGCCCTGGTTTGGAAAGCTGATCGGAAAAATCGACCCAAGGAAGTTCTCGGCTATCACTTTCAGCACCATGCTGCTGTTCGTGGGATGTATCATGCTCACCGGCTGGTTCCCTTCCCATTTCACCATCGCAGGATACAAGATCTACTATATGATGCTGCCCTACATCCTGTTTCATTCGCTGTTTGCTTCCACCATGGGTATCCTCTGGACCATAGGATCGGCCTATTTCTGCCGGAATGAAGATGCGGGAGATTACCATGCGGTGCATCTTTCCCTTACCGGCATCAGGGGTTGGATCGCCCCTCTTTTCGGGATCTTTTTTTTAGAGCTCTCAGGATTTACTGCTACCTTTGCCCTCACCATGGGGCTGTTGCTGGCCGCAGTGATTATCATGCTATGGTCGGTAATGCACGATAAACAAACCCCCTGATACGTTGTTTAACCTGAAATCTTCAAGATACCCACATGAACCGATTTGGCACCTTAGTTCTCTTGATTCTCCTGGCAGTGTCAGCATCTGCCCAGAATGCCCGTATCACCCTTCAGATTGAAGGTCTGGAAGGGAAGCCCGTATTGTTGGAGTATTTCTCCGACAAAGCCATCCAGGTATTTGCCGGAACGGCTGATTTGCAGGGAAAAGTTGAAATCAATGCAGATTTGCCGGAATATGGTTTTTACAAATTCAACCTGGATAAAGGGAAAGAGTCATTTTTTATTGTGGCCGGCCCCGGTGACAAGATGACCCTTACAACCAGAATGGGCTCCATCAACCGGAGCATGAAGGTGGAAGGCTCCCCCGTAAATGCCCGCTGTATGGAGCTGAGGGCAAAAGCCGACAGCCTTGCGGACATGATGAAAAAACTCGATGCCGAACACCGCCAACTGAGTGCAACACCGGGAAATGAGTCACGACTGGGTGGTATTGTGCTGGAATACAACACCCTTCAGGGGGTTCGATCAAAACTGATCCGTTCCTATATGGAGGAGAACATGGAATCCCTCACCGTGCTCTTCTTCACCGAAGATGTGAAGATTGAAGATGCCCCCGAACTCTATGAAAAAATGCTGGATGCCCTGGTGAAAAAGTACCCGACCAACTATTTTGTCAGGGATCAGTACAACAAGATGCAGCGGGGACGTACCACCCGCATCGGGGCACTGGCACCCGATATCGCCCTTCCCACTCCTGCCGGAGATACCGTCCGGCTGAGCTCCCTCCGGGGTAAAGTGGTGCTCATCGACTTCTGGGCAGGCTGGTGTGGCCCCTGCCGTCGCGAAAACCCCAATCTGGTGGTGGTGTATAACAAATACAAAGACAAGGGTTTTGAAGTCTACGGAGTTTCCCTTGACCGCGACAGGGCTACCTGGTTAAAAGCCATCGAGGACGACAAACTTCCCTGGGTTACCGTAAGCGACCTGAAATACTGGCAGTGTGCACCGGCACAGGTGTACGGCGTCTCCAGCATCCCCCACCAGGTGCTCATCGACCGCGAAGGGCGCATCATAGCCAAAAACATCCGGGCGCATGACCTGGAGAGGATCCTGCCCGAATTTTTTGCCAACGAGAAATAACAAAGGAGCAGAGTCTTCCGCTGAAAGGTACTACACCAGTACGATACGCTCTTCCGGAATCAGTTCCATGCAGTTGTAGCGCAGGTACAGCTGTACAATCGTTGCCACGTCCTTCTGGCAATAGGTTACAATACGCTGCAAATCCTTCTCCTGCCAGTATACCCGGCTTACATCACTCCCCTTGATGTCGTCTTTGGGAGTGGGAATACCGAAAATAGCGGCCAGAAGCTCGAGCGAAGTGTAATGTTTGTAATCGCCAAATTTCCACAACTCCATGGTATCCAGGTGGTTTATCTCCCATGGTTTCTTGCCGGCGATATCCAGGATATCAGGCAGTGGGATGCCGTTGACAAGCATCCTGCGACACAGGAAGGGGAAGTCGAACTCTTTGCCGTTGTGTGCACACAGATGAGCCTTGTTGAATTTCTGCCTCAGAAGCTGACTGAACTTTTGAAGCAGTTCGCGTTCATCGTCGCCGGCAAAGGATTTTAACCTGAGGTATCCATCCACCACAATCCCCACCGAGATGCAGATGATTTTCCCGAATTCGGCGTAGATACCTGCCTTGTCGTACAACTCCTCCGGGGTTAACTCTCCACCGGCCGGTTGCAACCGCTCTGCCTTGTGGTCCCACAGTACCCTGAGCCTTTCAGGCATCTCTCCGTATGCAGGGTGTTGCGGTACCGTTTCAATGTCGAGGAACAGGATGTTGCCAACGTCGATCTTATCCATGTTTTCCTTTTTTTTAAGCGAAAATACATTCATTTACGTTTGGTTTTTCGGGTGATGGCAATTGACGGCTGCATCAGATATTCCGGGAGCAGGTCATAAATCTTTCAATCAACAGGTATAGTTGATCAGGATTAAAAAAAAGGATATGGATGCCCGGATATTTTTAAATCTGAACAAAACTTTAAGTGCCAGAGCGGTATTCTCGCATAAATATGTCCCAAATTTTGGTAAATCCTTCACCTATATAAATTGTTTTGAATTACTTTTACAGAAAGATTCTGGTTATGGATACGCTCGCGCTTAAGAGGGAACTTTTTAGGACAATTAATGAAATAGATGATGTGGAGTTGCTAAACGCAATTCAGACCCTGCTTAATTTCAGAAAGAAAATCAGGTATATTGACCTTTCGGAAGAAATGACAGAAGAGATTAGAATGGCTCAGGAGCAGGCAAGGCAAGGATTTGTCATATCGGAAAAGGATCTGGATTCAAAATTTAAGCAATGGCTGGGAGAAAAATAGTCTGGACTACCCACGCGGAATCAGAGCTTTTTAAAATCCTGGATTTCTTCACAGAAAGAAATGGTTCCAATAAATATTCCCGAAAACTCTTCAAGAGACTAAAAGGTAATCTAAAAATTATTTCACGAAATCCTGAAATTGGGATTCAAACGAAGGAACCATTGGTCAGGGGATTAATTGTTGATCAATTCATTATCTTCTATCAATTTGACAATCAACAGGTTGTCGTCTTGAAGCTTTGGAACTGCAGTCAAGATCCCGACAAGATTGGGTATGAAAGAAGGTAAACGCATGAACACAATCCCAAACCTGATTCCATTGCCAGTCATTGGTTTCAGAAAGGCTTGTGGAAATTTAGTCCTTATGCTGGCTCTGGTAGTTTTTTCACAGTGTTCTAAGGAGAAAGACGAAAGAAATCCGGCAGTGGAATTCATAAAACCATCTGAATATCAAGTGTATAACGATTCCGATACTATTGTAGTTGAAGCAAAGGTATTGGATGAAACACAACTGGTTTCGGTGCAGATTCAGCTTACGGACCCATCGTACCAGGTGAAGGGCAAGCTACTCAACATACCGGTGGGTTCCAATCCCATGAAGTTTTTGGCTGAGTATCCCTTGTCGGGGCTGCAGCTCACAACGGGTGATTATTACCTGCGGATCACCGCCTCCGATGGCGAAAATACCAAATACAAATACCGTCTGATTAAGATACAGTCCGATCCCCCCGTTCTCAGGCATATCCTGCTGATCACCGGATCGGGGCCGGGGTCATTTGCCCTCCAGCAGCTCGATTCTTCGTTGCAGCCGCCGCAGGTACTGCATTCCTGGACCCATCTATACGCTTCCTCGGCGGTTTCTGTGGCCAACCAACAACTCTATATTGCCGGCAAAGGATTTGGCGAGTGTTATGCCTTTGATCTTGAAGACAATACCATCGATTTCAACCTCCCTCAGATCGGCACCCCTTCCCTGGATTACCATGAACAGCTACTGGCACTGGGCGACCGCTTTTATCTGGGTCTTACCGATGGCTATGTGAAAGGGTACAATACCCTGGGAGCGCAGCACTTTGTGGCCACCATGGCTGCAGGCCGTAAACCCGGACTTATGGCGGGTCACACCGGACAGTATCTGGTGGTGGCAGAGGAGCAGCGCAATGGTACCGGCAGGTGGATTGCTGCTTATTTTCTGAACAGCGGTACCCTCTGGGGTGAATACAAACTCCCTGATGGGATGGAGATTACCGGAATGGCATCTGTGAATGCCGATGAAATGCTGCTGGCAGGAAACCTGAACGGAGTGGGGAGACTTTTGGTCTGGAACGTATCCGCCAACGCTTTCAGCACCCCCTGGATAGCAGCCTCCGGAACCATACAGTGCCTGCAGCCGTTGCCCAACGGACAGTTCCTGCTGGCGCATGAACAGTCGGTGCTGTGTTACGACCCTGTAGCAGAAACCGCTGTGGTATGCCTTTCAAAGCCCTCCATTACCCGTCTCCGTTTCGACGAAGCCACCGGAACCCTGTTCGGAGCACATCAGGATACCCTCACCGCCTGGCGCTGGCCCACCATGTCGGAAGCCTGGTCGTTTCCACTCACAGCACCCTTGCTCGATTTTCATCTGAGCTATTAGGGCAGACACAAAGCAACCACGTTAAATTTTTCAACCTCAGCAGCATGGATGTGGGATCTGTAACAACTTTATTAATCCCAGATCATTCTACCCACTCCAGATAGTTTTCCGGAGTAATCATCCGGAAAGAGCTTTCAGGATATGAGGTACGCCATGCCGAAGGGGGTTTGCTGTTTTTCCCCGGATTCCATTTTACCTCATATGCCTCAATCCTACCCGAGGACTCTTCAATCCAGTCAATTTCCTGCTGCTGATAAGTCCTCCAGAAATAATTATTGGTGTGTTTTCCGGTATATTGCTGATATTTGATCCTTTCCGTCAACACATAACTCTCCCACAGTTCACCCATATCATTCCGGATAGATAGCGGATTGAAATTATTGATCAGCGCATTCCTGATTCCATTATCGTAAAAATACCACCGGTGGCTTTTACTGATTTCTGACCTGAGGTTTCTTGAAAATCCTGAAATTCTGTAAATCACAAAAACCTTGGAAAGCAGGTCCAGATACTTTTCAACCGTGTTTCGGCTAAGCCCAAGTTGCCGTCCCAACTCCTCCAGCGATACCTCTTTCCCGGTTTGATAAGCGATCAGCCTGAGCAATTTTACCAGTTTATCAGAGTTTCTCACTCCGTCAAATTCAAGTATGTCTTTTAACAGATAAGCGTTTACCAACTCAAACAGGTACTCCGCTTTGGCGGTTAATCCCTGCAAACCGGTTAATTCAGGATAAGTTCCGTACACCAGCCTTTCTTCCAGCCTGGCCCTGGTCTCTATTCGGTTTTCATAGGGGGTAAGTTCCATCTGAGCAAATGGATACAGGTAAAAGGTGTATTTTCTGCCGGTAAGAGGTTCCCCAAGTTTATTGCTCAGATCGAAAACCGAAGATCCGGTAGCTATAATCTTTAATCCTTCCAGATGGTCCACCATCAATTTTAGGATGAGCCCGATATAAGGAACCTTTTGCGCTTCATCAATAATCAGGATTTTATGGTGGCCAACCAGGCTTCTGTAGTGTTCAACAGACCTTACAGCCAATTGTGATCTGGCAACAAGATCTTCTCCGTTCATCCATAGATAAGGTTCAGAAAAATCATTTCCGGCGATATTTTTCAGGAATAAGGTTTTGCCAACCCGTCTGGCGCCCAGTAATACCAAAACCTTGTTGGGTAAAAGTCTGTCAAGAAACTGCTTCCTGATCGCTCTGTTGATAAAAGGGTTCATGTTTATCTCATGTATTGCGATACAAAGATAGTGCATCTTAATCAGAAAATGAAAATAAATGTATAAAATTCATCATTATAATGAAGAGATTAATATAAATATCATCAATGAAAGAACAAGGAAGATTTCATTTCACCACCCCATTCATTGCAAACAATCTGAAAACCGGGAAGTCTGCAGGATGTATGAAAGCAAGGTTCCTCTTTGGTTTTCGCACATCACTTTATGATCACATCACACAATTAGCTTTACCTTTGCCAGAACCCTGAACTAATGGAACCCTTCTCCCTCAAACTAACCAAAACCGCCGACGGCAGCCATACCCTGTTTGTCCCTGAGCTCAATGAGCATTATCACAGTGTAAACGGAGCAGTGGCCGAGTCGGAACATGTTTTCATCGGGGCAGGGCTGTCCTTTGCTACCCGGCAGTTTAAGGAGATCAGGGCGCTGGAAGTGGGATTCGGCACCGGGCTCAATGCCCTGCTGGCATTTGCGTTTGCCGAAGCCAACCATTTGCAGCTCAGCTACACCGGCCTGGAACCAAACCCGCCGGCAGCAGAAATTCTTGACAAACTCAATTACAGGGATCTGTCAATATTTCCTGCCATCCCTCTCTGGTGGCAAAGGATTCACTGCCTTGCGCCATGGGACACCACAACTGCCATGGGCGATCTGTGGAGCCTGACAAAATGCACCTCCGACCTTGAGGACTTTGGTGCACCCGAAGGATCCTTCAACCTGGTATTTTTCGATGCCTTTGCCCCACAGGTGCAGCCCGCCCTGTGGACTGCCGCGATGTTTCAGAAGATCGCCGGGATGCTGGAAACCGGTGGCATCCTGGTTACCTACTCCTCCAAAGGGGAGGTGCGGCGCAACCTTAAAACCGCCGGTTTTGTAGTGGAAAAAATTCCGGGCCCGGCCGGAAAAAGGGAAATGGTTCGGGCCATCAGACTACCTTTGCAGCATGGATAACCGGGAAAAATTTACCATCAGGGTGTATGGCATCGTGATCAACCGCCAAAACGAGGTTCTGGTTACCGATGAATACCACTTCAACCGGAGGATGACCAAATTTCCCGGTGGCGGGATGGAATACGGAGAAGGGACTCTTGATTGTCTGAAGCGTGAATTTCTGGAGGAGCTGGGACAGGAACCGGTAAACATCCGCCATTTCTACACCACTGATTTTTTTCAGCCCACAGCACTGGTGGATCCTCCCAGGCAGCTCATCAGCATCTATTACCTTGCCTCCCTGCCTGATCCTGAAGGCCTTGTTGTAAAGAAAAAGCCTTTCGACCTGCAGGAAGTGAACGGCACCCTGGTATTCCGATGGATTCCCCTCAGCAGGCTCATAGCTGAGGAGATGACCTTCCCTGTCGATAAGGTGGTGACGGCATTACTGCTGGAGCAATGGGCAGCCCAACAGATCAGTACACCGTAAACTGTTCGTCGCCCCGGGGTGGCACCTCCGTCTTTTCCACCTCCTCAACCCACGCCCACTGAGGGCCCTGCTCCACGAATTTTACAAACTGCGACAACTGGACCGGGCTCCCTTCTGCTTCAATCACCACGCTGCCATCGGATGCATTTTCCACGTACCCTTTGATGCCCAGCGTACATGCCGACCGCTGGGTGAAGAAACGGAAGCCAACCCCCTGCACCTTTCCGGTAATCCTGATTTTCAACCGTTTATTTTCGTTTCCTGTCATACTGGCAAATGAGTTGGTTTCAGGTTCAAAGATACGTTAACCTCCCGATGATCTGTACGCTTCTCCGATTTCTGTATTTTCGCCTCATGAATTCCCTGCACCGCGATATTCTGAAGCTCAGCATCCCCAATGTATTAAGCAACATTGCAGTGCCTCTGGCAGGGATGATCGATGTGGCGATCATGGGGCATCTGGGATCGGGTTTGTACATCGGAGCCATTGCTCTGGGAGCGATGATTTTCAATTTCCTGTACTGGGGTTTGGGGTTTCTGCGGATGGGTACCACCGGGTTGACAGCGCAGGCATACGGCGCCGGAGAAGGAAAGGAGATGGGGCTGGTGCTGGCCCGCGGGCTGCTGATCGCAGCCACAGGATCGGTGCTGCTCCTCATCCTGCAGCATCCCATCGGGCAACTGGCTTTCGGACTCATCCACGGCGAGCCGGCGGTGGAGCAGCAGGCAGCGGTGTATTTTTCGGTGAGGATCTGGGCTGCTCCTGCCACACTGATGCTGTACGTATTTTATGGATGGTTCATCGGGATGCAGAACAGTGTCATCCCGGCAGTAATAGCTGTACTGGCCAGTGTGGTGAATGCCGTAACGAGCTATCTGCTGGTATTTTATACCGGGATGAAAGCCGATGGGGTGGCGCTGGGTACCGTAATTTCGCAATATACGGCATTGCTTCTGGCTGCAACCTGCTGGTATGTGCGGTATCATCGTAAACTTCCTCCGGTCAGATGGAAGCAGGTGCTTGAACTAACACCCCTGGGGCGCATGATGCAGCTAAACGGCAACATTTTCATCAGAACCCTCTGCCTGATGGCAGTAATGACCTTTTTCACCTCCCGTTCGGCCGTGTATGGCACCGGAGTCCTGGCTGCCAACACCCTGCTGTTTCAGTTTTTTGTCTTTTTCAGCTACTTTGCCGATGGCTTTGCCTATGCCGGTGAAGCCCTTACAGGCAGGTTTATCGGGAGAGGCGACCGTGCGGAGTTGCTGAGGTCGGTTAGAGCGCTGTTCCTGTGGGGTGGAATCATCGCTGTTCTGTTCACCTCCGGATATCTGGGCTTCGGATCTTACCTTCCAGCCATCCTCACCAACGATTCCGAAACCAATGCCATCGCACGGCCATACCTGTTCTGGACGGTGCTGATCCCCGCCGTAAGCTTTGCAGCCTTCCTGTGGGATGGCATCTACATCGGTGCCACGGCAGGCCGCCAGATGCGCAATGTGATGCTGGCTGCCTCCGCAGGAGTTTTCTTTCCTGCCTATTTCCTGCTGGCACCTGCCATGGGGAACCATGCCCTATGGCTCGCCATGCTCCTCTTCCTGGCCACCCGCAGCCTGATGATGACACTGCTTTCAGGTAAAGTACTAAGGGGACAGGGGACAGTAGTTAGTTAGGAGTTAGAAGTGAGGAGTTAGGAGTTATTTTTTTCGGATTCTTATGACTGCTAACGACTAAACAACTAAACGAATAAACAACTCAACATTAGTGCATTGGTGGCAAAAAGCAGATCGCGGATGATTCTTACTGTTCATAAAACATAGCGGATTCTACCTGTTCAAGACTATTTAATTCATAAGCCAAAAGTCGTGTTCTTTCTCTATCAGCTCAATTTCTATTCTTTCTGATTCCTTTGCTTCATCCACCCCTGGCCCATACGCTTTGATCGGGCGATCGTTTATGTTTTCTTCCTTATAGATCTGACTGTAAAAATATCTGAAGAAGAACAGGTCGTCAAGAGTTCTGATATAGGAGGGCAAATTGGCACCGGAAATTCTCTGCTGCGCCAGGGTTTTCCTGATCCGTGGCAAATAAAGCCAGTACAGATCCGTGGTATCTCCACTTTGATAATTGACCCCTACCGGACATATTCCAATAATCCTGGATTCGCAAATATGACGTTTGTTGTCATAGAAGTGATCTTCAACAATCCTGTATCCTATGGTAATATTGCCGGAAAGTTCTTCAGGCCGGATGGATCGCATATGAGTGAAATCATCATCGGTGTATGGTTGAAACACCTGTGACTGAATGCCTTTTGCCAAAACAGTACTTAACCCATCCCCTTCAAGAAGCAGGGAGTTTCGCCCCAGTGGTAAAAATCTCCAGATTCTTTTCGCCCATACCACATCTTCTTCACTGATCCCGAAGTAGCTGATATAACCATCCTCATTGTATTTCAGGGTGGAGGTAGGTTTCTCTTTGGTTCCGGTCTTTTTGCCATCTTTTGAAAACACTGTACTATAATCAAAAGGGTTGATGTAGCGTCTTTGTAAAACCAAAACCCCCGAGGTATCCCAGACAGACCAGACACCTGTTCGGTAATTATGAGCCAGGGTTCCTTCTGCTTTCTTTTTAGCGTTAGGATAGAAGGAGATATATTTCCCGTCAAATTGTCCATCCAATGTCTCGTAACTGCAATTGTAGTTCGTGCATGCATACTCATGCTTATCTCTTTTAGCCCCACCCATTGAAAGAAAACAAAGGGCAAGAATAATGATTGCAATCTGTTTCATGGTAAGAAGGTTAATATGGTTGAGAATTATAACGTAAAGGTCCCGGGAATATTCTGAATGAGTCATATAAGGCATGCAAGGCTGTGTTCGACCCCCTACGGCAGGCTCAGGGCAGAGCCTTCGGGGTCTCAGATTCCAACATTCAATAAGGGAATGTAATCTGGACAATTTTGCAAGGAGGAGATGAAAAAAGCGTCCTGTAGCTGCAGAGCGGCACTGGCCGGAGCGGTGCCTTCGGGAGCCTCAGGCACCGCTTACAGAGAAATGAACCGATGGAATGAAGCTCCGGGCGCAGACGCGATGCAGCGATAAAATAAAAACATACCTTTGTCCTACCCCAGAACCACACCTACACGCTGCAGATGAACTTCGCGTACGACAGCTGGAACCGTCCTTCGACTGCGCTCAGGAACCGCATCAAAAGCATCACTTACCCCGATGGGGAGGTGGTGACGTATGTGGACCAGCAGCAGCCCCACACACTCCAGAGTGCGGGCAGCAGCAGTTTTGGCTGGGATTTCAACGGCAACATGGTAAGCCAGAACCAGCGCTATCTGTGCTGGGACGAAGAGAACCGGTTGGGCGCAGTACGCGATCCGGAGCATTTGTCGCTGTATCTGTACAATGCCGGCGGCGAGCGGGTATGGAAGTTCACCGGCGAAGTAGCCCAGATGACCCTCAGCGGCGAGATCCAGATAGACATGGCATACCTCACCAACAAAACGCTGTATGCCAGCAGCTTCTTCGTAGCCACCGACATGGGCTACACCAAGCACTTCTTTGCAGGTGCAGAGAGGGTTTGCTCCAAGTTAGGAGGTGGTATGGCACTGGCCCCCACCAGTGTTACAGACTCAATGGTTGATCCACTCGAAAGTGATTATGAAGAGATCAGCAACCAATTGTCAGTGTACCTGGAACGCTTTGCCAACTGTGCACCGAACGAATTGAAGGTGTATTTCGATCTCGACCCCGTGCTTTACGGCATTACCGGCGATATGCTCGAACGCAATGATTACGAAGAGCAACAATATTTCTTTCACCCCGATCACCTAGGTTCTTCCAGCTTTATCTCAGATGCCGCCGGCCAGGGCTACCAGCACCTCCAGTACATGCCTTTCGGAGAGACTTTTATTTCCCAAAAGGTCGATACCTGGGGCACCCCGTACCAGTTCTCGGCCAAAGAGAATGACGAGGAAACGGGCTACAGCTATTTTGGGGCAAGGTACTATAACAGTGATGTGAGTGTGTGGTTATCTGTGGATCCCATAGCGATCATGTATCCTGCGCTAAGTCCATTTATGTATGTTGGTGGAAATACAATCAACCAAATCGATCCGGATGGTAGATATTTCTTTGGCCTATTTGGCTCCACAAAAGCTCAGCGAAAAGCAGCAAGAGAATTAGTTGCCAAATCTGGCGGAACAATCCATGATTTTCATAAGAAAAGTATAAATGTTACTTACTCGAGTAAAGAGTCAAATAGCATTTCAAGTGATTATTATGGGGATGGCTATCGATACCATGTAGTAAGATTTGATAAAAGCGGACATCAATATGAGGCTGGTATTGCTATATATCCTGAACAGATCACAACAAATAGTACTGTTTCTGCAAGCATTGCAACAATTGGTGGTATGGCTGGTGGCATGCAACAGAGTTACAAATATGGCGATCATACAGTAAAATATGCTGAATATATTAATGGAAAGCTTCGTAGTGCAGATGTGCTTACAAGGTCAAATCAACTTCAAGCCACAAAAGTAATTAAAGGGTTAAAAGTAGCAGGTAAAGTTTGCACAATAGCAAGTGTTGCAGTCTCAACTGTACAATTCATCAATAGTGATGATCAATCAGGCGCTGATTATGCAAGACTGGCTGGCTCAATGATAATAACTGGTGTTGCCTTTATCCCTTTAGTTGGACCTGTTCTTTCTATTGGTTTGGGGGTTGCTGATAGCTTTGGAGCATTCGATGGTATATATAATCACTTTAACAGATGATAATTATGGATTTTCTTTATGTTATAATTGGATTAAGTATTCCTCTAATTTTTATGTTCAAAACCAATTGGTTAATGCAGGATGATTACCACTTTTGGCTGATACTGATTTATTGTATAGCGCTCTTCTTGCTAACTGAATATCTTCTTGCAGCAAATATTAATTTTACCTCGAAAGCAACGAATTCATTAAGAATGCCTTTGATTTCATTTTTAATATTCAGACTATTTCTAATAGTATTTAAAGGAGTATTTAGGCGTAATCCTCAGAATACTGCTTGGGAATTTCGGAAAATGCCGATTCAAGATATCTTTTTCTCATTTCTTTTCTGGATTATTGGTGTAGGTGGTCCAATTTTTATTGTTTTCTCAATCGATCTCAGAATTTTTAAATGATCATAGATGATCAAACAATAATATTTAATAAAAGTGACAGTACTTGTTACAAATACAATTAATTGTTCTTCCACCCTCCCCTCTCAGAGCCTGTCCCGGCCGAAGGACGGGAGGAGGGCTGGGGAGGGGTTTTTAGGTGCCGGAGGCGAAAGAGCCTGGAAGTTCACCGGCGAAGTAGCGCAGATGACCCTGAGCGGCAAGATCCAGATAGACATGGCCTATCTGAGCAACAAAACCCTTTACGCCAGCAGCTTCTTCGTAGCCACCGACATGGGCTACACCAAGCACTTCTTTGCAGGTGCAGAGAGGGTTTGCTCCAAGTTAGGAGGTGGTATGGCACTGGCCCCCACCAGTGTTACAGACTCAATGGTTGATCCACTCGAAAGTGATTATGAAGAGATCAGCAACCAATTGTCAGTGTACCTGGAACGCTTTGCCAACTGTGCACCGAACGAATTGAAGGTGTATTTCGATCTCGACCCCGTGCTTTACGGCATTACCGGCGATATGCTCGAGCGAAACGATTTTGAAGAGCAACAATATTTCTTTCACCCAGATCATCTCGGCAGCAGTTCCTTTATAAGCGATGCTGGTGGCCAAGCTTATCAGCATCTCCAATACATGCCCTTTGGTGAGACATTTATTTCCCAAAAGGTTGATACATGGGGCACCCTTTATCAATTTTCTGGCAAAGAGAAAGACGACGAAACGGGCTTTTCATACTTCGGGGCGAGGTATTATAACAGTGATGTTTCAGTGTGGTTGAATGTCGATCCGCTATCAGACAAATACCCATCAACGAGTGCATTTATGTATGTTCTGGGAAGACCTACTGCATTAATTGACCCCAACGGCATGAACGCCTGGGATCCCCCAACTAAAGAAGGTGGGGTTTGGACAGCAAAAGCTGGAGACAGCCCCGGCTCTTTAGCAAGAGATGCAAAAATATCTCAATCAGAAGCCGAAGAAATTATGCGTAAACATAATGCTAACCAGAAAATAAAAAGGTCAAGTGATATTATGGTATATGCAGGTGATCAAGTTGTGGTACCAGAAAAAAGTACTACAAGCACTCAAACATCCATAATGAGTAATTCCAATCAACCAAGTTCGGAAGGAAACAACTTGCCTGTTTTACCAGAAAACACAATTGCAGCTTTAAATGCTCTTGCTGGCTTGGCTGAAATGGGGAAAGTTAGTGGCGACATGTGGTACAGTGTCAAAGCAGGCAAATGGTATCCAATTAGCAATCAACCAAACGGAACAACCGGCCCAAGAAATTCAGTTCTGGAATCAGCTCGTCGTTGGAAGAATATTGGCAAAGGCACTTTTGTGGTTGGCGCAGTTTATTCAACTGCAGACGCGATATATTATTATTCTACAGGGGGTTCAGGATGGGAGAAAACTGCTTGGACTGCAGCAGATGTTGCCGTGGGTGCCATTTCAACCTGGGGTGGAGCACCTGGAATAGCAATAGGAATTGTCTATGTAATTGGAACCAATCCACCCTCATTTATAAAAGTTTCACCTTACATAACCGATCCTCTTTCGCCGTGGAATTCAGCTTCCAGGATTGATAATACAGGAATAAATAATCACGGAGGTTTCTAATGAATATCCTGAAATCCTATCGATGCATTTTCTTCCAACTATACAAGTGGGCAGAAAAATTACATGGCAAACAAGAATCCCCTGAATTTACGGCATACTTCAGTCTTGTATTTCTTGTATTTGCTAACCTTGGATCACTTTTTATGGTTTTGAAATTGGTTTTTAATTTTTCAATTGACCACATTCACTTAAGTAAATACCACCTATTACTAATAGCTTTAATTCCTTTTATAGCCCTGTATTTTTTGGTGATACACAAGAAAAAGTTCCAAAAAATTTTAAAAGAGTTTGAAGAGAAGGATCAAAAGCAAATTTTAAAAAGGAAAGTACTTGTATGGCTCTATATTGCCATGACAATGATAATTCTGTTTGGTTTGATGATTATCCAAATGAAAATAAATGAAGCAACAATTTAGTTTTGCCGGTTACATACCATGGGCGAAATCATACAGAATATCCATACCTTTGTCCTACCCCAGAACCACACCTATACGCTGCAGATGAACTTCGCGTACGACAGCTGGAACCGTCCTTCGGCTCCGCTCAGGAATCGCGTACTCAACATCACCTACCCCGACAGCGAGGTGGTGCATTACCAGTACGATG
>ERZ795054.336-NODE-336-length-66189-cov-9.317386_pt1 | contig 66189 bp, 87 predicted proteins | sample MGYA00375138_ERZ795054 | MGnify/ENA primary metagenome ERZ795054 (study PRJEB30183, sample SAMN05720215) | anaerobic digester metagenome | isolation source: active sludge of municipal wastewater-treating anaerobic digesters | place: USA | collected 2014-12-23 ... | reverse complement strand
TCGGCGCCACCTTCCATCCAGAATGGGAGGTGCCTAATTGGGGCGCGTGGGTCACTGACGGTGACGATCACCAAGAGGTAATGGGCGAAACCGAGCTAATCGCCAAGGCCCGCTGCTACGTGTCGTCCAAGCTGGGAGAATTCGTGGAGGTGCCCGATGAGCTTGCCTCAGAGGTCTACTGCGTTGAACGGACCGGCGACTTTTACCAATCCGTCTTCCCTTCGGAAGAGTCGGAGCTGTCACAGCTGCATTCAACGGTGCAGGACGCCTTGGATTACTTCCAGGAGGTGAAGCCTGGAGTTCACGTGGAGGTGCCCGATGACCCTGCCTAACTACCCAAGCTCCGATGTAAAAGCCTTCGGAGAGAATGCTCGCGGCTGAGTCGGCGGCGCGGGATTGGCTTGAATCCATAGGAGAAGAACCATGACACCTGATGTAACTGAAGTTGCCATGACCGCCATCTATTTGGCTAAGGGCTATACAGAAGCTGAGAAGAAAACGCCCGGCAAATGCATGTTGTCCGACGGCGGGCAGGTTGAGACGATGGCTGAAATCGCCTCTCTTGCAGAGATTCAGGAGCAGTGGTTTCTGGATCGAGGTCACGCAGATACTGGGTGCCCTGGCGTGTATGCCTACGAGTTCGCGGAGCCGATGGGTGCGTGGCTTTACGAGCTTGACGGCTTGCCAACCAATGACGAGTACGTCGCCGAACTTGACCGTAGGTGGACTGAGTGGGTGGGGCCGGTCTTCACCTATGAAGTGCGATCCCGCGCCAACATAGACGGAATTTATATCCATTGTCTGGAAAGCAAAGCTGACTGCTGGACTCTCTACGAGACTACGAAGTGCGGCTTAGAAACTTGGGTTGCCGACTTTGCGCAAAAGGAAGACGCACTCGTGTTCAAAAAACTAATGGAGGACAGCCACAAATGATCGCGAAAGACAACTGGCGCCTTGTGACCGCTGCTGGTCAGGATGTTGATGAGGGCATGACGGTCCTCGATTTTCGAGGGGAGGCGCACACGCTCCAAGGCGGAACGCCACCGCATAAGCCGAGCAGCACAGGGCGCGTCTGGACGGACCAGGGAGAGTTTTTCCCAAGTGTGTTCGGACTGCACTGGAAGGAAGGTAGCTATGCCAACTGAGCGTTTCATCCGCCGCACGATGGAGGATCGTGGCTATGAGTCCGACGAGATCGAGGACGCGGTCGATGCCTGGGCTGAAGAGCGCCTGAACGATCGCGCTGACCGTGACATGGACGAACGCCTGGAAAGGGAGGAATCATGACCTGCGAAGGAACTGGATCATGCAATCAGGGTCGGCACCCGTGGTGCTGTGACTGCGGCAATCTCGTGACCGAGAACTCGGACGGGTCGAGCCCGCACGCCGACATGCGCAGTGGAATTGACCGGGCTGTCGAGTTCATCGGCTGGACGATGTGGTGCGTCTTCGTGTTCGTCACGACGATGATTGTCACGTCGTGGGTCGTAAGTAAATTGGATGGAACACCGTGACCACCATCACCATTGACCGCGCCCTGCTGGAGCAGGCGCTTCGATACCTGAATGATCGTCGGCTTGTTGAAAACGAGTGTGACAGGCGCAAGCGGAATGAAACCAATCAAGATCATGCCGACCGAATCAGTTCTGTGATGCAGCGCAACGAGGACTTGCGCGAGCTTATCGAGGAAGTGGAAGCCGCACTGGCAGCGCCAGCAACTGCGCCAGTCTCCAGCCTCCCTGAAGGTTGGCGCGTGGACGCAAAAGATGATCTGTTCAAGACGATCCGCGTAGTCGCTCCGAACGGATATTCCGCCATCACGACAAGCACATCAAGGAACCCTGAAAACGTACTGCGAATGCTGGTGCAGGACTTGCTGTCTGCCGCCCCTAAAGCGCCGGCAACTGCGCCAGAGCAGCCAAATCCCTACGACGCCTGCGAAAGTTTCAAGGCGTATCAACTGGCGTGCAGGCGTGAGGCGGCGCTGCAAAACGAGGTTGATCGGCTGCGCGCCGAACTGGCGAAGCCGCCCACCCCAGCATGGCACGACGCGCCCGAGGTGGCTGAGCGCAAGCCAATGTCAGACGCACAAAAAAACGCACTGTGGTTAGTGGCAAATTCCGAAAGGAATCGGTTAAGCCGTCAAAGTTTTCTAGATGGCGTGGAATCTGCTGAAGCCTTTCACAGCACCAAGGAAGGCGGTGCAGCATGACCTATCACACCAACCCATTCAACCAGTTGCCAAACGGGCTGACGCTGCTTCAAGTAAACCCGGACTGCGCGGCCCAGCTTGACGCAAGAGCCAAGGACTACGGCTGGCTCTACACCAAAGGCGCTGATGGCCAATGGGTCACGTTCCGCAAACTTAGCCCCGGCGAAATCGAAATCGCGCACGATCAAGCTGCTGATATGGCTGTGTTGCAAGGGACGAAAGTGAGGGCGGGATGACTGACAACATTCGCGCCCTGCTGGAGCAGGCGCTTGATGCTTTAGAAGCCGCGAAAAATGGCCTTCTGTGGTATGGGGATACCTACCCTGATGCCACAAACGACAGTGACGACGAAGCAATGGGCCAGATTGATTCGGCGCTCGAAGAACTCCGCACCGAACTGGCGAAGCCGCCCACCCACACATGGCACGACGCGCCAGAGGTGGCCGATCTAAAAGCCCAGCGTGACGAGTTGCTGGCTCTGTTGATATACGTCTCATCCGAAATCAAGAGCGAGTACCCTGAATCACAGTGGTCTGAGTACCGTGTATTTGAAATGGAAGCAGCCATCGCCAAGGCGAAAGGGGGCGCAGAATGACAAATAAGTCTTGGATAGCTGTCCTTGTGATCATAGTCCTTGCGCTCCTGTGTATTCTGATTGAAGGAGCACCGTGACCACAGATAACACCCGCGCCCTGCTGGAGCAGGCGCTTGAAGTCATTGTTGCAAACACGACAGGCAAGGAGGATTTAGAGGGTGCCATCCGCTCCGAACTGGCGAAGCCGGAGCAGGTTGAGCCAGTTGCTTGGATGGATGAGTTTGGGAATGTCTTCCCAATCGGTGCGCGCAAAAACGCTGGGTCGTGGATGGACGCTTATCAGCGAAACTGGAAGCCCCTTTACCTGCACCCACCCACCCCCGCATGGCATGACGAACCAGTATGCGCTGGTTTTTGGCTTAACTCAATCAACCAGCGGGCAATGATGTTCGGTGAAATTAATTATATGGTTTGGAGGCAGACTGGCGCACGCTGGTACGGCCCGATCCCACAGGACACTGAGGCGGAAGGAGGTGCAGCATGAAACCCGTTCTCTACAAGTATAGAGACAGCGAGAGCGTCATCAAGCCGATGGAAGGCTACACGCCCGGCGAAGGCTGGGAGCCGCTGTATGACCGGGCGGCGATGGATGCCAACATCGCAGCCGAGCGGGAGTGGTGCGCTGTCGTTGCTCAGACACACTATATAAACACCTGCCATAAGGCCGGCATCAGTCCATCGACATTCCCGCAATTTTGCTGCGCGGATGCAATCAGGAAGGGAGGGGGGTGATGGACTCAATAGTTGCTTTTCTTTCTGCCGCTCTTATTTTTTCCATCGGCTCGGTGCTTGGCTACGCCTCAGCCCCCTCTACCATCGCCCGCGATTGCGAACGCCTCGGTGCGTTTTACGTTGGCGACAAGGTGTTTGAGTGCAAGCTGAAAGTGAAGGCGCAGTAATGCTAACCGCCACCGAAGCCGCCGCGCTGCTGTCGATCAGCAAGCGAACAAAATCCATTGCCAAGCGGATTTGAACCGCTTAGACTACGTCCAACTGTTTCATATACACCCTGCGCTTCATCCGACGCGGGCCATGCGGACATATCGGATGACCATCATCTAGGCGGAATGCGCAGGCTGATGCGCTAATGGAATAGCCGACGTTGTACCCCTATGCTAGTGCACGGCTAAGTGGGGAAGAACGCGATCCAAATCGGCAAGCCGGAGATCAGCACCGGCCTGTCTAGATGATGGTGAACGCGCAGGCTGATGCGCTCCATCGGGCAGGCCGTGGCCACGGCAGCAGACCTGATCTGGTTCGGGAATCGAGGAACCGTAAAGCCGGAGATCAGCACCGGCCACCATCAATCACCACGCATGCGGATTGATACGCCGCTTCTAAAAGGCGGCGAAAGAGGACATCAAATCCGCTACCAGTCCGCAGCCGTGATGGTTAAGCAAGTGCTTAATCTGCCACTGGGTTTACACCGATGCAATCAGGAAGGGATAAGAATGTTCAAATCCACTGTCAAGGCCGTACGAGCGCATTTGTTGTCGCTTGAAGAAGGCGCCACCACAGCCGAGCTGTCTCAAGCTCTCGGCGTCCACCGCGACAGCATCTGGAGAAGCCTAAAAAATTCGATGCCCGACGCCTACATCGACCGGTGGAACAGAGTTCCTCATGGGGTGGGCCGATCAAAGTACGAAGCTGTGTGGGATGTCGTGCGCGTCCCACCGAACTGCCCGAGACCTGACTGATGTAGGACAAGCATCCGACAAAGCCGCCTTGTGCGGCTTTTGTTTTGGGTGTTATGTCCAAACATACCTATCACCTCACTCGCGTGGGTCGTAACGCGAAGACCGGGCCAATCCCAGTCACTACTACTTCTTCCTCAACGTGCCCCGTCGACTGCCCGCTTAAGGGCAGCGGTTGCTACGCAGAGTCTGGTCCGCTCGCGCTTCACTGGCGCGCGGTCGACTCCGGCGCGCGCGGCGGCACCCTGGAAGAGCTCTGCGCCTCAATCAAGAAGTTTCCGCGTCATCAGTTGTGGCGCTGGGCTCAAGCTGGGGATCTGCCAGGTGACGGCCGGCGTATCGACACCAAGGCCGTCCGGAAATTGATCGAGGCCAACGCCGGCCGTCGTGGCTTTGGATACACCCACTACGATCCACGCATCAACGGCAAGGTGATCCGCAGCATGAACGATGGCGGGTTCACCATGAACCTGTCGGCAAATAGCCTGGAGCATGCTGACGAACTCGTGGCCCTGGGTGTTGGGCCTGTTGTCACCGTCTTGCCTGCGGACGCCACGAAGCCTTTGCGCACGCCGGCTGGGAATTATGTCAGCGTGTGCCCGGCCGTGCTCCACGATCACGTCGACTGCGCGACTTGTGGCGTCTGTGCGGTGCCGCACCGCAAGGCTATCATCGGGTTTCCGGCACATGGGTCGGGGGCGAAGAAGGCCCAGACCATCTTCTTTCGACGACGATTGAACGACGTGACGGATCCTGCCGTGTGAAGGACACAGATATGACCTCAGAGCCCAGGAGCAGTGCGAACGTTCTCGACGCCATGGCACTTGAACGTGACTTGGCGAAACTGAAACGACCGATCACAGAGTACCGGCGGTTTTTCGTAAATGACTTGCTGATACCGGGCGCCGAACTTCGAGCCGTGCACAGAGAGCGCTTCCAGTCCGATGCCATACTCTATATTGGCTTCGCCGACGAAGTTGACGAAGTCATTGGCATGTGCAACCGCCTCAATCAATACCTGCGTATGGTTCACTCACTCTCAGGAGGGGGCTTATGAGCCCATCATTCATCTTTGATTGCGCCGCCGCATCACCCGATCTGATCGCGCAGCAGCTGGCGGACTATCTATGCGCCGTAATATCTAATCTCTATCTACTTACACTCTTACATTCTTACACTACTAAACTTTAGTTTGGAAAAATAGTAAGTATTAGAGTATTAAGTAGATAGAGGTAAATAGAGTTTAGTAATAGACGCGAGAGCGTAAGTACATGTACTCGAACTTCCTCCTCGACGACCTACATATCGCCGACGTGAACAAAGCCAAAAAACGTGGCGCGGTCGACTGCGCGCTTTCAGACAGTAAGGATCGGCCACGGCCGTGTAAATCATGAGAGACCTCAATCAGCTAAACGAGTATGGCGTCCCGCTGCACGCTTGCAATGGGTATCGCTGCGATGAGCACTACTGGGCCTGGATCAAGCATTTGTGCACTGGAAGCGGCGGGAAAACAGAGGAGGTAAAGCGAGAGATTCGCGCTACGTGGGAGCGCCATTCAGCATCCGTACAAAAGAGGCTGATAGAGCACGGCTACGCACCAGGCTTCGTCGCTGAAGAATTGGCGAAACAAACCCATAAAAGTAGCTGCAGATCATGAGCAATCAATCTCCGTTAGAGCTCAGTAATAGACGCGAGAGCATAAGTACATGTACTCAAACTTCCTCCTCGGCAACCTACATATCACCGACGCAGCCCGTGAGCGCCTCGGCCGTACACCACTCGATCTGATCGCCCGCCATGCTGTCAGTGATCATGGTGTCGTCGGCGCAAAACAGCTTCAGAAAAATCGCATCGCGATGGATAACGCCGGCCAGATCGTATCGCGCTACATCATCGATCCCACCGACGAGTCACAGGGCTATGTACTCGTCATCACATCCGAGTCCTGGGGCTCGACCACTGTCCAACTAGAAAGTGAATCCACCAAATGAGTCTCTTCTTCCTCATCGCCCGCGTCATCCGTACCGCCTACCGCGCCCTGCGCGCTGCCGCCGGCATCATGATCGTGTCCCACGGTGTCTACCGCTGGATCAAGAACCACACCGGGTCCAAGTCTCGCGCTCTCCCGGCATGATCTGACCGTCGATGAATCTCCAGGGCCCTGCGGGGCCTTTTCTTTTTGTGGGTCACCACGTATGGGGCGCGATCAGTTCAGTGCCGCGTTCCTGAAAATCGGCTGCAGCGGCAGAGCCTTGATGGTCGAGTGCTCCAGCGGGTCGCGCATCGCGTCGATCATCTGCTCGATCGCTGGCCCGCCCAGGCTGGCCGGGTCTGCAACCGCGTCCACGCCGATCTGTCCGATGGACAGGAACCCCGAGCGCTGTGTGGCGTTGATAAGGTGGTCGCCCACGTCCCACCCCTTCATGTACGCCGGCAGTTCGCCACCGCCCTGAATCAGCCCGCGAGTGATGTCACTCGCCAGCATGACGGGGATGTACCACGCAAACGCACCGATCGGGGCCAGGTTCCCATACTCAAGTTCCTTCACGGCCCGCTTCATCAGCGTGTAGTGGAAGCTGTACGTGAACTGCTTCAGGTGGAAGAAGATGCCCCAGCGCGGGTCACTGCTCCACGACGGGCGCTGTGCCGCGTTCGGCGTCAGGATCGCACCCTCCACCCACCGGTTGATCGCCCAGTGGGTGCGCTGCATCTCCTTCGTCGCCTGCTCCAGTGGGATGTTCTTCAGCCGTGCCAGTTCGTGCCGGTCTGTCACGAGCTCGCCGTCAGCATTGAGCACGATGTCTTCAGGCTTCAGTCCAAGCTCCTGCAGCCAGCGCGCGCTGTGGATCTTGTCAGGCAGGCCCTTGTGCTTCACGATGAACTCCACCGCGGCCTTCGTGCCGGCGATGCGCATCGCCCGGTTCCACGCCTCCATCCCGTTCAGGATGAACATCTTGTCGTTGATCGTCTTCGCGCCGTGCACCATGTAGTCCGACGAGAACTCCTCGGACACATGGTGGGCAAAGAGCTCAGCCTCAGTGGCTCCCACCGCCTCGGCCAACCGGGTCCATTTCGGGTCCAGGCCGCTGGCCTTTGGCTCATCCCTGAACTCGTTGCCCCAGGCGCGCACAACTTCCTTCATGCCGGCCAGGAACGCCGCGTAGGCGTCCTTGAGCTCAGCCCCGCGCGCCACCATCCCCAGCGGGTCGACGATGCTGCTGAAAAGGGCCAGCGGCAGCAGGCGCACGTTCTGGTAGACAGTCATCCAGCTGTTGAACTTCCGCCAGCCCTCGGGGATGTCCTTGCCCAGGGTACCCTCCATCGCGCCTACGGCCTGACGGACGTCGCGCATCTGCCGGGCCACCCACTTCTTCGCTGCGGTGGTGTTCTTCAGTTCACCCCGGGCGACCATTTTGTCGGCCTCGGCCATGAGCTCCGTTTCAGCGGTGCCGGCGAATGTCGCGATGATCAGGGTCTTCTGGCCGGGTTTGGTGACGTACTCGACGTCCAGCAGCCCAGGTGGCGGACCGTCTTTGTTCGCGTCAGCCCACCGGAGTTCGTCGAATGCTTCCGTCGTTGGGTCGAGAAGCTCGGACAGTTTCTCGCCGTGCTCACCGAACCGGCTCTGGTACTCGGCCTTGCGCGCGCCTTCGTGGAAGTATTTGCTGATCTGTCCGATCAGGTCCTTCTGCAGGAACGGCTCGCGGTGCTCGGGCTTGATCCAGTTCAGGACCCGGTGCTCACCACTTTCGAAGTACGGCACCAGAACGCCGTCGCTACGGGCGGGGGCGATCTTGTTGTCGCCGCCACCGTTGCGGATCAGCGCCGCCCAGATGCGCTCGGCGACACCCGCCTCGTCAAGGTTGCCCTTCGACGATGCCACGCCCTTGGCCAGGATGTCACCGTAGTTGTCGGTGAGCATCTTGATGAACTCGTCCTTCTTGTCATGAAGGATGTCCGTGCTCCAGATGACCGGGTAGTACCGCTCGATGTAGCCGACGCTCAGGCCCTTTTCGTCCTTCATGTACGTGTAGAACCGGTCCAGGGCCTCGCGCACGCCCTTCACGGCATCGGCGTGGGGCTTGTACGGGATGTTGGCTGGGTCGGTGCCCTGCTGGAGGTACTTGGCGACTTCCTTCAGGTCGCTGCTGTCCAGCCCAGCCACGGCCCGCGCAAACACGCCGTGGTACTTGATGGACTCCCGCTTGCGGGCGTTGAGGTAGCCCTCCGGGTACTTGCCGGCTTCCTCGTCGCCCGGGTTGCTGAAGAATTTCCGCCCCAGGTCCCTGACGGCGGCGCTCGGGCTGTTCAGGAGGATCGACTCAGCTGGAAGTGTCGCCGCAGCGACAAGCTGGGACAGTCCGTCGAGCTTCCGGCGGACCTTCACGGTCACCGGCTGGGCCGTCAGTTTCGCGATCACCCGCCCGGCAGCGCTGGGCTCGGCCATCTTGCCCGCGTGGAAGGCCTCCAGGAGGTCCACAGCGCGCTCGGAATCACTGACCATACCCAGGACACCCCGGAAGAACTTTCCGAGCTTCTGGAGCCACGTACGCCCCGGCCCTGGGCCCAGTTTGAGCAGCCCGGCCGCCCAGAACTGATAAATGTAGGCCAGACGCTCCTCACCGTCGGCCAGCTGGGCCAGGGCAGCGGGGTACTCGTGGAGCAGGGCCTTGACCCGCTCAAGGATCCGCTCGTTCTCGGCCAGGGCCTTCATGATGGGCAGGACCTTGGGGTCACCCTTCACATACTTGGAGAAGAACGCGTGCAGGGCCTCGTGGTAGGCGGTCTGCATCGTACCGGCGGCAGCCATGGTGCTGATGACGGCGGTGTTCTCGGCGTCCAGCCATTCGCCGGAGCACCCGGTGATCTCCTTGAACAGGACCTTGACCTGCGGGCCGAGGACTTTGCGGAAGTAGGCCTTGGCTTCGGCGATGTCGGCGTCAGAGGCGACTCGGGTGCTGCCGGAGCGGTCTTGGGCGTTGAAGTGGACGTAGTTCGTAGTGATCTTGCTGTCGTCGTAGATCACATAGTTCGGGTGGGTGTTGTTCTTCCCGCCGGCGGCGGCGTACTTGTGGCCCAGGATGCCGAGGGACTGAAGGTAGTCAGAGGCCTTGGCCTGGGAGCCGAGCATCTCAGCCAGGGCGTTGTACACCGTGGCGCCGTGGGCGACGCCGTCTTCAATCTGCTCCACATAGCGGTCGTAGGAAGCGTCGAACGCACCCATCCCTCGCCAGAGTTTGCTCAGAATGTCTCCTTTGGCCTTCTTCACGAGCTTACTCTGCTCGCTCAGCGGCGCGTCCCAATCCAGCAGCTGCTCGGGCTTGATGTTCACGGAGACTTCGTAGGTGGGGGACTTTTCGTTCGTAGCCGCATCGGCGATCGCGCGGAGTTCGCTATCGACTTTCCCTGACAAAATGCGCTGGATGATCGAGTAGCGAATGCCGTCTTCGTCGTCTACGACGCTTTCACGCACGGCCTCTGCAGCTGCATCCCTCATGCTTTGGATAGGTGCCTTCCTCCCCAAATCCTGAACGGCGGCGATAATCTCGGGCTCCCCATCATAACCAGACGTGATGCGATATGCAGCATCGAGCCCCCCGGACCGCCCACTAACCGCCGCCGTGAACTGCTCCTTGTAGCTCCGGTGAACCCCATCCGCCGTCGACAGGTACGTCCCCGCGCCGAACGCCGCGTTCCCCTCGCCCTTGCCCTGATGCGCGCGCCAATCGAACTTGCCCTCGTGCTTGATGGGCGAGTCGTGCGTGGCAGGGAACCCTTCGCGACCGAGATCGCGGTGGATGTCCGCGGCCATTGCGTTGAGCTTGCGCCCTCTGCCGCTCCAGTCAGCCGCCCCATCGGGCGCGGAGCTCGACTTTGGGGGTTGAGCCGCCACCTCCGGGGCGGCGTCAGTGCCAAACAGCGTCGGGTCTGCCGCGCGCGCGGCTTCATCCCGGGCCAGGGACTCCTTCGCGCTCTTGATCAGGACCCGCAGATCGATTGCCCGGTCGTTCACTTCGTCGACGCGCTTGAAGTCCTCGCTGCCGTCGAGCTCCTTCGCAGCCGCCGCGACGCGCTCAGCCTGGCGCTCGGCCCACTTGATGATTCCGCGCACAGTGTCGGCGCTGTAGTCCGCAGGCGGGTTGTCGAGGTAGTTCTGCCGGAGAGTGATCGCGGTGGCGAGGGCATCCTTCGAGGCTGCAGCCTTCGGGGCTTCGGTCTTCGAGGCTGCAGCCTTCGGGACTTCGGTCATCTGCTCTTCGGTCGGGGCGGCATTGATCGCCTTCTCGAGGGCCTTCCGGTAGTTCCCGAGATTGATCCGCGCGGCGCTCTCAGCCGGCGCCATCGCCCGGGTCAGCCGCACGCGCTGTGCGTCGCTGAAGCCCTTCGCATCCCGCACCAGCCCGGCCAGCTCGGCGCGCGCGGCGACGATGCGCTGAGCGTCTGCATCGACGATATCCATCGTGCTGATCACGTCGGGATTCAGGACCTGGGCCAGGGGGATGGCGTAGTGAAGACCGCCGACGGCGGCGTACTTGTCCGGGCTGTACGACGGCGTCTTCGCTGCCCGCAGGCGCTGCTCGATCTCGGTCAGCCCGCCGGCTACGTCGCTCTCGATCGGCGTGCGGACGATCTTGCCGCCGACGTTGGTTTCCACATACTTGCGGAACTTATTCAGCAGGGCAGCAGCATTCTTGTCGGCGTCCTTCCAGGCGTTCATCTTGCTCTCGGCCGGCAGCGGCGAGTAGGCGGACTCACCGCCATTCTTCGTGCGGAACTGCTGGTCGTCGAACTCGTCGGGAACTGCGGGCTTCTCGGTGTCGCTGAAGAAGTCGAGAGGGGTCGCGTCTGGGTCGGTGGTGACGTACTGTTTCGCTTTTTTGTTGCTGGACTCAGCCACGGCGATGCGGAGCCTGCGCCCGCGGTCGATGCCAGTGTCCACAGTCCTCTCGGCGACTCGCTTCACCTGCTTCAGATCGCCCCACAGCTCGTACGGATCGACGCCTTCGTTGTCGGGTGACTGCTCCGCAACGAACGCGCTGTTCGGGTCGCGAAGATCGTCGGCCTCGTTCTTTGCGCTGCCGTACTCGTTGTGGTGCGGGCTGAGCTCAGTCTTGCCCTCCTCGGCGCGTCTCGCCGCGGCCTTTTCCCGCCCGAACATCATCTGGCCGTACGTCATCGTCGCCAGCCGCAGGTTCTTCGGGATGTTCTGCCCGGCGAACCGCGTGTACTTCGCCGTGCCGTCCTCGCGCAGACCTTCCACCCGGGCCGGCAGCTGATCCTCGACCATCCCGCTGTTCAGGATGATCGAGATGCCCTCCATGACGTCGGCCAGATAGGCCTCGTTCTTGTTCCGGTTCGAGTAGGTCTTGTCCTTCTCGTCGTCCTTCTTGACTTCGACCGTCTCACTGCGCTCGCGCTGGGCCTGTACCCACTTCACAAGCTGGTGAACCGGGATGTAGATCACGCCCGGAGCGCCGGTCTTCTGGTTGGCCATCTCCGACTTGAACATGAGCAGGTTGCTCTGGTCGAGATGCTCGTCCGGGTTGTCCTTCATCCGGTGAAGGTCAAACGCGCGCTTGCCCGCGCGCACCATGCTCAGGAGTTCAGTGCGCCCGATCTGGCTCGGTTCACGGTCGGCGATCTGTTCAGCCACGGCGAGGTGGCGTTCGCTGAAGTACGCCTGCATCTCATTGAACAGGACGTTGCGCTGGCCGGCGCTGAGACGGGCTTTGGACTTTGTCTGGGCGGCGGGGGTCGTCGTCTTGATCCCGCTCCCCCGCTGCTGCTCGGCGGACGTTCCGCCGGCGGGGTTCGCCCACTCACCGAAGTCGTGCCCATCCATCGCATCCATCAACGCCTTCTGGATCATGCCGGTGTTCTGACCATCCTCGCGCATGTAGTCGCGGTACGTCGCCAGCCGGCGGGCCAGCGGCATGTCCGTGTCGTCCATCACCTCCCAGGCCGAGCGCGGGGCGATGTGGTAGGTCGAGTCGAGCTTCTCGCCCATGTGCGCGATGCGCGCGTCGAGTTGGGGGTCGCCGGTCTTGAACAGCATCGGGCGCTTGAATTCAGGCTCGATCTGCGGCGGCAGGCCTTCGCTCTTGCGCTGGGCTTCTTCGTTCGCCCACCGCTGGAACTCTTCCTTCGACATGCGCTCGTTCGGGGCGAACGGGTTGTCGCGCAGCACTGGAGACTTCGACACGCCGTAGATCTTCGGTCCTGAGCCCTTGACGGATTTCTTCTCGGCCTGCCGAAGCTCGTAGTCGGTGGTGTCATCGTCCCGCGCCTCCAGGAGCGCCTCGTTGCCGCGGTCCTTGCTCGTGGTCACCCCATTCACGAGGTCGACCATCTTGGTGAGGTTCTCCTTGCCGACGGCGGCTTCGAGCGCAGGGCGCAGCGCCGGCGCGGCATGACCGTCCGCGAAGTCCTCGATGTGCTCCAGAAGATCCATCTGCTGGCCGTTGGCGATGATCGCCTTCGCCTGTTCGACGGGCAGGAGACTCATCATCTGGTTCGCCACGTCCTTGCGGGCCTGCTCCAGTTTCACCCGGCCAGCTGGCGTGCGGCCGGCAGCGATCGACTCGCGCATGTGGTCGAAGAACGGCTTCGCCCCCGGCTCCTGCATCAGAGACTCGAGGTCGTTCACCGTCGCTTCAGCGTCCTTCCCGAACGCCACCCGCAGGCTGTTCGCGACCCGGTCGAGGGCATACGTGAGCCCCGACGCCTGACGTCCCGCTGCCGCCCGGGAGGGCTTCGTGCCGCCCTCGTTCAGGCCCCAGCTCTCGGCGAGGTCCGCCAGCTGGTAGCCCATCTCCCGCATCAGCATCGGCGCGGCTTCCTGAGCCCGCGTGCCGTGCGCCCTCAGCACGCCCTTGTCCTTGGCCTGGGCGGCGAGGATTTCGCCGAACAGTTCAGCCCTGCGCCGGCTGCGCTCAGCCCCTGCCGCGTCGACCGGGGCAGGCTTCGTCTTCCCGGCCTGGGCTGCAGAGTCCTCGCGCTGGATGCGCTCCGCAGACGACTCGCCGGCGACGCGCCGCGCGCGCCACGCGTCGTAGGGTTCGACCTGTGCGTTTTTCTTCGACAGACCCTCCTTCGCGCCGCGCACGACGGCCTTGCCGAACTCAAGGACTCCTTTCCCAGCGGTCGCCGCAACGGAGCCGGCGGTCTGGGCAAAGCGTTCAGCACGACCGGCGAGTTTGGTTTCCTCGGCCCGATCGAGCAGGTACTTGGCCCCTTCGTCGGTGGCCAGCTGCTGCGCGCCGGTGTCCTGTGCCTGCGTCGCAGCGGCGATTCGGCTGACAATGTCCGCGGCCTGCGGATCGTCGATGGAAGATAGACGATCCGTGACCATGCCGGCGCGGGCCTGATCGTTCTGCGTAAGCCACGCAGACATCTTCGCGGGGTCCTGGTCGTTGAGGATGTCCTCCGGAACGTTCTGCTCGAGAACATCCCGCTCCTGCGGCGTGATCCCGAACACCGCGCGCGCGGCGCTGTCGCGGACTTCACCGGCAGTTTCTTTGCCTGCGGCCACGACCTTGCTCAGATCGACCCGCCCGTCTTCGCCTTTGAACGAGTCGAGGGCGGCGTCGACTTTTTCCTTGCCCGTTCCGATCCAGCCGCGGCCTTTCTTCGCCACTTCTTCGGCCATCGGGCCGAGTTTCTGACCCGCCAGATCAACGACCTGACCAGCCTTCGTGCCGATCTTCTCGGCTGTGTCGCCGACGCGCCGGTAGCCGGCATCGGCGTAGGCACCAGCCGCAGCGAATGGGCCTGCACCCACTGCGCCACCGAGGAAAGAGTTCAGATTCGCCGAGGCATCCTGGCTCGTGTCGCGCTCAGGGTTCAACTGGCCCAGGGCGTACTGCTTGCCCACTTCCTGGCCGAGTTCCGTCGTGCCCTCGCCCAGCAACTCGAGCCCGGTCATGGCGGCAGGGCCGATCTTCGACAAGCCCTTGCGCAGCCCCGCGCCAGCCAGCTGCCGCCCGACCAGCGCCGGGAGCGCCGTGTCCGGGATCGCTGCCAGGGCACCGTAGTTCCGCGCCATCTCGTAGCGCTGTTGCGGCGTGGTCCGGGCCATGAGCGCCGAGTCTTCCGTCATGTCCCCGTACGCCTCGCCAGCCAGCTGGCGCTGGTTCATGAGGTACGGGGCCAGGACGCCACCGCCCTGCAGCGCCATCCCTGCGGCCCTCGCGATCGGATGCGGAATCGCACCGACAGCCCTTCCGGCGGCGGTCAGGCCAGCGCCCGTGAGCATCATGTCCTGCATGGACGCGACGCCCTGCCCCACTTGTTCGCCGGCCCAGGTCAGGCCGGACCCGATGCCGTTGATGTTCTCGACTTTCCCGACCTCCGGAGCGTACGCCGCTCGGCGCTGCTCCAGCGCGCTGACCTGATCGCGTAGTCCAGCGGCCTTGGTCCGCGCCTCCGGCGTGCCGTCCGCCTCCAGGGAGGCGATGTCGGCCAGCATCGGGTTGATGTCGTTCGTGATCCTGCCGCCGGTGTAGGAGCGGCGCAGGGTGCCCATGTCGGCGGCGTCAATGCGCGCCAACTGGTCTGCAGACAGGTTGCCGTTGCCGGTGTAGAGCGCGGTGCGGAGATCGGCCATGGTCAGTCCTTATCGCGGCTTGGCGCCGTACTTTTCCCAGAGAGCAATGTCGCCTTGGGTGACAAGGCTCGGATCGATGTTGAACTCTCGCCCATCCTTCAGGCGCAGTTGGCGGTCGAGGCGGTTCGCTCCGCCGGGCAGGATCGCACCCCATCCCGCGTCGCCGTAGGTCGCACCGCGCAGTTCCTCCGGGCTCGGCATGCTCGTGTATGCCGACGGCGCGTTCTTGAGCTTCATCCACGACCAGATGTCGCCGTTCTTCATGTTCGCGCTCTGCAGCTGCTTGACCTGACGACCGATGTTGCCGACGAGTTCGTTGCGCTGATCCTGCGGCATGCTGGCGAAGCTGGGATTCGCCGCGAGGGCCATCGCCGCTGCCTGGGACTCAAGCAACTCGTCGCGTACGAGCTTGCCGTCCTTGTCAGGGCTCGCAAACTGGCCCTTGAACATGTCGCGCACAGCATTGAGTTTTTCCGACCCGAACTTCTGCTCGGCCTGACCGAGCTCCATGAAGTTCTTCGCGTGGTCGCCCAGCCCGTACGCGCTGGCCAGTTGCGCAGCCTTGCCGTAGTCGCCGCCGGAGGCCTTCATCAGATCGCCGTGGATACGGCGCATCTGCTGCGCCATCTGGATCTCCATCTGCTTCGGCAAAAGCTGTCCTTGAAGCCGCATGTCTTGGTCTCGGCGGTTCGTGGCGGCTTGTGTCTGCACGTTCAGCACTCGGTCGGCATGGGAGAAATCCTGATCGCGGCGCAGGGTTTCGGCTTGAATGTCCTGGCTGCGCCGCGTCGTCGCAGCCTGGAGGCTCTGGTTGCGCTCGTTCTGCGCCAGCAGGGCACGGTCTTTCGCACCGATGTCGCTGTTGTTGATCGTGCTGAGCGAGCCCTGGGCGTCGGACTGCTTGCGCAGGGCACTGCCGAGAGTTTCGCCGCTGAACATCGTCACGCCCGGGGGCGGGGCACCACGGTCCATGAGCTGGGCGCGCAGGCCGTTCATCTCCCGGGCATGAAGAGTGTCGCGTTCGATCTGGGCCAGGCGTTCCGCCGGGGTGGCGTCACCGGGTTGACCGCCCATCATGTTGACGGTGCCACGGGGTCCAGCGTTGTTGATGGAGATGTTGCCGCCAACGCCCTCCGGACCACTGTAGCTGTTGCCGACGCGCAGGACGTTGGTGCGCGCTCCCGAGGGCTGCTCCGGACCGTCCGTGGGCGCGAAGGTGATTGGCTGGGTGGAGGCGGCGGTGACGGGGGTAGGGGCGGAGGCTGGCATAGTGCCGCGAGCAGGCGGCACAGCTTGCTGGCGCTGCTCATTGACCCCGGTCGCCAGCCCGACGAGCGCCGCGTCAGCGAGCCCTGCCGCACGGGTGGCCGTACCCGGCACTTTCGTGGCGGCGGCGAGACCGCCGAGCGGCGCGACGGCCTGCGCTGCGTTGCCGAGGTTGCGCCCGGCTTCGCTGTCCGTCCAGAAGTTGTAGGGTTGGGCAGGCGGCGCCTTTGGATACCCGTCAGCAGGGATCTGACTCGCTGCCTGAGAGCCCATGATGGTGGGCGCGCCCGGCGCGGCACTGCCTGGATTTCCGGCATTGCTCATCGCCTCGGCCAGCTTGTTGCCGCCGTAAGCCGCTGCGACGCCTACGGCGAGCCCGCCAGCTGTGCGCGCGGCGCCCGCTGCTCGCTCACGGAGAGTAGGAGGGGCGACAGACGGCGCAGTCGGCGCAGTCGGTACGCCGCCGCGCATGGGTTCCGGCCCTGCGAACTCAGACTTGCCCGCCCAGGGGTTTCCTCGTGCGCGGACCTCAGACTCAAACTGACTCCATGGCGAGAAAGCCCCATCACTGCCTGCTGTGAAATTCGGGCGTGCGCCAGTCGGACCGGTGTACCCACCGCGCAGCTGCCCGTCCGTAACGGTCGGAGGATAGAACGCCGGGCTCGGCGGGGCGGACGGTAGTGGACCGACTCGGGTCGTTTCACCGGCCCCGTACACAGGCACCAAGGCTCGCCCGGGAGCGGCGCCAGGCGACGTCGTCAGTCTCGGAGCCTCCGGGATGGGGGTCGGGTCGAATTTGAGCGGGGAGAGGCGCGGACGGCCGTTGTCGAAGGCCAGATCCCCTGCCTGCGCCACGCCCGGAGGCAAGCCAGGTTGCGGCGCCCAGAGACGCGGCGAGTTATTCTTGGCCGCATCCATAGCGACCGACATCGCCGTGTTCGGGGCCGGAATGTCTGCCTCGAGCGGTTCGAGGCGAAGGCGTGGAGAGGCCATGAGTGTGCTCCAGGTTCGAGCACCGTCATAGCCCGCGGCTCAGGTGAGTTTCGGCATTTTACCCGCCTGCTGCCCTCCTGCCTATCATGCCGTCGTGATCGACGGCGGCGCAGTCTGGGTGCTGTTCTGGTATTGGTACTGCACGCTCGTCGAGCCCTGCCCTGCCACACTGGCCTGGACCTTCATGATTGAGTACGCAGACCCGACCAGCTGGGCGTGGACCTGAGCACCAGCCTTGGCGGCATCGGCCCGGACAGAAGCAGCGTGCATGGCCAGGTCGCCGTTGATCTTCGCCACCTGAATCATAGCCTGCTTGCCGGCTTCATAGTCCTTGAGCTGGGCTTCCCAGCGCTTGATGGCCGAGCCGTACCGGGCGACGCCGAGGTCGCCCTCGGTGCGGTACTTCTGGATCATCAGTTCGTTGCTTTGTATCAGGCCGCGCATGGCGACCTCGCCGGCCGACAGCCTGGCCTTGTAGCCGTCCCACTCAAGGGCCTTGGCGCGCACCATGGCGTCCATCCTGGCGATGTTCGCCTTGGCGGTCTCCACGGCTATGCCGGACTGAACCGCGAAGGCATCCACCTTCGCCTTGAACGCGCCGACCTGGGAGACTTGAGCGTCCACGCCGATCTTGTAGACCTCGGCCGCGGTGGCGTCAGCCTGCACGCCAGCCTTGAAGGCTTCGATCTTGGTCGTCTCCGCGTCTACGCCGGCCTTGTAGAGCTCGACCTTGGCTGCATCGGCCTGGATCGCGGCGCGGTATGCCTCGACGACTGCGGCCTTCGCCTCGACCCCAGCCTTGTACGCCTGAACCGTGGTCATCTGGGCTTCAATACCGAGCTTGTAGAGTTCAGCCTTGATCTGGTCGGTCTGGAGCGCAGTCTTGTAGACCTCGATGCCGGCCATTTGAGCCTCGATGCCGGCGCGGTACGCTGCAATGGTCGCGGATTGCGCCTCGATGCCAGCCTTGTAGAGTTCGACCTTCGCCATCTCGGCCTGAACCCCGCTCTTGTAGAGATCGGCCACAACGGTCTTGGCCTGAACGCCGACCTTGTACGCTTCCAGCTTGGCTGTCTCTCCGTTGATTCCCGCCACATAGGCGCGGATCTCTTCGCCGACCATGCTCAGCTTGGCCTGCTCCAGACCGATGCGCGCGTTTGCCGCGCCGATCTGGGCCTTGTAGATTTCCACGAAGGCCATGCGGGCGTCGATCTCGGCCTTGTACTGGCCCACCAGCGTCATGTTCACCTGGGCCTTCGTCTCTTCGGCCTGCAGCTGGGCCTTGTAGACCTCGACCTTGGCCAGTTCGGCGCTGATGATGGTCTTGTAGGCATCCGAGTAAATGCTGTACACGCTCAGCAGCGCCTTGTATTTTTCGACCTGGGCGTTGTAGGCCTGAATGGCGTTGTCGGCCTGCTCCTTGGCGGCCTCGAAGGTCAGTCGTTCAAGTTGGTAGCTGTAGTCGATCAGCTTGCTCTCCAGCTGGATGCCAGCCAGGATCGTCTGCTTCATGTTCTCCTGCTCAAGCTCGGCCTGCTTGATCGCCACATCGCGGCTCAGGGTAGAGAGCTTGTCATAGTAGTCCTGCTGCGCCATTCGCAGTTGCGCTGCCACGACGCCGGGCGGCATCGGGAAGCCCAGCGCGTCTGAGGTGCGCAGGACGTCTGCCTCGTTGGCCAAGGCAGTCTGGGTCTCACGGCTGCGCGCGCGGTCCCAGATGGCCTGCTCGACATCCTCGGGCAGACCGGTGCCGCCCGAAAGGCGCGCGTTCAGGGTTGTGCTCAGGTTGCTCAGCAGGGTGGAGGCGTACTCAGGCCCATGCGCGTAGCTGTAGGGAGTTGGGGAAACCAGATCGAGTGTCGGGATGTTGTCGAACTTGGTCATCCAATCTTCGTGGATGTTCACGCCCGCGAACGTCGGCGTGGAAAGCGACATGAGCGATGGCGCAGACGGCATGGAGAACGAAATCTCGTCCGGGAACGTGATGTCAGCGACGGCGCCAACGGTCGGCCGCACGCCGAAATCCAGCGTCGGGGCCGCGCCGATCGACAGATCGGGTGCGGCAGGCAGGCTGATTGTCGGCGCCACACCAAAGTCGAGAGTCGGCGCTGCCGGGATGCTCACCGCGGGGGCGGCGCCATAAGCTGGCGTCGGTGCAGTGCCGGCGTCGATGGTTGGGGCGGTTCCGAAGTCAAGCGCAGGCGCGTCGCCGGCGCTCAGGGTCGGCTTCGTTCCGAAGTCCAGTACCGGAGCCTCGGTGTTCGCCATGACTGGCGCGGAGCCAAAGCTCAGGGTCGGCGCAACATCACTGAAGGTCGGCGCATTGATGTCCGGCACCGTCAAGGTCGGTGCCGTCGGCTCCTCTGGCGTCTCAAATGTGACGTCGTCCAGAGTCGGCGGTTCTGGCGGCGCAACAACCGCCGGCGCGCCGACCGTTTCCCAGGTCAGGTCGATCGTCGGGACTGTGTAACTCGCCGCGGAGTTCAGGACGTTCAGGAAACTCGTCAGCTGTCTCGTGGCGGTGTCCGCATATGTTTGCGCCGCTGAGAACTGTTGTGAGACAAATTCTGCTGGGGTGGTCATGGCTTACACCTTTCTGGTCGTGGAGGCGACGACCGACACATCGATTTTATCGAGTTGAAAGTCCCCACCGTCAGTTTTTGTCATGCCGAAGGCCAGGTAGTTCTCCCGGATGCCGCGCCCCGGCTGAGAGCGCGAGACTCCGGTGTCACGTACGGGGAAGTCGTAGGAGTACGAGGCGTTCGCTCCTACCACAGCGCAGGCCGCTGTGCCGTCGCCGGTCATGGCAAAGTGGACCAAGTCGACGTACTTCTTCCGCGTCTCATCGATCAGGGTCTTGCCGGTCTGGATCGACCCGATGATGGGTTGATCGATGTCCAGGTCGCCGCCCAGCAGGAAAAGCCCGGTTGCGGCCCCCGCGTGTGTCGGCGTGACGGACTGGAACTCGAAGTTGTCGTACTCGGTCACGGCGCCGGTCAGCGTATTCATCGCAATGGCATTGGTCATGGTCACACCCTGTAGAGTTTGATGATTCGGTCGGTCGGAGCCGGGTGCGGCTCTGGTGTCGGCGGGTGCCCGCTGATCGGTGTCGGAATGTTGTCAGACCACTGCACGATCACCCCGTCGCGGACTTCGATGTGCCGGGTCACGTCCATCGCAGCCTTGATGACCGGATGATAGAACCACTTCGGATAGCCTTCATCCTGGACATCGCCCTCGGCTGCGTCCACCTTCAACTGGTACAGCATCCAGAACGCCTCGTAGAAGTCCGACAGCTTGAAGGTTCGCGCGTAAAGCTGGCCGGTCACGTACCGGGTATGCGGCGTGACGATCCCGTTGTCCTCGTAGGAATACTCCACGCCGTCTTTGCTGTAGGACTTCTCAATGTCGGTGCCGATGATGTCGGGTCGCACATCGGCGCAGCAGAGGTTCGTGTTCACGCCCTGGTGGCTGGCCAGGTTGGCGAACATCATCATGAAGTTTTCGTCCGGCACCGGCTCGGGCGGCGTGCGCACCTTGCAGTCTCGGTCGATGTAGGCCGGGTAGGGCCAATACCACGGGCTGAACTGCGAGACTACGATCGCCTCGAACATCGGGCGCGTGATGGTTTCCTCGACCAGCAGCAGTTCGGTCGGCCCGGTGGCTGGCGTGCCGAACGGTTCACCGCCCCAGTTGCACTCGAACCAGATTTTCACGGTGTAGCTCGGGTCCGTGTCCTTGACCATGAACCCCTTGTAGACCGCGATGTCTTCCTTCCACGCGGCGCCGGTGGCCGTCACTTCGCACCGGATCGCCGCGTAGAAGCGCCCTTTCTGGTCGAAGTCGATCACGTAGCGGCTCTTGAGCGCATAGCTGACCGTGTTGGCCGGTCGGTCGTTGAACGGGTATTCGTACTTGATGGCGGGTTGTGGTGGAGGGCCGCCCAAGTAAGATGTTCCTGTTCCATGTGCCAGGTAGTCAGACCAGTACAGATCCTTGACGTTGGATGCCTCGGCCCATGCCGTGTACCCTGGGTATGGGTCGCCCGATGGGCTGTATGGGAAGTCAGTCGGACGCTTGATTTCTTGGGTGATGTAGAAATTGCTCCACGGGAACATATAGTCCACCCACGGGTAAACACCAATCTGTGCATACTGATTGATGTATTCTTTCCCACTCATTCGTCCTGTCGTGGTCCCCTCCAGTAGCAGCAAATCGATCCACCCCAGTTTGGCCGTAATGGTCGGAGTACCGTCTACGTCGTATTCTGTGTTGTATCTTGTGATTGCTGCGTCGATGACCCTGTAGTTATACGGAAGCGTCGCAAACTTGCTGCCAAGCAAAAGCTCTGCGACATCTTCCACCCAGCTCCATTTTTGGTGGTAGCCGCCGCGCCAGAAAATCTTCGCCGGGTAGTTCAACCGACGCTCGATCGGGATGTGCCCGGTTTCAGTCTCCCCAGCCGTGGCGATCAGTTTGTCGTAGGTGGCGACGCCTGCACCCTGCTCCTTGATCTGTCGCAGCGACTGGTTATCAGAGCCTCTGATCGTAACGCCAGTTATGTCGCTCCATGCATCAGGGCCGGACCATCCAAAGTGACCGTTCCACAGGCCACCGGAGTGGTAGCCACCCGGCTTCATGGCGCTGGTTGCCTTGAATTTGAACAGCAGCGCCGGGTCTTCGCCAAGGCTGTTGTCGTTGATCGAGGTCGTCGTCGTTGTCTGCTTCCCCCACGGGGTTGTGAACTCTGTCGCAGCCCGCTCGACCAGTGCGTAGGTGCTGTCATCCGTGCGGTTGAGTCGTTCATTCCAGAACCGGAACTTCCAGATATTGTTCGTCGGCGAGATCACCGTGAAGCGCATGGCCTGCAATGCGATCTGGTTTCCGGCGGCATCCGTGATTGCCGCGCGCTGGTGTACCGACTCCGGGTAGTCCGGGTGGTCAGGAACCAGGATCGGAGCCTCGTCGGCCATGGTGTAAATCGTAGCGCCGGTGGCATCCATCAGTTCACCGCCGGCCGCGTAGTGTGGCGAGCCGATGGTGAACTGATCCGTCGTGCTGTTCTTGAGCAGGAACGGGACGGCAGGTGTTGCGCTGACAGTCGGCGCGCCGTTCATCCGGTAGTCCCACAGAACGGTATTCCAGTGGTTCCGGACGTGCGGCAGGTTGAAAAATTCGTTCGCCTCGACGTTCTTACGAAACACTTGGTTGTCGTAGTGCGCTGTTGCGTGGCTAACAATCTGTGGAGCCTGCGGACCGAGCAGCCAGTGCACGCCGTCGTTCAGGTCGCGGCGATAAATCATCGGGCTGTGCCAGTTCGTCGCCACGGCAAAGCCATGCGGGAGTTTGTTTTTTGTCTTGCCTGACTTCGGCCGAACTATTACCTCGTCTCGCCCCTGCAGCGACCACATCCATACCTCGGTCCCGTCGCTGAGCGCGACTTGCTCGGAGTGAAACGGCGCCACCGACAGCCGGCAGATACTGCGGAAGTGCAGGTAGGCGTGCTCCACGGCACTCCATTGTTCCCCTGTCAGGACGCCGCCGTTCCCATCAATCACCAGACGCGGTGGTACCCGCCCGAGATCGGGCGAGCCGTCGAACTTAAGGAAGGACGGGTCGTTGAGGTTCATACCGGATCCCCGCCGGGTTGTGGAACCTCGGCGTATTGTGGAACCGCGACGTATTGTGGGACTCGGCCGCGCGCCATCCGGAACGTGGCAGACACCTCGGTGGCGGAGACCTGATATCGTTTTTCGGTTATCCGGACGATGTTACCCCCGGAGAACCCCGCGCAGATTACTCCGTCCGCTATGCAAATCATAGCGCCTCCGTGCCCAGTGCCCTCACCCAACTTGATCAGCTCTCCCCGGACCGAAACGCCAGACCCGAGGACTGTTGGACCGGCCACTCGGCGGTACACCAGTTTGTCGAACTCGCCGCCAGCGAGAAACGCCAGTTCGTCGGTCGTACCGACGTACAGCCCGTCGTCGACGGGTTGGACGAGGGTGATCGGGGCAGAGAACTGCTTGAAGTCGCGTTGGATGTCGAACAACTCCCAGCCACCTGGGCGGGATGCATACAAGACGTTCTCGACGGCCGTCAAGACGCGGGAGCGGAACATCGCCTGCACAGTACCGGCCGGCGCCGGATACATCTTGTCCGTGTGACAAGGGCGTACCAAGGCGTCGTTCTTGCCTGTGTAGGTAAACGTCGTGCCGGTAGTCTCCCCAGCATAGAACCCGTAGTCGCCGTTGTGGGCGGTAATGTAGACGTTGATTTTGTAGCCGTCGAGTTGCGGCAGACCGGTCAGGATGATGCCGCCGCTGGCTACCGGAATTGGATTCGAATAGATTGGCCCGCCCTCAAGGCCGTCGCTGAGCCGGACGTACGTGAGCTGATACTGATAGTCGCCCGGGTACAAGTCGCCGGCTGTGGCGGACAGGGCGCCGAGCGACGCAGGGATCGGAACGCCCCACGCAGTAGCCGTGGCCCCGTCTGTCACACCGCAGATCAGGCCGTTCGAGAATGTCGTGCGTCCGTCGGGCAGGTTGCAATACCAGACCCGCGACACGCCGAGCGACGGATACAACGTGACGCGGTTGTCACCGGCAGCGTCCATCGAGATCAGGTCGCCGCCGTCCACGGTGGCCAGGATGAACCCGTCCGCCTGGTGGAGGTTCTTGTGACAGGTCGCCAGCAGCTCGGAATACCCGGCGCGACGCCGCACTTCACCAGTCAGGCCGATGTCTACGTTGACCGCAGAGGCCAGTTCAGCAGTCTTCGATTCCCGGTCATGCGTCAGCCTGGCCGAAGGGATGACATTGTTGATCCCTGTGAACGATTTGAAGGTCAGCATGTTGTGTTCCTCTTGAGCAGCGGCCTGCCGAGCCTGGCAATTGGCGGGATGGATGTGCAGCAGTGCGTATGGAATGCCGCCGGCGCGCCGAACTGGACAGGACCGAACCCGTCGGCCCGGCGGTTGTTGCGCTGGTAGCCGCGTGGCGTGCCCGACCGAAACGGGCAGAAGCCGCGGACCTCATACCAATTCGATCGGATGGTCTTCGGTGTGCCGAAGCGCGCCTTGGGCGCAGTGCCGGTCGCGTGCTGCGTCAGGATGGCCCTGGGTGTGCCGAACTGCACGGGCTTGAATCCCGATACTCGATGCGTCGTGCGAATGGTCGGCGCGCCAAACTGGGCAGTCGGCGCGGCACTTCCTACATGATGCGTGGTGATCGCCTTGGCCAAACCGACGTGAATGATCGGGGCCGAGCCAGTGCCGTGCTGCGTCAGGATCGCCTTTGCCGACCCAAACGAGGTTGACTTGACGCCGAGCGCCCGCTGCGTCGTGCGAATGATCGGCGTGCCAAACCGCATGATCGGCGCGAGGCCGTCAACGTGGTGCGCGGTGATCGCTCTGGGCGCCCCGAACTGCACGGTCGGCGCGACGACCTGCACCTGCCCGGACTGGTCCCAGTTGGCCGCGGGCGTGCCGAAATGCACCGGCTTGAAGTCTTCTGCCATGCAGATGATGTTCGTGTTCGGCGGCAAGTGGCGGATAGCCAGCGGGCTACCGAGTTTAGCGACAGCAAAACCCGACGCCTCCCCTGTGCGATTCGTCGGCGTTGTCGGCGTCCCCAGGCGCGCGACGACCGCCATTGTCGGCGCGCGCCAGAACTGGTTGCCGCCCACTCCACCGAACCGGGTCGAGACAGGCCACGGCGCCACATGGAACGGGAATAGCCGTGGAGAACCGATCTGCGTCGAGACTGGCCACGGCGCTGTGTTGTACGGGAATATCCTGGCGGCCCCAATCCCAGTCGTGCTGAACCCGACCGGCCGCTGGTAGTTCGCGCCGAACCCCACCCCGAAGGACGTTGTTGAGATTCCCGATGTCGGCTGCGTAAGGCGATGCCCAGGCGCGGGCACATTCGTTGTCGGCGCCAACCCAGTTGCGGTGGAGGTGCGTGCGTAGGCGGCAATGGGCACCCCGAAGGTTGCCACCGGCGGGACCGCCGTGACGTTGTTCGCCGGTGCCGTTACAAACGTCAGGTTCGCAGCGTTGTACGCCGGGCTTGTATAAGTGGTGCCGTTGAACGAGATGTCCGCCGACGCTGCCGCCGGGCGAACGTAAGGCCCCAGCGGCGCCGGCGTTGCGCCGAACGGCAGCGTCGAAAGTGGGGCGAAGCCGAGCATGGGTTATCCAGTGGCGGTGACGAGAAACGCAGAAAACAACGTCTCACCAACCCCGCCACCGAACGTCAGTGTGCCAGTTCCCGTAACGACCCCGTATACCTCCAGGTAATCGGTCGTCCCGTTCATGAACACTAGGGCCTGGCCTCCAAGTGCGGCAGTGGTTGGGGCACAGTTTGCATAGTTCGAGCCCGCGACCAACTGACCGTTCTTCAGGAGCGTTGGCATATAGGTGCTGGCCGACATCGCGCCAGTGCTTCTGAATGTGACCAGCCATGACACGCTGTAGACGCCGGGCACCGTCGGGGTAAACCTGCGGTTGGTTGTACTGTCAAAGCAGCCGCCGATGTCAAAGCTTTCCGCGTTGAAGGCGACTTTTGTTGCAGCCCCGCTCGACACTGTTTGTGGGCTGCTAAGGTAGGCAGAAAATGCAGGCCCTTGGGCAACCGGCATTCGCGACGCTGGCACCGTCGAGAACACAACCGGCGGCGCCGTGAAGTTGACCGTGCTGCCGGTGCTGGACGAGATCAGCGACCGCGACAGCGTGGTGGAGTTCACGCGGGTGCCAAGAAACACTTCCCACTCGGTTCCGTTCTCTGCACAGAACCAGCTTGTGTCGCCGTCGCTGGTCAGGGCAGACGCCATGGACACGCACCCGGCCACTGGCCCGGTGAGCGTCAGGTTTCCGGTCCCGGTCGTGCCGGTCGTTTCCTTGCAGCGGTCGATTATTTTGTGCGTCATGCTGGTACAACCCGGATGATTCGATCGTTTTCAAAGGTGCTTGCCGCATCGTCAAGGGCGATGACGCTCACTTCGTCAAGTGTTGGTGTGCCAATGCGGTAAGCCCCTGTCGTGGCGTCGCTGACCGCCGACCCAGCCAGCGCCCCGGTGTCTCGCCGGTACGCACGCACTGTGCGCGAGCAGAGCGCCCCTGTGCCGTCCCGCACAACGCCTTCTATCTCGCCCAAACCATCCTGGAATGCGCGCTCGGGAGGCGTGAAATTGCTGGTGTACCTGGCGACTCCACTGGTTACGCGCAGGTCGTCAATATAGACCTCGCCGTTCGCCGATGCGTCCCACGTATTTCCAATGCGCCAGCTTGTGCTGGACAGCGTGGCCGCATTGGCGACTGTCGCTTCAAGCACGCCGTCCAGATAGGTGTAAAAGTTGCCTCCGGTGCGAACCAGGGCAAAGTGGTGCCAGCCTGTTGTAACCGTTGTTGCTCCCTCCGTGGCTACAAAAGGATTTCCGGTGCCGACCGTCAGTTTGTTTGTTGACCGGACATACAACAAAAAGCCGCTCGTCGTTATGTCGGTATTGCGCGTGTCAATCAGGGCGTTTGTCTTGTCCGTTGCGACAATGTACACCCAGCCCTCGACGGTGAATACACCTGTACCGAAGGACACCCCGGTGAGTGAAAAGTAGTCTCCAGAGCCGTCACAATAGAGCGACGAACCGCCGAACTTGCTTTGCGCGGTTCTGATCCGTGCATTTCCGACGGCGGTGACGGTTTTTGGTGACGGGCTGTTGTCCGTGACGGTCGTCGAACCGTCAGAGCCGTTGCCGTGCAGCAGCAGCGAGACGCTGTTGTAGTTGGCGTCGCCAGCCATGCCGATCCCTTACAGGCTGAAGATCTTGTAAGCGCCGTTGTCCCATGCGATGGTGATGTCTCCGCCGTTGGTCGCCAGCGGAAAGCCAGTGATCGTGTCGATGTAGATCAGCAGCGGGGATGTGGCTTCGGCGCCGGTGTCTTTGTAGATCACCACGCCCTCACTGGTGTCGCCAGCCGTCACGGAAGTGAAGGTCGCGTCACCAGCGTCGAAGACACCGCCCGTGACAGACTTGGACCCGAGGGTCTGATCGGTGTTCAGCCGGTAAGCCGAGATGCCGGAGACAAACTCGTCGGTTGCCAGGTTCTGTGGGTAGGTGTTCTTGACCAGCATCACCTTGATAGTGTCAGACACCCAGTTGATGCTGCCGGAAAGAATCTTTTCTTTCCCTTTGGTGTAGAAGGCATTGGCCATGATGAGGCTCCTGTCGAGGAACCGTCATAGCCAGTGGCTCAGGTAAGTTTGCACTGAATTTTACTGCGTTCCGGGGTGCGGTGGCGCCCTGCCAAGGTACAAGGCGCCACCGCGGTCAGGGGTTGGGTAACGAGGAACACGCGCCCCGTGAACGGCACCCACCCCTGACTTGGGCGATCGCCGCTGTTCAGTTCTTTGCCATGGCCACTGACGCACACGCCAGCAGAATCAGTTTTGTGTGCAGGTACAAGCCCTTCGGCCAGCACCAGAGTAGCAACCATCCAACACTCACCAGCTTGTTCATGGCGCGCCGTTCACTTCGGACCGGGCCCGGTCGTACTGGGCGTAACATGCGAGGAGGTCGAGTCGGACGGTTTCAGCTCGTAGGGATTCCCGGAGAGCCAACTCCGCGTCCTCTCGGTAAAGCTGGGCTGCAGTACATCCGCCGGCAACTTGTCCATCTCCGGCAGCCGGGGGCAGGTTTGCAGGGCGGGCGGGGCGCTGGCGCAGGCGCTCAAGATCAGCAGCGTGCTGAGCGCGAAGGCTGGCAATCGCATCGGTCTTCTCCTTTCGTGCCGTATCAACAGCGGTTTGCAGTCGGGCGGTCTTGGCTGCGGCTTCGGCCTGGGCCTTGGCGTCGCGCGCCTTGTAGACCTGCTCGGCCTTGGCGTATCCAGCATCGAAGCCCTGCTGGACCAGGCGGTGCTCCCAGAACTTGACGCCCAGGAAGGCCGCGCCCAGGAAGGCGATGGCCATGATCCATTGGCGTGGGTCGAGGAAGCTCATGCCGCGCCTCTGACTTCAGCACCTGACGCGCACGTCACAACGAATGGCGGCATCCATGGCGGCTTGAATTGATCGTAAGGGGACACCGGCCATGGCGTGCTCGGGTAGGTATGTGGGGCGACCTGCGGACGGCTTTCCAGCACGGCTACTCGCTCGCGCAGCCGTGCGACTTCCTCGCGCAAAGCCTTGATTTCGTCGTTCATAAACCCTCCCCCATGCATTCTCGGTATTCGGCCTGCCGGCGCAGGGTCAGCCCACGCACCGTGCGACCCTTCACCTTGTCCCACATCAGGATCGCCTCGCACGCACCGCTGTAGTCGAGCGCATTCAGGCGTCGCGCCGCAGTGGACTTGCAGAAGGCACTCTCCCCAATGTTGTAAGTCAGGCTCACCATGGCGCTGAACTCGTGCGGGTACATCGGCACCGGAGCGCAGCGCTTCACGGTCATGGACACCTGATCCGCCTCACGCATCAGGTCTACCAATGCTCGCTGGGGTGTGGTCTTCTCGCCCATCTTCACGGGCGATCCGTCCGCATGGTGCGTAGTGCCGAACCCATAGGTCGGCACATCGCCAGGCACCGGGATCACCGTGTTGTCGGTGTAGCTTTCCTTGAGCGCGATGCCGACCAGCGTGCTGGCTGCCAGCACCAAGCCGGCGGCAGCCGTGCGGGAACCTCTGGAATCGAGTGCCATCAATCGTCCTCCCGCGCGGCCATGAAGCGCGCCACGAACGCGCAGGCCAGGATCAGCCCGATCGCCGCCGCACGCAACCACTTCGGCCCGGGTAGCAGCTCGTCGCCGACCGCACTGGCCACGGCCTCCAGCACCGTGAACACGAAGCCGGCTGCGATCCAGCGGATCGACTGGCTCTTCTTCAGCACCCGGCGGCGCTCTTCCTTGGGCAGCATCTTCATGACACGGGCTCCTTCGATGTGGCCTTCTGGACCACGTTGCCGGCAATGTAGGCGCCCACGGTGGCGATCACTACGTCACGCCAGATCAACGCCGTGACCACGCCCAGCGCCAGTAGCAAGGAGGCTATCAGCAGCGTAGCCAGCGCCAGCAGGAACTTGCGGCTGGTGAAACGGGTCACTTCTTGCCCTCCAGCGCCTTCAGGCGCGCCTCGTGTTCGTTGATGCGGGCATCGGCCCGGATGTCCACCGCCTGCGCGGCGATGAGCGCGTCGTGGATGCCCTTGAGGTCGGCCTTGGCCTCGACCCAGATCGCCAGGCCGATCACCTGGACGATCCCAAGCACCCAGGCCACCACCTTGGCGGCACCACGCCCCTGGTTCATCAGCGCCCGGTGCTCCTCGGTCTGCTTCTCGAAGTTGTTCAGGTGTTCATCCAGCGAACGCTTGATTTCCAGCGTGGCTGACGTGTTGGCAATCAGGGCGTGGTGCAGGCTGGACAGGATGATGAGGTAGGCGCGGGCCTTCGGATCGTCCTCGCGGGCGATCATTTCCTCGATGTCGAAGGGGTGGAGTTTCTTCTCACTCATTTCGTAATGTCCTGGACGTACTTGTATTTGCCGCCTTCGATCGTTCTCTTTCGGCCCGACCCATCGACCATCTGCACGTCGTAGAAGAAAGCCCCTACCCGGTCTGCCTGCATCGCTGTGGGGGCGAATTCGACGCGCCCAGCAGCTGCATCCAGGATCGTCCCTGTCAGCTGATAGAGTTTCGTCGTCTCGTCGGTCGGCGCCTGCCTGGAGTCAACGGTCAGCAGGAATGAGTAACCGGTGATGTTGATCGGCTGCTTCGTCTTCTTGCTCTTGACGATGATTTCGTCGGCGTAGGTATCGCCGCGCTTGCGAGTGATGTCAGTCATTCCTGAACCTCCACATATACAGGGGCGTCTTCGATGAAGACCTCGATAGGGGCGTCCTCCACGATCGCGTCGATGTCGCCGGTGTCGATCTCCACGTCGATGGGCGAAAGTTCCAACTCGGCTACGACCCCGTCGTTCACGACGACGCCGGTGCCACCCGCCTGCTGCGCGTTCAGGTGGTCCCAGGCGCTCCCGGACGGGAGCGTGCTGTGCAGGATGAGTTGGGCCCAGGCGGTCATTGCGTGTGGTTCCAGACTGCGTTGGCCAGATCGGCGTAGTCGACGCCCCCACTGGCCGCATTGTTGAGTTTCTGGCCCATGGTGCCGGGGTTCGCAAACGAGGCGGCGAGCGACTCCCATACCGCTGCCGCGATGGTGTCGGTCGTGAGCACCCCGGTGCTGACCGTGCTCCCGACCATCTGCCCGATGGCGTAGGGCACCAGGGCGCCGGTGATGGCGAAGCTGGCGGTCGCGGTGCGGGCCGGTGGCGTATCGACGGTCGGCAGAATGGTCGCCGCCATGGAGAACGCCATCGAGGCGGCGCCCTCCCCGCTGGCTTCGGCGCCCAGCGCGCCGGATGCAGACAGGGCGAACGAGCTTGACCCGATGGCCGCTAGCGAGGCGGTCAGCAACGGCGTGTTGGTGCTGAACGCCATCGAGGCCGACCCGGACCCGCTGGAGATTAGTTGCCCGTCAGCATCGGCCACGGTGAACGTGATCGATGCGCTGGCGGTGCGGATCTGAACTGAGTCATCCAGCGGCCAGGCGGTGGCGACCGGCGTGAGGGTCAGGGTCGCTTCACCCGGCGATGTGACGCCGCCGACCGCTGCACCCGCCGGGGCGAACGCGAGCATAGCGGCGCTGCGCGAGGCCATGCCGCCGTTGGCGCGGGCCATGATCCACGCAGCCGGATGCCGCGCCCCGTTGGGCACTGAGGCCAGGTCGTCGGTGATGCCCTCGCCCGCGAACTGGTTGCGCATCCGCGCGGTCAGGTGCCCGCTGTACTCATGCACGGACGGGTTCGCGCCGTCGAGGCTGGTGCCCCCGAACAGCTTGCCTATGGCGTTGTGGCGGAACCCGTTCTGCATCAAGCCCATTTATCCACCCCAGGCGTAGTCGAACGACATGAAAAACGTGCCGCCAGAGGTCGTGGCGCCCGTGTTGTAGACCAGCGCCGTCAGGTTGGCGCCGTTTCGCAGGCGCGGCAGCGACGGCAGGGTGTTCACGTAGTCGAACACGTTGTAAAGGCCGGTGGCCGGGACCGGGATCGGCTGGCCCAGCGGCTTGCATAGCAGGATCGCCACGGAGCCCGAGGCGTGCGCGGTGCCGCCCCACGTCAGCGATTCGATGTCCTTCACGCCGGCGTCACCCGCCGCCAGCGGCAGGAATGGGCCGTACTTGTTCGCCGCGTTGCCGCTATTCAGGATGGTGCCGCTGGCGGCGGATGCGGTGGACACGCAGCCGGCGAGGGTCGTCTTGCCCGTCGTGCCAGCCGGGTTGGTGTAGGTGATCTGCATCGTCGGAGCGTTGGCGCCCATGGTAGCGATGGCGGCGACGGCGAGGCGCAGGCCGTCCCCGTTGGGGTAGCGGTCCACGTTGGCCGCGCTCGACCCGATCGGCGTCATGGTGATCGTCTTGGTGCCGGTGGTGCTGACGTTGGTGGTGGTCAGCTTGGCGTAGCCCACCATATCGACAAGCTGCACGAACCACGGAGCGCCGGCAGCGGCGATCAGCGACGCGCCCGCGGCGGTCAGGTGCTTGGTGGCCGGCGCCGTCTGGTCGCCGATCGGGATCGCGCCCTCGCTCCAGGTGTTGTCGGTCGCAACGAAGGTCGCCTCGGCGCCGCCGAAGGTCGCCGCCGGGATGTTGCCCGCGCTGGTCAGCAGGTGCTGCCAATGGCCGGCGGTGCCTGCGGCAACCAGCGTCTTTTGCAGGATCTGACTGTCGGCCTTGCCGTTGGTCGTGATCTGGTTGATGAGGTCGTCGGATGAGTTGAAGCCCATGGTTAACTCCAGATGGTTTGGATGGTGCCGACCAAGACCGACGACGCGAGACTGCCAGCGTTGCCCAGGCCAACGACGCCCAGCACCGCGCCGTTCTTGATTTCGACCGGCTGGCGCATCAGTACAGTCTCGAAGTAGGTGGCCGCTCCGTAGCTCTCGATGTTGCCGGTGGTGGTGGTGCGGCACTCCTGCGTGGTGTAGAAGTTGAACAGCGGCTCCACGATCACCAGCGCCATCAGGCCACCGCCCGCGGCCGTGAAGGTCACGGATTCGATGGATCGCACCCCGGAATCGCCTGCCTGCAGCCCGACGAATGGCAGGCTGCCTGCAGCGGCACTGGTAGCACTGGACACCAGCGTGCCACCACCGGAAACGACCTTGGTGAAGGTGTTCTGACTGACGCGGCCCGGTACACCATCCTGGTTGGTGTAGGTCATCGTGAACTGGCCGACCGTGCTTGAGGCCGACTGCGCCACGCAGATCACTTGTCCTGAGTTGTACCGAGGCAACGCCACGATAGGCGAAGTCTCCTGCAACTCCCCGACGGCATCGGTATCGATGAACGGGTAGTACATCAGGTAGTCCGCCAGCATCTGGCGCTGGTTCTGGTTGCTGGTGCCCGTGGCACTGGCCGCTGCCGACATGGCAGTGATGGACTTCAGAAACTGCCGGTCATCACCTGACATCTGCGGGACATGGATGCCCCGGATGCTCTCGACATACGCGGCCTCAAGCGGCGCGCTGGCGTAGAAGTTCGCCGGTGGGTTGCCGGCGAAGTAGGTGTAGTCCACAAAGTCGTTGGCCGCTGTCGCGGCGCTGGCGACGGTCTTGCGGAACGTACTGACGTGTGTTTTCCCGGCATCGACCGCCGCCGCCCAAGCCGCAGCGTTCGAGAAGCCGGCCATGGTGTCAGTCCGCCGAAACGCTCAGAGCGCCCGCAGCGAACTGCGGCTGGATGCCGGCGCTCACGTTGAGCGTGGACGACAGCGCGCCAGAGATCATCATGTTGACGGCCCCGGAAGCGGTGTCCACCACGGCAAAGTGGGTGATCGCGTTGGACCCTGCTGTGCAGGCGCCGAACTGGATCAGGTTGGCGTTGACGAACGGGTTGGCGCCACCGGTCCACGCCGATGCCTTGGTCAGCGCCACGCGGGCGTAGCCGGTGTAGGTGGCTTCGGCGGCCAGGGATCCGGTTTCGGTCGGGTCAGCCGTGAACAGGGCCAGGTACTGGGTGGCGCCGGCTCGGTAGCTCGGGTCGGTGCCTTGCAGGAACATGGCCAAAGCGGCCAGTTCGGTGGTGTTGGACAGGGACATGGTAGGTTTTCTCCGTTCAAAGTCCGCCGTACGCGACTGCGCCGGCGGGATGGCGCACTCTGCCCTGCTCGATTCGGGCCTGGGCGCAATAGGTGCGGAACGCCTGCTCATACTCGCCGGCCGTCTTGCGGTTGAGGGTCTCAGGATCGGGCTTCAGGTAGGCCAGGTGCTTGACCCAATCGAGCAGGTGCCAGTGATGCTGTTCGTCGATCTCCAGGGTCTGGTCACCGACGTCCGTGATCGGCTCGAGCGGCAGACGGAATACGGAGAGGTTCAGGTCAACCGTCTCGTTCGGCATCGGCCACACGCGCACGGCGCCTTTCTCAAGGCCTGTCACGAGCGCCGTCACCGGCCCGGTTGAACCATCGAACTGGATGCCGAGCTTGTCACACAGTTCTGCCCCGACGATCCGCACTGGACGGCCGTTGTCGGCCCGGTGGGCGAACCGGGGCTTCAGAATGAGCGGAGACAGGGTGTACCAGTCCGTGCCGACTTCGATCGGAAGGACCGTGATGTCAGCGGTGCGCGCATCCTCGATGCCCTCCGTGAGCCGGCAGAACATCTTCTGCGCGTCGTCGATCGCACGATAGACGAACGCGTCACTCCACAGATACGGCTCGACCGTATCGAACATTTCATCTCGAAATGCAGCAAGCAGTTCTGTGGAGTTCATGGTTTAGTCCTCGGAACCGGCGCGGAACTTCGCCCAGAGGATGTCGCGCTCTTTGTTGTGCAGCGTCCAGCCCAGGGCTTGCGCCAGGACCTTCGGGTGCGGAGCGCCACCGGCGGTGAAGTCTTCGCGACGGCCGCGCAGCATGATCCCTTCGAACGCCGCGAACACGGCGGCTTCGCGTTCAGCCGGATCAGCCGGTTCGGCCGGTGCGGTCTTCTTGACCTCTTCCTCGGTCAGTTCGTGCTCGGGCATGGCGCCAACGGCGGACACCTCGGCATACAACTCGGGCGGCACGTACGTCGGCACGCCTTTCTTGAACTCGACAGAGTGCCCCAATGTCGATACGACGGTGCGGTCACGATTCAGGATGAAATTCATGTGTTCCTCTCAGTCAAAGATGTGGAAACGGGGCCCGAAGGCCCCGTTTCTTCGGTCACTTAGTTCGTCTGAACTTCGTGGGTACGACCCTGGATCACGTATGCGACCCAGAGGCGGGCGGCACCGGTGGTGGCCGCGGCCCCGACGATCGTCGGAGTGATCAGGATGTCCGCGCCGTCGCTGACGTACCCGGTCGGAACCAGGGCAATCACACCGGTCGAGGACTTCAGGTCCGCATCGTTCTTGTAGCGGTTGCCGGTCGTGGAGTCGCCCACATCCAGCACGATGGACGTGCCGGTGTTGAAGACGGTGTCCACGATCACAGCACCGTCAATGACGACGGCGCCGGGCGGCAGCTTGATCGCCGGCACGGCGACGCCGGTGTCAGCGACGTTACCGAACGTGAACGACACTTCCGCGTACAGCGGGTACTGGCGACCGCGCGAAGGGGTCAGGGTGGTATTGGCCATTTCAAGGCTCCTTTCTTACTGCGCCACGTAGCACGAGATCACGCCGAAGTCTTCGACGGAACCGTTCTCGTAGATGTTGCCGAACTTCGGCTTCAGGAAGCCGAGGATCTTGCCGACGGAGATACCCTGCTGGTTCTCGTAGTCGAAGCCCTTCTCGTTCCACTCCGGTGCGCCGATGTCGGCCATACCGAGCGCCTGGGCGCCGCAGAACAAGACCTGGCAGCCGTCGGTGGTGCTGGAACCGCCCCACTTCGAGCCGCTGGCCGCGCCGGACGTGTTATAGACGTGCCGGAACTCGTGCAGGTAGATGCCGTCAATCTTCACGCTGGTGCCGCTGAACAGCGCGTCGTTTTTGTCGCGCTGCTGGCTGTGCCGCAGGTTCAGCATGTAGTTGTCGTCCATCTTCAGCTTGGCCATGGCCTGCGGAGTCAGGAACGCGTGGAAGGTCTCCTCACCGCCGTCTTCCTGGATGCCGCGGATGTAGCGGTCCTTGGCGTAGGCCTTGAGTTGCACGAACATGTTCCAGGTCGGCGTGTCGGTCGACGCGATCGAACTGGTGGCGGCGCTGGCGACCAGGGTCTTACCAGTGCCGTCCCAGCGCAGGCGGCGGTTGGCCGATGGCGCGGCGACGTCCGCAGCGAACTCCAGGAACGGAAGATCAGAACCGGTGCGGGTCGCGCCGTTGTTCTTCTTCGTGTAGGAGACACCCGACATCGTCAGGAACGCCAGCTGGTCGATACGGTCGGCGAGCCAGTAGGCCAGCACGTCGCGGCTGTTGCCGCGGAACTCGACGATCGACTTCTGGTCGGCCATGCGGCCTTCGTGGCGGTTGGCGTGACGCAGTTGGTCGATGCGAATGACCTGATCAAAGGTCTGCATCGCCTCTTCGTTGCCTTCCAGGGTGCGGTCACCGGCCACGCCGTCACCGGTCAAGTCGGCCAGCAGCGTGATGACTGCGCGGGCGCCCTTCTCGGACTTCTTCAGCTCGGTGATGTGCTGGACCAGGCTATTCGGGCCTTTGCCCAGAAAGCGGTTGATGAACGAATGGTTGCGAGCCTGTTTCCACAGGGTCATTCCCCATACGGTTTTTTGTTCGGACGTCAGCAGTCCAAAATTGGTCAATGCCATGGTGGCACCTCCTATCGATGATAGATAAACGACTTCTCTGTCGAATGTCGCTTCGACATGCGGAGGTGGTAGGTGCTGTCGGGACCTTGCCTTTACCGAATTGGCCGTAGTGTACTCGAAAAAAGAGCCACGACAAGTGCTTGCCGTGGCTCAATGGTGGGCCGAAGCCCTCCGGGGGAGACAACTGGTGCGGCTATCGAGCCATCTCGCGCGCGATCGCGTGCACAACGCCCTGAAAGATGAAGTCCTTCGCGCGCTGCTCGGGCGGTAGCTCGTCGAACGGCACGAGACACGGGTGGGTCTTCTTCTCGGTGTCCTTTTCGGGGCCGTAGACCCAGCCTTCGGCGACTTTGATCGCCATCCAGGCGGCATGAGACGCCGAGGCCGAGAGTGACGGATCGCTCAGGTGCAGTTCAGCGCCGGCGATGGCGCTCTTCTGCTGCCATTCAGGGGCGTTCTCCCACGCAGGCTGGGTGTAGTCACCGAGGCTGCGGCAGTAGGCGGCGTTCACCTCGTGGGCGACGCGGGCGATGGAGTGAGCGAGGGATTTCATGCTTCTCCCCCGTCGATTGCAGCGTCCACCAACTCCATGGTATGGAGGTGTTGCCGCAGCGCATAGCCCATCAACGGCCACATCTTCTGCACGGCGTTCTCGCGGGCGATCCGACGTCCGATCTCGGCGTTGAAGTTTTCCGGGCTGGCGCAGGCCGACTCACCGGTGACGGTGAAGCCGTTCTTCAGGACCAGGACGCAGAAGGTCAGCAGGTCCAATTCCGGCGTGTCGCTGGCGCAGTGATTCACCCCTTCCGCCGCTGTGAAGTAGTGCTCACTGACGATGTTCGCCTCGATGTCAGCCGGTGTCACGCGCGGGTACTTGTCCGCGCCGACGTCTTTGATGGCCTGCTCGATGGCCTGATCGCCGGTCTGGGGTGAAGGGATGTGCATCATGATCACGCCCCCACCTCATCCCCGCGCATCCGGGCCAGGATCTCTTCCGGCAGTTTCCGGAAGTCCTCCTGACTCATCTTCAGCACGTCCTTCGCCGACAGCCCGCCGCCGGCCTTGTCGCTGTCCAGACCGACCTTCGCCGTACTCGGCGGCTGCTTCTCGACGGCCTTCACGGCCTTCGAGACGGCGTCCTTCTTCCGTTCGGCGCGCACTTCGTCCGCCACGTCCTTGTCGGAGACGCGCGGAGTCGTGTCCAGCGCCTTCTCCTGGCTCTTCGTACGGGTGCCCAGCAGCTTCCGGACCGCCGCCTGCATGGCTTCGGTCGGGGTCATGTTCCGGCGGGTCTCGTACGCGGCCTTCAGGTCCACGACGTCCTGCATCAGTTCCTCGTCGTACGTGTCGTCGTCGGGATTCAGCTCCGGATACACGCTTTCGATGCGCTCCAGGGCGATGTTGTACCGCGCGCGCTCAGTGGCCCGGGCTTCGGCCGCAGCAATCTTCATGTCGCTGCGCGACTCGTTGATCTGGCGCTCAAGACGGCGAATTTCCGTCATCTTCGCCGACGCCTTGTCGAGTTCCCCGTCAGCCAGGAGCGTGTTGTACTCCTTCTCGAGCTTCAGGATGTCGTCCTCGGCCTTTGTGATGTTCTCGTTCAGGGCGGCGACTTCCCCGCCCTTCTGGAACTGGGCCAGCTGGCGCTCCAGATCGGCGCGCTTCGCCCGCTCCTTCTCCAGGAGCTCCTTGTGGCGGGACAGCGGGATCCGGCTGTCCTTCTTCGGCTTGTCGGCCTTCTTCTCGGCCTCCTCGCCCTCCTTCAGCTCACCGTCCGGGTCTTCCGGGTCGATGTCGTCTTCGTCGGCGGCTTTCGGCTCGGGTTTCTTCTCGACTTCTCCCGGCTCGTCCGGGTCTGTCGATTCGAAGTCGTCGCCACGGTCGGCACCGCCGAGGTCGGCGCCGTCACCAGCGGGCGCCATGTACCGGCGCAGGAGGTTCTGCAGGAGAGGGTTCATCGTAGTCCTTTGGTTGGTTGAAGGGAATCCGGCTTCTGTGCTGCCGCCGCGGCCTCGGCCGATGCGACCATCATCCGCTCAGCGCGCTGAGCGGCTTGATCCTGTGCGCGCATACGGAGGTCGTCCGCCTGCTTCTGGCGCTGCAGACTGATCTTCGCCCAATCGATCTGCTGCTTGTGCTCGAGCTCCCGTTCGCGCAGGCCGGCCTCGTGCTCAGCTTTGGCGAACTCCAGCTCAGGGTTCGAGTCGTCGACATCCGGCCCTTCCGGAGGCGTGACCGCCTCCTTCTGGGCCATGACCATCTCTTTCTGAGCCTTCGCCTGCTTCAGGCCGGCGTCAGCGTGTTTCTGCGCGGCCTCGCCCTCGGCCTTCGACACTTCGGCCTGAGCCTGACGGGCCTGGAGCTCGCGCTGGGCCTGGGCCTCGGGGCTGTTCTGGTCACCCTGCATCTGGCTGATGATGTCGCGCTTGTTCTGCAGCCGGCTGGCGTCGATGAGTACGGCGTCCGGAATCGCCACACCCATTTCGCGCAGCGACACCGCCTGCTCGAACTGGCTATCTTCGAGGGTCTCGCGCGCGGGCACACTCGTCACGACGACGGCGTACTCACCCACAGTCAGGTCGTTGACGACATCGCCCTCCGGCGTGACCTGATTCACGGTGAACGTCTCCTGCTCGCCCGTGACGCGGTTGTGCGTGATCGTCATGATCCGCTCTTCCGTGTAGAACTCCTGCACGAGATCCAAAGTGTTCCGGGCCAGGATGAAGTCCGAGCGGGTCAGGTTGTCCATCGGCTTGACGATGTTCGTGCTGCCGGCCTGGCGCTTGGCCTGGATCGCCTTCGCGGCGACGTCCTCGCGGTCGAAGCCCATGGCACTGTCAGACACGCCGGAGATCGTCTTGATGTGCTCCTCGGCCTTGTACGTCACCCGGTCGAGCCCAGTCGGCACGCCGTTCGGCTGGATCTTCTCCAGGCCGTCCATGTCGTTCGTCTCGACGACGAGGCCGGTCTGCGCGCCCTTCTCTTCGAGCTCTGCCGTGGTCATGTTCACAAGAGACCCGGCCTTCACCTTCCAGCCACTGTTCGCCGTCGTGTTGATGACGTGCAACTCCTGACTCGTGGCCTTGTTCAGCAGTTCCTGCGGGCCCAGCAGGTTCTCGACCAGCCCGATCGTCGTACCGTGGCGGAAGTACGGGAAGTACGGCACCACGGTGAAGTGCTTGTACGGGCTCCAGTCGTCGTGCAGCACGACGTTGTCGGCGATCACCGTCCACTTGATCCGGCGCACGAGCTTCGTGATGACCTGGAACCCGTAGCGCTCCGTGAAGAACGCGATCTTGTTCCGGTCAAAGTCCACCGGGACGGGCCGGGTGTCGCCGTCCTGACTGACGAAGTGCTTCTGCTTGTCCAGCACCCGGTACTGGCGCTCGATGATCCGGATGTTCCGCAGCACGTTGCTGTGATCGTAGTCGCCCATGTACATCGGGTTGAACCGGTCGCCGAACCGGTCGCGGTGGCTCTGGATACTGTCGTAACCATAGGGGAAGAAGCTCTGTTCCCGGTTGCGCAGGATTTCAGCGTCTTCCTTTGAGTACAGGACCGCGATGTCGTCGGCGGTAACCCACTTCGTCGTGAACACCTCGCTCCAGGTGTCCGGATCCATGTCCTCGGCGTCCGGGTCAGGGATCACGTTCTTCGGGTTCAGGCCCTCGATGCGCACCTCGCCGCCCATGCTGTCGTTGTAGTCGATCCGCACGTCCAGATAGCCCCGGCTCGTGATGATCCCGTCGGCGAACATGTCGCTGCGCTTCCAATCCAGCTGGTTGTTGTCACTGATCTGCTTGAACACCTTCGTGAGGACTTCAGCAGTCTCGGCGGGCGCGCCGGATCGTGGCCGGAACGCCGTCTCGGCGCGGTTGTAGATCTGCTCGCCCATCACGTTGCTCACGGTGGACAGAATCTTGTTGATCGTCAGGGCCGGGCGGCGGGCGAGGTCGAGTTTCGCCTTGTCGTTCTTGTCCCACTGGTCGCCCCGGAAGAAAGCATCACACTTGTCGGCCTTCTGGACGTACTGGGCATGCCCGTTGTCGCGGCACCATGCGTACCGCGTCCATTGCTTCATCGCGATCTTGGTGTCAATGGGCATAGTGACTCATTTCAGGAACTTCAGCTTGTAGATCGTTCGCGCGGTGAGGCCGATCAGCCCGTCCATGATGTTCTCCAGGGCCGGATCGCCTCCGCAGCACGCGGCATAGTTGTCCTTGAGCCAGTCGTGGTATTCAGCCAGCGCATCGGCCGGCGGGGTTGTGAGATCAGTGGCCTGCGCGGGTGGGTAGTCTTCGATCAGGCCCTGGGCCTGGTGAATCTCGACAAACTCATCGACGGCTGGGATCAGGTCGTCGTAGAAACTTCCGAGGGCTACGTGCTCCGAGTACGACCGCGAGCGCAGATGCGCGAGGTGGGAGAACGTACGGACCGCAAACGACCGGACGACGAGCTCGGCGACGGGGTTCATGCCGCCATGTGGCTCACTTGTCCGCCCAGGCCCTTCAACTTGTCTCGCCATGACTTTGTAGCCTCCGTCTGCCGCCTACGCGGGGCCTCTCGGCCGACCGCCATCGTCGCCATCCAGGCCAGCGCGTCCACCTGATCGTCGTGGACCCCGGCCGGAAACCGGAGCATCTCGGCGCGGGCGGTGTCGTACCACTCCGCGGAGTCATGGAAGCTCACCATCCCCTGCTGCATCCGCCCCTGCAAGGGTCTTGCCCGGGCCAGCTTGTCGGTGATGGGTTTCAGCAGGGTGATCGGCGGGTAGAACTGCCGCTCGCGCATGCGCTTCTTGAGAAGCGACTCGAGTGCGCGGTAGATCTGACCGTCTTCACACCCCAGCATCAGGCTCGGACTATACCATTTCTTGCAAAGATTCAAGATCGATTCGACGATATACAGCCCGTCGCCCGACTTGAACCGCACGAGGTCCACGACGTGCAGCACGTCGTCCTCGTCCTGCAGCCCGACCACACCGACCGTGTAGTCGTTCTGCTTCTTCTCACTGATCGCAAAGTCGAACGCCACGAACACGTTACTGCGCAGCGTATTCGGCGGCGTCGCGCGCCGGAACTGATCCTTCGTGAAGAACGCCCCGTCATCGGGCACCGGGTTCTGCTGGTACAGCGCCGCCCAGAACCTGTTCGGCAAGGTCTTCTTGATTCGGTTCAGCTTCTGCAGGTCGTACCGGTCCGGGTGCAGCGCCTCGCCCTTCTGGCGCAGCAGCCGCCCGTTCTCCGGCGCCTCGTCGTAGACGATCAGGTCCGTGTCCTCGTCCAGGTACTCGTCCGACTCCGCGATGGCCGGGTACTTCACGACCACGAACTGATCCGCGTCCTCGTCCGCCGCCATCGCCTGCTTCAGGCGCCCGGCCAGGTCGTCGTCATGCCAGTGCGTCTGGATCACCAGCACCCCGCCGCCGGGAGCCAGACGGGTGTACGCCGTCGAGCCGTACCAATCCCAGAGCTTCTCGCGCGTCTCCGCACTGTCCGCCTCCTCGGCATTCTTGATCGGGTCGTCGATGATCAGGATGTGACAGCCGCGGCCCGTGATACCACCGCCCACACCGGCAGCAACGTACCCGCCCCGGTGCCCGGCGATAGCCCACTCCTCATTCGACCGAAAGTCCGGGTGCAGCCGGGTCTCGAAGACACTCTGGTAGTCCGGACTCTCCAGGGCTTCCTTCACCTTCCGGCTGAACGTCATCGCCAGCGACACGTTGTAGCCGCAGGAGATCACTTCGTGGTCCGGGTGCCGCCCCAGGTGCCACGCCGGGAACATCCGGCTGGCCAGCTCACTCTTCCCGCTCCGTGGCGGCATCAGGATCATCAGGCGGGGCGACAGGCCCTTCTCGACGTCCTCACTGAACCTCTCCAGGCGCCGGCAGATGTCTTCATGGACCCATCCGGCCAGGTAGTTCGGGTTCAGGCGCTTCACAAACGGCAGAAGCCGGCGCTTGGCCAGCACCCGCTGAGCCATCTCTGCTATGGCCTTGGGATCTGCGGCCTGAGCCTGCGGTAACGCAGAGGGAGTCGACAAGGGCTGCGATTTCTTCGGTCGTCCGGGGCGCTTCTTGGTTGATGGTTGACCACCAGTGGAGGCGCGAGATTTGGTCGTTCCGCGCTGTGTCCGCTTTTTTACGGAGGAGGAGCGCGGCGAGGTCTTCGTAGTCGTAGCCATCAGAGCCCCTGATCATCCTGTGGCTCCTCCAGCAGCCCCTGCGCCTGCCCCCCTTCGATCAGGCGCATCAGTTCAGCGTCAGACAGGGCATTCATCCGGCCCATGAACGTCTGGCCACTCACCCCGATGTCGACCTGGATCTTCCGGGGCTCGTAGTAGCCGCACATTTTCCCGATCTCCCGAGCCGCCGAGACCATCGTGGCCGGTTCCGCTGCCAGCTTGGCCATGTCGTAGCTCTCCAGCAGCATGTCCATCACCTTGCGGCGCGACATCTGGTTGTCTGCCTCGAATTTCGCCCGCTCTGCGTCAATCACCCTGCAGATGTTCGGCATCTTGACCATTCGGTAGCCGAGCGAGTTGTCCTTGTCAGAAAAACCTGCGCGCGCGAGTGCGACGGGCACGGAATTGCCTTTTGCAATCTCGATGGCGAAGTCTTTCTGGCGCGCGGTCAGCGGCTTGTCGGGGCTGACGGCTCGGGCTGCGTCCATGGTGCAGGTCTCGGGGGCCGAACGAGCTTTGGCACCTTGCCTTGTCGATCCCCTGGAGGCTGTGGGGCGTGGTTTCACTGGGCCTGGCATGGTCGTCGATTGTAGATGAACGATTTCGGACGTGGGAATTTTTGCAAAATTTTTTGGGACGTCGGTGCGTAGACACTCCCTCCCCCGTCGCAGCGCCCCGTACCCCGGTTCGGATTCGCTGCGCCCGGGGGGATAAGGAGTCTCTTCACTACGATACGCGGCAACGAGTTGCCGCGATGAAGGCGTTGTGTGAGCGATCTTGCTCGTTGATCAACAGGAGTTTGTGATGTCTGCTTCTTCTTCCACCACCTTCGGTACCACCATCGGCTCTGCCATCGGCAAGGGCGCGGCGTACGCCGTCCACGGCGTTGCGCTCTCTGCACAGGCCACCGGTCGCTTCGGCGCCGACGTCGTCGCTGGCAGCAGCGCCGCGTACACGGCCAAGGCCGCCGAGTTGAAAGCACGCCGTGAGGCTGCAATCGCAGCACACCGTGCACAGGCACAGGCTGTTCCGGTCGCCGTCAAGCGCGGCAAGGCCGTCGCGGTCAGCGCCTGATCCAGCGCCCCCGGGAAACCGGGGGCCGGATGCGTCGGGGCCCAGGACGTATGGGCCAAGTGGTTCTGTTCCGGGCAGCAAGCTGCCCGGATGAACGCGTTAGTTGAGGGCGCTGTTTGCCCTGTTCATTGTTTGGAGGCCGTCATGGCACGTACGACTGTTAAGGCGCTCGAGGAGCGCATCGCCGCGCTCGAGGCGCGTCTGGAAATCGCCCGCCGCGTGTATTGCGACCAGCGCGGGCGCATCGGTGAACTGGAAGCTGCGCTCAACACGCGCGGTGTGAAGCCCGCGTGCGCGTTTGAGCACCGCGTCACCGAATTCACGAAGCGCGATGGTTCGCGCTGGGTGAAGGAAGTGGTCGCGCCCGGTCGCGCGGTCATCCGCCCTGCCGCCACCGAGGAGGTGGTGTGATGGACGACGTGCAGTCAGGTTACATCCGGCTGCGCGTTCCATTGCCGGATGGACAACGGGCGTGGGTGTACGGGGACATGGTGCAGTTCGACGATGGGCGAGTCGTCAAGATTGACGACTTGCCTACTGACATATTCGACTGGCTCGTCCACATCGACGCTATCAAATAAGGAGCATGGGTCATGATCGAGACCGTTTTCGTCTTCGGACTCGTCAACATCGTCTTCGAATTGGTGTTGATCAGCATGGTGCCCGTGAAGCCGCGTCTGCGGCTTTTGGGGAGCAATAGTCGCAGCCTATTGCACGTCGCGATGCTATTGGCAAACCTTATCGTTCACTGGGGTACGGTCATTGGGACGATGTCCTCAATCGTCGCCTTCTGTGCGTCGATCTTGACTGTCAATATCGCGCGCAAAGCGTTCGGGTTCATCGAGTCCGGGCGCTATTACACGGTCGGCTGGATCAAGTACAGCGTGAAGGAGTTGACATGATCCTACGTATCAATAGCTGGTTCACTCAGCTACTCCTCAGACTGCCCTTCGCGCGCGCAGAAAACGCGCGTGTCGGACAGAACATGCATGACTACGTCCGCGTGTACTGGAGCTGGCGATGACTCCACGCACTCGGTCCTACCCCTACAAGATTTATCCTGCACCCAGCTCGAACATCTTCGTTCGATTGTTGCGCCACATTTGGCGCTGGTTTTAACCCATGGAGAACATCATGTCTGAACTCGAACTGCTCAAATCCTGCCTCGAATCTTGTGTCGAAGCCCAGAAAAACCTCGACACCTATTCATTCGAACTCAATGAACTGATCATCGATCACAACGAGGTGAAGATCACCGTCCACGGTTTGAAAGTCATGTTTACCAATCAGGAGAAAGCAAATGACGAAGATTAAGATTTCTCGCACCACCACGATCGTCGAAATCAGTCTCGGCGATGTCCGTGATGAGGACATCGGCACAGCACCCGATGTGTGCGATGACCTCATCGCGCGCGTCGAGGCTCTGGCTGAAGCACTCGGCGTCACCGAAGAACAGGCTGAACACCTGATTCTCGGTAACGGATGACAGCCTACTGGGTAGTGACAGTGCCCAGTGTGAAGTCATCCGACTTCATTTAACTTTTCAAAGGAAATTCACCATGACTACCAACCACTTGTATTTCGATCTGTTCGATGCAATCGAGAACATCCCCAACGTCGACGTTGCTGCGCAAGCTGCGCAAGGCGTCGCATGGAAGATCGACACGATGATCGTCGGCGCCACACGCCAGATCTACAAACTCGTGCGCGAAACCATCATCGAAGCTGGCAACGGCCTCGACACGGCTGCGGAGATCAACACTGCGTTGTGCGAAGCTCAGGCTGCATCACGCTGGTTCGACGCCAGCGGCGCTCAGAATGACGGCGCATTCACGCAGTTGCGTGAACTGTTGTCCTTCCGCGAGAAGGCGCATTCCACGGCTGCTCAATTGACCGCGCTTACAGTCGACTGGACTGGTCGTCCGCGCCACTACGAAATGCCGGACATCGACGACCTGTTCCTCGCACCGGTCAACCTCAAGATGAAGGCTTCGACGCAAGCCAAGATCAAGATGGTCGTCGATCTCGACGCCAAGGCCTACAGCTTGGACGACGACGCCAAACAGGCCATGGTCAAAACCGTGGTCGATCGCGAGCGTGCCAAACTTGCTGACAAATCGCAGGCGCTCACCGAACAAGGCCCAGTGATGCTCGAGATCTTCCGACTCATCCAGCAGAAAGCCGTACGCATGGAAGACGTCCGCTTCGACATGCTCGATCTCAACATCCAGCGTGCGCTCATCACCCACGCCATCACGTCGGCACAACGCGCACGTGAGTTCGCACTCTCCAACGACAACATGGAGATGATTGAGTTCGTCGCACTCGACGCTTGCGTCCGCGCAACGGTCGGCGAGCTCCAGCGCGTACTGAAGAGCACCAAGTTCGTCCGCGGCACGGCTGAACAAACCGGCGATTAAACTGACAGAGAACGGCACCCTGCAGAGGGTGCCGGGCTCTCGTCCAGCGCCAGGTCTTACGGGCATGACACTTACACTCGCGCGCCAACTACTAAACTCTATTTGGCTATATATACTTAATACTACTCTTTATACTTTTTTTCTAAACTAAAGTTTAGTAGTGTAAGAATGTAAGAATGTAAGGTATATAAAGGTAGAGAAGTAGATAGAATTTAGGCCTCCACCGACTGTTCTGCCCGGACAGATCCATCATCTTTGAACGAGTGCAACATGAACCTTTACTTCCTCGAAGCAACAGTTCCCCTGACCAAGTCATACGGCAAATCATCCACCGGTCAGCTCGTCAAGACGCCCTACCCGTTCGTGTGGGAGTTCACTTCAATCGAAGAGTCTTGCACTTCCCTCGTTCAATTCGAACGTCTTCTCACTCAGCATGCAGCACAGGGTCACTGCCTACTCAAAGGCACCATCGGTCGTGACCTCGTCCGTGAATCACGCGCCGGCAGCACCGACACCAACGCAAGTACCGAATGGCTCGTGCTCGATCTCGACGGACTTCCCGAAACGATCGACTTCACCACACCTTCCGGCCATACCACTTCCGCTCCACTGACCATCGACCTGTTCCTGAAGGAACTTGGCCTGGAGGACATTTCCTACATCGTTCAATGGTCAGCGTCCTACGGGATTGAGAACTGGCGTCTGCGCGCGCATGTCTTCATCCTTCTGAACAAGCTCTACGCAGCCCCATTGCTCAAACAATGGCTCATTCAGAAGAATCATGAAGTTCCCTTGCTCAGTCGTGCCATGTCTCTGACCAAGACAGGCAACTCCATCTCCTGGCCTCTTGATGTCAGTGCATGCCAGAACGACAAGCTGATTTACATCGCTCCTCCCGCCCTCAAGGGCATCAAGGACCCGATGGCCAAGACACCTCGCATCCAGCTGGTGCGTCGCAAGCACGAAAAGCTCGCCCTCACCACCACAATCAACTCATCCACCAAGAATCGCGAGCTCACACACAAGCGCATCAAGGAATTGCGCGAAGAAGCAGGCCTCCCCGAACGCAAGATCACCTACAAGATGCATGGCACGACGGAGGTCATGCTCAAACCCGACGAGGCTGTGATCACCGAGACCAAAGTTGAACGCGGTTTCGTGTACTTCAATCTCAATGGCGGGGATTCATGGGCTTACTATCACCCTGAAGACAATCCCGACTACATCCACAACTTCAAGGGTGAGCCAAGCTATCTCACCAAGGAACTCCTGCCTGAATATTGGCAGCAACTCACCGGCACCGGCTCTGCCACTCGAACCTCATCATCCGGCCTGACATACCTGGCCTTCCTGGATCGTCAGACTGGCGTGTACTGGCGTGGCACCTACGAGGCTGCGTCCGACCTCCTGGATATCACGCCTGCACGCAACGAGACCCAGCTGCGCCACTTTGCCAAACAATATGGTGTGCCGCTCGGCGACTTCATCCCTGAATGGGATCTGGTCTTCGATCCACACGATCTCGTACGTGTCGATGTCCAGAACCGTCGCGTGAACAAATTCCAGCCGACGCCCTACATGCTCAACACTGGCACCAAACCGCCCAAGGCTGTGCCCAAGGTGATCTCCAAGGTCATGAACAACGCCCTGGGTGACGATCCGGAAATCGTCGAGCATTTCATCAACTGGCTGGCCACGATCGTCCAGACACGCGACCGCACCCGTACCGCCTGGGTACTCCATGGGACTCAGGGCACCGGTAAGGGCATCCTGACCAACAACATCCTTAAGCCTTTGTTCGGTACCCATACAGCCACCCGGCGGATGGAAGAGCTCAACGAAAAGTACAACCACTTCATGGAGGGATCATTCCTCGTCTTTGTAGATGAGGTCGAAACGAAAGCACTCCAGAACGAACGCGGCGTCATGGCCAAGCTCAAGAACTTCATCACCGAGCCCACCATCGCGTTGCGCCAGATGTACGCAAACGCGGTGGAGGTCCGGAACTACACCAACTGGATCTTCATGTCCAACAAGACAGATCCAATCATCATCGACAAGGAGGATCGTCGCCATAACGTCGGCAAATATCAACCCAATAAACTCGTCATCACCGATACCGAAATCGCTCAGATCGAAAAGGAACTTCAACCCTTCTACGATTACCTGATCAACTATCCAATCGACCTCGAACGTGCCGGCACCGTGATGCACACGACAGACCGCAGTACGATGATCTCGATCAGTGAGTCGTCAGTCGACACAGTCGGCTCAGCGCTCCTGGAAGGGAACATGAACTTCTTCATTGAGCAGCTGCCAACTGACACACCAACTCGAAACGCGCTTCAGATCAATCGCGTTGCCGATTACCAGCAACTGCTCAAAACCTTGATCGCGCGCACCCAACCCAACGGACGCTGTGTCATCGGCCGCGAAGAACTTCTTGTTCTGTTCGACTTCACGGTGGGCAGCATGCCGACCTCACCGAACAAGTTCACCGCGCTTCTGAAGCACCACCGCATTCACCTGGAGGTCGTGTGGCTCAATGGCAAGGCGGTGCGCGGCATGAAGGTCGACTGGAAGGACTTTGCATCGTTCCCGGGCTACCTCAACCAATATCTGCCTAGTGCAGCCGCGCCTGCTTCAGGCACGCCGAAGAAGCGCGCAAAAGCTGTGGTGTAATACCGTTTTTCTTTCAACGAGTGGACTCATGAAACTTCGTCTCTTTGCCCTGCGCAACACTTCCACCGGCCGTCTGATTGACGGCTACTACCCCGACAAACCCGCTGCCAAGAAGGCACGGGATGAACTCAATGCCCAGGGCGTCGACAAATACGTCGTCACGCCCGGTCCTGATCACCGCCGCTACAAGGTGCGGTGATGAGCGCCGAACTTGAACCCAGCCTCGCACAATTTGCTGCGAGGGTGAAGGCTGAATTCATCAAGAAGGCGGATAAGGTATTCGATGAAGAACAAGCCAAACTTCTGACGAAAGAAATCATCGGCGATCTGAACAAAGCCAAAGCATCGGCATTGAAAGCCCTGCTCGGTATCGAGCAGAGATACAACGGGCAAATGGAATTCGACCGTTACAACGGTCGACAAGGAGCAATCGACCAGATGCTCACTGATATTGCCCGGCCTGTTCTGCTCGAATGGGTTCGTGCATCTTTCGACGAGTTCAGAAACTCTCCTGCCTTCGCTGCGGCGCGCACAGCTGCCAAAAAAGCAATCATTCGCCAAGTCAAGGAGCAGATGGGTTACTCCGGCGAGGTTTACGACATAGCCGGTGAAATTGCGCGCGAGCTCAGGAAACAGGCAGCGAACGAGCTCCGCAAAGAACTCGGTATCGCTTAGAAATAACTCAATCTCATAGGTGGACAACATGAAGCCTTCCAAAGTCAAAGAATCCCTGACCCATCTTGCCCAGCGCAAGCGCCCCGTGTTTCTCTGGGGCCCGCCCGGCATCGGCAAATCTGACATCGTGCGCAGTGTCGCTGCCGAGATGAAAATCGAACTGCGCGATGTGCGCCTGTCCATGCTGGACCCGGTCGATCTGCGTGGATTCCCCACAATCTCCGACACCGGAAAGGCCAAGAGCATGGCCTGGGTGCCACCGAACTTCCTGCCCACGAAAGGTTCTGGCATCCTGTTCCTGGACGAGCTTAACAACGCCCCCCAGGCCGTCCAGGCAGCCGCGTATCAGCTCATCCTGGACCGCCGACTGGGTGACTACGAACTACCCCCTGGATGGGCCGTAATCGGCGCCGGAAACCGCGCTGGTGACCGGGCAGTGGTACATGCAATGTCCACAGCCTTGCGTAACCGGTTCGTTCACATCGACGTCGAAGTGGACACCGACGAATGGTTCCTTTGGGCGACCAAAAACGGCGTATCGGACGTCACACGCGCGTTCATCAAGTTCCGTCCGGGCCTGCTGCACAGCTTTGACCCATCGTCTGACGAACGCGCATTTCCGACGCCACGTTCCTGGGTGTTCCTGGACGACATCGTTGTGACTCATTCGTTGGGCGCTGATGTCGAACTTGAGCTCATCAAAGGCACAGTTGGCGAAGGTGCTGCGGCCGAATACCTGAGTTTCGTACGCGTCGCGCGGGATTTGCCGACGACCGAACAGATCCTGGCTGATCCTGCCAGTGCTCCGATTCCTGGATCACCCGCCGCGCAGTACGCACTGTGCACGATGCTGGACAAAAAGGCCACGCCGACGAACCTCGAGAAACTGTTGGTGTACCTCGAGCGCTTGCCGCGTGAATTTCAGATTTTGTTCATGCGCAGTGCGATCCAGCTGAACAACAAACTGGCCGAAACGAAAGTCGGCATTGCCTGGCTGATCAAGAACAAGGATGTGTTGTTATGAGCCTCCAGGAAAAGGCCATGCTGGTGAATCTCACGATCCATCAATGGACTGGCCGCAAATTCGATCGTGCTGCTACGGCCAGCGTCAACAATCTGGCCAATGCGTCCAGTGACGCCGGCCGATACAACAAACAGCTGGTGCGCAAAGAAACACTGGCTTCTATCGCGCTTTACGCGTCGCGTATTCGGAACCAGCACTACCACATGACCTTACCCTGGTCTGATGGTGGGCAGCGTCTGCTGCCTGCAGCGTTCTTCATGAACTATCGCGACAAAATCAGCGGACTGAAACAACAGTTCGAAGAAGCTGTCGAGGAGTTTCTCAGCTGGTACGGTTCAAACCGACAGCACGAGGCCGTTCGGCTGGGTCATCTGTACGACCCGAACGACTATCCATCAATTTCAGATCTTCGTTCATGTTATGGCATCAGCACGGAATTTTTTCCGGTGCCTGCTGCCGAAGATTTCCGCACGTCGATCGGTGCAGATGAACAGGATGAAGTGCGCCAACAGATCGTCGCATCGATTGCTGACCGGCAAAAGAAGATCTTCGAAGATTGTCAGGCGCGAATCCTGAAGCTTCTGAATAGTTCGGTATCTGCATCTTCTTCAGGCGTATCTGCCGAGAAACTTGAGACTCTTTCTATTCATCTCGACGGACTGAACGTCATGAATGATCAGAAAATCGCAAGCGCAGCGCTGCATCTGCGGGCAATGGCTACACACATTCGCTGGGGTGTGTATGCACACGCACAAAACACAGCGGAGACAATCCGATGCATTCTGACTTCAGAGTGAGTTCTATCACACCCAAACAACGCGAAGCAGCACGCGAAGGACCGATTCGTCTAGGTGGAATAAAAGTACGCCTTGTACCGACAAACAGCCACCGATGCAGTGTCGGAGATATAGATTCAGGCACGCTCATCATCTGTGTATTTTTTGATGGCGATGCATGTACTAACGACTGGATTGATTGCCCGACAGCTGAAGTCTGGCTCACTGAACCAGATTTCACATGTCATCTCAAGAACCAACTGACGAATCCACAATGTACTTCATGAAAGACATTCCACAGGAGACGCTCGAGCTGGCTGACAAGCAATTCGTTGAAGTGTTTGGTCGGCGAGTTCGGCGTATCAGGTCAGATTTTTTCGAGACCTGTCATCCTCACGGCATTGTGTGTCCGTTTAGCGGCGCTGAAGTGAACTGTGTGGACGGATGCGACAACAGGATATTTTGGGTAACGGAAGAAACTTATCCGAAATTTCTTGCTCGTCAACTCACTAGGCAAACATCATGACCTATGAAGTCGGAGTAGAAATCGGAGTACAAGGGAAAAGAGTCGTTCCGATTAAATCGCTTACATGTTTCAAAGGCAGCATGGACTGCGCATTCTTCCGTGAAGATTCTTGCCCGTTTTGCGGGCCATACATGTTTATCCGCCCACACGACTTCGCTGCTTATCTAACCAAACAACTCGTCAAGGAGGTAACGTGAACGAAAAAGCTGCGCAAAAGTTGAGTTTTGCACGTACAAAGCTGATTCTCGAGCATGGGTTTTTCGGCCTGCTCGCGCTTCGCCTGCAGTTTGTCGAACGCGTGGATATCCCGACGCTGGCCGTCGATGGAAAACACATCTTCTACAACCCGGATTTTGTGCTCTCGTTATCTGACAAGATCACACAATCCGCTGTTGCGCATGAAGTCATGCATTGCGTCCTGGCACACATCGGTCGCCGCGGCTCACGCGATCCAAAGAAATGGAACGTCGCCGGCGACTACGCACTCAACCAGATTCTGGTCGACTCGAAATTCACACTTGGCGACGACTGGCTCATCGACGACAAGTTCAAGGGCATGTCAGCTGACGAAATCTACAACCTGTTGCCGGATGGAAGCAGTGGCGAAGGAGGTGAGGAAGCACTTGATGAAATTCTCCCCGGTGATACAGCAGAATCGGCCGTCATGGAGACCGAGTGGGTCCTTGCAACTATCCAGGCGGCAAACGAAGCCAAGAAGGCCGGCAAATTGCCACAAACACTCGAGCGATTCATTGAGCAAATCACAAAACCCCAGGTTAACTGGCGCGAACAACTGCGCCGGTTTGTGAACCAACTCAGCCGTGACGATTACAGCTGGATGCGTCCGAACCGTCGGTATCTGTCTGCAGGTTTGTACCTGCCTGGCATGTATTCAGAAAAGATGGGACCACTGGTTGTAGCCATCGACACATCTGGTTCAATCGGCCAAAAAACACTTGATGTGTTCGGCACAGAAATCGTTGCAGCCTGGGACGCAACCCGACCTGAAAAGCTCTACAACGTTTACTGCGACGCAGAAGTAAATCATGTCGATGAATTCACAACAGGTGACGTACTGAAGTTCAAGATGCACGGCGGCGGTGGCACTGATTTCTGCCCTCCGTTTGAATACGTCGAAGAGAAAAACATCACACCGGCGTGTTTCATCTATCTCACCGACGGTTATGGCAACTTTCCGAAGACGCCACCGAACTATCCAGTGCTGTGGTGCATGACAACTGATGTCATTGCACCGTTCGGCGAAACAATCCGAATCGAGGACTGATATGGGCTACAGGTCAGACGTGCGAATGATCATCAGTGGGCCGAAAGACGAGTTGCTCGCCGCATTCGCTTCGTTCGCGTTGGAGGGCGTTCAGAAAGAATGGCTTGACGAGTTCATCATTGCCGATGATGGTCCTGGATCGGCCGTCGCAATTCTTGGCTATGGTGGTACCAGCTGGAAGTGGTACGACGATTACGAAGATGTACAGGCGTATAAGCGAATCTGGAGCTATTTCGAAGGGCGCGATGATGTCTTTTCTGGCGCGTTCATTCGAGTCGGTGAAGATTTCGAAGATGTCGAACGGCACTATTTCAACTATGGAAGTGAGTTGGCCTGGACATCATCTCAAATCGTCAGTGAGTACGACGACCACAAGCTGATTGATATTCGCAGCTCTGCGGCATAATCATTCTTCTTCTAACGACCAAGGATTCAGCATGGCAGTCAACTCCTGGAGCTACTCGAAACTGCAAGACTTCGAGAAGTGCAAGTTCCTCTGCTATCTCAAGCACGATCAAAAGATCCCGGAGCCTGAGCGTCCTCTTCCTCCTGGCAAAACCGAGCACGCCAATGATCGCGGTACTCGCGTACATGAATCATGCGAGCTTTACATCAGCGGCCAAGATGACAGTCTCGCACATGAAGCCGAGAAACATTTCGGTCCTGAAATCGATCTTCTTCGCACGATGTACGAAGATGGCCTGGTAAGCCTGGAAGGCGAATGGGGCATGAATGCACTTTGGGAGCCGACCGATTGGGAGACTGCCTGGCTGCGTTTGAAACTCGATGCGATGGTCATGCATGATGACCGCACGGCTACCGTAATCGACTTCAAGACCGGCAAGAAGTTCGGCAATGAGATCAAGCATGGTGAACAGCTCGCGCTCTATCAGCTGGTGACATTTCTTCGCTACCCAAAGCTGGAAACTGTCTACGCCGAACTCTGGTATCTGGACATCGGCGAAACAACCTCGCAACGTTACACACGCGATCAAGGGCTCAAGTTCAAGTCAAACTTCGATCGTCGTGGTCTGAAGCTCACGAACTGCACAAACTGGCCACCCAACCCGAACAAATTCAGTTGTCAGTGGTGCCAATACGGCCCCTGGAACAGTGGCCACTGCCAAGTCGGCGTGAAGTAACTCTAAGGCGGCGTTCGCTCTACCCTGTCAACCCGATCGGTGCGTCGAGAGGGATTGCCAGGCCTTCATCTGTGCCGCCTGCGAAGCAGACGGATGAAGGGACCTCCCTACCTTGCCCCGGCCAAGGAACGCACATGCCGGGACCTTCATTTAATTACTGGAGAAACAATGAAAGTAGTTATCAACGAACGCCATGGTGGATTTGGCTTGTCCTATGTGGGAACGATGCGTTATGGCGAACTCAAAGGCTTGACGTTGTATCCGGAGGGGATCGGCTGGAACGCAATCTATTGGACAGTTCCACCGGAAAATCGCATAGCCAAACTCAGTAATGAAGAGTTTTACACTTTGTCGCAAGCGGAACGCATCGAATACAACTGCAAATTTTCCAAGCAGACGCTGCATGCCGAGAGCATCCCCCGTAATGACCCTGCATTGGTTCAGGCTGTAGAAGAACTGGGCGATAAAGCCAACGGCTGCTTTGCCAAACTTACGGTCGTAGAGATTCCTGACGACGTCAAGTGGCAAATTGAAGAATACGATGGGCTTGAGCATATTGCTGAAGTTCATCGGGTGTGGCCATGAGCGCAAAGGTTATTCGTCGAGAGCACCGACAACTCGAACGAATGTATGGCGCAGAGCTGACTCAGGCGCTTCTGATAGCAAAGCTGACAGGGTCAAGATATCTCGCTCCGCTCAGCTATCGTACTGAGTCCATATTAACGCTCTTCGCAGAAAATCGTTTAGCTGCCCTGCGTGCTATGCATTCCATTCAAAAAAGTCATGACAAAGCTAAAACCATTTGCCCACCAGAAACGCTCGCTCGCGCATGACACAAAGACTTCTATCGTCTTTGACTGCAGTGACCCGGGTACGGGCAAGACACCTGTAGCGATCTGGGCATTCGAACGCCGGCGCAAACGCAACGGCGGTTGTGCCCTTGTGCTGGCCCCGAAAAGTCTGCTGCGTACGACCTGGGCGGCGGACATTAAACGTTTTGCACCTGGCCTGAAGGCATCGGTGGCGACGGCCACAGACCGGGGTGAGATGTTTGCTCAGGACGCAGACATCTACATTACGAATATTGATGCTTCGAAATGGTTGGCCAAGCAGCCAAAGGGTTTCTTCGCCAAATTCGACACACTCATCATCGATGAATCGTCGGCTTACAAACATGCCTCGAGCCAGCGTAGCCGTGCGGTGGCAAAAATCGCGAAGCACTTCAAATACCGCCGCGCCATGACGGGCACGCCGAACGGCCGCAGCATCACGGATGTTTGGCATCAGGTGTACCTGCTCGATGATGGCAAACGCCTCGGCTCATCGTATTACGCATTCCGGAACAGTGTGTGCGAGCCCAAACAGGTCGGACGCAACGCTAACGCGATCCAGTGGACTGACAAAGACGGAGCCGAAGAAGCAGTATTCGGCCTGATCAGCGATATCGTCATTCGTCATCGCTTCGAAGACTGTATCGACATTCCGGAAAATTACCGGTACACGCTCGAGTACGAGTTGTCGCCGAAGCAGCAGGCTGCGTACATGCAGCTTGAGCAGACGCAACTGCTGATGATCAAGAAAGCGACGCCAAAAAACTTCGCTGCCAAATTACTCGGTCAACCACAAACCGACACGACATTGATCACGGCAGTCAACGCAGCAGTAGTCGCGAACAAGCTGCTTCAGGTGGCATCTGGCGCGATTTATGAGTCACCGGATGTCTATCACCTGATCGACGATGGTCGTTACAAGATGGTGCTGGATCTCGTGCAGGAGCGTCGGCATAGTCTGGTGTTCTTCCTCTGGAAGCACCAACGTGATGCGCTGATTGACGAGGCCGAGCGACGTGGTGTGACGTTCTGTTTGCTTGATGGTTCGACGCCGGAACGCGAACGCCTGGAGTACGTCCAAGCCTATCAGGCCGGCAAGTATCAAGTCATGTTCGCACATCCTCGTTCCGCGGCACATGGACTTACCCTGACGCGCGGCACGACAACGATCTGGGCCTCCCCTACTTACGACCTCGAACTCTTCGAGCAGGGGTCGAAACGACAACATCGTGCAGGACAGACCCAAAAAACTGAAACCATCACGATCTTGGCTCCGGGGACGATCGACACTCGTGTATACGACATCCTTCAGACCAAGAATGCCCGAATGATCACTCTGCTGGATCTCTTCACCTCATGAAAGCACTACTCAAACATTTTCGCCCGATGCCCGTCGAAGTTCTCGCTCGTCGAGAACTCGAAGAAGCTCAACGTGAACTGCTCGAAGCCGAGACCGGCATGGATTTCGCGCGCGCCATGGTCGCGTATCACACGGATCGTATTGAACGACTCAAAGGAACTCTGAATGGGCTGGAACTCCGCGATCAAGCAAAAGCAAAAACCAATCCGCGCTCAATCGAGTTCGTCGATCCCCGTACCTGAAATCAAACCTGCCGATGTCGATTGGGATCGACTCGTCGTTGTCGATTTTGAGACGTACTACGACGTTCAGTACACACTGAGCAAGCTCAGCACATCTGAATACATCCGCGATCCGCGGTTCAAGGCTCAGATGGTCGGCATCAAAATTGGTAGCAAGAAAACCAAGGTGTATGGGCCTAAGCAGATGGCTGCTGCGCTCAGGGCGATCAACTGGAAGACGCACAGTCTACTTTGTCACCACACCCAGTTTGATGGCTTCATCTTGAGCCATCATTACGGGATCGTCCCAGCCAAGTATTACGACACCTTGTCGATGGCGCGAGGTCTACACAGCAATGAGATCGGCGCTTCACTCGATGAGGTGGCTCAGTTCTACGGCAAGGGCAGCAAGATCGAAGGCGCCCTGGAGTCAACGAAAGGCGTCCTCAACTGGCCGAGGTCACTTTATAACGCTACTGCTGAATACTGTATTCAGGACATTGAACTGACATACGCAATCTTCCGGGAAATGCACCAGAAGTTCCCGGCCAAAGAAGCCGATCTCGTGCATGCTGTTACCCGAATGTTCTGTGCGCCTGTGTTGCGCGTGGACATTCCTCGCGTGCAAGCCGAGTACGAGCGCGAAGTCACTGAACGCAAAGAGCTCATGCTCAGCGTAATTGATCCGCGCAAGTACGACGACAAGACGACGCTGAAGACGAAAGCAGAACGAGCCCTGGCCGGCGAAGAACGCGACATGCTGATTGTCAAGCGTGTCATCGGTAGCAATGAAAAGTTCATTGAGCTTCTGACCGAAGCTGGTGTGCGGCCGCAGGATATTCCTCGTAAACCAAGCCCTGCGTACATCAAAAAATCGACCGCTGAAAAATTAGCCACGCCCGAAGAAGACAAGTGGATTCCGGCGTTCTCAAAAGACGACCTTCAGTTCACGGATCTACCAGACCGAGTATGGGAGCTATCTCCCGATCTCGACCTGAATGACCCAGGACATGTACTACGTGCAGAAGCTCGTCGCGCGCGGCTGCAACAACTGGTCGATGTACGTCTGGCCGTGAAGTCGACGACGAACATCACGCGCGCGGAGCGATTTCTGACAGCCGGTGCGAATGGGATGCGCCTGCCTGTGGGTTATGCCTACAGCCGCGCTCACACGCACCGGCTGGGTGGAAACAACAAGATGAACATGCAGAACCTCACGCGCGGTGGGGAACTGCGGCTTTCGATCTTGGCCGCGGAAGGACATCAGCTGGCTGTAGTTGATTCTGGCCAGATCGAGGCCCGCGTGAACGCCTGGTTGTGGGATCAGACTGAACTGTTAGATGCGTTCCGTGATAAACGGGACATTTACAGCGAGTTCGCCACGAAAGTCTACGGCCGCACAATCACGAAGGAAGACAAGAACGATCGCCACGTCGGCAAAGTCTGCGTACTCGGCCTTGGGTTCCAGATGGGGCCGGCGAAGTTCCAAATCACCCTGGCAAAGGGCGCATTGGGCGGTCCGAAGATCGCCATCTCGATGAATGAAGCCCATCGTGTGGTCAATCTGTACCGTCGCGAGAACTACAAAATCGCAGACGGCTGGGCGACATGCAAGGACTGGATTTCGATCATGGCGAATCCAGACTGTGAACCAATCCAGTACAAGTGTCTCACGATCGAACACGAGCGGATCCGGCTCCCGAACGGACTGTACCTTCAGTACCCAGACCTTCAGGAACGGATTAACGAAAACGGCTACTCTGAATGGACATACCAGAGCGGAGATATGCGAAAGAAGATCTACGGCGGCTTGCTAACTGAAAACATTGTCCAGGCCTTGGCCCGGATCATTGTGATGGAGCAGCTGCTGGAGATCGATAAGAAGTATCCGGTCGTGATGACGACGCACGATGAAGTCGTCGCTCATCCGAAGACTGCACAGGCCCAGAAGTGCTTTGACTACATGATGCAATGCATGACGACGTCGCCTTGGTGGTGTCCTGACCTCCCCTTAGCGGCCGAAGGCGGATTCGCCTCGAACTATTCCAAATAGTCGTTTATCTTTCCAAGATTAGGTGTATGATACGCACCATAAAGGAGAACAAAGTGCCCCACGTTAAGAAACCTCCGACGATCGGCAGCGACATTGATGCGCTGTTCGATCTTCGTGAGAAGAAGCGTGACCTGGAAGCCGCCATCAAAGACATCGATGGAAAGGCCGCAGACATCGAATCCCGCCTCATGGAGACGATGGAACAGAACGGCGTGGACAAGAGCGCAGGCGCAAAGGCCAGCGTGTCCATCACCTCGACTGTCACGGCCTCTGTCGAAGACTGGGACAGCTTCTATGAGTACATCCGGAAGAACAAGTTCTTCCATCTTCTCCAACGCCGGGTTTCTGACCCTGCGTATCGAGAGCTGCTGGATGCCGGCAAGAAAGTGCCTGGTGTTCAGCCGTTTGTGAAAAAGCGCCTGAACCTCCGTGTTCGTTCCACCTGAAAGGACCCTCTATGGCCACCGCCAAGAAAACCGGCACCGCTGTCGCCGTGAAGAAAGCCAGCAACGTCGTCTCCATCCAGGAGCAACTCAAGGCCCAGGCCGCGGCCATGGCCAGCCGTACGGCACCGCCCAGCGGCATCCGTATCAAGGTGACGCAGGACAAGAAGTTCGCGCTGCCCAACGGCCAAAAGGATGAAGGCCCGCTGCAGCTGGTTGTGGTTGACTTCGTCAGCCGCAATGAGTACTACGAAGGCGCCTACGACCCGAACAACATTACTTCGCCGGCCTGTTTCGCGATTCACCCGGAGCCCAAGTCCATGGTGCCCAGCGCGAACAGCCCGAACAAACAGGCCGATGACTGCGCCAGCTGCGCGATGAACCAGTTCGGCTCGGCCGGCAAGGGTAAGGCCTGCAAGAACACGCGTCTGTTGGCCGTTCTGCCGCCCGACGCGGACGAAGACACCCCGATGTGGCTGCTCAGCGTGTCGCCGACGGCTGTCAAGGGCTTCGACGGCTTCGTCGGCTCCGTGGTGCGCACCTTCTCCACGCCGCCGGTCGGTGTCGTGGTTTCAGTGGGCTTCAACGAATCCGAAGATTTTCCGTCGCTCGTGTTCAGCGATCCGACGCCGAACGAGAACCTGGGCGTTCACTTCGGTCGTCAGGCCGAAGCCAAGGAACTGTTGTCGGCCGAGCCGGATACGTCCAGCTATGCCACGCCGGCGCCTGCCCGCGGTGCTCGTCCGGTGGCCCGCAAGCCTGCCGTCGGCGCACGTCGATAAGGAGCAGCTGTGTCAGTTCGCAAGTGGTACCTCGACCAGGCCCTGGCGTCATACCCGAGCTTGAAAAAGGTGCTCGGCAAATTGACGCAGGAAGAAGTGTTGGCGGCGCTCGAACTCGAGTCCGCCACCCGCCGCCGGCGGTCGCTGATCGACCGGCTGATCTCGCGAGCAGTTCGGCTCAACGAGATTGATTACAACCGCCAACTCAAGGAGAAATTCCATGGCACGCACCAAAACTCCCCTGTCCAAGGCTGAAATCAAGGCCAAGAAAGCCGACCTGGCCGCCGCCAAGAAGGTCGTGAACGCAACGTTCGCAAAGTTCGTCAGCGACCACAAGGCCGCTGTCAAGAATGCTGCCGCCGCATCCAAGGCACTCGACGCCGCCGCTGCCAAGCTGGCCAAGGCCAACGAGGCACGCGACAAGGGCCTGGCCAAGCTAGAAGCGCAACTGGCCACGCTGACTGTCGTCTGACCACCGGCCGCACATGACCGCCCGGGTAGGCCGGGCGGAATTTTTCAGGAGCAGGGATGAAACACATCATGGTTGACCTCGAAACGCTGGGTACAACGGCCTCGTCGGTCATCCTCAGCGTCGGCGCGGTGAAGTTCGACCTCATGTCGACTCAGATCGACGACAACGGGTTCTATGCCTCGATTTCTATCGAGAGCAATCTGGACTACGGGCGTCGTGTCCAGGAAGACACGCTTTTATGGTGGCTGAAGCAGGAAGCCGCCGCACAGAATGTCTTTCACGAGGCGAAGACAACACTGTCGGACGCCTTGATCGACTTCAGCGACTGGGTTGGTGCAGATGATTGCTTCGTCTGGAGTAACGGTGCCGACTTCGACATCCCGATGCTCGCACATGCCTACAGCCAGATCCAGGTCGAAGTACCGTGGAAATTCTGGAACGCTCGGTGTTACCGTACCTACAAGAATTTGCCCGGCGCCAAAGACATTCGTCTGCCTCCTACTGGCACCAAGCACAACGCCCTGAGCGATGCCGTTCAGCAGGCGATGACCCTGCAGCAAATCCATGCTGCCCTTTTCACGAAAGCGAAAGTAAAGCAATGACCTCTATTGACAACACCCTGGCCGAGCGCGGCAAGCGCTATGGCGAATTTCCCAACCATGCCGAGATCACCCAGGGCCTGAAAGAGGTCATGTGGGCGACGCCTAACTGGAAAGCACTGGCCGACGACCAGAAGGAAGCCCTCGAGATGACGGCGCACAAGATTGGCCGCATTCTGAACGGCGATCCGAACTACATCGACAGCTGGACTGACATCGGCGGCTACATCCGCCTGGTCGAGAAGCGGCTGATGGACGCTGAAGTGGCGCACTCGAACAAGGCGCAGGACGAGACCATTTCGACGCTTGCCCGGGAAGCCAAGGCCCACGCCACCGATGCGAAGAAATCGGTTTCCGCGATCAACGATCTCATCAAGGAGTTGGTTGACTCGGAGTTCGGATTCAGGCCCGCACCTGAGCTCGATCGGTTCGACGAAAAACTCATTTCCGAGCTAAAGAAGGTCTTCGGCAACAACATCGAAGTCGTTCACATCAATGGCCAAGGGTCCTGAGAATACCTTCATCGCCAGTGTCCACCGGCATCTGCCGGATGGACTCTACTGGATGAAGAACCACAACCAGTACAACGGCGGTATCGCCGATGTCTGGTACAGCGGCCCGAAGGGAGACCTTTGGGCCGAATACAAATTCATTACAGTTCCGAAGCGCGACGACACGCTCATCGAGTTCGGGCTGTCAGAACTCCAGAAGGAATGGCTCGGTGCCCGCTACTGTGAGGGACGCAATGTGGCCGTGATCGTCGGGAGTAAGGAAGGCGGCGTGATGTGGACAACGCCCGCCGCATGGGAAAACAAGTGCACCGCAGCAATATTTCGCGAACTGCTTATTTCGCGTAAACAACTTGCAGATTTCATCACCAGGAGAACACAGTGAGACTTACCAATTCCATCCGTAGCGCGTTCGTGAACAGTGTCATGAATGACGTGCCGAGCGTCGACTACATCGACCAGATGCAAAGGGAAGCCAATCGGATCGGCCGCGCGATGATGCCGTGGGAGATTGCCGCGGTATACGACAAGTACCCTGACTGGTTCGAACTTGAATGGGCATGCATTGGTCAATGGTATGGTTACGGACCATTTCCTCGCAAACACGCTGCATTTCACGCCGAAGACATCCAGGCGATGGATCGGCTCAAACAACTGGAAAAAGAACAAAGTCTCGCGCTCAGCAGGCTTCGCAACCAGCTTGAACAGGCTGCAGCCAGCGCGACGACCACCAAAGCTTTGGCCGAGATGTTTCCGGAGTTTGCGAAATATCTGCCGGCAGAAGAAACGAAGACCCGTAACCTGCCGGCGATTGCCAATGTCGTGGCGGACTTTGTGAGGGCCGGCTGGCCCAAGAACCAAGCTGTGTAGCACGCGAAGCCATGTACGACTTGCTCAACGACGAAGAGAAAGAATATGCAGAACGCCAAGGCTGGCAGTTGTGCCATGTCTATGTGCAGGACGCATGCCACTGGCAAGTCGAAGCCTTGGCGGCAGGCACGAACACAAATATTGCCGTGGCTAAAGCTATCGTCATTCGAGCTGCACAGGCCGGCGATCAAGTCGCCTCGCGCGCTCTTCAACTCATCACACAAAGTCACGGAGCTTCGAAGAAATGACCCTTTTCAAACCAATGTTGGCAACAGACGCCGATCTGGATAAGCTCCGCTTTCCTGTCTATGCGTCTCCAAAGCTCGATGGAATTCGTGCTTCTGTTGTTGACGGCCGACTTCTGACCCGCACACTCAAGGAAGTTCCGAATCGGTTCATCTATAACGCCCTTTCGGACCACAAACTGACTGGCCTGGACGGCGAATTGATCGTCGGCCCTGCATCGAGCCCGATGGTGTATCGCGATACAGTGAGCGGCGTGATGTCCCGGGATGGCGTACCTCAAGCCACATACTGGGTCTTTGATCTTCACAACCAGGATGGATGGCCGTATGCCGATCGATACGACCATCTGATAAACGTTTGGTTTGGTCGTGACGATCTAACCAGTTCAGTCAAGATCGACTATCTTGCGCAGACTCTGATCACGGATGAAGCTGGACTTCAGGCTTACGAAGCACAGACTGTCGGTCTAGGCTTTGAAGGAGTCATTCTTCGTTCTATTGACAGCCCGTACAAGTTCGGTCGTAGCACTGTGAAGGAGGGCTACCTTCTGAAGCTCAAGCGGTTCTGCGACAGTGAGGCCGAGATCCTCGAAATCATCGAGGAGATGCACAACGGTAACGAAGCGACGACCAATGAGCTCGGTCGCACAAAACGCAGCAGCCATCAGGAGAACAAAACCGGTAAGCAGCGCATGGGTGCTCTGCTGGTGCGCGACATTCAGACAGGCGTGGAGTTCCAGATTGGTACCGGATTCACGGACCTGGATAAGCAGCAATTCTGGCTGAGCGACCGTCGCGGCATGATCGTGAAATACAAGTATTTCCCGGTCGGCGTCAAGGACAAGCCCCGGCATCCGGTGTACCTCGGCCTCCGTCACAAGGACGACCTGTGACAAACCCTGAATACATCGCCGGCGGCGCGCAGTTCTATTACCCGGGTGCTGGGGATGAAGAACCGCCACCCAGTGCAAAAGTTCTTCTCCTGACGATCGGCGGTATCTGTACCGTCGGTCAATGGAGCAATAACGGGTTCTACACCGGCTGGCACCCACTCCCGAAACGTGACAAGGAAAAGGAAGAGAAGCTCAATGTTATCCCTCGAAAAAATTCGCGTGCAGGCTGAACTGCAAGATCGCCTGAACTGCATCGTTCATCCGACCTGGCGCTCCGCCGGTTTCCCGTGGCACCGCGCCATCATGGTCGAAGCGGCTGAAGCCCTCGAGCATTACGGCTGGAAGTGGTGGAAGAAACAAGAGCCCGATCTTGTCCAGACAAAACTCGAGTTGGTAGATATCTGGCACTTCATCCTGAGCCAGTATCTGCAGGACTATGGCTCTGTCAATGACGCGTCACAGCGACTGTTCAGTCATCTCCAATCCATGTCGCTGCAGTATTTTCGCACGCAGCCGATTCCGACGAACCTGGAAATGCTGGCTGTGAATGCCACGACGCACACACTGTCGCTGCCGACGCGTTTCACGGCCTTGGCCGAACAGCTGAACTTATCTGGCGATGAACTCCACAAGATGTACATCGCCAAAAACGTGCTGAATCTGTTCCGCCAGGACCATGGCTATCAGGAAGGCACGTACCGCAAAGTCTGGAACGGGAAAGAAGACAACGAGGTCTTGGCCTGGGTCATGTCGTCCCGTCCCGGACTTTCTCCGGACGAGTTGTTGGTTCAGCTCGATCATCTTTACACGACATCCAAGGAAGCAAAATGAAGACATACCTCGTCTATACAAACACGGCAGATTCCGAACTCATGGCTTCGGCCAAATTCGTCGGCACTCAGGCTGACGCAGCCGCTGAACGTAAGCGGTTGGGGATTGTGGGCTGGCACCGCAAAGAAATCACCACAGCTGAGATCGATGTGCCCACGGACAAGTCCGGAATGCTTTCATTCCTCAACACGTTGCTGGCCGGTCCGAGTGTTGTGGCTGCACTGGAGTCGCTGATCAGGTGAACTCAAGCAAATTAAACGGCTTTTTAAAGCAGCGAGCGCTTGACGAGCCTCGCGAATAACACAAGGAGAAGATGATGGCTACTCGTTCACGTGTTGGTATGAAGCTGCCAGACGGGCAGATCCTGTCAATTTATGTCCATTGGGATGGTTATCCTGAGCATCATGGGCCACTCCTGCTGAATCACTATAACCAGCATGACGCTGTCAAGAAGCTGATGAGCCTGGGTGATTTGTCATCTCTCGGCGAACGACTTGGTGAACGTACCGACTTCGATCGCCCAGATAACGGACAGTGTGTTGCCTACGGCCGTGATCGGGGTGAAGTAGAGACTGATGCGCAGGTACACGACAATCTGACATCGTTTCTCGATGCAGGACGTGAATGCGGTGCCGAGTGGTTCTACTTGTTTGACGGCAAGAAGTGGAAATGTTCGAGCGGCGGAAGATGGAAGGAACTGAAAAATGCCACCCCTGAAGTCGTTTGAAGTTGGTCATCTGCGGGTGTTCATCGAGCAGGACTGTGATCCTCAGTCACCCGCTGAGTGGGACAACGTCGGCGAGATCGTTTATACGTCTCTTCAATACACACTCGGGACTCGGCATGTCACACACGCGCAGATGGATGACATCCGCAGAGGCATCACTTCCTATAAATTGATCGGTATGCCGGTCTTCGCCTATGTCCACGGCAGTGCCGTGATCCACGCCGCTGAAAGCAATCCATTCGATTGTCCATGGGACAGTGGTCAGTCTGGGTTCGTGTTTTGTACCTACGAGCGCGCCATTCAGGAATTTCCTGGACAAGTCGAAAAAGTTGTTCGCCGAGAAGCGTTGCGGACGATGATCACTGAAGTTGAGACGTTCAGTCAATACCTGCAAGGGGACGTTTACGGCTACCGAATCATGGATGGAGACAATGAAGTTGAGTCCTGTTGGGGGCTCTACGGGCTTGACTATGCCATCAAGGAAGCAAAAGCAGCGGCAGAGACGCTATGCCCGAGCCGAATGGCACATTCAAGCCATGTACGAGGTTCATTGGCGTGCACTCCTATGCCGGTTTGGAAATACGGCTCCCATCAACGTCTGGAGAATGAACGATGAGCGACGTGAGAATACGAATGGTCTGCGAACATTGCGGTAGTGAGAACGTAGGCCGAGATGCCTATGTGTCGTGGAACAAAGAGACTCAGGAATGGGAGCTTGGTGGGATCTACGACAATGGGTTCTGTAACGACTGCGGCCGGGACGATTCGATCGAAGAGGAGGAGATTGACGGAGGTGATCAATGAGCGTCCCCGTCGACTACGTGATCCGCATCATGTGTCGCGGCAAAGATGCCCTCTGGATTGGCCCCTACGAAGCGACGCCAGAAACCGCGCTCGATGAAGGCCTTGCCTTTGCAGAGCTGTATTTCCCAAGGCCCTTCACGATCGTGGATTTTTGCAGAGGGTCTGGTTCTGTTCGTCTCATACCCCCGCCGGTGATAGTTGGCCAGGAATTTACATGACCAACTTCTTCACACAGAAAGCCTGCATTGGTAAACGGGGAGTATTCATCTCTCCCGCCGAGCATCGCGGCCATTTCTATGTATTCGGACTAACGCCGCTCATCGCCGGCTTGCGTTGCGTCGTGATGTCCGAGTTGGGCGAGGAAGTCGAAATCCCGGAGGAGACGACATGAAAATCAAAGTCAGTGAAGCCACCAAGAACCAGTTGAACTGGATGGTGGCAACCATCGAGGGCGGGGTCTGGATGGGCGATTGGTATGCTTTCCCGAATGACGGCTCGGTGCAATTCAAAATCGCCCGATACACCAAAGAAGTTGCCGTCGCCACGCTGAACGGCTGCACCTACTCCCCCACAACCGACTGGTCCCAAGGCGGGCCTAT